>Ga0302324_100011808_pt1 | contig 17879 bp, 17 predicted proteins | sample Palsa_T0_1_FD_201949 | JGI IMG/M metagenome (GOLD analysis project Ga0302324, IMG submission 201949) | Peat permafrost microbial communities from Stordalen Mire near Abisko, Sweden - Palsa_T0_1 | ecosystem: Environmental > Terrestrial > Soil > Palsa > Peat permafrost | place: Sweden: Abisko... | reverse complement strand
ATGCGCGAGATCGATCTGCAGCGGCGCGCAATCGAGAAATGGGACGGTCACCTGCCCGCCACGACCGGCACAATGCCGTTCCTCGGACCGACGCTCCAGGGCCATTCGGACTGAATTCTCCTAGGCGAGCGTGACGAGCGGGGCGTTCGTTTCGATGGACTCTCCGACCAGGGCCGCGACCGACGTCACCGAACCCGCGCGGTGCGCGCGAACCTCGTTCATCATCTTCATCGCCTCGATGACGGCGATCACTTGTCCCTCGTGCACGTCGTCGCCCGGTGCGACGGAGACCTCGACGACGACGCCGTGCATAGGGGAGACGATGTCGTTGCCGCTCGGACCGCGTCCGTTTCGGGCGCGTGACGAGCTTGGCTTCGGGGGCGCCGGTCGTGCCGCGGCCCCGGTTGCCGCCGTTGACGCAGGGCGGTCGAAGACGCGTACGACGTACAGCTTATCGTTGACCTCGACCCGCACGACGTCAGGCTCGCCCGCAGATGCAGCGACGACCGGGGTCGCGGCAGACGGGGCGGCCGTTTCGTTTGCGCTCCAGCCGGCAGCAAACGCTTCGAGCGTCGCCGTGCCGTAGTCCCCGCGCACGACGGGTTCGTGGTCGTTCAGCGCGCGCAGGAAGCCGAGCGTCGTCGGAACGCCGCCGATCGTGTACTCGTCGATCGCGCGGCGTAAGCGCGCGCGCGCGCCGTCTCGCGTCGGCGCCCACACGATCAGCTTCGCGATCATCGAATCGTAGTCGGGCGATATCTGCGTGCCGAGCGTGGCGGCGGCGTCGACCCGCACGCCGGGCCCGGCCGGTTCGCGGTAGGCGACGATCGTCCCCGGAGCGGGCCGGAAGTTCTGAGCCGGGTCTTCGGCGTTGACCCGGACCTCGATGGCGTGACCGCGCAGCTCGATCGCCGCCTGGCCGTATCCGAGCGGTTCGCCGGACGCGACGCGGAGCTGTTCGGCGATCAAGTCCAGACCGCTCGTCATCTCGCTGATCGTGTGCTCGACTTGAATGCGCGTATTCATCTCGAGGAAGAAGAAGTCATCGCCCGAGACGAGCGTCTCGATCGTTCCGACGCTGTCGTAGTCGATGGCCCGCGCCGCCCGGATGCCGGCCTCACGCAGGCGCTCGCGAACGCTCTCGGACACGAGCGCCGGGGTCTCTTCGTAGAGCTTTTGATGACGGCGCTGCAACGAGCAGTCCCGCTCGCCGACGTGCACGACGGTTCCGTGTTTGTCGGCGAGGATCTGCAGCTCGACGTGTTTGGGATTGTCCAGGTAGCGCTCGACGTAGATGGCCGGATTCTTGAAGTACGCCTCCGCTTCGCGCTGGGCCGTCGCGAACGCGCCCGGAATTTCGCCGAGGGTGCGGGCGACTTTGAGACCTTTTCCGCCGCCGCCGCCGGACGCTTTGAGCGCTATGGGCAAGCCGAACTCTTCGGCGGCCCGCAGCGCGTCGTCCACGTTTTCGAGGGGCGTGGTCGCGCCGGGAACCACGGGCACGCCCGCGGCCACCATCGCTTGCCGCGCTCGCACCTTGTCGCCCATCGCATCGATCGCGGCCGCGTGCGGCCCGACCCAACACAGACCGGCCGCGACGACCGCGCGCGCGAAACCGGCGTTTTCTGCGAGAAAGCCATAGCCCGGATGGACGGCATCGGCGCCCGAGCGGTTCGCGATCTCGAGGATCTTTTCGACGTTGAGGTAGCTCAGCGCGGGCGATGCAGGTCCGAGCAGGAAGGCTTCGTCGGCGTAGGCGACGTGGAGCGCCGAGCGGTCGATCTCAGAATAGACGGCGACCGTGGCGATGCCGAGTTCGCGCGCCGTGCGCATGATCCGCAGCGCGATCTCGCCGCGATTCGCGATCAGCAGCTTCTTCATGGCGCGTCGTCGCGGTAGTCGCGTCCGGCGGCACGCCAGCGGGACGGCTCGGGCGTCTTCGGTCGGGGAGCGCTGGGCGGCGTTTCGTCGCGCGCGAGCAACGCGGCCACGATCGCCGCGAGTTCCTCGTCCGTCATCCGGCGGTCGCGGGCTCCGGGTACATGCCCATCGCGTGATAGCCCGCGTCGACGAAGTGGATGTCCGAGGTGACCGCGAGCGACAAATCCGAAGCGAGGTACACCGCCGTGCGTCCGACGTCTTCGGGCGTAACGTTGCGCCGCAGCGGCGCCGCCGCGGCCACCTTGTCCAGCATTTTTTTGAAATCGCGCACTTGCCGGGAACTCGCGGTGCTGATGGGGCCAGCCGAGATCGCGTTGACGCGGATACCGCGTTCGCCCAAGTCGTACGAGAGGTAGCGCACGATCGACTCGAGCGCCGCCTTGACGATGCCGGCGACATTGTAGTTCGGAACGATGGTGGTGGATCCGAAGTAGGTGAGCGCCATGATGCTCGCGTTATCGGCGAGCACCTCGACGAGCGCGTTCGTGAGCGCGATGAGCGAGAATGCTGAAATGTCGACCGCCAGCGCAAACCCCGCGCGCGACGTCGTATACACTTTGCCGACCAGGTCTTCTTTGTTGACGAACGCGATCGAGTGCACGAGCGTATCGAGCCGGCCGTAGTCGGCCGCCACTGCCCCCGCGAGTGCGGCGAGCGACTCGTCCGAACTGACGTCGCAGGGATACGCCCGTCCGCCGAGTTCCGCCGCCAGCTTCTCGACCTCGCCTTGCACGCGCTCGCCCTGATAGGTGAGGACGATCGTCGCGCCGTGCCGGTGCATCTCCCGCGCGATTCCGGTCGCGATGCTCCAACGATTCGCGACCCCCGTCACAAGGGCGATCTTGCCGTCGAGAAGTCCCATACGTTCTGGTAAACGACCTGAGAGCGCCGTGCCCCTTCAGGAGCGCGCCGGTCTAGCGCGTGGACGGACTGTTCCCGTCGGCATCGGCCACGGACGCAGCGAGACGCCGACGAGCGCCATCACAAGCGCTGCGGCGCCGCCTGCGAGAAACGCCCACGGCGCGCCGCCCCGCTCGGAAAGCCAGCCCGCCAGGAGCGAACCGATCGGCCCGGTGGCAAGGAACACGTAGGTGTAGAGTCCGCCGACGCGCCCTTGCATGAAACCGGGGGTGCAGAGTTGCACGAGCGCGTTGGAACTCGCCGTGTACATCGTATAGCACACGCCGGTCGCGAAGAGGGCGAGCGCGACGCCGGCGACGGTCCGCTGCGTCGCGACCACGAGCTGCGCTGCGCCAAAGCCCGCCACGGCGACCAAGAGCAGCGTGGGTGAGGCGCGACGCCGCGACGCGGTCACGATCGCGCCGGCAAACGCGCCGAGCCCGAAAACGGCAGTGATGACGCCGAACGTTTGCGGTCCGCCGTGTAAGGTGAAACGCGCCAGGACCGGCAGCACGACGTTGAAGTTGATGCTGACGGTCGAGACGACGAAGAGCATCGCGAGCACGACGGCGACGGTCTTCGTGTGGCGCGCGTACGAGAGGCCGTCACGAATCGATGCCACAAGCGAGAGCTGCGCGCGCCGCGGTTCCCCGTGAAATTCGCTCGGCCGCATCGCGCCGATCGCGACGATGACCGGGATGAAGCTTAGCGCGTTGAGTGCGAAGCACGCGCCCACGCCCACCGCCGCAATAAGGATGCCCGCGAGGGCCGGCCCGACGACGCGGGTAGCATTGTTGAGACTGGAATTGAGTGCGATCGCGTTCGGCAGTTCCGTGCGGCCAACGAGTTGCACCATGAGCGCTTGCCGGCTCGGATTATTGAAAACCATGATCGTCCCGCGCACGACCGCAATCGCGTCGATTACCCAGACCCGATCCACGCGCAGATACGCGACCGCCGCCAGGGCCGCCGCGCACACCCCCATCGCACTCTGCGTCACGAACAACACGCGCCGCCGGTCCCACCGATCCGCCAGGGCGCCTCCAATCAGCCCCAGCGCCGCATATGGCGCATACAAAAAGAACCCAAGTACCCCAACCGCCGCCGCCGAATGCGTCAGATCCAACACCAACCACGACTGCGCCGCATTCTGCAACCACGTCCCCGTCTGCGAAACGAGCTGCCCCCCAAAATAAAGTCGATAATTCCGATGCCGCCGCAAAGAAGCAAACGTCCGCCCCTGCCCCAACAAAACCACCCCACCCGACTACCCGCCCGCAACGTCACCTCCCCGCCCCACGCAGCATATCGCGCGCCCCACGGCGCAAAGCGCCCGCACCGCCTCGCACGACGCGCGGCGCGCAGCGCCACGCACGCGCGTGGGCGCGGGTCAAGCGCCCTTACGCGCGACGCGGTTCGAGCATGGATAGGCGCGGGAGTCCGCGCCGGGGGTTTGGGGGCATCCCCCGATTACAACGGTATATTGCCGTGTTTGCGTTTGGGGCGCTCGACCCGTTTGTCGGCGAGCATGCGGAGCGCGCGCGACACGGCGCGGCGCGTGCGGCTGGCTTCGATGACGTCGTCGACGTAGCCGCGGCTCGCGGCGATGTACGGGTTGGCGAAGCGCCGTTCGTAGTCGGCGATCAATTCGGCTTCGCGCGCGGCGGGGTCCGCGGCGTCGGCGATCTCGCGCCGGAAGATTGTCTTGACCGCGCCGGCGGCGCCCATGACGGCGATCTCGGCGGTCGGCCACGCGATGTTGTAGTCGGCGCGAATGTGCTTCGAGGCCATGACGTCGTAGGCGCCGCCGTAGGCCTTGCGCGTGATGATCGTGATCTTCGGAACCGTGGCCTCGGCGAAGGCGTACAGCAGTTTTGCGCCGTGTTTGATGATGCCGCCGTACTCCTGAGCCGTGCCGGGCAAGAAGCCGGGCACGTCGACGAACGTGACGAGCGGAATGTTGAAGGCGTCGCAAAAGCGGACGAAGCGCGCGGCCTTGCGCGACGAGTCGATGTCGAGGACGCCGGCCAGAAACTTCGGCTGATTGGCGACGATCCCGACGGTGCTGCCTTCAATCCGGCCGAAGCCGATCACGATGTTCTTCGCATACAGGGCGGCGATCTCGAAGAAATCCCCATCGTCGAGGATCGCGCAGACCGCATCTTCGATGTCGTACGGCTTGTTCGGCGCGTCGGGTATGAGGTCGTCCAGCTCGGGCACGAGGCGCTCCGGATCGTCGTCCGTCGCGTACCGCGGCGGATCGTCCAGGTTGTTTTGGGGCAGGAACGAGAGCAGCCGTTTCGTTTCCTCGGCCATCTCGTCTTCGTCGGCGGCGATGAGGTCGGTCACGCCGCTCTTGGTCGCGTGCGTATAGGCTCCGCCGAGCTCCTCGAAGGTCACGTCCTCACCGGTCACGGTCTTGATGATTTCGGGCCCGGTGATGAACATCTGCGAGATATTCTCGACCATGATCGTGAAGTCGGTGATTGCGGGGGAATAGACGGCACCGCCGGCACAGGGGCCGGCGACGAGCGAGATCTGCGGGATCACGCCGCTCGCCTGCACGTTTCGCCAGAAGATTTCGGCGTAGCCGCCAAGGCTGACCACGCCTTCCTGGATGCGTGCACCGCCCGAATCGTTGATCCCGATCATGGGCGAGCCGGTGCGCACGGCCAGATCCATCACCTTGCAGATCTTCTCGGCGAACACTTCGCCGAGCGAGCCGCCGAGAACCGTGAAGTCCTGGGAGAACAAAAAGACTTGACGGCCGCCGACGGTCGCGCGGCCGGTGATGACGCCGTCACCCAGAAACTCTCGTTCGTCCAGGCCGAACGCCGTCGAGCGGTGCAGCGCGAACATATCCAATTCGACGAACGAGTCGTCGTCGACGAGCGCATCGATCCGTTCGCGCGCCGTACGCTTGCCGCGAGCGTGCTGCCGCTCGTTCGTTCCGGGGCCCGCGGGCTCGAGCGCCTGCGCCCGCTTTCGCTCGAGTTCGGCGATCCTCGCGTCGTGGGCGGATGGCTCTTCGGACATCGAACCTAGAGTAGCGCGGTGAGGTTCTTAGCAAACTCCGCGGTGGTTTTCCGCGCGACGCTTTCGATCAGGCGCCCGCCGAGCGAAACGATTGGTCCGCTGACGTTCGCGTCGGTGTGCAGCGTCACGTGCGTGCCGGCGCTCGCAGTCTCGGCGTGTAAGGTCACCTTGGCGCGCACCCCGCCGCGGCCTTTGGTCTCGTTCCCGGCGACGTCGAGCGTCGCCGTGTGCGTCGCATCGTCGACCGATTCGATGACGATCGTCGTGTTGTAACCGACCTTCACCGGGCCGACGGTCACCGAAACCCTGGCTTTGTAGGTCTTCGCGTCGACGACGTCGGTGATTTCGGCCCCGGGAATACAGCCCGCGACTCGGGGGACATCCATCAACACCGGCCAGACGCGGTCGATGGACTCGGAAACGTCGAAACCGTCTTCAAGGATCATGCCGGTCCTCCCGTTCTCTATCCGGAAGCCGATTCCGGGAAGCCAAGCGTCACAGGAAAGTTATTCTTCTAGGCGGTACGCTGTACGCCTACGTCGCGGGGGATTTTGTCCATGCCTTTGATTGAGATTGATGTTAACGGCACGCATCGGACCATGGAGGTCGAGCCGCGTACGCTGCTGGTCCATGCACTGCGTGACGGCCTCGGGTTGACGGGGACGCACGTCGGCTGCGACACCTCGAGTTGTGGCGCGTGCACGGTCCTGATCGATGGCGTTTCGGCCAAGAGCTGTACGGTGTTCGCGGTCCAGGTTGACGGCGGCTCGGTTACGACCATCGAGGGGATCGGCGCTGCGGCCGACCTGCACCCGATGCAGGAAGCGTTTTGGGCGAAGCACGGGCTGCAGTGCGGCTACTGTACCCCCGGCATGATCGTCAGCGCGGTCGATCTCTTGCAACGGTCGCCCGATCCCACCGACGATGAGATTCGAGCCGGGCTCGACGGGAATCTCTGCCGCTGCACCGGCTACGAGAACATCGTGCGCGCCGTGCGCGCGGCGGCCGAGGCGATGCGGGCCAACGGCCCCCGCCACAGCGTCGCCGAACTGCTGCCGGCCGGAGGAGCAAACTAATGGCGTTCACCACGCTCATGGGCGCCAAGGTCAAGCGCCGCGAGGACCCGCGCTTGATCACCGGGCGCGCGACCTACGTCGACGACGTGCAAGTCGTCGGCCTGCTCCACGCCGCGTTCGTGCGGAGTCCGTACGCGCATGCGAAGATTCTGAACATCGACGTGTCGGGCGCGAAAAGCTCCCCCGGAGTGCTGGCCGTCTACACGTCCGCGGATTTGCGCGCGGCGGGGCTCGACGTCTCGATGCCCGTCGCCGCCGACATCCCGGGTATGGTGAAGCCGCCCCACCCGCCGCTCGCGACGGACGAAATCCACTTCGCGGGCGAAGCCATCGTGATGATCGTCGCAAACAGCCCGTACGCGGCGCGCGACGCAGCCGAAGCGGTCGCTGTGGAGTACGACGAGCTGCCCGTGGTCGTCGACATGGAAAAAGCGGTTGCCGGCGGCCCATACGCCCACGAGAACCTCGGAACCAACATCGCCTACGACCTGCCGACGAAGGTCGGCGACGTCGACGGCGCGTTCGCAGCGGCCGACGTCATCGTCAAGCAGCGCCTGGTGAACCAGCGCCTGGTGCCGTGTCCGATGGAACCGCGCACGATGCTCGCGCAGTGGGATACGGGTCCGGGCGCTCTAACGCTCTACTCGTCGACGCAGATCCCACACCTGTTGCGGACGAACCTCGCGATCTTGATGGGCCTGCCGGAGACGAAGGTCCGCGTCATCGCGCCCGAAGTGGGCGGCGGCTTCGGTGCGAAGCTGCAATTCTACAGTGAAGAGCTGCTCGTCGCTTGGGCGTCGCGCCAGCTCGCGCGTCCGATCAAATACATCGAAACGCGTTCCGAGAATTTCCTCGCCATGACGCACGGGCGGGACCAGATCCAGTACGTCGAGGCCGCGGCGATGAAAGACGGCCGGATCACCGCGCTGCGCATGAAGATCTACTCGAATCTCGGCGCGTACCACCATTTGCTCACGCCCGCGATCGCAACGTTCACGCCGATGATGTCGATCGGCTGCTACACGATCGAAGCGCTCGAGTGTCAACTGATCGGCGTGTTCACGAACACGATGTCGACCGACGCCTACCGCGGTGCCGGGCGCCCCGAGGCGACCTACCTCGTCGAACGGATGGTCGATCTCGTCGCGGCGGAACTGGGCCTCGACCCGCTCGACGTCCGGCGCCGGAACTTCATCGCGGCGGATGCTTTCCCGCACCCGATCGCGACCGGACTGGTGTACGACAGCGGCAACTACCAGGGCTCCCTCGCCAAGCTGCTCGAGCTCGTCGACTACGGCGCGTTTCGCGCGCGGCAAGCCGAGGCGCGAAAGCAGGGACGCTACCTCGGCATCGGCTTCTCGACGTATGTCGAGGTGTGCGGCATGGGGCCGTCCGCTGCGATGCCGGCGCCGGGCTGGGACAGCGCGACGATTCGCGTCGAACCCACGGGCAGCGTGACCGTGATGACGGGAATCTCGCCGCACGGTCAGGGCCAGGAGACGACCTTCGCGCAGATCGTCGCAACCGAACTCGGGGTTCCGATCGACAACGTCGTCATCGTCCATGGGGACACGGATCGCGTGCAATACGGCGTGGGTACGTTCGGTTCGCGCGGCACGGCTGTCGGTGGCGCGGCGCTCAAACTCGCGATCGATTCGATTCAGGAGAAGGCGATTAAAATCGCCGCGCACGTGTGGGAAGCGAGTCCCGGCGACGTCGAGTACCGCGATGGAAAGATCCAGATCAAGGGCGTTCCGTCGAAGAGCCTGACGACGGCCGAGGTGGGATTCATGGCCTTCCGCGGCGTCAATTTGCCGCCGGGTCTCGAGCCCGGGCTCGATGCGACGCGGCGCTTCGAACCGCCCAACTTCGTGTTCCCGTTCGGCGCCCACGCGTGCATCGTCGACGTCGACGCCCAGACCGGCGTAACGACGATCGAGCGTTACGTCGCCGTCGACGACTGCGGTCCGATCATCAACCCGCTGATCGTCGAAGGCCAAATCCACGGCGGCATCGCGCAGGGGATCGGTCAAGCCCTCTTCGAGGCAGCCGAGTACGACGAAAACGGGCAGCTGACGTCCGGGACGTTCATGGACTACGCGATTCCCCACGCCGCGCAAGTGCTATCGTACGAAACGGCGCACACCTCGACGCCGACCGACGTCAACCCGCTCGGGATCAAAGGTGTCGGCGAAGCCGGAACGATCGGCTCCGTTCCCGCGGTCGTCAACGCCGTCATGGACGCACTCGCACCCTTTGGGGTCAAACATATCGACATGCCCCTGCGGCCGGAGAAACTCTGGCACGCAATGCAGTCCAAACGCAACGGAGCGGCCCACACATGATTCCGACCGCGTTCGATTACGCCCGCGCAGGTTCGCTCGACGAAGCGTTCGCGCTCTTGACCAAGCACGGCGACGGCGCCAAGCTCCTGGCCGGCGGCCATAGCCTCGTTCCGATGATGAAACTGCGCCTTGCAGAACCCTCGGCGCTCGTCGACATCAGCGGTATCGCCGAACTCGCCGGCATCGCGTTCGACGGCAAGCGGTTCACCATCGGCGCGCTGACCAAGCACGCGGCGCTCGCCGCAAGCGACGAACTCCAGCGCCATGCGCCCGTCCTTTGGGAGGCCGCAAACCATCTCGGCGACCCGCAGGTGCGCAATCGCGGGACGCTCGGCGGCGCGCTCGCCAACGGCGACCCGTCGTGCGATTACGCGGCCGTGATGTTTGCCCTCGACGCGACGTTCGCCGTCGCGAGCAAGTCCGGGCGCCGCGACGACTCCGCGAGCGGGTTCCAGCGCGGTATGTTCGAGACGTCGCTCGGGCCCGGCGAGCTGCTAGCGAGCGTGTCGTTCGCTGCGGCGCCGCACTCGGCGTATGCGAAGTTCGCGCATCCGGCCTCGCACTACGCGATCGTCGGCGTTGCCGCGGTGCTCGAGCTCGAGGGCGGGGCGATCGCGTCGGCACGGATCGGTATCACCGGTGTCGGCGAACATGCGTATCGCGCGGGCGGCGTCGAAAAGGCGCTGATCGGCGTACGTGCGAGCGACGCAACCGCGCTCGCCGCAGCCTGCGCCGGTGCGGCCTCCGGCGTGGAAGTGCGCTCCGACGCGCAAGCATCCGCCGCCTACCGGTCGGCGATGACGGAGGTCTTCACGGCGCGAGCCGTGGCTGCTGCCGCGCAGCGCTAAGACCGGAAGCGAAATCGAAAGCGGCGGAGCACGCTCCGCCGCTTCGTTTTTCGCGCGTTCGCTTTAGAAGCCGGTCTGAAGGGCTTCCATGATCAGGTAGTTGGAATCGAGGTCGCCTTCCATTTTCTTCGCGGTCGCCATCACTTTGGCGTTCTTGCCGCATTTCATTTCAATCTGCGACATCTCCGCGGCGTGCATGACCATCATTTTCATCATGGCCGTGTATGCCTTGTCGGTGTCGTCCGACTTCATGCTCGCCATGGCGTCGGCCGGCGGCGTCATCATGGACATCATGTGCGTCGTCGCCGTCGAGCAGTCGATCGTCGACATGTCCATGGCCGGCATAGGCGCAGGTGCCGCCGCTAGCGCCGCAAACGGAACCGCTGCGAGCGCGAACGTACAGCCAATAATAGCCAGGTATCTGTTAAACATCGGATTGGTACTCCCTTACGAGGATATGTGTGTGATAAATGTAGCACGCGAACGGCGAGCCCCTTGTTAGGAGGCTTACCGCTTTACTAGGAGGGGCCGTGACGTCGCCCAGGCAGGCGGCGGAAGAGCCCGCCGATCCCCTCGGGCAGAAAGAGAACCAGTACTATGAACAAGACGCCGAGGATGAAGAGCGGCTCCGAGAGCGGCACGCGGAGTATGGGTGGGAGGCTCTGCACGCCGGCAGCGTTGGAGAATCCCACCAGGCGAAAGTCCAAGTATTCATAAACGATCCCGCCGATCACGGCTCCCCACAACGTGCCGACCCCGCCAAGCACCACCATCACCAGTAGGACGAGGGTGAAGTTGGCGGTCGTGATTTGGGGATTGGCGCCTCCTTGCAAGAAGAGATATGCGACCCCGGCCGCGGCGGCGAGGAATCCGGACAGCGTGAACGAGGCGAGTTTATACGAGTACGGATTGAGGCCGAGCACGGCGACCCGCCGCTCGTTCTCGCGGATCGCCTGCCAGACGCGCCCGGGTGGCGACTGGACCGCCCACCAGCCGATTGCGCAGGTGGCGACGAGCAGTCCCGTAGCGATCCAGTAGAGGTGCGACGTGTTCGCGACGCCGACGAGCGTGGCGGGCAGCACGCTCCCGCCGAGCGCGATGCCGTCCTCGCCACCGGTCAGGCCCCACGGATCCTGCAGCACGAGGATGGACCCCGCTTCCGCGAACGCGAGCGTCACCATCGCGAAGGGGATGTCTTTGACCCGCAGGCACACAGCACCGAGCGCGAGCGGAAGGCCGAACCCGACAAGCGCCGTGAGCGCGAGTGCTTGCGGCAGCGACCAGTGCCAGCGGGCGAGCGCGATCGCCGTCACGTAGACGCCGGTCGCGAAGTAGAGGGCGTGGCCGAACGACAGCAGACCTGTAAATCCGAACACGATGTCGTACGTCAACGCAAGCGCGCCGAAGACGAAGCACAGGCCCAGCAGGTTCAACGTCCCGGCGCTGTTCAGCGGGCCGTCGAAAACGCCGGGCAGCGTCACGGGCACAAAGGGCAGGCACGCCGCGGCGACGGCGATGAGTACGATCGCGACCGCCCAGAAACGGGGCCTCATTCCGGCGCTCGTCCGATCAGGCCGCCGGGGCGGACCAGGAGCACGACGGCGAGCAGGAGCACGACGGCGAAGTCGCCCACGCCTGCGGCCGCGTAGAAGTTCAAGAATTGTTGTAGGAGCCCGACGAGCACCGCCGCCAGGGCCGAACCGCCGATCGAACCGAGTCCGCCGATGACGACGACGATGAACGCCGAGATCAGCATCGACGTACCGCGGCTCGGATCGATCGTGCCGTAATACGCAGCGCCGAGAACCCCGGCGAGCCCGGCCGCCGTGCCGCCGATCGCGAACACGAGCGTGAAGGCACGCTGGACGTCGATGCCGAGCGCCGAAACCATCGCGCGGTTCTCGACGCCGGCCCGCACGATGAGGCCGTAGCGCGTGCGCTGCAAGAAGAAGAGCAGGCCGAGCAGCACGAGTAGCGCGGCCAGGATCACGACGAAGCGTGTATTGGGGATCGCCGCGCCAAAAATCGTCGTCGTGGCCGACATCCAGTCGGGCAAGGTGACCTGGCGTGGATCGGATCCGAACGCGCCTTCGACGAGCGCGAGCGTGGCGAGCGCTAGTCCGACCGTGACCAGCACCTGTCCGACGGGGCGCCGATAGAGCGGCCGGATGAGCAAGACCTCCGTGAGGATCGCGAACGCGCCGCCGGTCAGCATCCCCGCGAGTACGCCGGCGCACCAACGCAGCCACGGAGATGTGCCGGGCAGCGCTTCCGCCGCGAAAAACCCCGCGTACCCGGCGACCGTGAAGAATGCGCCCTGCGCGAAGTTCAGCACGCGCATCAAGCCCCAGATGAGCGAGAGGCCCGACGCGACGAGGAAGTACAGAGCTCCGAGACCGAGCCCGGTGACGAGCAACAGAACGATCGTGCTCACGCGGTCAGTGCCCCGAGGCCACGGCGCTCAATCCGAGATAGCGGCGCGCAAGGGCGGGATCGTCGATCAGCGCCGCGACGTCGCCTGTGAACACGACGGCGCCTTGGTCGAGCACGACCACGTCCCGAACCAGATGGCGCGCGACGGCCAGATTCTGTTCGACCAGGAGGATCGTCGTGACGCTCGCCGCACGCTCGAGTGCGTCGGCAACGCGCTTGACGACGAGCGGCGAGAGCCCCTTCGTCGGTTCGTCGATGAGGAGGATCCGGTTGGACGCATTCAAGAGCGCGCGCGCCAGTGCGACCATTTGCTGCTGGCCCCCCGACAGCGTCCCCGCGCGCTGGGCCCCGCGTTCGCGCAGCTCCGGAAACAACTCGTAGACCAGGTCGTAGCGATGCTCGGAACCGGCGCGCTCGGCCAGGCGGAGGTTCTCTTCGACCGTCAGTCCGCCGAAGACGTCGCGATCCTCCGGCACGTAACCGACGCCGCGCCGTACCACGTCGTGAACCGCCAGCGTCGTCAGCTCCTCGCCCGCGAGCGTGACGCTGCCGGTGCGTGGAACGAGGCCCAGAATGCCCCGCAACGTCGTCGTCTTGCCGACGCCGTTGCGCCCGAGCAGTCCCGTGATGCCGCCCTCGCGGACGCGGAACGAAACGCCGCCGAGAATCTGCGATTCGCCGATCGCGACGCGCAGGTTCTGGACCTCGAGGAGCGCCTCGCCGGCGTTCACAGCGGATCGCCGAGGTACGCCGACTGCACGGTTTCGTTGGCGACGATGCGCTCGGGCGTGTCGAGCGCGAGGAGCGCGCCGTGGTGCATCACCGCCATGCGATCCGCGAGACTCATCACGAGGTCCATCCGGTGCTCGACCATTAAGACGGTCTTCGCCTGCTCCCGATGGATCCGCTGGATGAGGTTCACCATGTCGGGAATATCTTCGACCGCCATGCCGGCCGTCGGCTCGTCCAACAGAACGACGGCCGGCTCCGTACAGAGCAAGATGGCGAGATCGAGCTTTCGCTTCTCGCCGTGAGAGAGCAGCGCCGCATGCAAGGCGCCGCGGTCCGCGAGCCCGACCTCGGCGAGCGCCGCACGGGCGCGCGCGCTTGTCGCGGGTTCGTGGTCCGCCTGATGCCACGCCATGGCGCTCGTGCCGAGCGCCGCGCTCGCGGCGAGCCGGACGTTCTCGAACGTGGTAAGGCCGGGGAAAATGGTGGACGTCTGAAACGTCCGGCCGAGGCCGAGACGCGCTCGAACGTAGGGCGGCGCGTGCGTGATGTCGCGACCCTTAAACCTGACCTGTCCTGCCGTCGGACGCGAGACCCCCGAGAGCAAATTGAAGAGGGTCGTCTTCCCGGCCCCGTTCGGCCCGATGATCACGAGGAATTCCCCCTCGCGCACGTCGAGCGAAACGTCCTCGACGATCGAGAAACCCCCGATGCGCAGCCCCAAACCTTGGACTGCAAGCACCGGGGGTGCCCCGATCATGGGACTATTTGAAGGCCGAAACCGGCGGCGCGACCGTCGCCGCGTCGAGGGTCCGAACCAACACCGGTTCGGCGCCGCTCATCTTCGCGATGTACATCGGCTGCAGCATCGCGTGGTCCTCTCCGCGAACCGTTTCGTTACCCTTCGGCGCCTCGAAGGTCCAGCCGCTGAGCCCTGCGATCATCTGGTCGACGTTCGCGCCGTCGCTCTTCTCAATCGCGTGCACGATCATCTGCGCCGCGACGAAACCATCGGGATCGAAGAGGTCCGGCACCTTGCCCACCTTCTTGAGCGCCGCGATCAGGTAGTCGTTGGCCTTGCTCTTGGGCGCTTGATAGAAGTAATACGAGAGGAAGTTGACCTTGGCTTCGACCGGCTGGAAGAGTGGATACGAGGACCGGTCGGCTAAGCCCGTGATCACTTTTGTGGTTTCGTAGATGCCCTGATCGTCGAGCGTCTTGAACAGCGCGGCCCCCGTCGCGCCTGCCCAGGCCACGAACACGAGGTCCGGCTTCGCGTCCTTGATCTTCTGGGCGAACGGAGCGAAATCGTTGGCCGTCAGCGGCACGAGCAGGCTCGTCACCGTGGCGCCTTTTTCCGTCCCCAGCACGGCCGTGACGGCCTTGACGTTGGCCTGCCCGAACGCGAAGTCTTGCGCCACGACGAGGACGCTCTTGCCGTGAATGTTGCCCACGAGTTGGGCAGACGTCGCGACGTCTTGGTAGGTTTGGCGTCCCGAGCGAAACGTGTACTTGTTGTTGCCGGTCAACGCGTCGGCCGCAGCGGCCCCCGAGATGAAGAGTACTTGGTTGTCCTGCGCGAGCGACGCCATCTGCAACGCGACGCCCGACGCCGTAGAACCGGCGAGGATCTTGTAGCCTTGGCCGATGAGGTCTTTGCCCTCCGCGACCGCTTTCGCCGGATCGCCGGCATCGTCGCGCTCGGTGACGACGATCTTGTGCCCGGCTGCCATACCTGTCCCGTGCGTTGCGTAGTCGAGGCCGATGTTGAAGCCTTCCTCGTACTGCGCGCCATAGCCGCCGAGCAGCCCAGTCTTCGAGTAAATCAGCCCGACGTTAACCGGTGCTTTCGCGTCTGCAGCGCGGGCGACCGGCGGCACGATGCCGCCGGTCGAGATCAATGCGGCCGCTAGCGGCGCAGCTACGAGCCACGCCGGACCGGAACGTTTCTTCATGGGTACTTTCTAGAGCCCGGTCTTGAAATCGAGCTTGATGAGCAGTTGGGCGAAGCGGATGTTGTCCGGCGGCGGAACGACGTTCGAGCAGCGGCAACCGGAGAAGTTGAGGTTCACGAGGCTCAGGATCATGTTCTTGTTGAGCACTTTGACGATGCCGAAGTTCGTGACGTTGAAGACTTCAGGCGTCGTTTCGTCGCGGAACAGGACCGAGGCGCGCTCGTAACCGATGAACGGAATGATCGTGTGCGAGTTCAGGATCGGAATCTTCATCGTGACCGAGTACGGGAAGAGCCACTGGCTCGCGACGTAGTGTCCGATCCCTTCGCACGAACCGCAAGGCGTCGGCGGGATGGACGGACGCGGCACGTACTTGGCGTCGATGCCGGCCGCGAAGAGCGGTCCGATCTTGGTCAGCGGGCCGAAGTTGTAGGTGCCGCCAACGCCGTAGCCGTGCTCATCGATGTTCGCCGGATTCGGGACGTTCCCGGCGCAGGTGAATTGGTTGAGGCAGAGGCCGGTAACGTCGGCACGCTCGTGGTCGTAGTAGTAGACGCGTCCGACGATCCCGTGGCCGAAGTCGTGATTGATGCCGAAGGTGTCCGTCCGGTCGTTGATTTCACCCGAAACGAGGGCGGCGCCCGGAATTGCCGTCAGCACGCGGCCGATCGCAAACACGAGCTTGTTGTGGGCGTAATAGAAGTGGGTGTGCTTGTCGATCTTGTAGTCGAGGCCGTATTCGAGCTGGATGGTTTGCGGAACGGGGTGATCGTTCGTGTAACCGACGCCGCCCAAGCCGGCCGGCGGGGCGGAATTGGCGTCACCGGTGGTCGTGGCGTTGAAAACGGGGGCCACGTCGACGGTGAAGCGCTGGCCGAAGTCGTCGGCAAGCGCCGGGATCGCAGCGACCGCGAACAGCGCCACGGCAAATCCGGACGCGGCCAATCGATGTATCAGAGAATGGCGCATTAATAGTCTCCTCAGTTGCTTTGCGCTCCGGGCTTGTGGCTCGGAGCTGTGTTTTTTGCAGGATGCACATACATGCAAACTGCTAGCATGCGGGGGAAGAGCGCAATGCACCGAAAAGCGACGCCCTCGATAGGTCCGAAGCTGCGGTGCAATGTGCATTCGTTGAGTTCATATGATTATGGACCAAACGCTTTACCATGGTTACACCCAAAAGAAGGCTAACACCTACAAGAGTCCCATTTCCCGAGCGCGAGCGATGGCCTCGACGCGGTTCCGCGCGCCGAGCTTTACCATCGCGTTACGCAAGTACGTTTTGACGGTGTTGTAACTGAGGCTCATCGCGCCGGCGATCTCGAGGTTCGTCTCGCCGATCGCGACCCGGCGTAACACGTCGCGCTCGCGACGCGCGATGACTCCGCCGGCCTCGCGCCCGCCGTGGCTGCGCCCGCGAGTTGTGCGAAGCGGGCGATAGTCCACCGCTGCATCGGACCCGAGTGCCGAGTCGCGCGGGCCGTCCGCGCCGTGCCGCCACTCGCCGAGCAACGCGCTTGCGTCCCCGGCGACGCGCTCGAGCGTCGCAATTCGCTCGTCACGAAGGCGCTGGCTGATCGTACGCTCCCGCAGCGCCCGGGCGTTCGTCTCGATACCAAGCAACATCGCGCCGAGCCGCTCGTGGAGGCGCAGGGCGGTTTGCCTGCGGTCCTCGCAGACGGCGAGCGCGGCGACTGCGCGGGCGCGTTCCGCGATCGACAGGGCTCGCGCGCAGCGGTCCGCGACCGCCTCGACGATCGCTAGCGCGCGATCTCCGCACGACCCCGGATCGCGATGGCCGCAGAGCAGCACGCCGAAATTCCGGCCCTCGGAGATCAGCGGGGCTGCGACCATCCGCTGCACCTGCTCCGCAGCGACGTACTCATCGTAATCATGCGTGATATCGGCGGATCCAAAATAGTCGTCGACCCACGCCGGGCGGCCGCTCGCAAACACCTTGCCGCCAAGTCCCCGGCCGGTGCGCAGCAGCGTGCCGTGAAAACGCTCGGTCCGATTTCCGTAGGTGTGCGTGATCAGCGCGCCGTCGGCAGATGGCTCGCCGATCCAGCTCATGTGAAAACCGTATTCGTCCGTCAGCAATCCGATGATGCGCGATGAAATGTCGGCGGCGTCGAGCAACCCGACGATACCGGCGCACTGACGGTCGAGGCGTGCGACATCGTCGTCTTTCAGACGGCTCCCGGCATCAAGGCGCGATTCGAGCGGCAACGGCGGTACCAGCGCAGTGGTCAAGCACCGCAAGGTGCGGTGCGTCCCTTAGCGTCGCTCATTTTGTACAGAGGAACGTGCGTCCTCCGTATGACGAATGTTCTTTCGCGCTAGCGCCGATTTTCCGGTAGCGAGCTTCGGTTGAAATGGGGGGTAACCCCCCAAACCCCCGGCGCGGACTCCCGCGCCTCTCGATTGAAATGGGGGGTAACCCCCCAAACCCCCGGCGCGGACTCCCGCGCCTCTCCAACATCGACGCGCCTCGCGCGTTAGGGCGCTTGACCCCGCGCCCACGCGCGTGCGCCGCTACGCGGCGCGGGCACTAAGTCCCCAAGCCCCCGGCGCGGACTCCCGCGCCTGTCCAACATCCACGCGCGTCGCGCGTAA
>Ga0302324_100011806_pt1 | contig 17879 bp, 12 predicted proteins | sample Palsa_T0_1_FD_201949 | JGI IMG/M metagenome (GOLD analysis project Ga0302324, IMG submission 201949) | Peat permafrost microbial communities from Stordalen Mire near Abisko, Sweden - Palsa_T0_1 | ecosystem: Environmental > Terrestrial > Soil > Palsa > Peat permafrost | place: Sweden: Abisko... | reverse complement strand
TAGCGGATCCTGTGATCAACGGCAAGCTGCAACTGCAAAAAGCGTCATTTAACATGCTGGGCCTGCCCAACGGACTCTCCAACGCCAACGGAGCGATTGTTTTCGACGGCACCGAGGCGCGCATCGAAAACCTGAGCGGCGAAAGCGGCGGCGGCACGCTTACGCTGACGGGCTTCGTGGCATATGGCGGATCTCAGATGAATTTTCGTCTGCAGGCCAATGCGCACCAAGTGCATATCGAATATCCTCCAGGCGTGAGCACCGAGGCCAATGCCACCTTGACCGTTGCCGGCAACACCGCACGCAGTCTGGTCTCGGGGAATGTCAATGTTCTGAGTGTGGCGCTCTATTCGCACACGGATGTGGGAGCCATACTGGCGCAGAGCGCCGTGCCGCCCGGCGCTTCCTCGGCGGACACCGGCCTTCTCGCGGGTATGCGCTTCGACGTGCACATCGACACATCTCCCGATGTGCAATTTGAAACCTCGCTAACGCAAAATTTGCAAGCCGAAGCGCACTTGACCCTGCGTGGTACCCCCGCCAACCCGGGCGTGCTCGGCCGCGTGACTGTCACCGAAGGCGAACTGGTGTTCTTTGGATCCAAGTACACCATCGACCAGGGCACCGTGGGATTCTACAATCCGATGAAAATCGAGCCAATGCTGAATCTCAATCTGGAAACCCAGGCCAAAGGCGTGGACGTTACCCTGAGCGTCTCCGGTCCCATCGACCAGCTCAAGTTGAGCTACCATTCGGATCCACCCCTGCAGTTTTCCGATATCGTGGGGTTGCTGGCCGCCGGAAAAGTTCCCACCACCGATCCGGTCCTCGCCGCCAGTCAGCCCGTCCCGCCGCAGCAGAGCTTCCAGCAGGTGGGCGCCTCGGCAGTGTTGGGCCAGGCCCTGGCCAACCCAGTATCCGGCGCGCTGCAGCGGCTCTTCGGAGTCACCCAGATCAAGATCGATCCCCAGATCATCGGCGGCGCCGGCACCAACACCGCACAGGCCACCCTCACTCTGGAACAGCAGATCACCAAACAGCTCGACTTCATCTACATCCAGGACCTGACCTCCAGCAACCCGCAAGTCATCCGTATCGAATGGGATATCAACCCCACGTGGACGGCGGTTGCCGAACGGGACATTTACGGCGAGTTCGGCGTAGACTTCTTTTATAAGAAGCGGTTCAAATAAACCACGGAGCCGCGACCGCTACCGAGCCGCGACCGTCAGGGAGCGGTTATGATAAATGGTTATTGATATGCTCGGTGTCTGCTATGCCACGCGAGTTTCAGTCTTTCTGGGCGCTCTTCAAAGATAGCTGCTCCAATTGGAATGATATCAACGCTCCCCGGTTGGGAGCCGCACTGGCTTACTATACGATTCTCTCGCTGGCGCCGTTGTTGGTGCTGGTAGTGAGTATCGGCGGACTGGTCTTCGGCCGGAAAGCCGCCGAGGGGCAGATTGTCTGGCAGTTTCAGGACACCATCGGCACCCAAGGGGCACAGGCCGTTCAAGCCGTGCTGCAGGGCGCCCATAAACCGGCCACCGGAGTGTTCGCTACCATTGTCGGCACCATCGTATTGTTGTTCAGCGCTTCGAGCGTATGCGCGGAATTGCGCGATTCGCTAAACGACGTATGGGGCATTCGCCTCCAGTCTTCCGGCGGAGTGGGTGGCATGCTTCGGTACCGGTTTTTTGCTTTCGCTATGGTACTGGGGATTGGTTTTCTTCTGTTCGTGTCGCTGGTGGTCAGCGCTCTGCTTGCCGCGGCTGGTAAGTTCATAACCGTGATGCTGCCGGCGCCCGCGATGTTCTTGCAGCTCCTCGACGTGGTCCTTTCGCTGGTGGTGATTACCATCCTGTTCGCGCTCATCTACAAAATCGTGCCCGATGTACGAATCGCCTGGCGCGATGTGTGGATCGGCGCCGCGGTAACATCCATCCTGTTCACCATCGGCAAGCTCCTCATTGGTTTGTATCTGGGGAAGGCCAGCGTAGGTTCGGCGTATGGCGCGGCGGGCTCCCTGGTAGCTCTATTGGTGTGGTTCTACTATTCGGCGCAGATCTTCCTGTTCGGCGCCGGGCTCACGCGCCGGTTTTCGGCGGCACGGCTCGCTCAAGTCGCGGCGGCCAGCGCGCTGCCTCATACCCGCAGTATCATCAATGGGTGAAGACTTCGCGCATCCTTCCGAGCCTCGCGATCCTGCTGATCGCCGGGGCGGCGGCCTACTTGTTCTATCCTCCATTCCGCCTTTGGGCGCTGGTCGTTGCCGGCCACAGCCCCAATTGCCCCATGGCGCATGCCCTCAAGAGCAAAGCTAATATCGACGAAACCCTTCGCATCAAAGACCGCATCCTGGCCGGCAGCCACCTGGTAAAGGAAGAGAACGGCCTGGAGCTGTGGGACACGCCCAAAGGTCCGTATTGGATTCCCAAGGGCAACCGCTACGTTCTGCCGTTCAATCTGGCTGAAATGGAACGGCACATTTACGGCTCGGGTGAGCACTTCATTCATGCCGGAGACATCGTGCTCGATTGCGGCGCGAGCGACGGCGACTTTACGCGGCAGGCTTTGGCGGCCGGAGCCAGGACCGTTGTCGCAATCGAAATCTCCCCCTCCAGCGCCGAATGCATCCGGCGCAACACCGCCGCCGAGATCGCCGCCGGTCGTGTGATCGTTTATGCCAAAGGTGTCTGGGACAAGGATGACACGATGATGTTGAATGTGGACGACACCAATTTCGCCGCCAACAGCGTGGTCATGCGCCCGGAATCCGCCCATCCGAGCGTTCAGGTGCCCCTGACCACCATCGACAAGCTGGTCGCCGAGCTCAAGCTGCCCCGCGTGGACTTCATCAAAATGGACATCGAAGGCGCCGAGGTCCCCGCACTATCCGGCGCCCGCGACACCATCGCGCGCTACAAGCCGCGCCTGGCGATTGCCACCGAACACAAGGCGGATGACGAATACACCATTCCCACGGCTGTGCACAACATCCGCCCTGATTATCGAATGGAGTGCGGTCCCTGCCTGGAAGCCAGGGGCCATGTGCGTCCCGACGTTCTGGACTTCTACTAGTGTGGCTGTCTAGATGTCACTTTGCAAAATTGTTTGCCCCGATGGATGTCCTCAGCGTTTTCGTTACTTCACCGGCGATGTCGTCCTGCACCATCAGGATATCGTCCAATGAACGGTCGTAGGTATCGGACCAGACCACGTACCCGTTATCCGCGCGAATCAGCCGCGTGGCGACCCGTAGCTTGGCGCCTGACTTGCGGACGCTCCCATCCAGTACATAAGCGACACCCAGCGTCCTGGCGATATCGGCGATGCTTATTTGTTTAGCCTTAAAATAGAACGAGGACGTCGGAGCCGGTACTGTGGCTGCGGAGCAATGTCGCCGCGAAACAGGAAAGCAGCCACGACCGCGAGACCAAGCGCCGCGCCGGCGGCCCGTGTGAAACCCCCTCTGACACGCCGGCCGGGCGTCTGTGCGATGGGCTGATCCGTCCAGGGACTGACCGTCGCCACCATACGATACCCTAATCGCGGTACCGTCGCGATGTAGCTGGGCTGCTTGGGGTCGTCCCCGAGCAGACGCCGGAGGGATGCCACAGCCTGGTAGACGGAGTCGGGAGTGACGGTGACTTCAGACCAAGCCTGGTTGAGCAGCTCATCGATGCTGACAACTTCGCCGGCGTGCTCGGCGAGGCACAGCAGCAGCCGCATCGTCCGCGCCTCTACCCGAGCTGTCTCTCCATTTCGTGAAATCTGGCCGGCCGTCGGATTCACGCACCAAGCGCCGATACGAAGCATTGTTCGCCGATTGTACCAACACAGAATTATTCAGGGTGTTTCAGAGCAGTCTCAGGACTTTTCAGGTGTCGCCTGCGTATCGTAAACCCTCTAGCTTCGTCCAGAGAGAGAGGACATCGGATGACTTTGCAGAAAAAGAACGCTCTTTTGGCAATCGCAGTGGGCGGCCTGATTGCCGGGACTTTGGACCTTACCCAGGCTTTCATCCTGTTTGGGCCGGGCGTGCCCCGCGTGATTGCCGGTGGCCTGCTTGGGCCGCAGGCTGTCCGGGGAGGCGCCGGCACATATATTCTAGGGGTCTTCCTGCACTTCTTTATCGTTTTCTCAGCAGCCGCTATTTACTACGCGGCAAGCCGCAGGCTGGGTTTCTTAAAGGAGCACGCCCTGGTGTGTGGCTTTTTCTACGGCGCCGCGGTCGACCAGGTAATGAGTCTTATCGTTTTGCCGCTCTCCGCACTTCACGTGAAGGGTCCTTACGAAATTCATGACCTGATTCAGGGGCTGCTTCTGCACGGGATCCTAGTCGGCCTGCCGATTTCCTTCAGCGTCCGGCGGTGGCGCACGCTTTAGCGTGCAGCGGCGAACTTCAGTTCGCCGAGGGCCGAAGTTCTGATCTAATCGCCGAACGACCCGACTTCTTCGCGTTCCTCGACCGCCGGTTTGGGCGCGGGCAGGATCGCCTGGAGCGGCACCAACCCCGGTGTGGGCTGCTCCTTCAACACGTGCTGCCGGTACAGGCTGGCCATGCGCGCGTTCTCCTCATCCTGCTTGATCTTCGCCGCGCGCGCGCGCAACTTCTCTTCGCCGGCGTTCTTGGCGATGCCCAGCTTGTCCAGATCGTGTTGCACGTCGGCGGTCACGGCCTCTTCACGCAGCACCATCGAGTGCGCCTCGCTCTTCAGCGCGACCTTCTTGCCGCCGGCGAAGATCTCATGCCTGCCGTGCTCTTCGTACCACTTCGTCAGCGTGGCGGTCATGTGCATCTTCTCAATAATATTGCGCCACCCGACGCCCGTATTATACGCGCAGAATGAGATCTCGCCTTCCTGCGTGGCGTAGGGAATGATGCACTGCTCCGTGCGGCGGAAGTCGTAATTGAACAAATCCTGGAACCACATGCCCGCTATCAGCAGGAAGTTCCAGCGGTCGCGCCGGCGCTGTTCGATATCCGCCATGGTACGGTCTCCGCCCACTTTGCCGTAGCTCTTGCCGGTAGCGCCGAAAGTCTTGTCCAGTTTCTTGAGCAGGTCCGTCAGCTTAAAATGCGTGGGCGACTTGAAAGGATCGTAGTTGCGCGCCGTGGCCAGCACCATTCCGATAATCGAGAGCCACTTGCCCCGCGCGGCATCGTTGACCCGGGCGACGTCTTTGGCCAACTGATCGGCGTTCCAGAACGCAGTGACAGGCGCCGATTCGCCGGTTTCCTTGTCCACCATCACCGCCATACCCACGCCGCAGTTCGGATGGCAGCCGCAGCTCAACTGCCCCCAACTGTGATCCGGGCCATGCACTAAGTCCGACCAGTCCGAGAACGTGCTGATAAACGAAAGCGGAAACCAGTCCCGCGTGGGCTCGCCCAAACCCGTCTGGTTCTTCACGTCGTGGGCCAGGTGCGCCAGGGTATAGCGCTGCGCCATGCGGCGCTCGTCGGTAACCGCCTCGTCGCGGCCTGTAAACGAAACTGGCTGAAATGAAAGGAATGGAATGCGTTTTGGATTGTCCAGCGCAAACTGGATGATCCGGCCCACCTGTTCGTTGTTAATGCCGTTGATCAGCGTGGTCACCGGTACGATATCCACGCCGTTGGTATACAGGTTCTCGATGGCCCGCATTTTCACATCGAACAGGTTGCCGACTTTGCGGTGCGAGTTGGCGGCATTGCCCACGCCGTCGAACTGCAGATAGGCGTAGCGCAGACCGGCATCCGCGGCCTGGCGGCAGAATTCCGGACTCTTGGCGAACTCGATGCCATTGGTCGCCGCCTGCACGCTGGTGTAGCCGACTTTGCGCGAGTACCGCACCGCGTCCAGGAAGTACGGCGAGATGGTCGGCTCGCCGCCGGAGAACTGCACCGACATCTGGCGCTTCGGCTTGATCGAGATGGCGTTGTCCAGCAAAGTAGTGATATCTTCCCAGCTCAGCTCGTGTACGAAGCCCACCTGGTTGGCGTCCATAAAACAGGGATCGCACATCATGTTGCAGCGGTTGGTCAGGTCGACCGTGAGCACCGAGCCGCGGCCGTGCGTGATGGTGCTGGTTCCGTGATGATGCAAACGTTCGTCGCTGTGCGCCCGAATATCGCGTCCCGGGAAAACCTCCTCCAGGTGTTTGAAGAAGGCCGTGTCGATGGACATCACATCTTCGAAGTGGCCGTGAATAGGGCAGTCCTTCACCATCAGGATCTTGCCGTCGCGCTCGATGACCTTGGCCTTGATCTCGCCGACCTTTTCATTCATCAGCACCGACAGCGGCCGGGTGCCATCCATAACCTCTTTGCGAATCTCGGGAATGCAGCGCGGGCACAGCGAGTCGGTCTCGCGCGGCCAGCCCAGCGGGGGCTTGGTCTTCTGATAGGACTTCAGCAGCGGCTTATCGGACCACTTGGGAGTGAATGACGGGCTTTGACGGATCTGGTTGGCTTTATCGAAAACGGTCCAGGCCGCTTGCGCCGCGTAGGTCAGGGCTTTCTCGACGTATTTGATTGGCTTATGCATCCGTGTTGAACTCCTTTTTGGCCGACTCTACAGTATAGTGAATGCGCGCAAACGATGACCACGCGCGCCCATTAAACTGTTGATTTCCTTGGTTGTACGGCGACATCAGTAGTTGAACGGTAGATTATTGAAAGCGCAAGATTTAAGTGGCGCACGCTTTAGCGTGCAGCGGCGAACTTCAGTTCGACGGGTGCCCCAGCTCAGCCTTCAACTGCCGGAAAGCGGTCTCTTCATAGTTCGTCTTCAACCGCTCGCGGAACTCGTTTCCCGGCGGGGAGGGCTCTTGGCGCTCGACCTTGACCAACAACCCCGTGGCTTCCTCGTCGCCGGGATTCCGTTCCAGCGCCGCGCGCAGGCTATCGGCCGCGGCGCCGAACTGCCCGGCCTTCCACAACGCGCATGCCAGGTTGAAATGGTAGTCGGGGTCCGCGCTGTCGCCTTCCACAGCTTTGCGGAAGCTGTCGATGGCGGCTGTACCGCCCCGCCTCGATTCGGCCGCACCCAGGTTGTTATAGACCTCGTTTAGCGGCACCGTGGCCGCCACCGTCTCGAAACATTTCTCGGCTGCCGCGTAGTCACCGGTCTGATAGCTGCACAGTCCCAGGAAAAATTGCGCTTCCAGATAATGCGGATCGCTGCGACTCACGCGCGCGAGCCAGGTGGACGCCGCTTGATAGTCTTTGCGCTGCCAGTACGACTTGCCCAGTTGGAAGCAGGGCTGCGAATAGCTTTCGTCCAGGTGCGCCGCCTGCAGAAAGAATCGCCGCTGTTGTTCCGGATTGGCCGCCAGCAGTCCGCGTATATAGCTCTCCAGCGCATCCAGCCGCACGCGCGGCCGGGCACGGAGAAAGTCCTCTTCGCCGGGCGCGGTCTTCGGTGCGAGAACCTCGATCGCCCGCCAGCTCAGCCGCGCTTCGAGCGCCGCCAGGTCGTCCAAAGCCCCGGCTTCGCTGAATTCCGGGCCCTGCTGCAGCCGTTTCAGGTCCAGAATGCGCGCCGTTATGCGCAGCGTCCCACGCGCCGGGTCGCCCGCTCCCGCCGCGGTTTCCGCCAGTTCATATTGGCCGAAAATGACTTCGGAGGCGTCCAGCGACTCGCCCGCCTTTATGATCGACGCGCGCGTCAGCACCGCGTTGGTCCGCAGCGAGAGACGCCGGAAAGCCTCCAGCCGCTCCTCGCGATCGAGCGCCAGAACCCCTTCCGCTGTCAGCGATTCCCGCACGTTCTCAGCGATGCTCTCGCCGATCCAATCCACGTTCGCCGAGTTCGATTGATTGAAGAAAGGAAGGACCAATACCGTTTCCGCGCGCAGTAACAACAGTCCCGGGAAGAATAAAAGCAGGAGCCGCCGCATCCACTTTCAGTGTAGCAACGGCCCCGTCAAGCTGCTTACTCGCTGACCGCGGCGCCGGCCCGATCCAGCACAAGCTTCATGGTGGTGCCGCCCACATGGATCTCCTGCACCTTCATTTTGCCGTCGCCGGTGTTGTATCTCACGGTCGTCGAACCGTACTTGGCCTCGTTGGTCTCTACCTTGACTTCCGCTTCCGTAGTCTCGCGGCCGCGCTTGATAACGAGCTTCTGGTCTCTAACCTCACATTTGTAATCGCCGGCCTGCAGTTCGCTACCGCCGATCACAGAGGGCTCGTAAAGGGTTACGGTGAATGACTTCGTGCTAGCCAGGGCAATACCGGCCAGCAGGCACATCGATAACAGGGTCTTTTTCATTTTCGTTCGCTCCTTGGCGCAATTGACATTGCGTGTCTGGAAGCAGATACGAGCAAAAATCGAAAAGGTTGTGCCGCCCGATGTCAGCAGTTTGTCAAGAATTTGTGAACGCGCTCGAGCGCCGTACGCTGCAGCTCCTGATTTTCGCCGAAGCCTTTGAGCCATTCCATTTCCGGCTCTTTGCGGAACCAGGTCATCTGCCGCTTGGCGTAATTCCGCGTGTTGCGCTGCGCATAGAAAAGCGCTTCCTTGGCGTTCAACTCGCCGCGCCACATCTGCAAAGCCTGGCGATAGCCGTGCGATTCGAAAGGTTTGGCTTCCGGCGGAAACCCCGCCTCGACAATCCGCTCGACCTCGTTCATGAGCCCGCATTCGAACATCCGCCGGCAGCGCGCATCCAGGCGCAGGTACAGTTCCTCGCGGTCGGGCGCCAAGCCGATCTTCAGCGTCCGATAACCTTCCAGGGCGTCCCGCCCTTCTCGAAACAACTCCCCGATAGGCCGCCGTGCGATCAGCCGCACCTCCAGCGCGCGTGTTACTTTCGGCGTGTCGTTAGCGTGAATGCGCGCGGCCGCCTCACCATCCAGACGCGCCAGCAGGCGATGCAGCGATCCGGTTTTTCGGCGTTCCCGAGCCGCCAATCGTTCCCTCAGCGCCTCGTCGCGCGTCGGACCGCGGAACAAGCCGTCGAACAACGCGCGCAGATAAAACCCCGTGCCCCCAGCTACCACGGGGAGCCGTCCGCGGCCGGAAATATCCGCCAGCGCCAGGCGCCCCAGACGGGCATACTCGCCGGCAGTGAAGGTCTGGTCCGGATCGAGTACATCGATCAAATGATGAGGAATGCCGCGCCGCTCGGCCAGTGGCAGCTTGGCGGTGCCGATGTCGAAATGCCGGTATATCTGCAGCGAGTCGCAGTTCACTACCTCGCCGTCGAATTCCGCGGCAATGCGCAAAGCCAGCTCACTCTTGCCTGACCCGGTCGGCCCGGCGATGGCTAATACAGCTCGCACTCTGTCCATCGTAACGGAGCCGGGGAAACGGGGTACCGGGCCGTGCTCAGACGCCTTCCAGCGGGACTTCGAGGAACCGCGGAGGCTCCTTGAGTCCGGCGCTCTCCGTCGCCTCGTCGTAAATACTGGGCGGCACGTGCGGCTGCATCGCCTCGAAGGATTCGTAGATCGCTACTGAGGGCGCGCTGTCCTTCTCGCTGATCGGCTGCCGATAGACGACCAGCTTCCCCGAAGCGCTGCGGATCACGTACCAATACCCTTGCCCCCACCGCTTCCGCTCTTCGTATGCAACGATGCTACCCAAAAAGGGGCGACCGGAATCGTCGCCGAGGCCGTCGATGCCCGCCAACCACTCGCCTTGGAGCGTATGGCAAACAGTGCTGCCGTCTTCCTGGCGTAGCGGCAAGCTGATCTTCAAGTACCTGCTGACCTTTTTGTATTTGCTCACGGGTGCTCCAGCTCATGGATTACGGGCTCAGTTCATCTGATCGAAACGCCGGTTCAATTCTTCATCCGTCATCGTTTCATTATACTGACCGTCTTCGGGCAGTACCCTAGCTGCCCACCACAGCGAGCGAGTTGAGCATACCGCCAGGAGTGCGAAACGCCTCCAACCGCCAAAATTACGAAAGGAACCCGATTCCCCGACAACTCCGATCGAATCGGCACAACCAACAGCGCGCAAGCCAGAACCCAGCACCCGCACTCCCAGCAGGCGCCACAGCAACACAACCTGCGATTTGGTACGCCGCAACCCAAATGTAACGCTTCCGTGAGTCCAGTCGCCGTTATACAATGAAGGGGTAACGCTTCGACCCTCCCGGGCATCTAGGTCGAAAGGAATTACATAATGAACTTCTCCGCTAAAGCGCTGTGCATGGCCGTTTCTCTATCCTGTCTCGCATATGGGCAAACCAGCGCTCCGAGCCAGTCGCCGTCGAATAAGGCGAGTCAACCGCCGAGCGACAAGGCCGCGGCGTACTATAACTTCGCCATGGGTCACCTCTACGCCGAACTGGCCGGGGTTTACGGCAATCGCAGCGAGTACGTTGGCAAGGCCATCGATCATTACAAACAGGCGCTCAAGCTGGACCCCGGCGCCAGTTTTCTTTTCGAAGAGCTGACCGACCTGTATATCCAGAGCGGGCGCCTCAAGGATGCCGTCACCGAAGCCGAAGATGTTTTGAGTAAGGAACCCAACAATCTCGACGCCCGCCGCATCCTGGGACGTATTTATACCCGCATGATCGGCGAGGGCAAAATCAACGAAGAGATGTTGAAAGCGGCCATCGAGCAGTATCAGAAAATCACCACCACGGATCCCAAGGATGTCGAAAGCTGGCTAGCTCTGGGTCGCCTGTATCGCGCCGCCAGCAACTCTGTAGAATCGGAGAAGGCTTATACCCAGGCGCTCACGCTCGATCCCGGCAGCGAAGAGGCGCTCACCGGACTGGCCATTGTGTACTCCGATATCGGCGACACGAAAAAAGCCATCGAGAAGCTCAAAGCCGTCACCAACAAGGACCCCAATCCGCGGACCCTGGCGGCCCTGGCCAGTTCCTACGAGCAGCTACACGACAACAAGAGCGCCGCCGAAGTATTGCGCCAGGCCCTCGATCTCGACCCGGAAAATAGCCGCCTCAAACGCGGTCTTGCCAAGAATCTGCTGTACTCCGGCAACTACGACGAGGCTCTGAAATACTATACCGAAGTCGCCGACGACGATCCGAAGGATACCGAATCACAGCTTCGCATCTCCGAGATTTACCGCGAGAAACACGATTTGGCAAAGGCTCGTACCTTTCTGGAGAAGGCCAAGACCATGGATCCGGAGAACCTCGAAGTGCGCTACGACGAGGTGAATCTGCTGGCCGCCGAAGGCCGGACCGACAAGGCTATTGACGCGCTCAAGGCCGTCCTCAAAGACACCGAGAAAAAGAGCTACACGGAAAACGAGAAGACCTACCGCGCTAATTTCCTGGAACGCCTGGGCGAGTTCTACCGCGCCTCCAATCAGTATCAGCCCGCCGTCGATGCCTTCCGCCAGGCCGGCGACCTGGACGCGGATTCCGCTCCCCGTATCGCCGCTGAAATCATCGACACCTATCGCCAGGCGAAAGATTACAAAAATGCGCGCGCCGAGGCCGATGCCGCGCTCAAAAAATATCCCGACGAGCGCGCTCTCAAACTGGTGCACGCTACGCTCCTGGCGGACATGGGTAAGGTGGATGAAGGCGTCGCCGAGTTGCGCGCTCTCAAGGGCGATCATGAACGCGAAACACAACTGGCTATCGCCGAGCTTTACGAAAAGGCCAAGCGCTATGAAGACATGCGCAAGCCTCTCGACGCGGCCGAAAAGTTATCCGAAAGTAAGCAGGATAAAGAGACCGTATACTTCATGCGCGGCGCCATGTACGAGCGCATTAAGAATTTCGACGGCGCCGACGCTGAGTTCCGCAAGGTCCTGGAGTTGAACCCCGACAATGCCGGCGCGCTGAACTATCTCGGCTACATGTACGCCGATCGCAGCGTGCGCCTCGACGAAGCCCAGAAGATGATCTCCCGCGCCCTCGAACTGGAGCCCGAGAATGGCGCTTACCTCGACAGTCTCGGCTGGGTCTATTTCCGCCAGAATAAACTGGACGAAGCCGAGCAAGCCCTGGTGCGTGCCCTGTCCAAGAAGGAAATCGGCGGGGATCCCACCGTGCACGATCACCTCGGCGATGTCTATTTCAAGCTCGGCAAGACCAAAGACGCCATCACCCAGTGGCAGGCTTCTTTGAAGGAAGCCGACGTGGCCGACAACCAGTCCGAGATGGAACCCGGCGAGCTGGCCAACATCGGCAAGAAACTCGAAGATGCCAAAGTACGGCTCGCCCGGGAAGCCCAAAAATAACTACCGAGCCGTGACCGTCAGGGAGCGGCCTCCGACGAGGAGTCGCCTCGCCCGCTCGCCCCGCCCACTCACTTCCTTCCCAAGCAAGCGGTGTCTGACGAGGAGTCGCGCCGCCCCGTCACCCCCCTCGCCCGCTCACTCCCTAAGCAAGCGAACGGTGACCATAGGGGTCACTCCACCCGGTAATTGGGCGCTTCTTTGGTGATGACCACGTCGTGTACGTGGCTCTCGCGCAGCCCGGCGGGAGATATTCGCAGGAAGCGTGCGTTCTCTTGAAGCGCGCGAATGCCCGGCGCCCCGCAGTAACCCATACCGGATTTCAAACCGCCCACCAGCTGATAGACCAGATCGGAAAGCGGTCCCTTGGCGGCCACGCGGCCCTCGATGCCCTCGGGTACGAGTTTGGCGTTGGACTCCTGGCCGTACCGGTCCGAATTGCCGGGCATGGCGCCCAACGATCCCATGCCGCGATAGGTTTTGAAGGTCCGGCCTTGGAACAGCACCGTCTCCCCGGGACTCTCGTCAGTGCCCGCCAGAAGGCTGCCGATCATCACGCAATCCGCCCCGGCGGCGATGGCCTTGGTGATATCGCCGGAAAATTTGATGCCGCCGTCGGCGATCAGCGGCACGCCCGCCGGCCGGGCCGCCCGCGCGCATTCCGCAATCGCGGTAAGCTGCGGGACGCCGGCGCCGGAGACCACCCGCGTGGTACAGATCGAGCCCGGACCGATGCCGACTTTAATCCCATCCACGCCCAGCGAAATCAGTGCGCAGGCGCCTTGATAGGTGGCTACGTTGCCGGTAATGAGCTGCACGCCCGGCAGAGCCCGCTTGACCGCTTTGACCGCCTCCATCACGCGGGCCGTGTGCGCATGCGCCGTGTCGATGGCCAGCACGTCCACTTTACGGGCGACCAATTCCTGGGCACGCTCCAGGAAATCACCGGTCGCGCCGATGGCCGCCCCTACCCGCAGGCGTCCCTGCTCGTCTTTTGCGGCGGACGGGTACTTTAACTTCTTCTGGATATCCTTGACCGTGATCAAGCCCTTCAGGTTGTAATGATCGTCCACCACCAGCAGCTTCTCGACTCGGTGATGGTGCAGGATAGCCTCGGCCTCTTCGAGCGTGGTGCCGACCGGAACGGTAATCAGGTTCTCCTTAGTCATCACGTCCCGGATCGGCAGATCGTTCCTGGTTTCGAAGCGCAGGTCCCGGTTCGTCAGGATGCCTACCAGGCGCGTGCCCTCGGTGACCGGCACGCCGGAAATCCGGTAGCGCCGCATCACTTCCATGGCATCGGATATCTTGCTGTCCGGCCCGATGGTGATGGGGTCCACGATCATGCCGCTTTCGCTCCGTTTGACCCGGTCCACCTCTTCGGCCTGCCGCTCGATGGACATGTTGCGATGAATGATCCCAATGCCGCCCTGTTGCGACAAGGCGATCGCCAGGTGGGATTCCGTCACCGTGTCCATCGCGGCGCTGACAATCGGAACGTTGAGCGCGATCCTGCGGGTGAGCCAGGTACGCGTATCGACCTCGGTTGGCAGCACGTCGCTCGACGCCGGCTCGAGCAGGACGTCATCGAAAGTCAGGCCCTCGGGAATGGCGTCTTGATTCATAGCTTTGTTAATTGGTGTAATACATTTATCATAGCGTAGCCGGTATATTACCGAGCCGCGGCCGCTCTACCGGGCCGCGACCGCGTTACCGAGCCGCGACCGCGTTACCGAGCCGCGACCCTCAGGAAGCGGATCTCCGTTGTACCCCGATGGTGCAGTTGTGGTATCCAATAAGTCTGTTAAAAAAATGAGCGAAATGGGGATACGCAGGACTAAAGTTCTGGGGTAGGTCTTTTCGATTGGTCGCGAGAACTACAAATGTAACCGGTGCGCGCAGTGCTTCGCCTGGGCAGTCACGCCAGGTAAGTCGGTGGGGCCCGTGTGCAGCAGTGCTTCTGGCGATGCTGGCGCTCCCGGGTTGCGGACGCCCGCCGGCGGTCGCTCGAACCGTGACTAACATCGCACAAGTGCGTGGGCTTTCTCCCGGACAAGTCCAGGGGGGAGTCCCCGTACGAATCACTGGCGTTGTCACTTATTCCGAACGGCGTTCTAATTTCTGTTTTGTGCAGGATTCGACCGGAGGAATCCGGGTCGTGCTGGCGCCAGGGGAGGTGACGCCAAATGTGGGCTGGAAGGTACTGGTCTCCGGCCTGGCGGGTTCGGGAGGCACCGCGCCTTCGGTGATTCAGGGAAAGCTCTCGGCGCTGGGCCAAGCCGCCCTGCCCGCGCCGGTCGCGGTTCGCGCTGGGGATCTGAGGGCTACTGAGTACGAATACCGGCAGGTGGCCTTGGCGGGCGTGGTACGCGCGGTGAAAAGAGAGCGCCCCGGGCTCATGTCGGTCGACCTGCGCGCATACGGCACCTCAATCCGGATTATAGTACCGGCTTCCACCTTGGTGATCACCGACGATTGGATCGATTCGGAAATTCGCGCCTACGGCGTGTTGGACCAGACCCACGATGCGAACGGCGTTGCCGCGGACCCAACTCTATGGGTCTGGGATGCCGCGGCCATCGAGAAGTCGATCCCGGCAAGGCCGAGCGCGGTCTTGCCGGTCACTCCCATCGGGAGCCTGTTGACGCTCGATCGGGCGAGCCTGCCGGCCCACCGCGTGCGCGTTCGGGGTGCGACCGGAAGAGGTGGCTTGACCGTCGCGGACAAGACGGGACAGATTCGAATACGCGTCTCACAGCCCGGTTTCCTGGGCGATAATCCCCAACTCGACGTCGAGGGATTCCTTGTTTGGGAGGATGGCCGCCCGCTGCTGGACCGCGCAGTGCAGGTTCCCGCGGCAGGGGACCGGGTGCCGGATCTGGCGCCGCGTCCCATATTGACGACCGCCCTGGAGGTACACAGCTTGCCGCTGGCTGCCGCGGAGCTCGGTTATCCGGTTCATCTGCGAGCCGTGGTGACGTTTTTCGAGCCGCTCGAACATCTTCTCTTTGTCCAGGACCACACCGACGGTGTCTTCGTGAGATTGCGCGAAGAAAGGCGCGCGCCGTTGCGGGCCGGAGCCCTGGTAGACGTCACGGGAGTGACCATGGCGGGCGGCTTTGCCCCCGACGTGAGCAAGGCCGAGATAGTCGTTCTGGGCTCCGCCGCATTGCCGGAAACCAAATCAGAAAGTCTGGAAGGCGTTCTTATGGGACGCGCTGACTGCCGCTGGATCGAGTTGGAAGGAATCGTTCAGCAGCTTGACCGGGAAAACGGGAGCACGCTGCTCTCGATGGCGTGGGGCAGAGAAACTTACAAAGCGCATGTTCTGGGATCTCCTGCGGCTCTGGCATCTTTGGTGGACGCCGAAGTGAGTTTGCGGGGCGTATGCGGAGCACTATTCAACGGGAAGCGTCAACTGCTCGGCATCCAGATGTACGTGCCCGGCGCCGAATACATCCGCGTGCTGCGGCCGGCGCCTAAAGACCCGTTCGCGCAAAGAGCGCGGTCTATAGAGGATCTTCTGCGGTTCTCCCCAACCCGCGACATGGAGCACCGCGTGCGTATCCAGGGTACCGTGACGCACGACGATCGCTTCGGGTCAGTTTGGATTCGGGACGCCACCGGCGGGGTCATGATCCAGTCTGGCGATTCGCAGGGCCTGACGCAGGGAGACGTAGTAGATGTGGTAGGCGTCCCGGAAATCGGGGCTTTCAGCCCGATACTGCGAAGGGCGCTGGTAAGGAGGGTTCAGTCCGGACCGTCGCCGAACCCGGAACGTATTACGGCCCAGGACGCCATGAAGGGCGATTTTGATGCCCAGCTCGTACAGATGGATGGCAAGCTCATCGACCGGGTAGTCCGGCCCGAGGCGGAGGTGCTGACCCTGGAATCTGGAGAAACGATCTTTAGCGCGATTCTTCCCAAGACCGGCGGCCCACCACGTCTGGAGCCGGGAGCGGTGCTGCGGCTCACCGGGATCTGCGCGGTGGAGGTGGATCAGTCCCGCGACGTAATTCTGCCGCGAACGTTTCGGCTGATGGTGCGTTCTCCAGCCGACATCGTGGTTCTGAAAAGGGCGCCCTGGTTGACAGCGGGTCGTGTAGCCCCTGTACTGGCTGGCACGGTGGCGCTCATCATCGCGGCCCTGGCTTGGGCCGGCCTGTTACGCCGGAGAGTCAGCGACCAGACCGGGGACCTGATTTTCAAGACCATCCAGTTGCAGGAGGCCAATCGGGCGACTCGGGAGGCCTTGCAAAAGGCTCGCGAAGCCGAATCTCTGGAGCTGGACCGCAAGCGCATTCTCGAGCTGGTGGCTCGAGACCAGCCTATCGAACTGATCATTGACGCGATCGCCGAAGCCATCGCGGTCCATTGCAAGGATGCGGCGTGCGCCATTCTGCTCGCGGAGCCTCAAGGCCGGCGCGTTTGCATCGTACCTGCCATGCCGGCAGGCTGGCTCGAAGCCTTAGAGCGAATGGAGATCTCTTCGATTTCGTTTGCGTCGGAATTCCGCGAGCCGGGACAGATCTGCGCGGACCCGGCCTGGAACCGCTTTCTCGACTCCCATCCGGGCTCGCGCTTCAGGTCCACATACGCGGCGCCTATTGTGGTGGATTCCGGCAATGTGGGCGCCATCATCGCGTTTTTCACGGCCGAGCAGCCCGCCGAAGAGGCATTCTGCGAACAGATCGGCTTGTGGTCGAGTATCGCGGTCCTGGCCCTGGAACGGCGCCGGCTGTACGAACAATTGTCCTTCCGGGCACAATATGACGTTCTCACCGGCCTCCCCAACCGGGCGCTTCTGTACGAGCGGCTGGAAGCGGAAATAGCGTTGGCATCGCGGAGCGGAAGCCTGCTCGGCATACTGTATGTCGACCTGGATGGCTTCAAAGAGACCAACGACGTCTTCGGCCACGGCGCCGGGGACGCGGTCTTGCAGGAAGTCTCGCGCCGCATGCTCCATAACGTGCGCCGCGGGGACACGGTCGGCCGCATTGGCGGCGATGAGTTCGTAGTGCTCCTGCCGCTGCTCGGACGACGGGAGGACGCCGAGCACATCTCCGCGAAAATTTCAGCGGCGTTGCGGCAGCCCGTCTTGTTCAACCAGCATAGCCTGAATATCGGCGCCAGCCTGGGCATCGGTATCTGGCCGCTCGACGGAGAGCAGGCCGATATTTTACTCAAGAGCGCCGACGCGCACATGTATCGGGAGAAGAACATCAAGCGGCGACGCTGGTACGAAACAGACGAGCATCCACCGGAGCGGCCCGTCATCGCGGCCGCGACACGCTTCCCATCAAAATGACGCGGCTGGCTTGGGTAGCGGTATGGACAAGAGTTGACAACTCCGCTCGATTCAGCTAGCCTAAACAGTAACGGCAAATAAAATGAAAACCATGAAGACACTAATGGCAACTCCCCCGCATTAGACCGTTCTGCCCGGCCACGTAGCGATTTCAGCCGCATAGGGCTGGGTGTTCGCGAGGATCGCCAAGTCTCCTGTCCCCTTTAGATCTCCCACGAACGCCGCTTCGCGCTCCGCGTCATATCCGGACATGGCTATTTTCAGGTCGTCAAGTGCACAGGCTAAGAGTTGATCCCGCTCATTCGAGTTTTCAGCCGCCAAGAGTGATCGATAGCAAGCCCGGTTGTAATAAAGGTCGAGCTTTCGGGCGGCGTTGGGAGCAGTCTCCCAGTTTTCGAGGCCGA
>Ga0302324_100011804_pt1 | contig 17881 bp, 21 predicted proteins | sample Palsa_T0_1_FD_201949 | JGI IMG/M metagenome (GOLD analysis project Ga0302324, IMG submission 201949) | Peat permafrost microbial communities from Stordalen Mire near Abisko, Sweden - Palsa_T0_1 | ecosystem: Environmental > Terrestrial > Soil > Palsa > Peat permafrost | place: Sweden: Abisko... | reverse complement strand
GGCGGCACCATGGGAGTGGGCGGCGCCGGGGGAGGTATGGGTGTGTGTCGTCAGGTTCATCTTCCTACGCAGCTTCCTAGAGCTCGGGGTCCGGGTTGTAGGCGGGAGTGGCGGGCGGGTTCGAGAAGCCTCCGTGCGGATCGGCCAGATACGGGAAGTGCGCCTGGTACGACCGAGGGCTCGCCGTGACGCCCTGGTTGACGACCGCCACGTCGGGATCGGGCGTGTAGGTGGAATCGACGAGGGGGATGGTCGCGCCGGCGACGGCCTTCAGGGCGATGGTCACCACATCGTCGGTCGGGCGACGGCCGTTGGGAAAACCAGCCAGGTCGTTGCCGAGGAGCCCGAGGTCGCTCGTTCCGGGCTGGGTGCCGTCGGCCGAGGTGGGCGCGATCCCCATGTTGAGGCGGAGCATCTCGGCGATCACCTTGCCGCCCTGATAGGTCCCCTGGCCGAAAGCCGGCCCGATGACGCTGCCCGGGATGCCGGTGGCGAAGATGGCCACCAGATCGGCGCGTGGCTTGGTGTACGCCGCCAGGGCGGGGAATGCCCCGGGATAGAGGACAGGGAGCAGACCCTGCAGCTCGGGATGCTCCACCGCTGCTGCGAATTGGCTGTCCTTCACCGGCGGCTGGCTGTTGAAGTAGTCCTTGGAGGCCATGGGGACGACCACCTCGTTCACCAAGGGGTTGCCCAGGCGTGACACCTGATCGTACGGGCCGGTGGCGGTGGTCGCTCCGGTCGTGGGGTTGAAGATGCGCACCGTCTGGCGCCTCGCCGTGGTGTAGACCCCGATGACCGCGTGGGGGTCGTTGGCGCCCATGGCCAACGGGCTTCCGTTGGAGGTCAATGAACTGATGGGGATCTGCAGGGCGATGCTGTGGACGTTCTTGTCGGCCAGCGAGTTGATGCCCGGGGTGTTGGCGCCGGGGATCAGCTGATGGCTCGAGATGGGCCTCAGGTCGCCGAGGTCGAAGATGGACCCGAGATCAACGAAGAAGCCGTCAGCGCGCTGGCCGGCGAAGACGGTGAGACCGTCGGGCAACCGGTAGACGGCGGGAGCCGACAGCTCCTGATAGTTCGGAGTGGAGCGGACGCCGACATTACACGGGGGGCAGGCGAACACTCCCCCGCTCCCCCACGGCGGGTTGACACGCGTCGCCGTCGAGCACCCGGTGGCGGGATCGGTCTCGATCATCGTCAGCGTGTACGTCTGGCGGCGGTTCCAAGTCGAGCTGTAACCGGTTGTGGGTGAGTAGGTGATGGGTCCCGTGTTGTAGAGGAACGTCGACGGATTCAAGATCGTCGTGGTGAACTGGAACTGGTACGTGATGGAGGGGATCCCGGTCCCGGTGTTGTCGATGTGGATCTCGTAGAGCACATCGTCACCGACCGGCGGTGCTGTGCCGACGGCGGTCTTGGCGCCGAATTCGAAGAAGTTCGGCCCGCCATCGGGATCCTGCAGTGGGACGTAGTTGGCCAGGATGGTGACCGTATCGGGTGCGTCCGGGCTGACGAAGGCGTACAGATCCGTGCTGTCAGCGGCCGGGTCTTTGGCAATTGCGGGTGCTTCCTTGTGGGACGACATGAGCAGTACACCTCTTGGTGAGTAGGGGGATCTCGGTTAGTGAATGGGGCTCAACGGGATGCGTTGAGGAGTTCCTGGGCCAGGGCCTGGTTGGTGTAGTCGATCTGCTTGGTGCCAACGAAGAGCGAGATCCGCCCCGACCGTGCGTCGACGACGTGCGCGACGATGTCCGAACCGTCCAAAATGGGGGCGTCGGGGGTGGTCGACTTCGGCGGTGTCTCGACCGCACCGCTGGTGCCGGTGAGCAAGCTCACACCACCGGCGGCAACGACTCCTGTGGCCGCAGCTCCGATGGACGCAGTCCTGAGAAAGTGACGACGGCTGATGCTGTCCATGCTGTGCTCCTTGCGATAGCAGACGGTGCGCTCGGAAACCCGACCTGTCTCCTCTGCGATGACCGCCCGGCGCGGCCCACCGATAGGCATTCGGCACGCCTAGGCAACCCGGATGCCAAGATTCCGAGATTCCTCGGAATCGACGGCGGGTCAGACGCTGTGCAGGAAGACGGTGAGGAGGATCAGCGCGATCACCGCTGCGACGATCGCCACCCTGGCCCGGCCGAAGCGGCGCAGGGGGTGGATCCGGCGGGATGGTCTTGCTGCCCGCGGGGGCGGCGGAGGCTCGGAAGGAGCGTCGTCGGGATGCGCGCTGGCGCGGTGCTCCTCGTAGCGCCGACGCTTCTCGTCCACACGTTTCATCTGCGGGCCGTAGTCCCACACGACGACCGAGCGCCGCATCTGCCGCAGTGTCCTGGTGGCGCCGTTCCAGTCCTCACGCAACCGGTGGCATGTGGGACAACCCTTCTCCGTCACCCTGCTTCGCCGTCTGCCCCGATCGAATCGAGAAACCGGAGCACGTCGAGCGTCTTCGGGTCATCTGCCCCCAGGACGCGTTGGCGCACGTGGAGTACGTGCCGCAACAGCCGGGACGCCCCCGGGAGATCGTGGAGATCGGTGAGGATCGATGCGAGGTGGAGTTCGGCCAGCAGCGCCAGATCGCTTTCGCCCGCTCCTTGCTCCCCATACCCGGCGACGACCTGTTCCTGGAAGGACCGGGCGTCGCTCAGCCTTCCAAGCTTCTTCGCCACGCTGGCGCTCCACGCCAATGCCGCCAGGGTCTGCGGGTCGCTGCGACCGAGGTCACGGGTGCGACACTCGACCACGTGCGCCAGCAGCGGTTCGGCTTCCCCGGGTCGATCCAATATGGAAAGGCAGGTCGCCAGCTTCCACTCCGCGCTCAGGGTGGACTCGTCTTCGGGCCCGCGCTCCTTGCGGAGGGCGTCCACGATGTTCTCCCGCATCTGCAGCTCCTCGCCGAGCCGGTCCAGGTGCGCCAGCTGGTTCGCCACCTCGGCCATCGCCTTGATCGAAATCGGCGACTGCGGACCGTTCTTGCGGATCGACCAGCTGAGCACGTCCTGGGACTGCCGCAGCGCCTCGTCGGGTGCGGGAACCATGCTCTGCGCGGCACGCTGCGCCCAGCCCATGACCTTCCCCTCGGTCGGGCGGCTCGGATCCGCTTCCCGCTTACGACGCCAGGCCATGGAACCCAGCGTAGGACGCCGTGGCCGCTCGGGGGTTTTTGTCGGGCACGTGGCGCACGCGAGCCAATCGGCCTGTTCAGGCCCTGATCTCGGCGCTCAATCTTCGGAGCACCTCGTCGACCACCTCCGACGTGGAGTGGTCACCACCGAGGTCGAAGGTTCGTATCCCGTCGGCGGCGACACGCAGGGTGGTGCGACGGATGGCTTCGGCGGCGACCGCCACCGCGATCTCCCCCCTTTGGGCGGCGTGCTCGAGCACTGCCGCACAGGCGAGAAGCATGGCCATCGGATTGGCGACGTTCTTTCCGGCCAGCGAGGGCGCCGTCCCGTGCGGAGCCTCGGCCATCGCCACGACGGGGCGCAGCTCGGGGTCGAGGGCCAACAGCACCGATTCGGCTCCCGCGATCGAACCGAACAGCGCCAGCACGAGATCGGACAGGCAGTCGCCGTCGCGATTCAGGGCCGGGATCACCAGGCTCTGGTGCCCGGCCTCGGTCAAGAGGCCGGCGTAGGCCGCGTCAATGAGGACGGGCCGGTAGGGGACCTCGGGATGGCGGGCAGCCGCCGCGTCCATCTCCTCCTTCAGCATCCCCTCGTAGGTCGCCGAGACCGTCCACTTCGGCCCCCCGTAGACGCAACCACCTTGGGCGGCCGCCGTTCGGAACGAGAACTCCGACACCTCGCGGCAGATCCTGCGCTCGATCCGCTCGGTTCGCCAGGCTCCCTCATCGGATCCTCCGGGCACCCCGGTGCGGCCCTCCTCCGCTCCGTACGCATCGCCCACCGCCATGCGCACCACCACGATCGGGTGCACAACGGGCGCCAGGGGGGACACCCCGGGGATCCGTCGACCGGTCCGGACGATCACCGACCCACCGATGCCCTCGCGCAGGATCCGGTTCGGGCTCCCGACGTCGCCGATCGTCTCCGGCGTGATGGTTGCCGCCTTGAGCCCCAGCCCACAGTGGCGCATGGCCTCGGCGGCGTCCCGCACGACGGCGTTGGCCGTCCTTCGCCGGTTCTCCAGAGAGAGGTCGAACCGGATCAGCTCGCAGTCGATGCCGACCACCGCGGGGTCGAGCACACGGAGCGCTTGTTCGAGCAACTCCTGTCCGGTCTCGTCCCCTTCACAGACCACGAGTTGCACGGACGAAGTCACGGCGCTCAGGGTGGCACGGATGGCCCGGGTTCGCCACTACAGCCCGGTTCGGGTGCGCGGCGGGTGCCGGCGCGGCGGGCGCGGCGGGCTCAGCGCCCGGAGAGGACGACTTCGAGCAAGGTGCCCACACCGGCCACGAGGAGCGAGATGCTCAGCACGATGGCCGTGACCTTGACCACGCCCCGATGGCGAGGCGGCCACTCTTCCTCCTCGTCGTCATCGATCTCCCACCACTCCCGCTCGACTGGTTCGTGGTCGTCGAGCGGCCGGGGCTCGCGGGTGGCGAGGTACCCGATGGCAGGAGCAAGCCCGACGGGGTACACGGGGTGTGGGGGCGTCGGCAGGTGGCCCTGCATGGTGGCCCAGGCTACACCTTGACGACGCGATCCGGGCAACTGGGCGCCCGCGCCCAGGGGCCGGCGATCCGCTAGGGAGCGGGGACACCGGCCGCCTCGCTGAGCTCCGCGATTCGCCACGTGCCCGGCTGGCGACCCTCGCGGGCGGCTTCGAGCGCCACGCGCTGCAAGAGGGCGTTCACCGGTGTGGCCACCCCGTGAAGGGCACCCAGGAGGACGATCTCACCGTTCAGGAACTCCACCTCGATCGACCCCGTCGCGCGAGCCAGGCTCTGCCAACTCGATCCTCCGCTCCACGCGCCGGATGTGGTGTTGCGCAGCTGGAGATGATCGCCTCGGCGGGCACGATCCTCCTCGGCCGTCGCCACCGGAATCCCCGCCGCCTCCAACACCGCCTCGCCTTCCCGCTGCGCCTCCCTGACCAAAGGGCTGTCGCGGCCCTCGCGCCCACATAGGGCGTCCGCCGCGTTGGAGAGGTTCTGGAGGAGCTTGCGGTACTTCCAACGCATGATGTCGGACCGCGCCTCTGACAGAAAGGTGGAGGCACTCAGCGCGTCGGCCATGGTCCGCGCCGTGTCGTCGACCCCGCGGGGATAGCGACCGAGATCGAGAAGTCCGCTGACCGGAGTGGAATGGACCTGAATCACACCGGGCCTCAGATGGGTGGCCGGGCACAGCACGCACATGGCATAGGTGTTGGGGAAGCGCCGCAGGACACGGCGCTCGTTCTCCACGCCGTTCTGCATGCAGACGATGGGGGTGTCGGACGGAGCGACGCCCACCAACTGGGCCAGTGCCTGCTCGGTTTGCTGCCCCTTGACCCCCAGCAGCACGATCGTGTCGCTGGTCCACTGCACCGCCGCAGGCTCCGTCACCACGGGAATCGACAGCGTCACAGACGCGGCGGGCGTCTCGAGCACCAGGCGCGCCGACAGCGCCTCGGCATGGGCCCCTCGCGCGATCAGGGTGACGTCCAATCCCTGTTGATGAAGGCGCGCCCCCACCAGCCCGCCGATGGCGCCGGCACCGAAGACGACAACCCGCATGCCCTCACTCTCGCACGCGGGCCATGCCAAGCTCTAACGGTGACCACGGTCAACCCCCGTACCAGTGCCACTACCCTCGGTGGAGCGATGGCGAGCGCCCCCTTGCGCCTCCTCAACGATCTGGCTGCTCCGGCACGTGCCGATCTGGCCGACGCCGTCCGGCGGTCCATCGGCCTCGGTCCGGCGCCGGTGGCCATCTGCACGGATCCGACCGAGTCCTACCTGCCGCCCGATGGGGTGGCCCGGCTGGTCCATGCCGATCTCCCCGCCATGTTGATCGGCGGCCTGAGCGCACTGTTGCTCCAGATGCTCCATCCCCTGGCTATGGCGGGAGTCGCGGAACACTCCAACTATCAGGCGGACGCGTTGGGGAGGCTGCGGCGCACGGCGCGCTTCCTCGGGACCACCACGTTCGGAACGGTGCGAGAGGCCGAGGATGCCATCGCCCAGGTCCAGCGCGTGCACCGTCGCGTCAAGGGGTTCGCCGCCGACGGCCGGCCCTACTCGGCGGACGATCCCGATCTCGTGACGTTCATTCACGCGGCCGAGACCTGGAGCTTCTTGGAGTCGGCGCGCCGCTTCGGTCCCCGCGACCTGACCCCCGAGCAGTGCGATCGCTACTACGTCGAGATGGCTCCCGTGGCCGTGGCGCTGGGGGCCGAGTGGGTGCCGCGCTCCGCCGCGGACGTGGACGGCTACTTCCAGCGGCAACGGTCCCACCTCCACGCCGGTCCTCAGGCCTTCGAGGCGCGCGACTGGCTGCGGCACGGCGTGGCCCAGCGTCCCAACGAGCACGCCGTCTACGTGGTGCTGCTCTCGGCGGCCATCGGGATCTTGCCCCGGTGGGCTCGCTCGGAGTTGGGCCTTTCCGCTCCCGCCCCGCTCGACCTCCTGCTCGACACCGTGGCGTTGATTCCGCTCACCCGGGCGGTCTCGGCCGGCTTGCGCTGGACGGCCGCGCCCCGCTGAGAGCCGGGGGAGACGGGCGGTCCGTCCGTCAGCGGGGCACCAGGCCCCAGCGGCCGGACCACTCGTGGCCCGGTTGGAGCACGAGGAGATCCTTCCCGGTACGCAGCGCATTGGGTGGACAGGTCATCGGCTCTATGGCCACCGCCTGGCGCCGGCGGGACAGCTCGCCGAGCGTGTCTCCCGTGTAGACCATGAAGTAGCCGAATCCGGGATCGGCCCACAGTGCCACGCCGGCGGTGCCCGCCGGGTCGTCGAGGCTCGCCCATGCCCGGCCGTCGGTATCGCGGTCCAGGGTCGTAAAGGCGGTATCGAGCACCGTGGCCCCGACAGCCCGTGGCGTGGTGAAGTCGCGCTCCGTTCCCTCCACGGCCGTCAGCCCTCCCGTCGGCACCCCCCTGCCGTCCAGGTCGACCGTGTGGTGGGCCGGCAGCTGGAGGATCGCCCCGTCGATCTCCTCGAGTCCGGCCCGCAGATAGGGATGAAATCCGAGGCCGAGCGGTATGGGGCCGCCGTCCGTGCTGTGCGCCGTCGTGGTGACGCTAAGACCCTCCCGGCCGACGTGGTACTCCATCTCGAGGAGCAGTGAGAAGGGATAGCCCGGGGACGGGTGCAGCTGCAGCCTCAGCGACAGCTGGTTCTGATGCCGGGTCTGCAGCGTCCACGGCAGCCAGCGCACCAGGCCGTGGATGGCGTTGCGCAACTCGGGCTCGTCGAGCGCCGCCTGGGCCTGGACCCCGTTGAACTCGTAGCGGCCGTCAGCCAGCCGGTTGGGCCATGGGGCCAGCACCTGTCCCCGCCCGCTGTGCGACCACTCGTTGGGTCCGAAGCCGTCTATCACCCGTGTCGGCCCGAGGTTGTAACTCCGCAGGGTGGCGCCGACCTCGCAGACCACGACGTCGTGGTCGCCGTGCCCGATTCGCCACTGCTGTCCGGTGGGCGAGGCGACGGAGATCCGGGGTGAATGAGGGCGCATGGTGGGCTGAATTGAAGCAGACCCGGAGCGACGCAGGGGCTGACCCTGGGTGAGGGGACGCCACGCCGCCCCGTCGGGACGGCGACGACCTGCGAAACGGGGTGGTCGAGGGCCCGGCGGCCGGTAGGGTGCGGAACCGTGAGGGTGCTGGTGACCAACGACGACGGGGTGGACGCACCGGGGTTGGCCGCGCTGACCAGGGCACTCGTGGGCTGGGCGGAGTCCGCCGCCGCTTCGGGCGGCCCCCGCCATGAGATCGTCGTGATGGCGCCCAGTTCGAACTACAGCGGGGCCAGCGCAGCCGTGGGCTCGGTCTCCGAGGGCACGAGGATCGCCTACCGGCGGGCGGCCGTGAGTGGGGCGGAGGGCGTCGATGCCTACGGGCTGGACGCCTCCCCTGCTCTCTCGGTCATCGCCGGCGCCCTGGGAGCCGTCGGCGCCAAACCCGACCTCGTGCTCTCGGGCATCAACCATGGCGTGAACGTCGGCCGTTCCGTCCTGCATTCGGGAACGGTGGGCGCGGCGCTCACCGCGTCGCAGCTCGGCATCAGCGCCTTGGCCGTCTCGCTGCGGTCGGGCGCGTCGCCGGCTCCGTGGGAGTCGGCGGCAGACCTGGCCATCGCCCTGCTTCCGCTGCTTGCCGCGGCGCCGGTGAGCACCGTGCTGAACCTGAACGTCCCCTCGCTTCCCCTCCACGAGATCCTCGGGCTGCGCTGGGCGCGAGTCGGTGGGTCGGGGTTGATAAAGGCGGCCGCCGGGACCCCCGGTTGGGACACACCCAACCAGGCGGAGATGGAGGGGCCCGCAGCCGCCGAGGCGGCGCAGGCAGTCATGGAGGACGGTCAGGCTCCGCACGGCGAGATCGTGCTGAGCGTCGGGTCACCGTTCCCGCGCTCGGGCGAGATCGGGCTGGCCGATCCCGACGAGGACGCCACCTTGGTGGCCCGGGGCTACGCCGCGCTCACCGCGCTGCAGGGACCTCGGGCGGACGCGGATCCTGAGCTCTTCCGCCTGCTCGACGAGGGTCTGGCGGCGGCCTTGGGGCCACTCGGGCTGGCCGGCTGAACCCTCGCCCATCGTCCGGGCTCACTCGTCGCCGGCGTCGGGGGCCCGCCGGCGGCGCTTCACCTCCGATCGGCGTCGCTTGTCCTCTACCCGGCGGACCTGCGAACCCTTGGTGGGCCGCGTCTGTCGCCGCGCCGGATCGACCCTGAGCCCCTCGGCCAGCCGGGTGGCCAGACGCTCCAGGGCCAGCTGCCGGTTGCGCGCCTGCGAGCGCGACTCGGACGCAGCCGCCCGGACAACGGGTCCGTAGCGTTCCAAAAGACGCGCCCGCTGGCGCGGGCCGAGCACGGACGACCCGGCGATCTCGAACTGGACCTCGACACGGCTCAGCGTGCGATTGGCGTGCTGACCACCGGGACCTCCCGAGGTGGTGGCGCGCCAGGTGATCTCGCTCATCGGAATGGACAGTGCCTTGTGCACGCGCAGCGCGGTACCCGGGACGGGTGCCACGACCGGACGCCCGGCGCCGTCGCCCGGATCCTCGGTCTCCACGGTGTGAGCGTAGGGCCGGCGGGTCGGCCCTCGGGGCCTCTCCGCAGCTCCGACGGGCGCTCAGGAAGACGCGCCCGAGAACAGGGTCCCCTTGGCGTCGAGCAGGTGGTGGTGGGCCTCGTGGACCGAGTTGCGGGCCAGGCCGGCGACGGTGAAGGTGTAGACCCCGTACTGGCCCCGGTCGTTGACGACGATGCGGGTCCACGACGAGGGGTCCATGGTGGCCCCGATCCCGGCCAGGCGCTGGGCCCGGGCCTCGATGTCGGCGGCCAGGTCCTCGACCTCAAGGGCGTTGTAGGCCTCCCAGACCTCTTGGGGGGGGTTGAACATCGGCACGGTGGGGTTGTCCTGCTCTACGGCGAGGACCATGCGCTCGCCGTAGACCTTGAGGATGTCCCGGACGTGCGCCCCGTACTGCAGCGGGGAGTTGACCCCGGGCTCGGGGATGGCCCGCAGGTACGCCTCGTCGGCCCCCACCAAGAACTCACGCCAGCCCGCCGCCAGCGCGACGGCCCGCCCGCCCAGTTCTTCGGGAGGGATCGACGACGGGTTGAAGCCGCACTGGGGGCAGGGCTCGTACTGGATCCGGGGCCACTGCCACCCCTCGCCGCGGGCGGCCCGCAGCACCTCGAGGGCGTCGGGCTCGGCGCCTTGGGGCGCCCCGGCTGTCTGGTGCGTCGGTGCGTTCGACTCTGCGTTCGACTCTGCGTTGGCCATCGAGCCGAAGCCTAGGCCCCCCCGGCATCCCCGACAACGGCCGGGCGCCGGGGGGCCTCGTGCAACCGGGCCTGCCGAGCTCCCCCGAGCTTGCGCAGGGTCATGGAGATAGCATCGTCCTCGAGCACCTGGGGGACGATGTGTCGACGATGACCGCGGCGAAGCTGAGTGAGACGATCGGTGTCGAAGTGCAGGGTCTCGACGCGGAGCGTCTGGTGGAGGACGACGAGCTGCCGCACATGCTCCTGGACCTCCTGGACCGGCACGGGGTGCTGGTGTTCCACGACCTCTTCCTCGACCCCGAGACCCAGGTGGCCTTCTGCCGACAGCTCGGCGAGGTCGACATGTCACCGGGACACCACCGGGTACCGGGCATCTACTGGCTCACCATGGACCAGTCGAAGAACCCCAACGGCGACTACCTGCGCGCCACCTTCGCCTGGCACATCGACGGCTGCACCCCCATGGGTGACGAGTACCCACTCAAGGCGTCGGTCCTGACCGCGGTGGCCCTCGGGGAGGACGGCGCCCGGACCGACTTCGCCAGTAGCTACGCCGCCTACGACGATCTCACCGACGACGAGAAGGAACGGTTCGCGTCGCTGCGGGTGCTCCACACCTTCGAGGCCTCCCAGTGGGTCGCCTATCCGGATCCCACCCGAGAGCAGATCGCCCGGTGGCGCACCCGTCCTCCGCGAGAGCACCCGCTCGTGTGGTGCCACCAGAACGGGCGCCGGTCCCTGGTCCTGACACCCACGACCGACTACATCGTCGGAATGGGGTACCACGAGGGGCGAGAGCTGCTCGACGACCTGGTGCGGCGGGCGACCACACCCGACCGGGTCTACCGACACGACTGGCGGGTCGGTGACACGGTGATCTGGGACAACCGCGGGGTCTTCCACCGTGCGCTCCCCTACGACGTCGCATCCCAGCGTGAGATGCTCCGCACGACGCTGGTCGGCGAGGAACCGATCAGTTCCGAGCCGGTCTGACCCCCACGTCACGGACCTTGACCGACATCCGCTTCGGACTCCTGTGGCCTTTTCGCAACCCTGAGTTCGCGCGCGTCCCGTGGGAAGAGCTCTATCGAACCCACCTTGATCTCATCGTCGACTCCGAACGCCTCGGCTTCGACCACGCATGGCTGACCGAGCACCATTTCATCGACGACGGCTACTCGCCCTCGGTCTTCCCGATAGGAGGGGCGGTCGCGGCACGAACCACGCAGATCCGCATCGGCACCTTTCTGCTCCTGCTGCCCCTGCACAACCCGGTCAGGATCGCGGAGGACACCGCGACCCTCGACCTGCTCTCCGGGGGGCGCTTCGACCTGGGCGTCGGACTTGGTTATCGCCGAGCGGAATTCGAGGACCAGGGCATCTCACCGAGCGAGCGGGCCGCCCGTATGGATGAGGGTCTGGCGATCGTCCGACGCCTGCTCAGCGATGAGGCCGTGACGATCGACGGCCGGTTCACCCAACTGCGCGACATCCGTATCGTCCCACCCGCGCTGCAGCGGCCGCACCCGCCGATATGGGTAGGAGGGACGGTGCCAAAGGCCATCGAGCGGGCCGCCCGGATGGGCTTCCACTATCTCAACGGCGGCGCGGCGCACTCCGCCGGCATCTACGACACGGCACTGGAGGCGCATGGCCGCGACCCGGCCGACTACCACATCGCCGCCATGCGTCCGCTCTACGTGGCCCGGACCCGCGAGGAGGCCTGGGCGATCGCGGCACGCCCGCTGCACCACATGGCATCGGGGTACGTCCAATGGACGGCCGAGGCGAAGGGCGATCCTGACTTCGAGAACGCGACGTCCAGGATCCCATCCGTCGAGGAGATGATCCGCTCCCAGTCGTTCGACTTCTTCGGCGAGGAGGCCATCATCGGCACCCCCGAGGACGCCATCGAGCAGATTGAGGACTACCGATCACGGGGTCGGCTGACTCACTTCGTCTGTGCCCTGCCCCTGCCGGGCATGACGCCGTCACAGATCCGCGCGGGGATGGAACTGTTCGCCGAAGAGGTCATCCCCCACTTCCGCCAGCCGTAGCCAGTAGGGAGTGAACCGACATGAACAAGGAACGAGCACGGGGTGCGCAACGGAGCGCGGAGGAGGTTCTCGCCATCCACGACGTGGTCGTTCGATACGGATACGTCATCGATGACCGGGCATGGGACAGGATCGACGAGGTGTTCACCCACGACGCCGTCGTCGACTATCGCGATCAGGGTACGAACCCGCCGAGCGGAGTTGCTCCCATCGTCGGTCGCGACGAGATCGAGCACTACTTCCGCGACGTCTTTACCCACCCGTACCAGCACATGATCGTGAACCATCAGATTGAGGACGTCTCCGATGACGAGGTCATCGTCCGATCAAAGGCCCTCTGTCCGATGCCTGGCCGGGTCATCGTCGACCTCGAGTACCACGATGTCGTCGTCCGCACCCCCGTGGGGTGGAGAGTCAGGCACAAGTCGGTGAAGCGCTACAACCGAGATCCCTCGCCCTGGGCGGCGGAGCAGCTTGCCGTCTGGAAGTCGCGAGGGGCGCACGTCGTCTAGGTGGTCGACGCATGACCCCCGGCAAGGGCGATGCCGTGGTTGCAGAGCCTCCCTTTGCGCTCCGAAGCCCCGCACGCCACCATTCCCCCATGACCGACCGACAGCGCATCGCCGCCTATGGGGTCTGCGTCGACGCCCACGGCCGCGTGCTGCTGGCCCGGGCCGCGCCCTCCTTGAGCATGCACGGCCGTTGGTTCCTGCCCGGCGGTGGGGTGGACCACGGTGAGCACCCGACCGATGCGCTGCACAGGGAGATGGAGGAGGAGGCGGGGCTGACCGTGGTGCTCGGCCCCCTGCTCGACGTGCTGTCCGACGTGCGCATGCTGCCCGACGGGACGAACCTGCACACCGTGCGGATGGTCTACCGGGTGTCGTCGTGGACGGGCACCCTGCGCGCCGAGCAGAACGGGACGACCGACGCCGTCAGGTGGGTCAGCCGGGACGAACTGGCCACTCTCCCCCTGGCCCATTATGTCGAGGACGTCGTGGAGCGGTTCCTGTGAACGAGGACGGCACGCAGCACCGCGTGGTGATCGTCGGCTCCGGGTTCGGAGGTCTCTTCGCGGCAAAGGCGTTGCGAACGGCGCCGGTACGGGTCACCCTGATCGATCGCACCAACCACCACCTGTTCCAACCGCTGCTCTACCAGGTGGCGACCGGAATCCTGTCGAGTGGGCAGATCGCCCCTGCCACACGCGACGTGCTGCGGTACCACCGCTCGCTGCGGGTGGTGCTGGCCGAGGTGGACTCCATCGATCCGGTGGGCCGGACGGTCAGTACCACCGAGATCGGCGGTGCCACGGCCACGTTCCCCTACGACAGCCTCATCGTGGCCGGAGGAGCGGTGATCTCGTACTTCGGGCACGACGAGTTCCGCGCCGCCGCGTCGGGCATGAAATCGCTCGACGACGCCATGTACCTGCGGGGCCAGATCTTTGGCTCCTTCGAACGGGCGGAGTCCGAGGACGACGAGCGGCGTCGCGCGTCACTCATGACGTTCGTGGTGATCGGAGGGGGCCCGACCGGGGTGGAGATGGCCGGCCAGCTCCGGGAGCTCTCCCGGCGTGCCCTGCAACGCAACTACCGTCGGATAGATCCCGCCGCCTCCCGTGTCGTCCTGGTCGAGGGCGGGTCCCGGTTGGTGCCGACCATGGGCGACCGGCTCTCGCGCCTGACGGCCCGCGACCTCGGCCGCATGGGTGTCGAGGTGCACCTGGGGGCGATGGTCACCGGGGTGGACGACGGCGGCGTCGACCTCACCCGTTCCGACGGCATGCGTCAGCGCATTGAGTCGGCCACGAAGGTGTGGGCCGCCGGCACCCGTGCCTGTCCGCTCGGGGAGCATCTGGCCGCCACCACCGGGGCGGCGCTCGACCGCTCGGGACGGGTGCAGGTCGAGCCGGACTGCTCGGTACGCGGGTACCCCGAGATCTTCGTCGTGGGCGATCTCATGTCACTGGGCGACCTGCCAGCGGTGGCCGAGGTGGCCATGCAGTCGGGTGCCCATGCGGCGCGCACGATTCGTCGACGCCTGCGGGGGGACACGGCCGTCGTGCCCCTCCACTACCGGGACTTGGGGACGCTCGCCGTGATCTCCCGCTTCCGGGCCGTGGCCAAGGTCGGCCCGCTCCGGGTGGGAGGCCTGGTCGGGTGGCTGATCTGGCTGGTCGTCCACGTCACGTTTCTCACCGGATTCAAGAACCGATTTGCCGCATTGGCCCGTTGGACCATCAGCTTCGTCGGGCGTGGACGCTACGAACGGGCGCTCACCGGCCGGTGGGTGGTGGACACCGGCCCCCCGCCGGGAACCTAGGGCCGCGACGACCCCAGGTCAGGTCCCCACGTCAGGTCCCTCGGTCAGGTCGACGAGGTGGTAGAGCTGCAGAGTTGCGTCGTGTAGGTGTCGAGCACCTGAAGTGCGGCCTGGACCTTGGGGGCCGACTCGGCGGCCGTGATCCCCTTGTCGTACTGAGCCAGGCTTTTCGCCTTCTCAATGACGTTCCTCAAGGTGGCATCGAACGTGAGGATCACCGCTGCGGCCGCCTTCACGGTCCGGGGAGCGCCCTTCAGGTAGACACCGGCGAACTGCTTCTCGAAGTTGGACTCCGCACTGACCGTCGAGAGGAGGGCCTTCTTGCCGGCCGCCCACTTCCCCGTCTCCAACAGCTTGGTGAGCTTCGCATTCGCCTTCGTCTGTTTCGCCTCTTCGGCCTGATAGGCCTGGCAGATCGACGTCTTGTCGACGGCGGAGGTCGCCGTGGCCGCAGGCCAGACGGTCGCGCCCAACATGACCGCCGCTATCCCGGTACCTGCCAATACCCGTTGCAGCATGGATCCCTTTCGGTTTCTGCCGCGCATGGCGGAGGACTCTATTGCAGATGTGATCTTCCCCCGACCCGCCGCCTCCACCCCCGGGTGGAGGTAGCCGCCGGCGGCTCCACCCACAAGCCACCCCCGGGCCGATTCGATTCTCACCTCCGCGTGTGACGGTTGAGGTGTACCCCACACGAAAGGTGGCACCATGCCAACCGATGTCCTGATCATCAATGTGGCCCTGCTCTTCGCCGTCCTCGAGGCCGATCTCGGGCGACGCAGGATCACCTCCTTCCGCATCCTTCGGCCGATCCTGCTGGCGGCCGGCATCGTCCCGCTCTTCATCGCGCATCCGGCGACGTCCGGCAGCGGGGAGATGCTCGAGATCGCCCTCGCGGCCCTCGGCGTGCTCCTGGGCATCGTCGCCGCCGGAGGGCTCATGAGGATCGGCTACGACGACGGTCAGGCGGTCAGCACCGCCGGTGCGTCCTACGCGACGTTCTGGTCCCTCGTCATCGGTCTTCGGCTCCTCTTCACCTACGGCGCCAACCACTGGTACACGACCCAGCTCGGTCACTGGATGGCGACCAACGGCATCACACTGGACGCGTTGACCGACGCACTCATCTTCATGGCTCTGGCCATGGCGGTCACCCGGTCCCTCCGTCTCGCCGCCGGCCGCGCCCAGGTGCGACGCCGCACGCACCAGCTGGCGGCGTGACATGACCGTCACCACCATCGCCATGTACGTTGCGCTCGTCGTGCTTCTATTGGCCCGCCGGGTGAGAGGGCAGGCGCTGGCCACGCCCAAAAAGCTCTTCGTGCTCCCCGCCATCGTGGCCTTCATCGGTCTCCAAGACCTCGCGCACGCCAAAATGAACCATGCGGACGTCGCCGTTGTGGTGATCGGCTCCGCACTCTCATTCGGGCTCGGTGCGCTGCGAGGCCAGCTGGACAAGGTGTCGGTACGGGACGGGATGCCCTGGGTGCGCTGGGGAGCCGCCTCGCTGGTGGTCTTCGCTGCGGCCGTCGTCGCCCGGCTCGGCCTCGACGCCGTCGGCATCGCCGCCGGGGGCACCGCCGGTGCCCTGAGCCGCTCGCTGATCTTGTCCCTGGGGCTCACGCTGCTCGGTGAGAGCGCCATTCTGTGGCTGCGCTCCCCCTCGGCCATGGCCCGGTCAACCGGTTCGACCCTGGTCGATCGGTGAGCGACCCCGGCCGGTACCGTGGGGCCGTGCACCGCTCCGGCAGGCAGGCCGGCCGGCCATGACGCCGGTGAGCCAGGACACCGAGAGCATGTACCTCTTCTTCTACGCGGGTCGCTACCACACTGCCATACGAGTGATCGGCCTGGCTGCGATCACGGTGGGCGTGGCGCTCGGCGTTCCTGGCCCCTCCGCGCACGGGCACGGCCTCGTGATCCTGGTCTCTCTCGTCGTGGCCGTTGCCACGCAGCTCGCCGTGGTGGTGGTCCCCTCGTTGCGCACATCGACGGTGCGGGTCGTGCTCGGCGCCGTCAGCTGCGGGCTGCTCGTCGGATACGACCCGGCCGTAGTCACGGCGATCCTCCTGGCCCTTGTCGGGCTCGATGCCGGGGCCAACTTGGAGTTCGCGCCGGGCGCCGTCGCGACCGGCGCCGCCGTCGTGGCGGTGGTGCTCGGCAACCTCGCCTCGGGCCTTCCGCACGGCAACGCCACCCTCGGCATCGTTGCCATCGCCGGATTCCTCGCGGCCGCCACCAGGACGCAGTTCGTGCTCCGCGCCGAGGAGGCCGAGCTCCGCCTGGCCGACGTCGAACGGGCGCGGGAGGAGCACGCCCGCGCCGCCAATCTGGCCGCGCGGGCCAACGCCGCCCGGGAGATCCACGACATACTGGCCCATAGCCTCGGCGCCCTCGTGCTCCAGCTCGACGCCCTCCAAGCCCTGCTCGGCGGCGAGACCCCGGACCCGGAACGCTCGGCCGAGGCTCTCACCCGGGCGAGGGCGTTGGCGGTGGACGGCCTGAACGAGGCCCGCCGGGCCGTCGGCAGCCTGAGGGACGACCCGCCCCCGCTCGTGGACTTTCTCCGGCAGGTGGTCGACACCAGCGGCACGGGTCTGCTCGAGATCACCGGGACGCCGCGGCCGGTAGCGAGCGAGGCGGCGGTCGCCCTTCGGCGTACCGCCCAGGAAGGGTTGACCAATGCGGCCAAGCACGCGCCCGGCGCCGTGACCCGGGTGCACCTCGCATTCGAGCCCGATGAGATCGTTCTCACCGTGAGCGACGGGGGTCGACCCGACGGGGTGGCGCCGACGATGCTCGCCCACACCGGAGGCGGCTACGGGATCGAGGGACTGCGCGGGCGGGCGAAGTTGCTCGGCGGAAGCGTGCACGCCGGTCCAGCGGCGGGCGGCTGGCAGACTCAGCTCCGCGTGCCCGATGGCCAGAACTCGACCAGTGGTGAGACCGATGGATGACCATGCGCCGGCATCGGTGCGGGTCCTGGTGGCCGACGATCAGCGGGCCGTGCGCGAGGCGTTGGCCACCGTGCTCGACGCCGAAGCCGGCATCGTCGTAGTGGGCCTGGCGTCCGACGGTGACGAGGCGGTCGAACTGGCCCACCGGCTCTCTCCCGACGTGGTGCTGATGGATCTGCGCATGCCCAACGTCGACGGCGTCGCGGCGACGCGGCGGCTGGCGGCCGAGTTGCCCGGCACGAGGGTCGTCGTCCTCACGACCTTCGCCGACGACTCGAACATCATGAACGCACTCGAGGCCGGCGCGACCGGCTTCCTCACCAAGGACGCCGGTCGCGAACAGATCGCCCTCGCCGTCCGCTCCGCCGCGGCCGGCCAGTCCGTGCTCGACCCGACGGCGCAGGCTTCCCTGCTACGGGCCGCCTCGTCGTCGGATCGGAGCCACCCGGCACTCCCGTCCACGCCCGCGTCCCATCCCCCACCACTGCCCGATGGCCTGACGCAGCGGGAAGCCGACGTGCTGCAGGGGATCGCCTCCGGCAGGACCAACGCCGAGATCGCCACCGAGCTCTACATCTCGGAGGTCACGGTCAAGAGCCACATCAACCACCTGTTCGCCAAGATCGGCTCCC
>Ga0302324_100011800_pt1 | contig 17884 bp, 13 predicted proteins | sample Palsa_T0_1_FD_201949 | JGI IMG/M metagenome (GOLD analysis project Ga0302324, IMG submission 201949) | Peat permafrost microbial communities from Stordalen Mire near Abisko, Sweden - Palsa_T0_1 | ecosystem: Environmental > Terrestrial > Soil > Palsa > Peat permafrost | place: Sweden: Abisko... | reverse complement strand
TTCGAGGAAAGGCAAACGCTCAATCCAGGATTCGGGCACGCGCATGGCGGCTAGTATTTCACACAATAGAAACGCGGATTGAAGACGGAAGCCGAGCGGTTAACGCGGAGATACTCCCCCGACCCAGGGAATTCCCACCAGTCCCTCGCGCACCTGAACGTCCACGATATCGCCGGTGGCCACGCGGTCGAAATCGCCACGGCCCACAGGAATGCGTTCCAGGCGGTGCCCGTCGCGCCAGGAGGTGACCACCAGCCGGCGGTTCTGCACCGGCCCGGGCATGGAAAATTTGCTGATGACGCGCGCTTGTTCGGTGTGCGCCGGATAGCGGTCAAACGCTCCATTGGCAAGCAGCAAGATGGCCAGCAACCAAGGCAATGGAATCAGGCCATAGTAAATTCGTTTCATGGCTTCCACTTCCCCATGGCGCAGCGCGCGCTTCTCCACCCAAATGCCCAGGCCCAGCGTGATGAAAAATAATGCGCCGATAAAAATGAGGATGCCGTCGAGTTCGAGCGCGGGGTAACGTTCACTGGCGACCACGAATGCGATCGCGCCGAGAAGGAAGATCGCGGTGCGGTTCAGTAACTGGCGGCGCAGCGAGAATTCAGCCGCCGCGGAATTCAAACCGCAAGCTTCGCAGATGTCGGCGTCGCGCTCGGCTCCGCAATTCAGGCAATGCGTCATCATTCCGTGCGCGCGTCTCCCGATGATTCCCGATGCTATGCAGCGCCAAGCCCTGTGTCAATTCGCGCCGGCTGGCCGCACCTACACCGCGAAAGATACTTAGACACCGGAAAGGGAGCGAAAGATTCTACTTTACCTGGCGGACGCTGGAGGGCTGCACGTCGGTGCAAACCATATTTTCATCGCGGCCATTGGCCAGCATGGCGCAGTCAATATCGTGGGCGCTGCGGATCGCGTCAGTGGAAGTAGCGCCGGCAGCTGTGGCGCAGTGCATCACGCCTTTGAAGGTCAAGCAGACTTCGTACTGCTGGCGCGTTTGCTGGATGGAGGACCACACCAATATCCCGACCAGCACCGCCGCACCGCCGGCGATAATAGCGCGAATCTGGTTCTTGCTGATGGCCATGGCGTTTGTCCCCCGGCGATTTCCTAGCCTGTGTTTTTCTCCGCACCCAAGCGGCGCTTCAATTCCTGCTGCAAATGTTTGCGCAGTTGCGGCGCAAGGCCATCGGTCTTCAATAAGTCCTGAAGGTCGCACAAAGTGAGATCCGCAAGAAATGCGAGAGCTGCCGGAACGGGCGTGTGCGGATTGCGCACGAGCGCGACGCGCACATTGTACTGCGCGGACCACTTGGGATGCTGCGCGATCGAGGTGATCACGCGCTCCGGCACGCCCGGCTTGGCCACAACTTTGAGCACTTGGCTCTCGGTCAAGAAAGTATTGGCCAGCACCAGCTTCAGCGCCTGAGGATGTCCCTCGGCCAGCAGCGCGCCTGCAACGCGCGCGGGGCCTCGCCGAGCCAGGGTCAATTTCTCGCCCACGGGAAGATGCGGAATGCGCGTGAGGATCGCTTCCTCGGCCACGCGGCGGATATCGGCGGGCCCCGAGGGCAACAAGCTGAGGCGAACGAGATCGAACAAGTAAAGTTGGCGCACCAGCGGAAGAGCGACGCGCCGCGGCGTGCGCGGATGGCGGGCGAGCCGCAGGCGCACGCCTTCGCTCGCGGTCCATTTTCCCTCTTGGGCCACCGCGGTGAGGAGTTCGGCGGAGAGATCCAGGCGTTCGAGCAGGCGCGTGACGTGAAGTTCTTCGATATTCGGATTTTCGAGCAGGGCGAGAAGGGATTTTTCGTCCGCTTCGTGGAGGAGGGCGTTCAAATCGTTACCCGCTGCAGAGCGTGCGCGCTCCAGGCGAGCGGCGCCATCATCATCCGGCATGAGCCTTTCGCTTCCCCAGGCGAATCGCGATCTTGGCCGCGGCTTCGGCCGGCTTCATCTGCAAGGAAATAATCCGGGCGCGCGGCGCCACGCGGTGCAGGCCCTGCTCGATGGCTGCATCGAAAAACTTGCTGCGTCCGAGCGTGCCGCCGGCCTTGGCAATCGGGACTTCGCGATTCTGCATGCCGAGCTTCTCGATCACCGAGCCGGCCAGATCCACGAGCGATTGCGCGGCGCTGGAGAGAATCTCGCGGCAGACGACATCGCCCTCATCGCCGAGCTCGGCCACCAGCGGAAAGATGCGCGGGAAAACGTCATCGGGATTTTTCACCACGGAGTCCACCACCTGGCTCCAATCTCGACACTGCAGAAACGCCAACATTCTCGCGGCGAGGGCCGTCGCCGGGCCGCGCTTCTCATCCGCGCGAACCACAGCTGCGAGCGCGCGCCGGCCAATGTCGAATCCGCTTCCCTCGTCGCTGAACCACGGGCCGCGTCCGCCAGCGCGAGCCACGTGTCCCTCTGCGTCGCGTCCATAAGCGGCAGAACCGGTGCCAACCACCAGAATAATTCCCTCGGCGTCCCCTACCGCGGCCTGCAAAGTGATTTCCAGATCGCTCGTCACCGAGACGGCCGCCTCCGGAAAGCCGCGCTCGAGAAACGTGGCGATGCGTTTGGCCACGTTGGCACGCCCGGCTCCGCCAATCCCGGCGCAAATTCCGCGAATGTCGCTCGATTTCAGGTGCTGGCGTTCGAGCACGAGGTCGGCGGCATCGCTGAGCGTGAACCAAGCCTTGGCGTAACCCGCGCGCAAAGGATTCGAGGGACCCGCCGTGGCCTGGGAAAGAACCGCCCCGTGCGAATCGACGAGAAAGCAATCCGTTTTGGTGCCTCCGCCGTCGATTCCCAGGAAGTACGCTTCGCCTGCGGAAGTTTCTTTCTCTAACATCGGCCTCACCTTGCTTGACAGCGCTCGAAAGGGGCGGTTAGCATCGCGCGATTCCGGTTACAACGCAATGCAAATCAGCCCCATCGACTTCGGCATTCTCGTGCTCTATCTCGCGGGCATCACCGCGTTCGGAGCCCAATTTCGGCGCGGCCAGAAAACCGTGCGCGACTACTTTCTGGGCGGCCGAACCGCGCCGTGGTGGGCGCTCGGATGCTCCATCGTCGCCACTGAAACTTCGACGCTCACAATCATCGGCACTCCCGCGATTGCTTATGCGGGAAATCTCGGGTTCTTGCAACTCGTATTTGGCTATCTGGTCGCGAGGGTGATTCTTTGCGTGGCGCTGATACCCCAGTACTTCCAGGGGGAATTCTACACGGCTTACCAGCTACTCGAAAGGCGTTTTGGCGGAAGGATGAAAAGGGCCGCGGCGGTGGTCTTTCTGGGCACCCGGGCCCTGGCTGAGGGGGTCCGTATCTCCGCGATAGGAAAGGTAGTTAGCGTCGCATTTGGGACCGGCGAGCGCAGCTCGATCCTGATTATTGCGGTGCTCACGCTCTTTTACACTTTTGAGGGCGGCATGCGCGCGGTGATCTGGACCGACGTGATCCAGTTCTTTCTGTACTTGGGCGGGTCGGTAGTGGCGTTCTTTCTGCTGCTGCACAAAATCCCTGGGGGCTGGGGCGAGGTGACCCAAGCTGCCGCGGCGGCGGGCGGGAAGCTGCGCGTGTTCGATTTCGCGTTCAGCCTGACGCAGAGCTACACATTCTGGTCCGGGCTGCTTGGCGGAACCTTCCTGACCATGGCGAGCCATGGCACGGACCAGACCATGGTGCAGCGCCTGCTGGCGGCGCGCAACGAACGCGACAGCAAGAAGGCGCTACTCGCGAGCGGCGTGATCATTCTGCTGCAGTTCGCGCTGTTTCTGCTGCTGGGTGTGATGCTGTTTGTGTACGCGCAGCATTTCGCGCTGGCCGCTCCCGGCGGCGACACGGACAAAATCTATCCGGAGTTCATCGTGCACGCCATGCCGGTGGGGCTCGCCGGGATCGTGCTCGCTTCGATCTTTGCCATCGCGATGTCGAACGCGAGCGGCTCGTTGAACTCGCTGGCATCCTCCAGCATCATGGATCTGGGCGTGCGGCGTGGCGAGGCAGCGGCGGATTCGCTGCGGCGCTCGCGCAAGATGACGCTCGCGTGGGGCGTGGTGCTCGGGCTGCTGGGGCTGGTACGCTGGGGGCCGGTGCTGGTCGCGGGACTTACCATCGCGTCGATTACTTACGGAGCGATGCTTGGCGTGTTTCTGCTGGGCACCTGGAATCGGCGCGCGAATGAAACCGGGGCGCTGGTCGGGTTTGGCGTGGGCCTGGCGGCCATGATTGTGGTCAAATTCGAGACGCCGCTGGCGTGGACCTGGTACGTGTTCGTCGGCACCGTGATCACGTTCGCGGTGGGCTCGCTCGCGAGTATTTTCGTGCGCAGCGCACCTGGAACAACCGCTAGAGCCGGCGCGGAGCAATTGTAAACCGAACTTGCGATTGATTCGTCGCGGAGCATTTCATCTTAGACAACGCTAAACCCGGGGAACGGCTCGACCTCATACGAGGCCTGGGCCCGTGGGCTGCTTCGGCGATTGTGGTTGGCACCATGATCGGCACCGGGATTTTTCTGAAGCCGAGCGAAATGGCCGCGGTGGGCGGCTCGGTCAGCGTGGTCTATGCCGCGTGGATCGCGGGCGGGCTGCTCTCGCTTTTCGGCGCGCTGTCGTTTGCCGAACTCGGCGCGGCCATGCCGGAAGCGGGCGGGCAATATGCTTACCTGCGAAGCGGGCTCGGGCCCGTCTGGGGATTTCTTTTCGGCTGGATGCACTCGACGGTGGGCGAATCGAGTTCCGCGGCTTCCATCGCCGCGGGATTTGCGCGATTTTCGAGCTTTCTGATTCCGGCCATCGCCGTCCCGATATTTTCCTGGCACCTCACACTTCCCTTCAGCGGCAAGCCGTACGATTTCGCGTTCACCTGGGGTCAGCCGCTGGCGGCGGGGATGATCGCGCTCTTCACGTTCATCAATTATCTCGGCGTGCGCTTGGGCGGGCGCGTGCAGGTGGCGCTCACGATTTTGAAAATTGCCGCGGTGCTGGCCATCGTGGCGGCGGGCTTTTGGTTTGGCCACGGCAGCATGTCGCATTTTCAGCCCTTCTGGCCCGCGAAGACGAGCGTGGGAACGCTTGGCGCATTTCTGGCCGCGTTGGCTGCGGCGCTGTGGGCCTATGACGGATGGGAAGACCTCAACCGCGTCGGCTCCGAAGTGCAAAATCCGGAGCGAAATATTCCGCGCGCGCTCGTCGGCGGGACGCTGCTCGTCGCCGCCATTTATCTTTTGTTCAGCGCGGTTTGCTTTTACGCGCTCCCGTTCGCGGCCGTCGCAGGGTCTTCGCATATCGCGTCCGACGTAGTCGCGAGCTTTGCGGGCGGAGACGCGGCATTCTGGATCACGCTCGCCATGATCGTCGCGGCACTCGGCACGCTCAATTCGTCGATTCTGAGCGGCGCGCGCGTGCCCTACGCCATGGCCCGCGACGGATTATTTTTTCGCGTTACCGGAACGGTGCATCCGCGCTTTCGCACGCCGGGTGGCGCGCTGATATTTCAGGGCACGCTCGCGGGATTGATGGCCTTGACCGGAACGTTCGAGGAGCTGACCTCGCTCTTCGTTTTCGCCGCGTGGATTTTTTATGCGCTGTCCGTCGTGGCCATGTTCCGCTTGCGGCGAATCGCGCCCGATCTCAAGCGTCCGTACCGCACCTGGGGCTATCCGGTTGTTCCGGCGCTGTTCGTTGCGGGAGCCGTGGCGCTTACGGTGAATATCTGGATTGACCGGCCGGTGCGTTCCACGATTGGCCTGGCGATGATTCTCTCCGGCCTTCCCTTCTACCGCATGTGGCGCGACAAGCGCCGCAGAGATTCGCCTTCAGCCACGACTGCGAACTGATCACAGTCTGCACAAGGCACTCGCCGACGGCGGCTGTGGAAATAAATCCGGGTGGCAGAGATGCGCGAGAAGCGCGACGCCGTCTGCGAGGCGTGGACCTGGACGCGAGAAATAGCTGTTCGCATCTACGGAAAACACGCGGCCGGTGCGAATCGCCGGCAAATCGCTCCAAAGATCGGGGAGCGGCGCGGCGCTGAACTCAGCTGCGGCGCGCGCGACGCCGAAGCCGCAGGGCGTCACGACAATTATTTCCGCGGCAGTCGCGGCAATTTCTTCCGCGCTCACGCGGAAGGACGGCTCGCCCGCGCGTCCCAGCACGTCTTCGCCCCCCGCGCTCGCAACCATCTCCGGCACCCAATGCCCGCCGACGTAATATGGATCGAGCCATTCGAGGCAGAGCACGCGCGGGCGCGAAACCGAGCGCGCAACCTTGGCCGCGATGGCCCCGACTCTCTGCTCGAGCGTCAGCGCAAGAGCTTGAGCTTCGCGGCGGCGCTGCGTGGCCTCGCCCGTGCGGCGAATGTCAGACCACACATCGGCAAGCGAGTGAGGCGTAAGCGAGAGAACGCGCGGCTGCTTGGGTAATCGCGTGAGTGCGGTGGCCAAATCGTCCGGCGAAGCGGCGCAAACGTGGCAGAGGTCCTGCGTCACAATTAAATCGGGCGCGAGCGAACGCAGCAGTTCGGCATCCACGGCGTAAATGCTTTCGCCGTGCTCCACCAGCTCGCGCACTTCGCGATCAATTTCATCCGAGGGAGCGTGCGGATCCACGCGCGGGCGTATCAAAGCGGGCTTCTTCGCGGCAGCCGGCGGAAAATCGCATTCGTGCGTCACTCCGACGACGGAATCGCCCAGCCCGAGCGCGTATAGAATTTCCGTGGCCGAAGGTAACAAAGAACAAATTCGCATCAAGCCGCCTGAACCCTCATCGCACTTTCATCGTAGCTTCCATTGTGCGCTCATTGATGGATGAGATATTTCGCGCGCAAGGCCCTGAATTTAGCGAGCTCGGCCTCCCAGCCCGCGATGATTTGCTTCGGGCGGTCGCCGTTTGCGAGCTGGTCCACTGTGGATTTAGATCCCAGGAGCGTGATCGTTTTTTCGACGTCGAATTTGTCCTGGTACATGCGGTGCAAGACGTCGGCAATTTCCAGCCCCACGCGCATCGAGCCGAGCGCGGTGCGATCGACGATTTTGATGGTGACGCCCTCGCAGGGCTCGCCTGCGTAGAGGCCATCGCTCGGAGTAAATTGCGCCGGAGCGAAGCTTACGCCCGGAATCTTCCGCCGATTAAGCACCCCTGCGAACGCTTCCGCGTGAATCCAAGGCGCTCCCAACAATTCAAACGGAGTAACGGTGCCGCGCCCGACGGAGACGCCGCCCGCCTGCAGGATTTCAATTCCGGGATAGAGGAACGCGGCATTGACCGTGCGCAAGTTCGGCGACGGCGGAATCCACACCAGGCCCGTTTGATCGTAGCTTTCATTACGCTTCCAACCGCTCATCGCGATCACATGCAGATCCGCACCGATTTTGTTTTCCGCGTTGAACATTTGCGCGAGTTCGCCGAGCGTCATCGCATAGCGCACCGGCATCGGGAAATATCCCGTGAACGAAAGCCGGTCAGGATCGAGCATGGGCCCTTCAATGGTCTCTCCGTCGATCGGGTCCGGACGGTCCAGCACGACGAAAGCGATATGGTGTTTCGCGGCCTCCTCCATGCAGTAAGCCATGGTCGTGGTGTAGGTGTAGAAGCGCACGCCTGCGTCTTGAATATCGAAGACCAGAGCGTCGATCCCCTGGAGCATGGCCTCCGTCGGCCGCCGCGTCTCGCCGTACAGGCTGTAAATCGGCAAGCCCGTCGCGGCGTCCTTGCTGTTCTCGATAGCGGCATCGGCGTTGGATAAAATGCCGTGCTCGGGACTGAAAATCGCAACGAGCTTCACGCCCTCGGCATGCGCCAACAAATCAATCGTCCGCCGCCCCTGCGAATCCACTCCCGTCTGATTCGTGATCACGCCGACGCGCTTGCCGCGCAACAGCGCAAATTTCTGCTCCTCGAGCACATCGATTCCGGCTTTCGTTTGCGGCGCGGACTGCTGCGGCGCCGTGGATCTCGGCGATGACGCACCACTACGCGGGCAGAAGGCGCAGAAAATCGCCGCCAGCGAAAAAATGCCAATAGAACGGATACGAAACACGTGCGCGGACGTTTCGTTGTGCCTCATAGAACCGTGTGCTATATACAGTCGCGGGATGCGGGCGTCAATATAGAAGGCCACGAACGGTTGCGATGCGTAAACTCGGCCTTTCCGCGCTGCTCCTGCTCCTTCTCATGACAGCTTCCTCTCGCGCCCAGAAGCCTCTTGCTACAAAAGACCGGCGCCCCCCGGCCAGCTCCGCGTGGGTCGAAATCACGTTGACGAAAATGACGCTGCGCCAGAAGCTCGGCCAGATGCTGATGCCCTATTATTTCGGCGTCTTCACCTCCACCGAAAGCGCGGAGTACAAAGAGCTGCTGCACCAGGTGGAAGACAACAGCGTGGGCGGCTTGATCCTCGGCACCATACGCGGCCCGCTCGGCATCGAGCGCAGCCAGGTGTATCCGAGCGCCGTGCTCACGAACGAACTCCAAAAGCGCGCGAAAATCCCTCTTCTGATCGGCGCCGATCTGGAATCGGGCGCGGGCATGCGCATCGACGAAGGCACCTCGTTCCCCTCCGCCATGGCAGTGGGCGCCACGAACGATCCCAAACTCGCTTACACCATGGGCAAAGTAACCGCGCTCGAAGCGCGAGCCGCCGGCGTCCAATGGATTTTCGCGCCGGTCGCGGACGTGAACAACAATCCGGACAATCCCATCATAAACATTCGCTCCTTCGGCGAAGATCCGCAGCGCGTGGCCGAATACGTCGCGCAGTTCGTTCGCGGCGCGGAAGAAAACGGCGCGCTCGCGACCGCCAAGCATTTCCCCGGGCACGGCGACGTGAGCGTTGATTCGCATCTGGCCTTGGCCGCGGTTCCGGGCGACCGCGCGGAACTTGAAGGCACCGAACTCGTTCCCTTTCGCGCGGCCATCGCTGCGGGCGTGAGCTCGATTATGCCGGGGCATCTAAGCGTGCGCGCCTTCGAACCCGACCCCGCGGTGCCCGCGACGCTTTCGAAAAGGATCTTGACCGGATTGCTGCGCGACGAAATGAAATTCAAAGGCCTCATAGTCACCGACGCGCTGGACATGGGCGGCGTGACCTCGCTCTACGCGCCGGGCGAGGCCGCCGTGCGCTCGGTCGAAGCCGGCGCGGATGTGCTGCTGATGCCCCCGGTTCCCGATGCCGCCATGGCCGGCCTCGAAGAGGCGGTGAAATCGGGGCGCATTTCGACGAAGCGCATCGACGAATCCGTCCGCCGGATCCTGCTAGCAAAGTCGCGCGTGGGGCTGGACAAGAATCGCCTGGTTGATATCGCGCGCCTCAGCGAAAATTTCGCGCGGCCCGAATTCGAAGCGCAGGCGCAGAGCATCGCGGACCGCGGCGTCACGCTGCTGCGGGACGCGCCCAAGCTTCTGCCGCTCGATTCCACGCGGCCTTTGCGCGTGCTGCTCGTTTCGCTTTCCGCCGACGCCGACCCCTATCCCGGCGAAACGATCGAGCCCGAGATCCGCTGGCGCGTGGATTCGCTGAAGGCCTTGCGCGCGGACACGCAATTTTCCAGCGTCAGCGCGCTCACCCTGCCGCCGCCCGATACCTACGACGTGGCCATCGCCGCGCTTTTCGTGCGCGTCGCCGACCGCAAAGGCAACGTGGGCATGCCCGAGGACCAACGCGCGTTCGTGACCCAATTCCTCGCCACCGGCAAGCCGGCCATTGTGATGTCTTTCGGCAGCCCTTATCTCATCGAGAAGTTTCCCGCCGCGAAAACCTGGCTTGCGGAGTTCGCAACGAACGATGTTTCGCAGCGCGCCGCAGTCCGCGCCCTTTTCGGCCAGACCGCCATCGCCGGAAAAATTCCCGTGACGGTTCCCGGCACAGTAGAACGCGGCGACGGCTCCCGCGTCGCTGCGAATCCCATGACGCTCGAGCCTGCATCCCTGGCGATGTCCGCGCGCTTGCAGCCTGCATTCGACGTGCTCGATCGCGCCGTGGCCGACGGTGCGTTTCCCGGCGGCGTGGTCGCCATCGGCCTGCACGACCAGCTCGTCGTGCATCCGTTCGGCAAGCTCAGCCGCGACGCAAAGTCTCCGGACGTGGCGCCGGACACAATTTACGACATGGCTTCGCTCACCAAAGTCATCGTCACCACCACTTCCGTGATGATGCTGATCCAGCAGAAGCGGCTGGACCTGGACACGCCCCTCATCCGTTACATTCCCGAGTGGGCCGCCACGGCGAAATCCGATCCCGATCCGGCATGGCGCGCGCGCATCACCGTGCGCAATCTGCTGCTGCACGATTCCGGCCTTCCCGCGCATCGCGATTTTTACAAGGACGCCAAGGGCCACGACCCCGTTCTCGCCCGCGTGATCGCCGAGCCGCTGGTGCATGAACCCGGCAAACAAGTCGAGTATTCCGACCTCGGATTCATTCTTCTCGGCGAAATCGTTCAGCGGCTGACGGGCCTGACTCTCGACGCATACGCCCGGCTGCACATTTTCGCGCCGCTGGGCATGGACCATTCCACCTTCAATCCGCCGCGTACTCTCCGCGCCAAAATTGCGCCGACTGAATTCGACGCCGATTTCCGCAAGCGCCTGCTGCAGGGTGAAGTCCATGACGAGAATTCCTGGGCCATGGGAGGCGTCGCCGGCCACGCGGGCCTTTTTTCCACTGCGGGCGACGCGGCCATCTTCGCGCAAATGATTCTGAACGGCGGCATCTACGCCTATCATCGCCTGCTCAGCCGCGCGATCCTCGAGCAGTTCACCGCCAGGCAGCCCATCGGCGATTCCGCGCGCGCTCTCGGATGGGACGTGGTCACCCAGCCTTCTTCTTCCGGCCACGATTTCTCCGCCAGCAGTTTCGGCCATACCGGGTTCACCGGAACGTCGCTTTGGATCGATCCCGAGCGCGGCCTTTTCGTCCTTTTGCTCACCAATCGCGTGAATCCCACGCGCGCGAACGAGAAAATCCGCCAGGTGCGTCCGGCGCTCCATGATGCTGTGATGGAGTCTCTGGGACTCGCAAATCAGCCGGCCCCGGCTCGATAACTTCCAGGTCACAAAGCCCTGCGGAAACGCTCGCAGCCCTGCGAACCCGGCGCTCCCTCCCGGTATAATCAATGGAGGCACTCTTAGAGGGCGCGTTGAAGCCGTCGAAAACTGAGGAGCGAAATCCGCGCTCGCGCGGGCTCGATACCAAGTCCACGCTCGGCATTCTGCGCGTCATGAACCGCGAAGACGCGCGCGTGGCACTGGCCGTCCGCCGCGAGCTTCCGGCCATCGCGCGTGCCGTGGACGCCATTGTGAAAAGTGTGCGCGCGGGCGGGCGGCTGTTTTATATCGGCGCGGGAACGAGCGGGCGCCTCGCGGCAATTGACGCGGCGGAATGTCCGCCGACTTTCGGCACGCCGCCGAAAATGGTGCATGCGATTATCGCGGGTGGCGCGCGGGCCATGCGGGGCGCGGTGGAGGGCGCGGAAGATTCCGCCGCGAATGGCGCGCGCGATCTGGCCGCAGCGAGACTGAAGCGCGGGGATGTAGTCGTGGGCCTGGCGGCAAGCGGAACGACGCCCTACGTTCTGGGAGCTTTGGAGCTGGCGCGAAAGCGAGGCGCGGTGACGGTCGGCGTCACGTCCAATCGGCGTTCGCCGCTCGCGGCTGCTGCGCGCATCGCTATCACGCCGGACACCGGCCCGGAAGCGATTGCCGGCTCGACGCGCCTGAAGGCCGGCACGTCGCAGAAAATGGTCCTCAACCTGCTTTCTACTGCAGCGATGGCGCGGCTCGGCAGAGTTTACGGGAACTGGATGATCTACGTAGCGCTGACAAATCAGAAGTTGCGGCGAAGGGGGGCGCGGATACTTGAAGAGGCCGCGCGCGTCTCTCCGTCGGCTGCGGCACACGCTCTGCGTCAGGCCGGACACGATTTGCCGGTCGCGCTCGTAATGCTGAAAACAGGCGCAAACTTGCGCGACGCGCGGCGGCGGCTCGGTGAGTCCGGCGGCAACGTGCGCGAGGCGCTCGCAGCGCACGAAAAATCCCGATCGCGCGCGCGGGAGCAGAGGAAATAACATGGACCGATTCAAAATCCAAGGCGGGCGCAAGCTCGAAGGCACCGTCCAAATCAGCGGCGCGAAAAACGCCGCGCTGCCCTGCATGGCCGCGACGCTGCTCACGAATGAGCCTGTGTCGCTCCAAAACATTCCGCACGTCCGCGACATCATCACCATGGCCAAGCTGCTCGCGCACATGCGCTGCCGCGTCGAGAGCCCGGACCTTCCCCCCAGCGAATTCACCATTCAGGCCGAAATGGTGTCGCATCGCGAAGCGCCCTACGAGCTGGTGAAAACCATGCGCGCTTCCGTGCTCACGCTTGGGCCGCTGGTGGCGCGCTTCGGTTATGCGCGCGTTTCGTTGCCCGGCGGCTGCGCCATTGGTGCGCGCCCCATCGACATTCACATCGAAGCGCTCGCAAAACTCGGCGCGCAGATTTCGATGGAGCACGGCTACGTGGAGGCGCGCGCCAAGCGCCTGCGCGGCGCCACCTTTCGCTTCCCGAAAATCACGGTGACCGGCACGGAAAATATTTTGACCGCCGCGGTCCTGGCCGAGGGCGAAACCATTCTCGAAAATTCCGCGCTCGAGCCCGAAGTCACCGACCTGGCCGAACTGCTCATCAAAATGGGCGCGAAAATCGATGGCCTGGGCACCTCCACCCTGCGCATTCAGGGAGTCGCCAAGCTGCACGGCGCTTCGCACTCCATCATTCCCGATCGCATCGAGACCGGGACGTTTCTGGTCGCCGGCGCCATTACCGGAGGCGAGTTGCTGCTCACCCATTGCGAGCCGCAGCATCTGGCCGCGGTGATCAACAAACTTCGAGAATGCGGCGTGGAAATTAAATGCGAAGGAAACGGCGCGTTGCGCGTGCGCGCGGCGAAAAAACTGGTCGCCGCGGACGTGACCACCGAAGAATATCCGGGTTTCGCCACCGACATGCAGGCGCAGTTCATGGCCCTGGCCACGCAGGCGCACGGCGTATCGCACGTGCGCGAAACAATTTTCGAGAATCGCTACCTGCACGCGAGCGAAATGGCGCGCATGGGCGCGAATATCGTGGTGGACGGCAACCTTGCATCCGTCACCGGCCCGACTCCGCTCAGTGGCGCCCCGGTCACCGCATCCGACCTGCGCGCGAGCGCCGGCCTCGTTCTCGCCGGGCTCGTCGCGGACAACACTACCTGGATCGACCGCGTGTACCACATCGACCGCGGCTACGAGCGCATCGAAGACAAGCTCAGCGCGGTCGGCGCAAGCATCGAGCGCGTCTCCGGCCCCGGCGCCGAATAATCCTCGCGACCGCAGCAAAAATGAAAAAGGGAGGCGATATTTCCGCCTCCCTTTGATTCCAATGTGACCGCGCGGTGATTTTACGTCGCGGCTTCGGCCTTGGCTTGTTTGTCGCGCTGATCGCGCAGCACGGCTTTGCGGCTCAGGCGAATTTTGTTGCCTTCGATTGCGAGCACCTTGACCAGGATCTGATCGCCTTCCTTCAGCTCGTCGCGAACCGCGCGAATGCGCGCTTCGGCGATTTCGCTGATGTGCAGCAGGCCGTCGGTGCCCGGGAAGATTTCGACGAAAGCGCCGAACTCCGCGATGCGCACCACGGTACCGAGATAGGTCTTGCCCATCTCCGCCGTGGCGGTCACGTCGCGAATCATTTTCAGCGCTTCTTCGGCCGATTTTCCGCCCGAAGCGAAGACGTGAACCTTGCCGTCGTCCATCACGTCAATCTTCACGCCGGTGGCCTCGATGATCGAACGAATCTTCTTGCCGCCCGGCCCGATCAGGTCGCGAATCTTATCCGTGGGAATGCTCAACATGAAGAGGTGCGGCGCGTAAGTAGAAATTTCCGCGCGCCCGCTCGAGATGGTGCGGTCCATGATGTCCAAAATCTCGAGGCGAGCCTTACGTGCCTGGGCCAGCGCTTCGCGCATCATGGCGATGCTGACGCCGCCGACCTTGATGTCCATCTGGAGCGCGGTGATTCCCTGCCGCGTTCCGGCCACCTTAAAATCCATATCGCCGTAGTGATCTTCGGCGCCGGCGATGTCGGTCAGGATGGCGTATTTGTCGCCTTCCACCACCAAGCCCATCGCAATTCCGGCGCAAGCAGCCTTGAGCGGAACGCCCGCGTCCATCAGCGCGAGAGAGCCGCCGCAAACGGTAGCCATCGAAGACGAGCCGTTCGATTCCAGAATGTCCGAAACGCAACGAATGGCGTAGGGGAATTCCGCATCCGGCGGAAGCAGGTTGGCGAGCGAGCGCTCAGCAAGAGCGCCGTGCCCGATTTCGCGGCGTCCGGGACCGCGCAGGAATTTCACTTCGCCGACGGAAAACGGCGGGAAGTTGTAATGCAGCATGAAGCGCTTGAAAGTGTCCTGCTCGAAGAGCAGGTCCTGGCGCTGCATGTCTTCCTTGGTGCCGAGCGTGCAGGTGGAAAGAGATTGTGTTTCGCCGCGGGTGAAAAGCGCGGAGCCGTGAGCGCGCGGCAGAATTCCCGTTTCGCAGGTGATCTGGCGAACCTGGTCGAACGCGCGCGCATCGGGACGCCGGCGCCGAACCAGCATGTCGTCGCGGAAAATGCGTTCGCGCAAACGCTCGAACGCGCGAGCCGCGAGCTTTTTCTTCTCCGCATCATCCTCCGGAATCGCCGCGTAAATTTCCGCCTTGATCGCGTCCACCAGGCCGTAGCTTTCAGCCTTGGGATGTTTCGCGGTGTCCATGGCGTCGCGCAGCTTGTCGCCGTACTGCTGCTGCATCTGTTTGTAAAGAGCTTCGTCGAACGCCGGCGCGGTGGCCGTAAGCTTGGTGGGTTTCACTTTCGCGTACAGTTCGCGAATTGCCGCCACGATCCGGCGGATTTCCGCGTGCCCGAATTCGAGCGCCTGCACCACCGTCTCTTCGGAGACTTCCAGCGCGCCCGATTCCACCATCACGATGGCTTCGTCCGACCCCGCCACCACAATGTTTATTTGGCTCGTCTTTTGCTCGGCAACGGTCGGATTCACCACCAGTTTGCCTTCCAGCATGCCCACGCGAACGGCCGCGATGGGAGTGGTAAACGGAATCTTCGAAATATAGAGCGCCGCGGAAGCAGCGGTCACGCCGATGACGTCCGGATCATTTTCGCTGTCGGCGGAAAGCACCATGGAGACGATCTGCGTCTCGTTCGACCATCCTTCCGGGAAGAGCGGCCGCAGCGGCCGGTCAGTCAATCGTGACGTCAGAACTTCCTTTTCCGAAGGGCGCCCTTCGCGCTTGAAGAATCCTCCGGGAATTTTTCCCGCCGAATAGGTGTACTCGCGGTAATCCACGGTCAAGGGAAGAAAATCTTTCTCTGTGGCTTTGTTGTCCATGCAGGCCGTAGCCAGCACCACGGTATCGCCGTAACGCGCCACAATCGCACCATGCGCTTGGCGCGCTATCTTGCCGGTCTCAAACGTCAACGTGCGCCCGCCTACTTCCAAACTCACTTGTTCAAACATCACTTCACATCCTTTTTGCTCCGATTCATCGGAGACGCTGTTTCAGATACGAGAGATACCTCTCGGGAACTCCGTCGAAGGGGGAGAACGCGAAGGAAACTGAGCGGAATGCTAGCGAGCAAACGGCCTCGCGCCGCACGGTCCTGCCGGCCCGCATGTCGCCTGAAAACTTCGGTTTGTGCGGAAAATAAAGGCGCGGCCCGAACGGCCGCTCAGGAATTCCGTGCTACTTGCGCAAGCTGAGTCGTTCCACAATCTCGCGATACCGATCCGGGTCGCGCCGGTTCAGATAGTCCAGCAGCCGCCGGCGTTTATTGACCATCATGATCAACCCGCGCCGCGAGGCGTGATCCTTTGCGTGGGACTTTAGGTGAGTGGTCAGATAGTTGATGCGTTCGCTCAACAATGCAATTTGCACTTCCGGTGAACCTGTGTCGCTCGTGTGCGTCCGGAACTGCTCGATCAACTGCGCCTTGGCTTCCATCAACGTGCCCCCTCGCCCTGAAACCGACCTGCCCTGCTCTATTCTTTTTGTCTCTTCTTCGACAGTAAAAATGCTAGCACATACACCCTAGAGCGCAAAGGGATTTTACTGTAGATCCAGCCGCACGCCGGCTCGCGTTCGCCTTCGATTTTCCATCGCACTGCGGCCTCGCGATCGTTACAGCGCCGGAGAATCTTCTCCGAGCATCGCCTTCCGAACGATTTTGATTGGCGCAGGGCCCTGACGCATGAATCCGTTGTGAAATTTCTCCAGCGAAAACGCCGCGCCCTCTTTTCGCTGCATGTCCGCGCGCAGTTTGAGGATTTCGAGCTTGCCCAGCGTGTAATACAAGTACGTCGGATCGGAGGTGCCGCGTTTCGTCTCCACCAGCCCGGCTTCGCGCGATTGGTAGCCTTCGTTCACGAACAAATCCACCGCTTGATCGAAAGTCATGTTGCCCGTGTGCAGCTGGATGCCAACGACAAATCGAGCGTCGCGCAAAAGCGCGTCCTGGAGTTGCCCCAGGCGAATCAGTTTGGCCTCGCGCTCGTCTTTCGCGCCCGCTCCCGGCTGGCCATAGCCTTCGTCCAGCATCATCTGCTCGCAGTAATGTGCCCAGCCTTCGATGTTCGTGTTCGCTCCCAGGATCTTGCGCACTTTGGTGGGAAATTGCGGCGCCCACAGGAATTGTATGTAGTGTCCGGGATAGGCTTCGTGCACCGCCGTGGTCACAATTGTTCCGACATTAAATTCCGCCATGAATCCGGCCACTTGCTCGGGCGTGTCGTGCGCGTCCGGAAGAGTGACGTTGAAGTAGGCTTCCTTGGCCACTTTTTCAAATGGTCCCGGCGTGTCCATGGAAGCAAAAGTAGTCGCGCGCATGAACGGCGGTGTCTCCTGCACGGTAGGTCGCACGTCTGAGGGGATGGTGATGATGTGCTTCGCGCCAATGAATGCGACGAGCCCGTCGAACTTATCGCGGAAGCTTTGCAGCAGCTGGTCCGGCGCCGGGTGGTCCAGCGCTAACTCGGCCAGCGTTTCTTTCGCTGTCTTCTGCGGTTCCAGTTCCTTGGCAATGCGGTTGAACTCCGCCTGGTTCTTGTGCAAATCGGCCCAGCCGACTTCCAGCAGGCGATCGAGCGGTATATCCACCATGTCGTCGTGGTGCAGCTTCTTCGCGAAAGTCTCGGCGCCGATGCGGAAGTCGCCCTTCGAACGCGGCAGCAGATCCGATTTGAGCCATTCCTGGTAGCTTTGCAGCGCCGCGATCACCGCGGCATTTGATTTCGCAAACTCCGCTTTCACCGCGGGGTCCGTGGCGTCATGGAAAGCCGCCGGCACATCCTTCTGAAAGAAGCTGATGATCCCGGGAAGCTGCTCGAGCGCGATCTCCGTGGAGACGCGCGGCGGATTTTTCAGGTTCTCGCGCGCCGCGGCAAACACCTCCGGTGCCTGCTTTTCTTGCGCGACGACGGAGCGAAGCCGGTCGTCCGGCGGCGCAAAACGCCGGCTCATGATGGTGTAAACGCTGTTGGTGATTCCGCCCGAATAATTGTCCGGATTTTTCTCCCACGGACGGATGGTTTCCAGATTCAGCAGTGTCCCGCGGATATTCGCAAGGACGATTTCGCGGTCGGCAGTCTCCGTTTCGTCGAGCCCCTTGGGATCGAATGCCTCCACGCGCTTCTCAAAAGCGCGCAGCGCGGCTATCTCCTTTTCCACTCCGGCGCGCGAATAGTCCTCGGGTTCCGCGTCATATTGATGAAGCCCAAGAAGCGTGCCGTAAGTAGGGTGGAACTTGAAAACAGCCTCGTCAAAGAAGGCATCCGCCAGCGCGTTCCAGCGCGCCGAGG
>Ga0302324_100011798_pt1 | contig 17886 bp, 15 predicted proteins | sample Palsa_T0_1_FD_201949 | JGI IMG/M metagenome (GOLD analysis project Ga0302324, IMG submission 201949) | Peat permafrost microbial communities from Stordalen Mire near Abisko, Sweden - Palsa_T0_1 | ecosystem: Environmental > Terrestrial > Soil > Palsa > Peat permafrost | place: Sweden: Abisko... | reverse complement strand
GCTCGGCCTCGTCCATGTAGTGCGTGGTGATGACCAGGGTCACGCCCTCCTGCTTCAGCCGGTAGAGGCGGTCCCAGAGGAGGTGGCGGGCCTGGGGGTCGAGTCCTGTGGTCGGCTCATCGAGGATGAGCAGGTCCGGGTCCGAAATAAGCGCCCGGGCGATCGTCAGCCGCCGCTTCATGCCGCCGGAGAGCGGGTCGACCCGGTCATGGGCCCGCTCGGTCAACTGGGCGAACTCTAAGAGCTGGTCGGCTCGCTGGCGGATGACCTTCTTGGGCATGTCGAAGTAGCGGCCGTAGATCATCAGGTTGTCCAGCACCGTCAGGTCCAGGTCGAGTGAGTCCTCCTGCGGCACGATCCCCATACGGGCCCTGATCAGGGCCCCGTCGGTGGCCGGGTCCTGCCCGAGCACCTGCAGCGTCCCGGCGGTCAGCGGGCTGATGCAGGCGATCATCCGCATGGTCGACGTCTTCCCGGCGCCGTTGGGACCAAGGAAGCCGAACGACTCGCCCGCCTCAATGGTGAAATCGACGCCGTCCACCGCCACGAAATCGCCAAACTGCTTGGTCAGGCCGTGCGCCTCCACCATGGGCACGCGGGTACTGGCGTGGTCGCCGGCGGCGGACCCATCGGCGGCAGGACCCGGGGCACCGTCATGTTCCGGTGTGGGGGCGTGCGCCATCGGCGAGGAGTATGACGTCATTGTCAGGAAACGATACCGTGAGCAACGGGTCGGACCCTGCGGAGCGGGACGGGAGCGGGGGCGGGGGCGGGGCGGGGCGGGGGGCGGGGGGCGGACATCCCTGTCCCGGTGCTCAATTCTCGGAACGCTAAGACAGCTGTCGAAGTAACTCGCCAATTGAATGTCGGCGGAGAGCGGGGGGCGGAGAGCGGGTCGGCGGAGACCTCGCCGACGGAGAGCGGGTCGGCGGAGACCTCGCCGACGGAGACCCCACCAACCCGGCCGACATGTCTGTACCCTGGCCGCTGGGCCGCCATGGGGTGGGCATCGCAACACGGGAGGCGCGACGGAAATGGCATCGACGGCAACGGGGCGGAACTTTCCCGAGGGCTTCACCTGGGGGAGCGCCACGGCGGCGCACCAGATTGAGGGGAACAACACCAACAACGACTGGTGGGAGTTCGAGCACACTCCCGGCTCGGGGTGTGCCGAGCCTTCGGGTGACGCGTGCGATTCGTGGGACCGCTGGGAGGAGGACGCCGACCTGGTGGCCGGGTTGGGTCTGGACAACTACCGCTTCTCGGTGGAGTGGAGCCGGATTGAGCCGGCCGAGGGCGAGTTCTCCCGCGCCGCCCTCGACCACTACCGTCGCGTCTGCGAAGGCCTCCTCGCCCGAGGTATCGACCCCGTGGTGACGTTCCACCACTTCACCACCCCGCGTTGGCTCACCGACCGGGGCGGTTGGGAGAACAAGGTGACGGTCGATCGGTTCGCCCGCTTCTGCGAGGTAGCGGCCGGGGCGCTGAGCGGCGTCATGACGCGTGCCTGCACCATCAACGAGCCCAACATTGTGGCCACCATGGGGTGGCACGCCGGCATGTTCCCACCCGGCAAGACCGACAAGAAGCTCTCCCGCAAGGTGGCGGCGAACTTCGTGAAGGCCCACCGTCTGGCCACCGACGCCATTCGGGGCGCCGCTCCGGGCATCCCCGTCGGTCTGACGCTGTCGATGACCGATTACCAGCCGGCGCCCGGTGGTGAGAAGAAACTGGAAGGAATCCGCCACCATTCCGAAGATGTCTTCCTCGACGCCACCGAAGGTGACGACTTCATGGGTGTGCAGGTCTATTCACGCATGCTGATCGGACCCAAAGGGTGGGCCGGCTACGAGGAGGGGGTACCGGTGCTCGATATGGGCTACGAGTTCTATCCAGCTTCGCTCGGCAACTGCCTGCGGCGCGCCTGGGAGTACACGGGCGGCGCCGTGCCGCTCCTGGTCACCGAGAACGGCATCGGCACCACCGACGACACGCAGCGCATCGACTATGTACGCCAGGCCCTGTCGGGTGTGCTTGATGCCATTGCCGAGGGCATTGATGTGCGCGGGTACACCTACTGGTCGCTGCTCGACAACTTCGAATGGGCGCTCGGTTACCGGCCCCGGTTCGGCATCGTCAGCGTCGACCGGTCCACTTTTGCCCGTACGCCCAAGCCCAGTGCGGCCTGGCTTGCCGCGGTGGCGAAGGCCAACGCGCTCGACAGCTAGACGGTCGCCAGCTCGGTGTTGGCCACCACCGCGTCGATGATGGTGGTCCAGAGGGGCTCGGGCAGATCATGTCCCATGCCCGGAATGGTGATGAGCTGGGCACCGGGCACAGCCGCCGCGGTGGCGTCACCTCCGCTCGGCGTCACCAGGGGGTCGGCTTCGCCATGGATGACCAGGAACGGCATGGTCACCCGGCCGAGCCCCTCCGTGCGATCAGGCGAGCTGAAGATGGCGCCGAGTTGCCGGGCCGTGCCCTCGGGGCAGTAGCAGCGGTCATAGGCGGCGCCGGCACGCTCGGTCAACGTGGCCTCGTCCGTGGGGTAGCCGGGCGATCCGATCACTTTGCTGGCCGTCAGGCTGGCGGCGATGGCTTCGTCCCGGCTGGTGGCCATCGGTCGGAGCAGGGCAGCCATCGCTTCACCGGTCGGTGCGCCGACGGTGCGGTCTCCGGTGGTCGACATGACGGAGCAGGCCGACAGGAAGAGGTCCGGGTGATTGATGGCCAGAGCCTGGGTGATCATGCCGCCCATGGATGCCCCCATGAGATGGGCCGGCCCGATGCCGAGTTCGGTCAACAGCGCGGCGGCGTCATCCGCCATGTCCTCAATTGTGTAGGACGCCGAGCTGGTGTCGCCGCCCATGAGCCCGGCAATGTCCGGCATGCCGTTGAACTTGGTGGAGAGTCCACAGTCGCGGTTGTCGAAGCGGATCACGAAGAAGCCGCGGGCGGCAAGTTCTTCGACGAACCGTTCCGGCCAGGCGATCAGTTGGGCGCCCAGACCCATGACCAGCAGCAGCGGCGGATCGCTCGGGTTCCCATTGGTGACGTAGGCAATCTCAATGCCATTGGCCTGTGCGATGGGCACGGTCGGCTCCCTTGGTCGATGTGACATTTCCAGTGCGATTTCCTAGCAGGCCATGGGGCTTCATGCTCGGTCCGGGGTGCGGCACGGTGCACCGTTCCCGGCGCGCCTCAACGCACATGGGGCGACGATTGTTCCCTGAAGTTGGAAGGTAACTTCGAATTGTGAGCGGCCGGACGGAGAAAGAGTCAGTGTCGAGAAATTGCCACGAGGAGTGCGCCACCCATGGGTGAGCTGCTCATCGTCGCCCTTCTGGGTGGCCTGATCACCGGACTTTCGCCGTGCATCGTCCCGGTCCTGCCCGTGGTCATGGCCGGTGGGTCAACCGGGACCAGTCGGGCCCGACCCTTCCTCATCATCGGCGGCCTGGTGGTGAGCTTCAGCCTCACCGAGTTGGTGGGCAGCTCGGTTCTCAGCGCACTCGACCTGCCGCAGAACCTTCTCTTCTGGCTGGGTATCGCGTTGCTCCTGCTGCTTTCGCTCGGCCTGATGGTGCCCGTACTCGGCGAATTGATTGAGCGGCCGTTCAACCGTCTCGGAGCCAGTCGGTACGCCCGCCGGGGTGGCGGCTTCGCGCTCGGCCTGAGTCTGGGCCTGGTCTTCGTCCCCTGCGCCGGACCGGTGCTGGCAGCCATTTCGGTGGCGGCCGCCCATCACAAGGTGAACGCCTCGTCGTTGTTCGTGACCCTGTTCTATGCCGTCGGCGCCGCCCTGCCGCTCCTGGTCTTCGCCATCATTGCCCAGCGGGCCACCACCAGCTGGAGCACCTTGCGTACCCACCTTCCCCTGGTGCGACGGGTAGCCGGTGTTGTGCTGGCGGTGACGACGCTGGCCATCGCCTTCGGCCTGCTCGACCCCTTGCAACGCTCGGTCCCGGGCTACACCTCCGCGTTGGAAGATCACATTGAGAGCAGTGGCTCCATTGCGAAACAACTCCAGCAATTGAGTGGCGAACACGCCAACACGTTCGTCAAGAAGTCGTCGGACCCCACGGCGGCGAAGACGGCCTCGCTGCCCGACTTGGGGAAGGCGCCGGAGTTCACCGGCATTGTCAGCTGGTTGAACACCCCGGGTAACAAGCCTCTGACCCTTACGCAGCTGAAGGGAAAGGTGGTGCTGGTTGATTTCTGGACGTATTCCTGCATCAACTGCCAACGTTCGCTACCCCACGTGGAGGGTTGGTACAGCGACTACAAGAAGGAAGGCCTCGTCGTGGTCGGCGTGTCGACGCCGGAATTCGCCTTCGAGCACGTCGTGTCCAATGTCCAGAGTGCGGCCGGCAACCTCGGCATCCACTATCCGATCGCCATCGACAACAACTACGGCACCTGGGACGCCTACAACAACGAGTACTGGCCGGCGGAGTACCTGATCGACCCCACCGGGCAGGTGCGGGCCTACGACTTCGGCGAGGGTGGGTACGGCACCATGGAAACCAACATCCGAAAGTTGCTGACGGCTAACGGGGTCACACACCTGCCGGCCCGCACCGACGTGGCCGACAAGACTCCGACCAGTCAACTCACGCAGGAGAGCTACCTGGGCTACAGCGAGCTGACGGTGTCGAACTTCGTCGGCACGTCGATTGCCGACGACAAGGAGCTCGACTATCACGCTCCGGCGACCATCCCCCTCAACAACCTGGCTTTCAACGGGACCTGGACCGATCACAAGCAAGAAGCGACATCGGGGACCAACGCCACCTTGGACCTGCACTTCACGGCCGACGACGTCTACCTGGTGATGGGCGGGACGGGCACGGTGGACGTCTCGTTCAACGGCCGCCACCTCACCACGCTGAGCGTGGGCGGCATCCCCAAGCTCTACACGCTGTTTTCCGGTGGTGCCCTGACCGACGGACAACTGACCCTGAGCTTCACTCCCGGGGTACAGGCCTACGACTTCACCTTCGGGTAGCCGGGCTTCAATTGATGTGGCGCTGCCGGTCGGCCCAGTAAGGGGCTCGCAGCTCCCGCTTGAGGATCTTGCCCGATGGATTGCGGGGAAGGGCGTCGACAGCGTCCACCGAGGTGGGGCATTTGTAGTGGGCCAGCTGCTCCCGGCAATGGCCCATGACCCGGGCCGTGTCGAGTGTGGCGCCGGGCGCCAGCACGACGATCGCCTTGACCGTCTCCCCCCACTTCTCATCGGGCACGCCGATCACGGCGGCGTCGACGATGGAGGGGTCGGACAGGAGAGCGTTCTCCACCTCGGCCGGATAGATGTTCTCTCCACCACTGACGATCATGTCCTTCATCCGGTCGTGCAGATAGAGGTAGCCGTCGGCGTCGCAAAACCCGGCATCGCCGGTCTTCAGCCATCCCTGGCCGTTCACCGTGGCTGCCGTCTCCTCGGGCTTGCCCCAATAGCCCGCCATGTTGTACGGCGAGCGGGTCCACACCTCACCGACATCACCCAGGGCGACATCGAGACCGGAGTCGGGGTCCACAATGCGGATTTCGACGTGAGGGTGCGGTTTGCCGGCGGAACGCAGGAGGCCCCGCCGCGGACCGTCAGGATCATGGTCCTCAAACGGCAACGCCGTGATGGCGCCGGTCGTCTCGGTCATTCCGTAGACCTGGCAGAAGCCGCAGCCGAATTCCGCCATGCAACGCACCAGAACGTCCTCGGAAATCGGCGAGGCTCCGTAGAAGATGAGTCGCAGACTGGTGAGATCGGTCGTGGCCAGCGCGGGCGTGGCCAGCAGTGCCATCAGCACCGCGGGCACGACAAACATTTCGGTGATGCGTTCATGGGCTACGAGCGAAAAGATGACGGCGGGGTCGACGTCGCGCAGAATGACGGAGCGTCCTCCACGCGACATGGCGCAGAGCGCCCAACCGGAACCGCCGATGTGAAAGAGCGGCATGGCGACCAGGCTGACCGTGTCGGGCCTGATGTGGAATGTGTCGCCCGCTTCCGAAATCGCGGTGCTCAGATTGGCGTTGGTCAACATGACGCCTTTCGGCAGACCCGTCGTCCCTGAGGTGTAGAGCTGCATGCTGACTTCTTCTGAACCCCCGACATGGCCGGGGTCGGTGGTGGCGCACCCTTGGAGCCATGCCGCGTAGGGAACGGCGCGCTCATCGGCGCTGGGCGCAACGGGTGCATCCCCGTCGCTCAGCACTACAATGCGCCGCACGTGGTCGAGCGTGCTCTCCATGGCGGCCAGGGCGGGCACATAGTCGGAGTGGATGATGAGGATCTCCGCAGCCGAATCGTCAATGATGGCGGCCATCTCATTGGGGGCCAGGCGCCAGTTGACGGCCACATTGACCGCACCGATGAGTGCGCCACCGAACAGGACGTCGAAGTAGGCGATGCCGTTGCGGTCCAAGAAGGCCACCCGGTCACCGACGTCGATGCCGTCACGGAGGCAGGCGTGGGCGACCTGGCCGGCCCGCCGGTACTCCTCGGCCCAGGAGCGACGCTCGTCGCCCGCCACCAGCATCACCTGATCCGGTTGGGCCAGGGCCAGCCGTCTGATGAGACCGGCCACGGTGAACGCGTCCTCGGTGGCCGCCACCGGTGCGGTTCCGGGCATGGTCCATCCTCCTCGTCGGTACCGGGGGTCCGTCCCCCATTGTGGTCCGGGACCCTACGCACCGGCAGGGACCGGTGGCGACCTGACCGAACCGTCGCCGTCCACCGGCTTTTTGCAGGATCCTTTGAGCCGATCTCGCTTAGCCCAAATGGGCGGTCAATCAGGGCCTTCCATTGAGAAAAAGAGACCGATTCCGCACCGGGTGATTTGCAGAATTCCCCAGATTTGTGATCTTAAAGACCAGGTCAAGCCGTTCTTTTCCCGATTGACACAGATTTGTCACGCCTCCTGCTACTATTCCCCTCGCAAAACCTGATCGGTCTTTCTGTTGCATGGCGAAGCAGGAAGGTCAGATGTAACGACGAAGTGCGGCCGATCAGACCCACCACAGACCGGTCGCTGTCCCGGCACGCCCTCACGCAGGGTGGCTGCGAGAACGACAAAGTGAGGAACCACCCACAACCTACCGAGGACATTCCCCGGGCCTACATGAAACCGGCCGCACACCCTGCGGCGATATGCCAGAACGGACGAAGCCTTCCCGCTCTCCGTTCGGGGCGCGTATGCGATGGCCGGAGCCCGCCCACACCGAGCAGAGCCTGGCGCGCGAGCGCCCGACGAAGGGAGGTGCCGTGCGGATCCGCATTGCACTACTGATGGCCTTGGCCGTCACAATTTTCACGACAACGTTATTGACATTGCTTGGGAGTTCTCCGGCCGCCTCGGCCCGGATCTCCGTGCACCACACATACCGCGCCCACCGCGCCCCGGGAAGCTCGACTACCAGGTTGGCCTTCTTCCAACTTCCGGTGGCGGTGCAGACACCGACGGGGTCCACCCTTGAGCTCAGCGGTTACTCGAGCCCGACCGTGGTGCTCCAACCCATTGCGCCACCGCCGCCCCCGGTCGTTCCGCGCAACGATTCGAACAGCGTGTACACGGCAGACTGGATGTGCATACGCCGGCATGAGTCGGGCAATATCTACAACGATCCGGCCGAACCATCGGGAGCCTACGGGATACTGATCAGCACCTGGCGGGAATTCGGTTTCTCGGGTTGGCCCTACCAGGCCCAGCCGATAGTGCAGGATGCCTTGGCCTTGCGCTTGTACTCGCTCTACGGATTCCACCCGTGGAGCTCGCGCTTCGCTTGCGGTTTGTAGGCCGGCCCGATCAGCCCATCCCGAAAATGGCGGTCACCTGTGCCATGTCGAAGTAGTCCCGCCATGCGGTGATCTTCCCGTCCACGACGTGGAAGGCACCCATGACGCGGAGAGGTGCCGTCTTGCCACCGATGGTGAAGGTGTCGGTCCGTTCGGTGAGCACCGTCGAGCCGTCGCTGGCCAGGTGGTGTACTTCAAACTCCAGCCCTTCACAGATGCCCATGAACATGTTGAGCATCGCCATAGTCGCCTCAATTCCTTCACAGGGATCCATGGGGATGTTGTGGTACACGACATCATCGGAGAAAAAGGATCGCAGCGCCTCGGGATCGCGCTGGCCTGCCGCCACACAAAAGTCCCGCACGACCTGTTCGGCGCTCGCCATCGTTGTCCTCCATCGCGTCGGCCCGGTCACCTGCCGGACGGCTGCGACCACGTTAGTGAACCGTCCGACAGAATGACGGGGTGACTACGGATCGCACCCAGACCAAGCGGGTGGCCGTCCTGGCTCCCATGCGTCCCGAACTCAAGGCCGTGGTGCGGGCCTTCCGGCTGACCCGGACGCATGGTGACCCCGTCGTCTCACACCGGGGTTCGGTCGGGGCATGGTCGGTCGAGGCGGCGATCATCGGGATCGGGCCGGGCCGGGCCGGACCGGCCACCGAGCGGGTGCTGGAGCAGGGTACGTATGACCACGTCATGGTGGTGGGCATTGCCGGCGGCCTGGACCCCGCGCTCCCGGTGGGCGCTCTGATGGTGCCCAGCCGCGTCCGCCTCTACCCCGACGGGCCGAGCTTCCACGCCAGTCCGCTGCCGGGGCGTTCGGCCGCAGGTGGTCTCATGACGACCGACGGACTGTTCTCTGACGAGGACGTGTGGCGGCCCATTCAAGAGTCCGGCTTTGGAGCCGTGGACATGGAGGCCGCCGCGGTGGCCGAGGCCTGCGAGGCTGCGGGCGTGCCGTGGTCGGTCTACCGCGGCATCAGTGACCGACCCGACGAGCACGTTGTCGATCAGGGCGTTTTCGCCCTCAGCAAGTCCGACGGTTCCGCTGACCTGGTGGCTCTTACGAAGTACCTGGCCGGGGACCCACGCCGGGCCAAGATGCTGGCCCAACTCAATCGCGCCATGACGCTGGCGGCCACTGCCGCCGCCGAAGCCGCGTTCAGTGACGTGATGGCCAGCGGATAGGTGGGCGATCCCTCACTCCTCGGCGTCTGCTGAGGGACGCCCGGCCCGCTCGGTCATGCGGGCAATGACGTGCACGTCTATCGACTCGTCGGAAGCCATGCGCAATATCTGCTGGATCACCGAGCCCCGGGTGAAGGACTGCCATCGTGAGAGCTTGGATGTGCCGAGCACAATCTGGGTGATCTGGTGATCGGTGGCGGTCGTCATGATGGTCGACGCCACGTCGTCGCCCTGCACGACCTGCCAACTCCCCCCCACATCGCGCGCCAGTTCCTCCAGGCGGTCCGTGTTGTCAGATTTCGCCACCGCGTCACCCACCACCACGTGGAGCACGTGCAGTTCCGCCTTCATGCGTGCCGCCATGCGGGCGGCTCGGCGAATCACCGTGTCGTTCCCGGGCGCCCCCGTCACCGCCACCATGATCCGCTCTGCCGTGTCCCACACGTCGGTCGAGGCGGACGGCCCCCGCGAGCGCAGGAACTCGAGCAATTCCTCCTCGGTCTCATCGGCCACGAAACGGAGGGACAGCTCCCGCAGGGCCACCAGGTTCTCCTTGCGGAAGAACCCCGACAGGGCGGGCTGCACTTTGGGGGACGGATAGATGTTTCCGTGCAGCATGCGACGGCGCAACTGGTCGGCTGAGGAGTCGATCAACTCAATCTGGTCGGCTCGGCGCACCACCCAGTCCGGGACTCTTTCCCGCACCCCGACACCGGTTATCCGCTCCACGGCGTCGGAGAGCGACTCAATGTGCTGAATGTTGACGGTCGAGATGACGGCGATGCCGGCCTCCAAAATGGCCATCACGTCCTGCCAGCGCTTCTCGTGTGGACCCGAACCGGGCACGTTGGTGTGGGCCAATTCGTCAATCAGCACCACCTCGGGTCGACGTGTCAGCACGGCGTCGAGATCCAACTCCTCCCAGTCCGACCCGCGGTAGTGCACGCTCCTTCTGGGAAGGACCGGCAGATCACGCAGCTGCTCAATGGTGTACGGGCGCTGGTGGGTCTCCACATACCCGACCACCGCATCAGTGCCCCGTTGGAAGCGGCGCCAGCCCTCGTCCAACATGGCGCACGTCTTGCCCACTCCGGCCGCGGCACCGAGGTAGACGCGGAAACGGCCGGCCGGCCGAACACCCTCGTCGTCGCCGTCATTGGGTTCCCTCATCGCTCCCCAGTCTCGTCCCGCCCGACAACGCCGTCGATACACTCAATGCAGGGCCACCCCGAAAGGTCCGGGAAGCTGTGACAGACGTGACTCGAGGCGGGCTGGAGACCAACGCAACCCATCGGCGCGCCGCCCTGGGGATTCTGGTGGCGTTGCTCGGCTTGTCGGTGCTTCTGGTCGTGTTCCTTCCCTTCCGGGCGCACGTGAGCATCGCCACACCGGCCCTGGTCTTCGTGGTCCCCGTCATTCTCGGTGTGGTGGTCGGCGGCATCATCCCGGGCGCCGTGGGAGCCGTGGCCGGCTTCCTCTGCTACGACATCTTCTTCATTCCCCCGTACGGCACATTGACGGTGCAGGCACCTCAGAACTGGCTGGCGTTGGTCGTGTACGTGATCGTGGTCATCGTGGTGGCACAGGTGGTGGCCAACCTGCAATCGGCCCGCGAAGAGGCGCAGCGCAGGACCCGTGATGCCGAGAGGCTGTTCGAGCTCTCGCAGGCCCTGATCGGCGACCGCCCACTCCCGCAACTGCTCTCTCTCATCGCCGTCACCGTGCAGCATGCCTTCACGCCCCGCTGGACGGCATTGGTCCTCCCCAGCGAAGGGAGCGCTGGCGGGGTGGGCACGCCGGAACTGTCCGTGGCAGCCAGTGCCGGCGAGGAACTGACCGCGGATGATCTGGCCTCTTTGACAACCAGCGGAGGAGAGACCCGGTCGCTCGGGTTGACGGGAGTCGAGGCACCCCGCCGGGTGGCGGTGGCTCTGGTGGCCAGCAATCGGCCGGTGGGAATGCTGGTGCTCCAGCACGTGCAGTTTGCCCGCCACGACCGGGCCCTGTTGGCGACGTTCGCCAACCAAGCTGCCCTGGCGGTCGAACGGGGCCAGCTGCGGGAGCAGGCACTTCGCACCCAGCTTCTCGAAGAGGTCGATCGTTGGCGCGGTGCGCTGATGGGTGCCGTCTCCCATGACCTGCGCACCCCACTCGCAGCAGTGAAGACGGCAGTTTCCAGCTTGCGACAGTCCGACACCGCGCTGGGCCCGGATGACCGGGCCGAGCTGCTTGAGTTGATCGAACTCCAATCCGACCGCCTGGCCCGTCTCGTCACCAATCTGCTCGACATGACCCGTATTGAGTCGGGCGCCCTCGAACTGCGGCCGACCATCATCGCTTTCGATGAGATCGTCGGTGAGGCACTGGCATCGCTCGGCGGCCTCGTCCCGACCGGTCGGGTCGACGTCGAAGCCCCGGGAGACCTCCCCCTTCTCCACATCGATCACGTGTTGATCGGCCAGGTGGTGGCCAACCTGTTGGAGAATGCGGCGCGGCTCTCCTCGCCAGAGTGCACCATTCGGGTCAGTGCCAGGCAGGCCGACACGACGTTCGTGGAGATCGCGGTGGTTGACGACGGCCCGGGTATACGCAGTGAAGACAGGGAACGGGTCTTTGAGATGTTCAGCCAGAACAGCGGTGGGGGCCGGGCCGGGCTCGGGTTGGCCATCGCCAAAGCCTTCGTCGAGGCCCACGGCGGCACCATCTGGATCGATCCGCGCGTCACCCTCGGCGCTCGGGTCGTCTTCACGGTGCCGTGCGAAGCGGGCATGGCCGTTCATGGGTGAACCGAAGTCGCACCGATGACGAAGGTACTGGTGGTCGATGACGATCCTTCGCTGGTCAAAGCACTCCGCATCGGTCTGACGGCGCGGGGCGATGAGGTGGTCACGGCGCAGTCGGGTACCGACGCCGTGTCGCAGGTCGCCCTGATCAATCCGGATCTGGTGATTCTGGACCTGGGACTTCCCGATCTCGACGGCCTGGAAGTGTGCCGACGAATTCGTGAATTCTCCACCGTGCCCATCGTCGTCCTTTCGGCCTACGGCGATGAGCGCCGAAAGGTCGAGGCTCTCGACGGTGGCGCCGATGACTTCATCACCAAGCCGTTCGGCATGGCCGAGCTCGAAGCCCGACTGCGGATGGCACTCAGGCACGGCGCGGCCAGGGGCGGTGGTGCGACGGAGGTCTCGCCCACTGTGCAGGTCGGTGCGCTGACCCTTGACCGGGTACACCACATGGCGACCCTCCACGGCGCGGCACTTCCCCTCACCCTCCGGGAATTCGAGCTCCTCTCCTACCTGGCCCGCTACGTCGGCAAAGTGTGCACGCACCATATGATCCTTAAGGACGTGTGGGGGCCCGGCTACGGAGCGGAGTCCAACTACGTGCGCGTCTACGCCCATCGGCTGCGCAAGAAACTCGGTGACGACGAAGGACGCATGCTGCGAACGGTCCCCGGAATCGGATATCAACTGGTGGCCGATCATCCGGCGGAGTGACCGTCGTCAGCCAAAAAGGTATAGAGCGGATTGAGCATGAGAAGGACATCGCCCTCTCGCATCGGCGTGCCCTCAACCCGCAGGCGTCGACCCGGCGCCATGCCGGGTATTTCGGTCCGGCTCAGGAACCGGAGCTCCAAGGTGCCGGTACCATCGTCCAGTGCGACATTGAGGCGGACGCTGGGCCGCAGGATCGCCGTCACCGAGACGATTGTGCCGAGCACGGTGCACCGCTTTCGGGGCACCACCGCCGAAATGGCGGTGGTCGTCACTTTTCCAGCGTGGCCAATGCTTCATTGAGCTGGAGCACGTCGATGTACGAGGTGCCCATGAAGCCAAGTTCCACTCCCCTGGTCTGCTGGTGGATCAAGCGCATGAGCACGGACCTGGAGAGCCCGGTGGCCGCCGACACCATGGGGATCTGCACGACGGCGTCCTCGGCGCTGATGTCGGGGTCGTACCCGCTCCCCGAAGTGGTGACCAGGTCGGGCGTCGGGTCGACCCCGCGGGCGTGCCAGTAGTTGACCAGCTCCTTGGTGTAGGTGACCAGCTCTTCTGAGCGAGGGCCAAGACTGGTCGAACCTGATTCCCCCGGGGCCCCGTTGGCCACCAATGGGTCATCGCCGGGGTGCTCGGCCGGGCTCAGCTTGGCACTGGCGTAGGGACCCAGGTCGTCCGGTCGGCCCTGAAAGACACAGCTGCCCAGGGGGTGGCCCGGGCACTTCGTGGCCGACCAATTCTGACCGATGAGCGTCGATCCGTTGGCGGTGATCGACCCGTCCGCCTGATGGGAGAACACCAGTTGGGAAAGTCCGGTCCCGACCAACGCGAAGGCGAACGTCAGGGCGAGCGCGACGACCGTGAGCACGAGAGAGCGGCGAAGGTGGACGAGCATCAGACGGTCTCCATCAGTAGGCGTGCAAGGCGACGAGGATCAGGTCGATGAGCTTGATGAAAATGAAGGGGACGATGACGCCACCGACGCCGTAGATGAAGACATTGCGGCGCAGAATGGCCGCAGAGCCGGCGGCACGGAACTTGACCCCGCGCAGCGCCAGGGGGATGAGGGCCACAATCACCAGCGCATTGAAGATGACGGCCGACAGCACGGCGCTCTGCGGGCTGTGGAGGTGCAGAATCCCGAGGGGCTTGATCTGGGGATAGGTGGCCACGAACAGCGCGGGGATGATGGCGAAGTACTTGGCCACGTCATTGGCGATGGAGAATGTGGTCAAGGAGCCCCGGGTGATCAGGAGCTGCTTGCCGATCTCGACCACGTCGATCAACTTGGTGGGGTTGGAGTCGAGATCGACCATGTTCCCCGCCTCTTTGGCCGCCGTAGTTCCCGTATTCATGGCGACGCCGACATCGGCCTGGGCCAGGGCGGGCGCGTCATTGGTGCCGTCACCGGTCATGGCGACAAGCTTCCCGCCCTCCTGCTCGGCCTTGATCAGGGCCAGTTTCGCTTCGGGGGTGGCCTCGGCGAGGAAGTCGTCGACGCCCGCCTCCTCGGCGATGGCGGCTGCGGTGAGGGGATTGTCCCCGGTGATCATGACGGTGCGGATTCCCATGGAGCGCATTTCGACGAACTTCTCTTTAATGCCCTGCTTGACCACGTCCTTGAGCTCAATGACTCCGATGACGTCCGGTCCTTCGGCTACGACCAGCGGGGTTGATCCGGCGCGTGAGACGCGCTCGACAATCGCGTCGAGATTGGGCGGCACTGTTCCCCCTTGTTCGCCGGCCCAGGTCTTGACCGACTCGGCCGCTCCCTTGCGGATATGGCGCCCTTCGAAGTCCAGCCCGGACATGCGAGTGGTGGCCGAGAAGGGTACAAAGACGTGCTCCCCTTCGAGCTGGCGCTCCCGGATGTTGAAGCGCTCCTTGGCCAGCACCACAATGGACCGGCCCTCGGGTGTCTCATCGGCCAGTGAAGCGAGCTGCGCCGCATCGGCCACGTCGCGCTCATCATGGCCGCCGACGGGAAAGAAGTCCGACGCCATTCGGTTGCCGAGGGTGATGGTTCCGGTCTTGTCCAACAGCAAGGTCTGCACATCGCCGGCTGCCTCGACCGCTCGACCGCTCATGGCCAGGACGTTTTTCTGGACGAGCCGGTCCATACCGGCGATCCCGATGGCCGAGAGCAATGCCCCGATGGTGGTGGGGATCAGGCAGACCAGCAGCGACACCAAAATGACGACCGACACCGACCCCCCGGCAAAGTGACCGAATGTCTGGAGCGAGACAACCACCGGGAGGAAGATGATGGTGAGCACGGCCAACAGAATGGTCAGGGCGATCTCGTTGGGTGTCTTCTGCCGGTTGGCTCCTTCCACCAGCGTGATCATGCGGTCAAGGAACGTCTGCCCCCGCTCGGCCGTGATACGCACCACTATGCGGTCCGAGAGCACCTTGGTCCCACCCGTGACTGCGGAACGGTCACCACCGGACTCGCGGATGACCGGGGCCGACTCACCGGTGATGGCCGACTCGTCGACCGAAGCGATACCTTCCACGATCTCGCCATCGGAGGGAATGAGGTCGTTGGCCTCGCAGACAACGAGGTCCCCCTTGGCCAGCTCGGCCGCCGGCACCATGGTCTCGGTGCCGTCGGCATTGAGGCGCCGGGCCTCGGTCTCCGATCGCATCTTGCGCAATGTGTCGGCCTGGGCCTTACCCCGGCCCTCGGCCATGGCCTCGGCAAAATTGGCGAACACCACGGTCAGGAAGAGCCAGATCGTGATCGACCAGGTGAACGTTCCCGGGTGGGTGATCGCCTCAATGAGGGTGATGATCGAGCCGACCAGCACGACAAACATGACCGGATTACGGACCTGGGTAGCCGGGTTCAGCTTGGTCACGGAGTCGAACAGGGCCTGGCGGAGAATCGGTCCGTCGAAAAGCCCCCGGGCTTCAGCCACGCCGTGCGGAGCGGCTGCCGGCGTTGGTGGCACTGGTTCGGTGGCGGTGACGGTCATCAGAAGAACTTTCCGTGGCTGAGTTGTTCGACTATCGGTCCGAGCGAGACGGCGGGGAAGAATGTGAGGCCGCCGATGATGACGATGACCCCGATGGTCAGCCCGACGAACATGGCGTTGTTGGTGCGGAATGTCCCGAGCGACTCGGGAACGACGTTCTTGGCGGCCAGCACGCCACCGAGTGCCAGCGCCGGGATCATGATCCCGTAGCGGCCGATCAGCATGTCCACCCATCCAATGACGTTGTAGAAGGCGGTGTTGCCGGTCAGGCCCCCGAATGCCGAGCCGTTGTTGTTCCCCTGCGAGGTCAGGCCGTAGAGGATCTCGGTGAACCCGTGCGGGCCGGCATTCTCGGGGCCGATGCGGCCGGCGTGGATCGACACCGCTATCGCGGTGAATACGAGCACGATGAGGGGCATGACGAGGGCACCGAGACCCGCCAGCTTGATCTCGGTGGCTTGAATCTTCTTCCCCAGGTACTCCGGCGTACGCCCGATCATCAGGCCCCCGATGAAGACGGCGATGAGGGCGTAGATGAGGATGGTGTACAGACCGCTGCCGGCGCCACCGGGGGTGACCTCACCCAGCATCATGCCGGTAAGCAGCCAGAAGCCGCCCATAGGGGTGAACGAGTCATAGGAGGCGTCGGCCGAGCCGGTCGATGTGCTGGTCGAAGCTACGCCGAAGAGCGCGGTGGTGGTATCGCCGAAGCGCACCTCCTTGCCTTCGGTGTTGCCCACCGTTGCGTGCACGCCGGCGGCGGACACCGCGGGGTTCTGCTGGTGCTCGGCGAAGGTGGCACCGCCGACCCAGACGCCGAAGATGATCACCATGGCGGCCAGCAGCGCGGCGCCGTGGCGGATGCTCCCGACCATCTTCCCGAAGGTGTAGGTGAGGGCGAAGGGGATGGCCAGCAAAAGGTAGATCGACAGCCAGTTGGTCAGGCCGGTTGGATTCTCGAAGGTGGTGGCCGAGTTGGCGTTGAGGAACCCACCCCCGTTGTTCCCCAGTTGCTTAATCGACTCCATGAACCCGATCGGGCCCCGGGCGATGGTCTGGGTGACCCCGTTCAGGTAGTCGTGGATGTTGACCGTGCCGGCCAGCGTCTGCACCGCACCCTGGCTGACGAAGATGATCCCGAAGGCGAACGCGATGGGGATGAGGATGTAGAGGATGGCCCGGGTCATGTCGACCCAGAAATTGCCGATGGTCGGTGAATTGCGGCGGGAGAAGCCACGCACCATGGCGATGGCCACGGCGATGCCGATAGCCGGGCTCACGAATTGCTGGAATGTCAGCGCGCCGATCTGCGAGAAGTACGACATCGTCGTCTCGCCGCCGTAGTTCTGCCAGTTGGTGTTGGTCAGGAAGGATCCGGCCGTATTGAGGCTGAGGGCCGGTGCGACCGCCCCGAGGTGTTGGGGGTTGAGCGGGAGTGACCCCTGAATCCGGATGATCAGGTAGGTCACCGCCATGGCGATGGTGGAGAAAATGATCATGGAGGCGGCGTAGCGCTTCCAGTTCTGCTCCTGCTTGGCACTGGTACCCATGAGCCGGTAGACCGGTCGCTCGGCCCAGGCCAGGAAGTGGACCCGTCCCTCGAACACGGCCGCCATGTACGAGCCGAGGTAGCGCCAGGTCAGGCCCAGGGCGATGACCAGGGTGACGATGGTCCAGGTGAGCCCCACGTCAGAATTTTTCGGGCTTGAACATGGCCACGCCCAGGTAGATGAACATCAGGATGCAGATGGCGAGGAGAAGTCCCTGAACCCAGGTCATACCCGGTCCAGCGCCCATATGAGACCGAGCATGACCAGCGCGAAGCCGAGGAAGCCGAGGAGTGCGAGGAGATCTGCCACGAAGCAATAGTGGATCTGGCGATGTCAACCGGTTATGAACGCGTTGGTGGTCCGCGTCAACAAAACGTCAACCGGCCACCGGCACCGGGGCTGCCTAAGGTTGGCGGGGTCAGGCGAAGAAAGTGGGGTGGATGATGGCATTGGAACTCAAGGGCTGTCGCACGCTGGTCACCGGTGCCTCCTCGGGCATCGGGGCGGGGCTGGCCGAGGCTCTGGCCGCGCGGGGCGCCGTGGTCGGTATCTGCGCCCGGCGCGGCGATCGGTTGGCCGAGGTGGTCGAACGATGCATGGAGCACTCGCCTGACAGCCGCATGTGGGCGGTGGACCTGGCCGACCTGGACGCGGTGGACCAGCTGGCCGTTGACGTGATGGATGCCTTCGGAGGCATCGATCTCCTGGTGAACAACGCCGGCATCCCCAAGCGCCGCCATGTCACCGCGCTGGACATTGAGACGATCACCGCCGTCATGCACATCAACTACCTGTCACCCATCCGTCTCACCATGGCGCTGCTGCCGCAGATGCTGGCCCGAGGGAGCGGCACCATTGTGAACATCTCC
>Ga0302324_100011797_pt1 | contig 17888 bp, 14 predicted proteins | sample Palsa_T0_1_FD_201949 | JGI IMG/M metagenome (GOLD analysis project Ga0302324, IMG submission 201949) | Peat permafrost microbial communities from Stordalen Mire near Abisko, Sweden - Palsa_T0_1 | ecosystem: Environmental > Terrestrial > Soil > Palsa > Peat permafrost | place: Sweden: Abisko... | reverse complement strand
ATCCTTATCGCCGCCGCCTTCTGGACCCTCATTTGGGGACCCGTCGGCCTTATCCTCTCCGTCCCGCTCACCGTCTGCCTCGTCGTAATCGGCCGCCACGTCCCCTCCCTCGAATTCCTCACCGTCCTTCTCGGCGATCAGCCCGTCATTCCGCCTTACACCTGGTTCTTCCAGCGCATGCTCGCGCATGACGAACGCGAAGCAGTCAATATCCTGGAGAACTGCCTCAAAAACGGATCGCTTACCGCCGTTTACGACTCCATACTCATCCCTGCCCTCACCCTCGTTGAAACTGAGCGGCAAAAAGGTGAGCTCGATGAATCCACCATCCGCTTCATTCTCAAAAGCACCGCGGAAATGGTCGACGAATTAGGCTTTCACGCGCTTGAAGAAAAAAATGGACGAACCCAAACCGCCGCCGGCATCGCGGAGCCCAGCGGGCCACTCAAATTGCCCAATCGCGCAAGCATCTGTGTCATCCCCGTCCGCGACGGCTCCGACGAGCTGGTTTCCACCATGCTTGCCCAGATCCTCGATGAGTCAGGATTTCCCGTTACTTCTCTCCCCGTCCAGAGCATCGATGAGAGCGTCTCGGCCGTCACCATGAAGACGCCCGATATCGTTTTCCTTTCTGGTATGCCGCCTGTCGCCATGGCTCGCGCGCACCGCATCTTCCGCAGCCTGCGCCGCGCCAATCCGTCCCTGAAAATCATCATGGGAATCTGGCACTATAACGAGGATCCCGGGAGAGCTGCGCAGATGATCAGCCGTACCGAGGAACTGCACATCTCTACGTCTTTAGCCGACGCCATGGCCCAGGCACGCGCAAATAACGAACCGAGGCCTGCCGTCCCCGAACCTCTGGATGAATCTCTTCAACTCGTTACCGTCCCCAGCGACTCCGTCGCATAGCCGCAATACCGCCTCCCCGCGTCAACCATCCCCGCCACCAACGCATTCTGTGGGCGCCGATCGAACCTGGATTTCTTTGCGGGAGCCCAAAAACCGTAGCGCCCTCCCATACCTCACACACGCCTCCACGACGCGGAATTCGAGGTCTGGCGAGGTCTCTGAGGGTTTGGAGACCCTCCGGACAGCCGGCGAGGACGCCGGCGCTACAGTTTCGGGCTCCCTTTTATAAATCCGGGCTAAATCACACCAACGTCACCGCCGTGAATACGGTGCTTTCCTCCGGTGCGGTTGGTCAGCCAGTTACAGCAGATACCGCCCGCCGCTTGGAAATGGGCGTTAGATTTGCGTTTTAGTTATCCCCTGCCTGCGCCATTTCTCTGCTCCCCCCCCGCAACGCCAGCCCCTCAGCCGCTAAGTCCCTCGTCCCGCACGCCACACCCGACACCGATACCCGACACCCACACCCTAGTTCCTAGCCCCGGGGAGATAGGACCGAACCACATCGAGGAATTTGCCCGGGTCGCCTTTTCGAACGAATTGAGTGATAAACGGAGCTATGTCGGCCGGGGGCGACCAAAGGTCCGACAGCAGGATGACAGGCGCCTCGGGAAACTTCGATCTCACCTCCTGAGCGATCTCGGGCGCAGTCTTCACCGAGTTCAGGCGGTAGTCAAGCAATACGAGATCGACTTTCGTGTCCGGAATGGGATCGGGGCCAATGAACCTGACTAACACCGGGACGGGTTCGAATCCGGCCCTCTCAACCATGATTCCGTATATGTCGAGATGCGAGGGATCGTCGTCCAAAATGAGAACTTTCGGACTGGCCGTCATGGTCGAAGCTCTCCCGAAGCAGTATGTTCAATCTTGGAATTAGACGCTGAGCGTGCATCGGGTTGTGACAAACGCTCTCAAGTCGAAGCATTCAGGGAAGAAGCGCTTTTGCCCGGTGCACCGAGTATATAGTCTCCCATCACACTTTCCGTCAATCTAATTCGCGATCCGCCAATGTCTTAATCTAAAAACCACATGCTCATCCGCCGAAGTAACCGTTTTCAAAGGCTAGCTCTCAATTTCTACTTTCTCCCAACGCCAGTTGAAAAACCGCCTCCTGCATTTCCTGCAGCGTAGCGGAACCATGAATAATACAAAAGGGATTATGTCGAATACTCGAAATTGGGATCGCCGTAAATCCGTCGAGCCGCACTCCGGGCATTTAACTTGGAATTTGGCCATCATGTGACTCCAATAGCGCTGCTGAGTGTACTGCGAACCCAGGCGGAAACGGTTTGATTGCAGGCCTTCGCTGCGGCCCCTAACCGCTTGCGCTCTTCCGGGCTGAACCGAACCGGGACAATGACTTCTTTGGCTTCGCCCTTCGCCATCCTTGGGCGTCCGGGCTTTTTAGGCTTCTGCTTCAATGTCGGCATTGGCTCATATCTCCTTCGGTCGTATCCGGTTGAATGCCTGTCGAGCGTTCAATCGAGCAAATCGACGATCTTTCAGCGACCACCGCAATCGCCGCGATTTGCTCATCCGCTTTGACTGCGCCCGCCAACAAGTCTCACTGAAATAATTGTAATACGATAAATGAACTCCGTCAAAAGTTTCTGTATTACATAATCAATCGTGTGGCGTTCCTCAATCGGGGAATAAAGCCAACCTAAGATTCCCTGCTCGGATGCCTGCCATACGAATGTCTACCAGGGTCAGCTCAACCAAACCCGCGCATGTTGCAGTTGCGAACATCCTATCTACGCAAGAAACCATCAAACCCCCGGGGACCGCATTTTCTTCAAGGAACGAATCTCCGGCAATCTCTCTCGACTGAGTTAGGCGTTCGTGCTCACCTGGGAGTCAGCGTGTCATTCACCAGATTGCCGCGCTATAAGTCCTGGGGGTGTTAAGCTGGTTTGCGGTAACCGGCGGATGGCTGTGCTCCTGGTTGTGTTACTGACTTCCGCCGGCCTAAAGGTCTTGATCCTTCCCCGATCTCAAGCGCGACGAGAAGAACTCCGCAAAGATGATCTCTTGTCTGTCCAATACCGGCGCTCTTCGCTGCCCATCCCCGGACCGGGCCTTGCGGATTGTCTCCCGCGGAATACGGTGTGCGGTGATCCTCGCCCTTTGCGCGATCGCCTCATTCGCTTGCGCTCAAAACCGGATGCCTGAATATTCTGTGAAGGCGGCGTATCTCTTCAATTTTGCAAGATTCGTTCGCTTCGCGCCTTCCGATGCATTCAACAGTCGCCAGAGATTCGATATCTGCATCGTGGGCGACGACCCTTTCGGCCAGACGCTCGATGGCCTCACGGCCAATGAACAGCTCGATGGCAAGCCGGTTCGCATCGTTCGGCTGAAAATCGCCGCGGAGGCGCGCGGGTGTGCAATCGCCTACATCAGTGCCTCTGAAGGCAGTCGCCTTAAAGCAGATCTGGACGTGCTCCACGTTCAGGACGTTTTGACAGTAAGCGATCTTCCAGATTTTCTTCAGCACGGAGGAATGATTCAGTTCCTCACCGTGGAAAACCACGTTCGATTTGCCGTGAATCTCGATGCGGTCAGGGGCGCCCAGCTCGGTTTGAGCTCCGAGCTGCTCAGAGTAGCAACATCAGTCTCCGGAGAGGCCTCGCCGGGGGTGCACCCATGATCTTCCGGTCTGTACAGTCAATCTCCGCAAGGCTCACGTTGCTGGTCCTTTTCGTCAGCGGAACCGCACTGATGCTCGCCTACATTTCGTTCCTCGCATACGACTATTACAGTCTTCGCCAAAACCTCATTGAGTCGCTTGAATCGCAGGCGAACATGATCGGTGCGAACAGCGAGACTGCTTTACTTTTCGATGACGCGCAGGTGGCCGAGGCGACGCTCTCGGGCCTTCGAGGCGCGCCCGCCATCCTCACTGCAGAGATCTTCCGAGCCGACGGACGGCCTTTCGCAAGTTATGCGCGGCGAGGCTCTACGCGACAAGGACCGGCGATCCTTCCCAATATCCCAAAACTCCCGGCCGGCCAGAACTCGGCATACTGGATTCAGGATGGAACAGTCCTCCTTGGACATGTGATTACATCCGATGGCAAACCCATTGGCTCGGTTTACATCCAGGCTGAGACCGGGGATGTGGCATACAGGGCATGGCGGTTCGCACTGCTTTCGGCGATCATCCTGTTCATATGTCTCGGCATCGCTCTCGCCGCGACTCAGTCGATGCGAGGCTTGATCGTCGGCCCACTGGAAAAGCTGGCCGAAATTGCCCGCGCAGTTTCGCGAAGAAAAGATTACTCCGTGCGCGCCGAGATCCCCAAGCGTCGCGACGAGTTGGCGTTTCTGGTTCAATCCTTCAACGAAATGCTCGACGAGATCGAACAAAGCAGAGCGGTCCTCGAGCAGAGAGTTGAAGAGCGGACGGCGGAACTCTCCACGGCAAACCGGGAACTTGAGGCTTTTTCATATACCGTTGCCCACGATCTTCGTGGACCGTTGCAGCAGGTTTTGAGCATAGGGTATCTCCTGGAAGCGGATGCGCCTGACGACGCGGCGTCTGAACAGAAGGCCTGGCTCGAAAAGCTTGTCGCCGCCGCAACTCGAATGTCTGCGTTGATCGATGACCTGCTGAATCTCTCACGGGCGTCGAGCGCACCTATCCAAAATGTCCCGGTCGACATGAGCGCCCTGGCGCGATCGATTCTCGATGACCTGGCACTCGGAAGCGAGCGACACGTAGAAACCGTCGTTGCCGACGATTGTGTGGCCGTTGCCGATGAAGGTTTGATCACAATAGTCCTCGAGAACCTGCTTCGCAATGCATGGAAATACTCCTCGCGAAAGAATCCTGCGCGCATCGAATTCGGTTGCCGGAGCGAAGGCGACGATATAATCTTTTTCGTCAGGGACAACGGCGCCGGCTTCGACAGTTCCTATGCCGACCGGCTGTTCCATCCATTTCAGCGCCTCCACTCGCAGGCAGAATTCCCCGGAACCGGCGTGGGGCTCGCAACCGTGCAGAGGATCGTCGCGCGCCACGGTGGACGAGTTTGGGCAACCGGAAAAGTAGAGCAGGGCGCGGAGTTTAGCTTCACCTTGCCCCATAAACAACCCGACGCCAGGACCGGCTGAAGCAATCGTGGCGAATGCCATCCATCGTTATCGAATTAAGCAACCTGCATTCATTAAAATGGCATCCAAGCAGAAAATAGATCTGCGTGCCGCAGAGTCCAATTTGGGGATTGGGAAACAATGCTCTCGTTGCTAGTTGATGAAAGCCGACCGGCAGCGCAGTCCCGACCATCGCTCCTTATCCTCCAGGTGTCTCTATTGGCTCGCCTGCAAGCAAGCCTTCGCCGCGGAGTAGACGCATACTGCCATCTGCGCCGCTCTCGCATCAAAACCCTGCCCTTCGCTTTCGCCGCATGTATCGCGCTGGCCAGTCCCGCCTTCTGCGACCAAACGCCCCCGAGCACCGACCAGCAGACTACCCTGAAAACTCTGAGCCTTGAGCAACTCGGAAATATCGAGGTCACCACAGTCTCTCGCGAACCCGAAGCGCTCTGGAAAACGCCTGCGGCAGTTTTCGTGATCACCCAGGAAGACATTCAGCGTTCGGGCGCGCAGAACATCCCGGAAGCTCTGCGCCTGGCGCCCGGCGTTGAGGTTGCCCGCATCACCACTGGCGAATACGCCATTGGTATTCGCGGCTTCAATAGCCGCCTCTCGCGCTCCGTACTCGTGCTCATCGACGGCCGCACTGTCTACTCCACCTTCACGGCCGGCACTTATTGGGAGACGCAGGACACGGTTATTGCAGACATCGACCGCATCGAGATTATCCGCGGTCCAGGCGGCACCATCTGGGGACCCAATGCCGTCAACGGCGTCATAAACATCATCACCAGGAACACAAAAGAAACGCGGGGCTTCTACGGGAAGGCCGGCGGGGGTGACGTCGAGCAGGTCCTCGGAACCGCGCGCTACGGCTCTGGCAACGGCCGTGGATTTACTTACCGCGTTTATACAAAAGGATTCGGATGGGCGCCGCAGTACCACTCCGATGGCAACAACTACGACGACTGGCGAAGCGGGCAGGGCGGTTTCCGCATGGACTGGACTGCTCATGCCCACGACACCTACCGCCTGCAAGGCGACGTCTACGGCCAGAGCTTTGGCGAATTCGTAACCCTGACCACCTACAACCCGCCCGCCAACACCAACGCCAGCGGCGATGTTTCTCTGTATGGAGGAAACATCCTGTGGAATTGGTCAAGAGCGCAGGGCGAGGGAAAAGACATTCAGCTCGCCGCCTACTACGCCCACGACACGCGCAATGAGCTCAACTTCGGCGACATTCGCAACACCTTCAACGTTGATTTCGTCGATCGCTTCCCATTGCCTCGCCAGGAAGTATCGTGGGGCGCCACCGCGCGCGCCAGCCACGGAACCGAAGTCCAGGTCATCACCGGGCTCACCTTTACGCCGCCGCAGCGTACTGATCAGCTCTACCAGGGATTCATTCAGGACGAAATCTCTCTCGTGCCCGATCGGCTATCGGCCGTTATCGGCACCAAGGTCCTCAAAACCAACTACACTCCGGTCCTCGCGGAACCGAGTGCTCGCATCTTCTACACACCCAGTCCCACCCAGACCATCTGGGCAGCATTCACCCACGCATTGCGCACCCCTGCTGATGTCGAGCGCGATTTCAATCTATCGAGCTTTCTGGGAGACGCGTCCGATGGCATGCCGATCTTCGCGCGCTTCAGCGCCAATCCTCACTTCAGGTCGGAACAGTTAAACGGATACGAGCTCGGCTATCGGGGCCTCGAAGGCAAAACCTTCTACGTCGACATCGACGGCTTCTACAACCATTACGGCGACTTATTCAGCGAAGACCTGATCGCCCTCGACGTCGTCGAAACCAACCCGCCTCCCACGCATCTTCTGATTTCTGCGGAATTCGGAAATGGACTGGTGGCTTCAACAACCGGAGTCGAAGTCGCGCCTGCATGGCGGCCCAAGCCGTGGTGGCGCCTGCGCGGTTCCTATTCATTTCTCGACATGCACGTGAGAAAAGGGACTAACTCAGCAGACATCGGCAGCGCGCCCACCGTGCAGGGATCCAGCCCCGAGCACCAGACGCTCTTCCAGAACGGCTTCGATCTGCCTAAGTCCGTCAGCGCCGACTTTCAGGTCCGGTACGTCGGCGCACTGCCCGGCATCCAGGTTGCGTCCTATTGGACAGGGGATGTTACAGCGCAGTGGGCCGCCACCGATCACATTCGCTTCAAAGCCGCCGGCCAAAATCTTTTCCAGCCTCACCATGTCGAGTTCGTCTACGATCCCGGCCCGCCCATCGCCATCCGCCGCGGCTTCTACGCCGAAATAGCCTTCACCAAGTGAGCGCAGCCCGGCCGCTATGTCTCTAAGTCCCTGGTCCCTGGTCCCTTAGTCCCTTAGCCCCTAAGTCCCTAGTCCCAAGTCCCTAGCTCCTAAGTCATTCGGAGTGCAGTGTAGTAATCGGATCGAGGCGCATGGCGCGCAGCGCAGGGATGTAACTGGCGGCAATAGCAACGGCGGTAAGCACGGCGGTTACCCCGGCGAAGGTCGAGAGATCGTAGGGCGAGACACCGTAAAGCAGGCCGACCATGAAATGAGAAACAATCAGCGCGCCTGCCAGCCCTACGCCGGCGCCGGCGCCGGCCAGAGTGAGGCCCTGGCGTAAAACCATCTTGAGGATATTGCGCCTTTGCGCGCCCAGCGCGAGGCGAATGGCGATCTCGCGCGATTGCTCATTAACCAGGAAGGAGATGGTCCCATAAACTCCCAGTGCAGCGAGCAGCAGGGCAGTTGCGGCAAATAGCGCCACCATTTCCATTGAGAAACGCCGCACGGAAAGCGAAGAAGAGAGAACGTCGTCCAAAGTCTCCGCGCGGAAGACGGGGAGCTCCGCATCGACGGACTGGATTTGTGTGCGCACCTGCGCGGAGATGGCGGCGGGATCGACTTGTCCACGCAGGTAGAACGCAAGAAACTTGGCGGGGCGCTGGTAGATGTCGAGGTAGATCTGCGGACTGCCGGCGTCCGCGAGGGATTCTGTGCGTGCATTGGCAATAACGCCGACGATGGTGGTCCAGTCTGGCCTGGCACGGCCCAAACGGCCCAACAAATGGACTCGCTTGCCGACCGGATCCTCGCCCTTCCCATCTTTGCCGGGCCAGTACATGCGCGCCGCGGCCTGGTTGATGACTGCGACCAGGGGCGTGTCTTCAACATCCTGATCGACGAAGAGGCGTCCACGCAGGAGCGTCATGCCGAGCACGTGAAAATATTCCGGTGAGACGATCGATGTATCGATCAGCGGAGGCTGGCTGCTCTGCACTTCCTGGCCCTCTCTAACCAATGGAACTCCTCTATGATTGCTCTGGCCATAGCCGAGGGGAATGGCCGCCCGATCACTGACGGCGGTTTCTTCCACGCCCGGAATCGTCCGGTTGCGCCGCAGAATCTCGCGCAGCAACACGCCTTCCTGCGTGGCAGTGCGGTAAATGTCGGTTTTTGGATCGTTAGGATTCGGCAGCGAGGTCTCGATTGCCATCACCCGAGTGGGATTGAAGCCGAGTTGCACCTTGAACAAGTCCCAGAAGCTGCGCAGCAGAAGGCCGGCTGCGGCCATCAGCACCAGGGAAAGCGCTAATTCACCAATCACCAGAACATGGCGCAAGCGCGAGCGCCGCCGGGAACCGTTGGAGCCACGCCCTTCCTGCCGGAGCGTCTCCGTCAAGTTAAGGCGGCTCGTGAGCCACGCCGGGGCAAGCCCGAAGATGGTTCCGGCGGCGATGGAGACAACGATGGCAAACGCCAACACGCCCCAGCTGATGGATATGTCGTTGAGGCGCGGCAGGCTTTCGGGAACAAATTGCAGCAGGAATTTTCGGGCGCAAAAGAGAACTGCGAATCCACTAATGCCGCCAAGCACGAAGAGTAGCAAGCTCTCCGTGAAGAGCTGACGAATCAGCCGCATTCTTGCGGCTCCCAATGCCTGGCGAACCGCCATCTCGCGTCCTCGCGCGCTGGCGCGAGCAAGCAGCAGATTGGCCACGTTGACGCAGCTGATCAGCAGCACCAGGCCCACCGCGCCAAACAGCAGAATGAGCGATTGGCGAACGTTACCGACAAGAGTCTCGGCCAGGGGAGTCAAGTGGATTGTCCACGCGCCTTGCGACGGATAATCCGCCGGATATTGCTTCTTCAACGATGCAACCAGGGCATCGAGGCGTCCCTGCGCGGCCTCAGGCGAGAGACCTGGCTGAAGGCGCGCGATGGTCTCGAAGGGAAAACGCGTGCCGCGCATCGGCGGCGGGGCGGGGTCGGCGGCAAATCCGGCCGCGGCCCATAAGTCGGTACTGCGCTCCTCGGTGGATTGTCCCTGGTCGCGAAAACTCGCAGGCATGACGCCGACAACATGATATACATCGTTGTCCACGCGCACACTCTTGCCGAGAATGTGCGGGTCGGCGCCAAATGCGCGCTTCCAGAGCCCATCGCTGATGACGACATCAGGGATGAAGCCGGGGGTGGCGTCGTTCGGATCCCAGGTGCGGCCCAACTCCGGGACGACGCCGAGCAGCGCGAAGTAGCTTGGTGAGACCGACTTCGAAGCAATGCTTGCGGGCTGGGCGCTGCCGGTAAGATTGTTGGTGCCGAAAAAGGATAGGGACACATATTGGAAGACTCCCGAGTTCTGCAGGTCTTTCAACTCAGGGATGGAGACGCCGATGTTGTGTGCGCCCACGCCCGCAAGGTTGGCTTCAATGCGCACCAGTTCGCCGGGATGGGGGTAGGGCAACGGATGCAGCAGGGTTGCGTCGATCACGCTGTAGATAGCGGTGGTCGCACCCACGCCGAGAGCCATGGTGGCGATAGCAATCAGCGAAAATCCGGGAGACCTGTGCAGCATGCGAAACGCATAGCGGATATCGACCAGAAGATTCTCAGCAAGCGGAAGACCCTGCTCGGCGTGGTGTAGCTCGCGTATGGCCTGGACCGCGCCAAGCTTCAGCGCGGCCTGGCGACGCGCCTCGGCATTCGGCATGCCGGCTCGCAAATTCTCCTCAGTCTGCAAGGCAAGATGTTCGGCCATCTCCTCACGGAGGCGCCGGTCGGCACGCCTTCCGGTGGTGAAATTCGAGAGTCTCGTAAAGAAACGTCGCAGGGATTTCATTTGAGGTCCTCCGCCTTGATTTTTAGAAAGCGCGCGATGGTGGCCGTGGTTTGGTCCTGATCGCGGGTCGCTGTTTTGAGTTACTTCCTCTCGGCCCGATCAGGCGATAAAAACGCGCGCCGGTTGTTCATACGGAGACGTCTTTCTCGCTTTTCACTGAGCGGCGATGCGGCGGAGAACCGTGATCGGGATAGAACCGTCGGGTCGAGCCGGGACCTTCCAAGACAGCTCGTCGCCTTTCAATTCATAACTTCGAACCTGTGTGGTGTCATCCCAATTGGGAAACGAAGCTCGATCGATGATGAAGCTGATGGTCTGCTTGTCAGCATCCACCGTGTATTGCCCGAAGTGCACGCTCATTCCAACCACGGCTTGCTCGTACTCATCCGGTGTTCCTTTGAGCCGGTCTCCGGACGAAAACTTTGTACGATCCGCGCGATAAATCTCGACCGTGTAGTGGCCGTCTGCGGTGAAGATGGCGATGCCGTGCGGATTGTCTCCCAATTCGTGCGCGCGTGTGCCATCGGGCAAAAGCTTATCGGCCGCGACCAGAGTCCATGCGCCAACGATGGAGCCCGATTGCGCAACTGCCGCCAGAGCGCCAATCCAAAGTGCCGCGAGAAGCAAAAGATGCTTGCACTTCATACGTCGACCCACCTCGCTTAGCTTGTTGCATTCCATTTAGATATTGCCACGAAGCTGGCGCCGCATAAATCTCACGTTAAGTCTTCCGCTTTGACCTCAAAGAAGCGCGCGCTCATAGCCGCGGTCCGCTTCCAATCGCTGGTCTCCGCCTTCTCTTCCAGTGTTTTCAGTACCATCAGCGCAAGCATCCCTTGAAACACGTCCGGCTTTTCCTTCATTGAGAGACCCACCTTTAGGTTTCCTACAGGAATCATGGCATAGCTCCTTTTGGAAAGCAACAGGAGATTTTGCGCGACCTTTCCACCCCAAGTCCAGAAGATCCGTCAACACCTGCCGCAGATGCCATGGCTTACACTCAAACCAAATGCTCAACCGGGGCTATGCCTACACCACAATCATCAGCAGCAAACACCATGGACAAACTCTGCTCTCCCACCTGGCATGCCTTTATCCCCACTCAACCCAACAAGCCTGGCAACAAAAACTGAACAACGGCGAAGTCACCCTCAACGGCGTCATTGCCACCGGAAGCGAATCGATCATTCCAGGCCAAACCCTTGTCTGGAACCGACCACCCTGGGTCGAACCAGACTCTCCTCAGCACTTCGAAGTTCTGTTTGATGACCCCCATCTGTTGGCCGTCAACAAACCCAGCGGGCTGCCCACCCTTCCCGGCGGCGGCTTCATGGAAAACACGCTCCTGCGCCTGGTGCAAAAGCGCACCCCGAATGCAAACCCTGTCCACCGGTTGGGCCGAGGCACCACCGGCATCGTCCTCTTCGCCAAAACATCGCAGGCAGCCTCGAACCTGGTCGCAGACTGGAACACACCCAAAATTCAAAAAATCTATCGGGCGCTGGCGCAAAACATTGCACAGCATGACGCCTACGAAATCGTCACGCCCATCGGACTCGTACCACACCCACGCCTCGGTCAAGTGTGGGGCGCCAACCCAGGTGGCAAACCGTCAAAGTCATTGGCAAAGGTGATTTCACGCGGCACAAGCACCACAACATTCGAGGTAAGCCTGCATTCGGGCCGTCCTCATCAAATCAGAATCCATCTGGCATCCATCGGCCATCCCCTGGTAGGCGATCCTCTGTACGGCATGGGCGGCCAGCCTCTTGAAAATCTCCCCGGCCTCCCCGGCGATGGAAGATATTTCCTGCACGCCCAATTCCTGAAATTCCACCACCCCATCACCGAAGAAGAAATCAACCTTGAGGCAACTTTGCCGGCCGGATTCTCATTCCATCAGTAGGTTCACGGCGGGGCAGCTTACAGGTCTGTTGCGTGAACAGCGTATGTCGGCAACGATTCGAATCCTCGATGAGTGAGTTGGCATGTTGGCGCCAACTCACGTTCACGGCAACCCTGTTTAGCGGGTTCCACGACTCACCAAAACCCAAAATCCAGACTTGGGGCATCCGGATTCTTGTGTCAAAACAGGGCAACGGATCCAGGATCGAGCGACTTCGCTATCTGGTTGGCGATGCCATCGAAAGCGTGGGACGATTCCCTGTCCTCCTCGTTGGAGAGTACAACCACAGCCATGTGCAGCTCGGGGAAAGTCATGCAAATACTCAAGAAGCCGGGTGTGCTTCCATCTTGCCAAATGCGCCGATTGGCTCCCGACTTGATAATCTGCCAATTCAAACCGACTGAATAATTCTCGGTGAGAATGAACCGCGGCTGATGTGAAAGCCTCACTGCCGGATCTTGTTCAGCGAGTTCCCAACCCGCGTATTTCAAAAGATCGGCTGCGGTGGACTTTAGCCCCGCGGCTCCCAGCATGATTTCTGGTGGATATCCAACAACTGCTCCCGTTTCGTCATAACCCTGCGCCAATCTGACTTTTTGTGCGTTGCTCAGGGATATAGTTGTGTCCTGCATTCCCAGAGGGCCCGCAATTCTCCGTTTCACAATTTCCTCATAGGGCATTTGGTACACGCGCTCTAGAACAATGCTCAGCAGGACAGCGGCTGCATTTGAATAGCTGAATTTTTGCCCCGGGACAGTCTTGATCTGGACGGCATGCAAATCTCTCAAGAAATCCTGCCGGCTGTAATTATCCAGCGCCTGTCTGATTGCCGATGAGATAGGTGCGCTGAAAGGTGGACGGTTTTCTGGAATATCCGGAAGATTAAAAGGCAGTCCGGAGTTGTGATTGACCAGAAACTGCAATTCAATGGGGTGCCCCTCAAACTCCAGGTTGGGGTAGGCCCCATCAAGATATTTCCGTACATCGTCATCAAACTTCACGCGCTTTTCAAGCACGGCCTGCGCAAGAAGAGTCCCAGTGAACGTCTTGCTGATCGAAGCGATCGCGAAGATCGTGTCGGACGATGGGGCACCTTTCTCCCCTTTTTTTACCGCCCCGAAGTTATACGAGTATGAGTGTCCGTCTTTAAGCACACCAATTGTCAGCCCGGCTGCGTTCGGAGAATCTTTGAAGAAGCTCTCAGCCGCCCGAGAGACGATCATCGTAATCTGGTCCGGCGACGGTTCGGAAGTGACAATTGCCGGTTGCGTATCCTGAACGGCAAAGAGCGGTGACGCGGATAACATGACGGCGGCGGCGATTCTTTGAGAAGCAAATCCCCACAAGATGCGCGAATTGCGAGCCAATGTCTTGATATCAGCCTCCCGGGCCTGGGCGAACCCAATAGAACTTCATTTAGCACCAGAGTCGCCAATGCATCCAGACGGATTCATCCGTCTTTTCAATGAGATACGCCGACCTCCAATCCTCCCGCAACGCCGCGCGTGTTCGAGTTTGGAAATGCTGTTCGGAAGCGGACAACGCCCACGAGCACATCTCAGTTGCAACGTCGGCGAAAAGCGGGGATGTCGATTTGAGGATGTTCATTCAACGACCCATACAACCGGTTCGGTCAGTTCTCGCGAAATCGCCATCGCGCTCACCCTCCCACCGTCAGAAACCAATCAGGAATCCACCCTCGAATGCCCCTGATCTCTGATCATCTTCACTCGTTCACTGCCTCATCTTCATTCGTTCCCTCGCCGACAACTGTGAATCGCGAACTGTGAACTATGAACTGCCCTTTATTACACTGGGACTGTGAGACCCTCCGCCAAGCCCATCCTGCCCTCGCACAAGGACTTCCTTGCCCTCGCCAAAGACCACACTCTGGTTCCCGTCTGCCGCGTCCTCGCCGCCGATCTCGAAACGCCTGTCTCCGCCTTCCTCCGCGCGGCCTGGCCAGAGCGCGAGTGCTTCCTTCTCGAGTCTGTCGAAGGCGGCGAGCAGGTAGGCCGCTACACCTTTATCGGACTCCAACCCTTCAAGCGCATCGTCGCGCGCGGCGGCTCCGTCACCATCACCGAAGGCCGCAAAACTACGCATCTTGATGCCGACGTCTTTCATGTCCTGCGAGAAGCGCTCTCCGGCCACAAGCCCGCGCGCCTGCCCGGCCTTCCGCCCTTCACCGCCGGAGCCGTCGGCTATTTCTCCTACGACGCGGTCCGCCTCATCGAGCGCCTACCTTCGCTGGCAAAAGACGAGCTCGGCGTTCCCGACGCCTGCCTCCTCTTCTTCGACGAAGTGCTCGCATTCGACCACGTCCGCAAGCAGATCTGGCTCGTTGAAACCGCCGACGTCCGCCAAAACCCGCCCGCCCTGGCTTACGAGAAGGCCATCAAGCGCCTTGACAAGCTCGAACGCACGCTCAGCCGCGCTCTGCCCACCATCAAGCGCCGCAAGACAGCCGGCAAGCTCAAGGTCCGCCACCGCACCGCGAAAAAGTCCTTTCTCGGGGGCGTCGAAAAGATAAGAAGCTACATCGCCGCCGGCGACGTTTTCCAGGCCGTCCTTTCGCAGCGCTTAGACGTTGAGCCCGAAGTCGACACCTTTCAGGTCTATCGCGCACTCCGCGCGGTCAACCCCTCCCCGTACATGTTTTTCCTGCGCATTGCCCCCGAGGGTCCATTGGGCGTTGCCGGTTCGCCAAAAAATTCCGTCAAAAGATCAAAAGTGCGCCCGCCGCTGGAGCTCGCGGGCTCGTCTCCCGAACTGCTGGTCCGCGTTCACGGCGGCCGCGTGGAGTATCGGCCCATCGCCGGAACCCGTCCTCGGGGTGCAAACGAAAAGGAAGATCAGCGCCTGGCCGACGAAATGGTCCACGACGACAAGGAGCGCGCCGAGCACGTGATGCTTGTCGATCTGGGCCGCAACGACGTTGGCCGCGTGAGCGAGTTTGGCAGCGTCAAGGTCGATCGCCTCATGTTTGTCGAGCGCTACTCCCACGTGATGCATATCGTGAGCACCATCGAAGGCCAGCTCCGAGCCGACCTTACCGCCGTTGACGCCCTTCGGGCCTGCTTCCCTGCCGGAACCCTCTCGGGCGCGCCCAAAGTCCGCGCCATGGAGATCATTGAAGAGCTCGAGCCCGCCCGCCGGGGCGCATATGGTGGCGCTGTCCTCTATGCCGACTTCTCCGGCAATCTCGACTCCTGCATCGCAATCCGGTCACTGCTCGCCATCGGCGGCAAGGGCTACGTCCAGGCCGGCGCAGGCATCGTCGCCGACTCCGTCCCCGCGCTCGAACACCAGGAGTCGCTGAACAAAGCGCAGGCAGTCATCCGCGCCATCGAAAGCGCGCGGGAGCTGTAGGAGGCTTAGCGATTTGGGAGGAGGCAAACGATCCCTACAAGAAGCATCATGCCGCCCACGGCCCAAAAAATCAACCGCCCCATCCATGTCGGAGTCCTGCGATCTGAAACGACCGCCGCAGGGGTCCCACCGGCTGCGTAGAATTTCTTAAGAAAAAAGGAAGCGATAATCAAGATGCTCCCAATCACAATCGCGCCGATTGCCTGATCTTGATACACCTAAACGTCCTCCGCCCCGTCTTTACTCCGCTCCAAACAGCTTCTTAAAGAACCGCCCCACCGCCCCGAAGAAACCGCTCTTCTTTTTCGCGGGCGCAGCAGCCTGCGTCGCATTCGTCGCAGCAGCCGCCTTGCTTGGGTCATCTGCCGTGGCCGCCGGTTTGGCCGCATGTTCATCCGCGTTGTAAACCAGAGTCCCCGCCGTCTCAGCCGCGTGCCCTGCCGTCGCCGCGCTGGTCACCGGCGGAGCTTGCGTTGCCAGCCCTTCGCTCTGCGCCAAAGGAAACTCGTTGGCCTTGGGCTCGGCATCCGGTGGGCATCCGCACGGCTCTTTTTCCTGGTCCACCACCTCGTGCAGATTGCCGTGCTGAAACATCACCCTCTGCCCCGGCTGAACGCGATACGCGCCTCCATCGAAGACGCTCGTCACCAGCACATAAGGCGCGTTCACTCCTGCGTTGTCCACGCAGGTGTCTCCGCCCTGCCCCAGCCGAACCTTCACCTCAGCCGCGCCCGGCCCGCCGATCAAAATTCTGAAGTCCGGCGTCATCACAATGTCCGAATTCCGCCCCGTCGCAAAGCTCGCCTCCAGCGCTCCATGGTCGATCGCCATCATCAGCCCGGGAACATCCCCCGCCGGCACGCTCGAGTCCGACGCCAGCTTCACCGTGGTCGACGCGCACACTCGCAGCACCCCGCGATGCGGCAGCGTCACCTCCGTCGTTCGGTCCCCCGCCGTCACCGCTCCGCTCGCCGCAATCACGGCCTTCCCCTTAGTCACTTCAAGCGCGCCCGTCACCGTTGGCGCCCCATTCGCGCCTTTGCCCTCGAGCGAAATGATTGCAATCGGGCCTTGCGATGCGGGCGCTGTCTCACCCGGTGCAGCCTGATTGGCCGGCGCCTGACTACCCGCAGAATCCTGCGCCCTCAATATTGCGGTCCTCGCGAACAAGCAAATACTGAGCGCCGCCAGCACGCGGGCCTTACCCCGTCCTTGCGATTTCCTCTTTCCGCAAGAACGGCAGAGTACAGATCTCAACCCGGCACGCCCGAATCCTTGCACAGGCACTCCCATCCCATCACATATTCAGAAAATTCCTGATCATCTGGTGTCCGCCTTCGGTCAGCACGCTCTCCGGATGAAACTGCACGCCTTCGACCTTCAGCGTCCTGTGCCGCAGCCCCATAATCGTTGTGCCCCCGCCGTTTGGCGCTCCTCGCGCAGAAATCGTCCGCGCCGTCACCTCAAGCTCTTTCGGCAGCCCCTTCTCGGCCACAATGAGGGAGTGGTAGCGCGTGCAAGTCAGCGGCGTCGGCAGCCCTTGAAACACGCCCTTGCCGTCGTGCTCCACCGGGCTTGTCTTCCCGTGCATCAGCTGTTCGGCCCTCACCACTTCGCCACCAAACGCCTCGCCGATCGCCTGATGTCCCAGGCAAACGCCCAGGATTGGAGCTTTCCCCGCCATGTGCCGAATCAGCGGAACCAGGATTCCCGCTTCGCCCGGCGTGCACGGCCCCGGTGAAAGCAGAATCCGCTCCGGCTTCATGGCCTCCACTTCCTCCACCGTCACCTCATCATTGCGGCGCACCTCGACCTCAGCCCCCAGTTCGCCCAGGTACTGCACCAGGTTGTAGGTAAACGAATCGTAATTGTCTAGAACGAACACCATGATTGAGTCCAGTGTAGCGCGGTGTACACGCTGCCCGGTCCGCCACGCTCCGTATATCGAAGCTGTGGGCAGCGCGATTCCTGCCCGCGCGCTCCCTTAGTTTTTACATTCAAAACTCGCTTGAATCGCGGTATCCTTGTCTCGCAAACGCGGAGGTCCCAATGAAACCACAAGCGGCACTCCCTTGTGCGCTCCCTTTCCTGCTCGTCCTTGCCCAGTTCCTCGCCCCGCAACTCAACGCCCAAGATGCCCAGCCCCCCGTCGTCGAGATGCGCGATGGCGGCGTTAACGAAGTCCTGCAGAGCATTTTCGTTCCCGTGCTTCTTAACGCGCCCTTCACCGCCATCGTCCACACCGAGTGGGCGCGCCCCATGCCCGGCGGCGGCAACGTCGTCACCGTCAACCAGCGCCGCATCGCCCGCGACAGTCAGGGACGCATCTACGAGGAGCGCTGGATCCTTGTCCCCAAAGACAGCGGAATCGAATCCCAAATGAATCGAATCCAGATCGGCGATCCGATGACCCACACCCTCTACGACTGCCAAATGCTCGAAAGGCCTCATCGCTGCCTTCTTGAGGACTATACGGAAACTGCC
>Ga0302324_100011796_pt1 | contig 17889 bp, 13 predicted proteins | sample Palsa_T0_1_FD_201949 | JGI IMG/M metagenome (GOLD analysis project Ga0302324, IMG submission 201949) | Peat permafrost microbial communities from Stordalen Mire near Abisko, Sweden - Palsa_T0_1 | ecosystem: Environmental > Terrestrial > Soil > Palsa > Peat permafrost | place: Sweden: Abisko... | reverse complement strand
CAGCGCCGGTGCGATCGTGAAAGTCGCGATCAGTCCGCCGGCGATGGCATAGGCATAGGTCGTCGCCATCGGTCCGAAGATGTGCCCTTCGATGCCCGAGAGCGTGAATAACGGTACGAAGCCAGCGATGATTATCGCCGCCGCAAAGAAAATGGAGCGGCTCACCTCAGCGGCGCCATTCGCGATAACGCCAAATTTTCCGCGAAAACCGCTCGGCACACGCATGGTGTCCAGACGAGTCGCGCCGGTGCCCGTACCCGCCGTGGCCTCGGCCAGGTGCCGGTAGATATTTTCGACCATGATTACCGTGGCATCGACGATCAGGCCAAAATCGATGGCACCGACCGACAGCAGATTGGCCGAATCACCGCGGATCACCATCAGACCGATCGCAAATGACAGCGCAAACGGAATGGTCATGCCCACGATCAACGCACTGCGCAGGTTGCCCAGGAAGGCCCACTGCAACAGAAAGATCAGCAACACGCCCTCGATCATGTTGTGCAGCACGGTATGGGTAGTGATCGAGATCAAATCGCTGCGATCGTAGATGCGTTCGATCTGTACGCCGGGGGGCAGCACACCAGTGCTGTTGATCTTCGCGACCTCCGCCTCCACGCGTTTGATGGTCGGGACGCTCTGCGCACCGCGGCGCATCAGCACGATTCCCTGTACGATATCGTCGTCGGAATCATTCCCCGCGATACCGAGCCGTGGCAAATGATCGATGTGCACGTCCGCCACGTCGTTGACATAGACGGGTGTGCCGTTGATGGTGGTGATGACAGTGCGCCGGATGCCTTCCAACGAGCTGATCAGGCCGACGCCGCGCACGACAACGGACTGCGGACCGATGTTGACCGTCTGGCCGCCGACGTTGATGTCGGCGTTGCCCAGCGCCTGCAGAACCTGCGGGATCGACAGGCCATAATCGACCAGGCGCCGCTGATCGATCGTGACTTCGTAGGTCTTGGTCTTGCCACCCCAACCCGTGACATCGATGACGCCCGGGACCGCCTTGAAGCGTCGCTCCAGGATCCAATCCTCGATGGTCTTGAGGTCGGCGACGGAATAGTTGGCGGGTCCGACCACGCGATAGCGGAAGATCTCGCCGATCGGGCTGGTCGGGGAGATCGAAGGCTGCACCCCGTTCGGCAGCCCCGAGAGCTGCGAAAGCCGGTTGATGACCCATTGCTCGGCCTGCAGATAGGTGAAATCGTAGGTGAATTGAATCTTTACATCTGACAGTCCGAACAACGATATGCTGCGGATCGCGTTCACGTTGGGGATGCCAGCCATCTGGACTTCGATCGGAATGGTGATATAGCGCTCAATCTCTTCGGCGGACTGGCCCCCGTTCTGCGTCACGATGTCCACCAGCGGAGGCACCGGGTCCGGGTAGGCCTCGATGTTGAGCGCCATGAAACTGGCGACGCCGCCTCCGAGCGCCAGTACCAGCAGGATGACCACGAGCACGCGCTGGCGCAGCGCGAACGAGACGACGGCGTTCAAGCTCAGCCCGTCGCCGCGGCGCGGTCAATGAACAGGCTGCCCTGCGTGACGACGCGTTCGCCCGCCCGCAGGCCGTCCAATACCTCGACGAAGCCGTCATTAGTTCGACCGACGCGAATCGGTCGTACGACGATCGCATTGTCCGATTGCACGACCCAGACGTGGGCCGTGTCCCCCTCATACACCACGGCGCTTTGCGGAACTCCCGGCGATTGCGCATCCGTGCTGGTGAGTATGCGGAAATTGGCGAACATTTCGGGCTTGAGCGCAGCGTCCGGATTGTCGATGACCGCACGTACGGTGAGCCGATGCGTATTGGGATCGATGATCGGCGCCACGTAGACGACGCGCGCGCTGAACACACGTTCCGGATAGGCCAGCACGCGCACTTCGACGACCTGCCCGGAATGCACCAGCGCGGCATCGGCTTCGCGTACGTTGGCCACCAGCCAAACGCTCGACAGATCCGCGATGGTGAACAGCGGTGTCGAGGCACCGGCCTGTGCGAACTGACCGGGCCCGACCTGGCGATCGACCACGATGCCGTGCAGCGGCGCCAGTACGTTCGTGGTCGGATCAAAATGCTCGGCTGTGAGCAGCTGATCGATCTGCGAGCTGGAATAACCCAGAATCTCCAGCCGGCTGCGCACCGAGCTGAAATTGGTTTCCGCCGCCGCAAGATCCGCCTGGGCCTGCTGCCAGTCGGCCAGTGAGCCGCCCTTGATGTCGAAGAGGGCGTGCTTGCGAGTCTCGGAGGTTCGTGCGAGCTTGACCTGCGCCAGGGCCGTGCGCAGATCGTTCTGTGCCTGGGAGAATTCCGTGGCCTCGATGGTGGCCAGCGGTTGGCCCGCAGCCACGAGGTCGCCGAGGTTGGCAATGACCTTGATGACTCGGCCCGAATAGGGCGAGTACACAGGCGTCTCCCGATCGCCGTTCACTGCAATCTTGCCTTCGGTGCGCTCTTCACTGACGAACTGGCGCATCGCGACCGGCTCGATTGTCAAAGTCTTGAGTTGCTGCGCGGTGGGCTTGAACGTGCCGGGCGGCGACTCGGGCGACTCGGTGGCGCTACGTCGTCCAGCGCTCCACTCCAGCAGCCAGATCACCGCGACGCAGGCCAACAGAATTCCGCCAGCCAATGCCAGTACCGAGATCTGTTTGCGGGTCGACCAACCGCGCACTCGCGTGGCGGCCGTCTTGGAATTACTGCTGGACTCTTCCTGCATCACCGGGCCCCTCCGCAGTGCGACGTCCCCGCTGCGGCGCGCCCTGCGCGCTCAGAATATCAGAAGTGGAAAATCGCATCCGCCGCGAGCATCGCCTGGTTGCGCTTGCCACCAGTGTTCGCCAGCGTGCCGCCGTCGGGCAAGGTGCAGCTGGCGCCGGCACTTGCAGGCTCGAGGCATGGATTGTCGTAAGCGTAGCCTGTGATCGAAGCATTCGGGGCGGTGAGCTCGCGCTCGAGGCGCAGTTCGGGGCGCAGCTCGAGCGCATCACCGACCCAGTGCGTGTAGCCGAGGTCCAACTCCAGGAAATCACCTTTGAAGCCCGTGCGCTGGCCGGTGGAATCCGCGAAATAGTCCGTGCGCCAGGTCCAGACGTCATGCGCATCGTGCTGGTAGTTCAGGTAGTTGACGATGGACCATGCGTGCGAGGTGCAATAGACCTGAGCCGGGTTGGCGCACTGGGCACCGGAAGGCGCGCCGATGGTGTATTCGGGAGCCGGGAAATCTGCGGCGAGAATCGCCGCACCCTGCGGATTGAGCGAGTCCGGGGTCTGCTTTTCCCACATGTAGTACATCTCGGTATCCATGTGCCAGTGGTCGTTGATCTTGTGGTACCAGGTGGCTACCGCGTGCTGGATGTTGTTCCAGCCGAACTTCTGATCGTTCAGCCCGTTCATGCAGGGATAGAACGCATCCGCGCCGGAGTCCGTCGTGTAGATCACGCAGGCCGCCGGTGTGGGCTGGCGCAGACCCTTTGCAAACGGACTGATGTCGTTACCCGATGAGATCTCAAGCTGCACTTTCCAGTTCTTGCTCAGCATCGTGGTCGAGACTATGCCGTTCTGCGTGTAGGGATCATAGGTGTAGAGCAGGGAATGACTATAGGTGATGTTATTGGGTGCGAGCTGCGCCTCGATGTCCGGAATGGAGATGTAGCGTCCGATGCGCAAGTTCTCTCCCTGGAAGATGTGCGGAAAATAGAAGTCCAGGTAATACATCGTCGGGTCGAAGCCATAGAGCCGTTTTTTCTCCGTGTACTGATAGCTCAGGATGTCATTCGAAAACGTGTATTTGTAGTCGGTCCCGTACAGTAACGCGATACGGAAACCCCAGTCGTTATGCGTCGTTTGCACCTCATCGGCCGTGCGCTCGAAGTAGAGTGCGGCCTGATCGAGCTGGACCGTATTGGGCTCGTACGAGTAGGCCGCGGGATAGTTGCCGCCAGTGCCGGTGTATTTATTGAAGTGCGCGGTGGAGGTGCTGATGTTGGCACCGGGTTCGATCCAGCCATATATGGTGACGCGGCTGTCCTTCCAGGCCTGGCCGTTCGGACCGCAATAGATCGCATCCATCAGGGCGTTGTAGTACATGTTCTCGTAGCCGATGATCTCCGCGCCCCCTTCGTTGTAGACCGAGTACGGCCACGGCGGATTGTTTTCCGGCGGATCGGGCAGGCCCTTGCGTACGCCCGGGGTGCCGGCGTCGGACGCCGGCACCGCGGCGTCCGCCGCCGGCGCTGGTGCGTCATCCGGGAACAGATGCGATTTGTAGCTCTGGCCGAGCCGCTGCCAGAAACCCGTGGCCTCGGAACCCTTGGGACAGCTATCGGCCGGTCCGCTATCCGCCAGCGCCGCGGATGAGACCAAGGCCAGTATGCCGAGTGCCCAAACGCTGCGACCTGAGCGCGCAGCGGTACGAAAATTGTTCAAATTCATCACTCCAAAAGGCCACTCTCGGCAACAACGGCCTTGCGGCCATAGACGGGCGGCTGTGCCTATGAGGTAACAAGTTATCCATCGGGCCGTAAAGAAACCGTTAAAAATGGCAATCCAGGCGAATGCGGCGGCCTCGTCCGCAGCGGAGCGCGATTTGACAGTCGCACCCCGGGGTCGCCAGATTAGGCGCATGACACAGGACACTGTCGCGCCGGCGGCCGGCGCAGCCTATTGGCACGCCCGCGCGCGCGCGCTGCGCCCCAATGCACTGGCATTGATCAACGGCGAGCTGGTCCCAGCGCGCAGTGGCGAGACCTTCGAATGTAACAGTCCGATCGATGGGCGCAGACTCGCGAGCGTGGCCGCGTGCGACAGCGCTGACGTCGAGCTTGCTGTGGCGGCGGCCCGTGCCTGCTTTGAGCGGCGCGAATGGGCCGGACAGGCGCCCGCAGCCCGCAAGCGCGTGCTGCTGCGCTTCGCCGATCTGGTAGACGCGGCGAAGCAGGAGCTGGCCCTGCTCGAGACGCTCGATATGGGCAAACCGATACGCGACAGTCTGAGTGTCGATGTGCCCGCGACTGTACTGTGCCTGCGCTGGTACGCCGAGGCCATTGACAAGCTGTACGACCAGGTTGCACCGACCGATGCAGCGTCGCTGGCGCTCATCACGCGCGAGCCTGTCGGCGTCGTCGGAGCCATCGTGCCGTGGAATTTTCCAATGATCATGGCGGCCTGGAAGATCGCCCCGGTGCTCGCCGCCGGCAATTCCCTGGTGCTCAAGCCCTCGGAGAAATCACCACTGAGCGCGATCCGCCTCGGCCAGCTCGCGCTGGAAGCGGGACTGCCGAGCGGCGTATTGCAGGTGCTGCCCGGGTTCGGCCACACGGCCGGAGCGGCGCTGGCCTCGCATATGGACGTCGACTGCATCACCTTCACGGGCTCGACCGCGACGGGCAAGCGCGTCATGCAAGCGGCGGCACAGTCGAATCTCAAGCGCGTGTCGCTCGAATGCGGCGGCAAATCGCCCAATATCGTCATGGCCGACTTCGACGATCTGGACCGCGTGGCACAGGCCGCCGCCTCTGCGATCTTCTTCAATCAGGGTGAGATGTGCTCGGCAGGCTCACGGTTGCTGGTGCAGGAGCCGATCCGAGAGCCCTTGCTCGAGCGCATCGGACGGATCGCGCGCACGATGACGCCCGGGGATCCGCTCGATCCCGAGAGCCGCCTGGGTGCGATGGTCGATGAGAGCCAGACGCGCCGGGTGCTGGAATACATCGAGTCAGGCCAAAGCGAAGGCGCTCGCCTGGCGCTGGGTGGTCGGCGCGTGCGACTCGAGAGCGGCGGCTGCTATATCGAGCCGACGGTGTTCGACGCCGTGACCTCGAGCATGCGCATCGCGCGCGAGGAGATCTTCGGCCCGGTGCTCGCCACACTGAGCTTTCGCGACCTGGATGAGGCCCTGCGGCTCGCGAACGATGTGAGCTATGGGCTCGCCGCAGCGATCTGGACCCGCAATCTACAAAGCGCGCACCGCGCTGCGCGCGCATTGCGTGCGGGCGTGGTGTACGTCAACTGCTATGACACCGACGATATTACGGTGCCCTTCGGCGGCTTGAAGCAATCAGGTTTCGGGCGCGATAAATCGCTGCACGCCTTTGACAAGTACACTGAGCTGAAAACGACCTGGATCGATCTGAGCTAGTGCCAGGCACGACACCGGTGGCCATGGAGCATCAGTACTTCGCCACCGCACCGCGCGGCTTTGCCGATCTGCTTGCGCGCGAGCTCGCGGCGGTCGGAGCGCAGAATATCCGCGAGCGCAGCGCTGGAGTCGCTTTTCGTGGATCGCTTGAAGTCGGCTACGGCGCCTGTCTGTGGTCGCGTATCGCCAGCCGCGTATTGCTCGAGCTCGCCGAATTCGACGCGCCGGACGCCGATGCCTTTCATCGCGCGGTCGCGGCCGTGGACTGGGCCGTTCATATCGATCCAGCGCGCACGATCGCCTGCGACTTCACCGGCACGCATCCGAACATCACGAACACACATTTCGGCGCGCTGCGGCTCAAGGACGGTATCTGCGACCGCTTGCGCGCGGACACGGGTGTGCGGCCGGATGTCGCACTCGTGCGCCCGGACGTGCGGGTTCTGGCCCACGCTCAGGGCACGCGAGTGGCGCTGTCGCTGGATTTTGCCGGCGAGGGACTCCATCGGCGCGGCTATCGGGCGCAGGCAGGCGAGGCACCCTTGCGCGAGAATCTTGCAGCCGCGCTGTTGCTGCGCGCACGCTGGGATGAGGCTGCTGCGCGCGGTGCCCCGTTCCTCGATCCGTTGTGCGGCTCGGGCACGCTGGTGATCGAGGCGGCGCTGATCGCAGCCGATCGAGCGCCGGCACTGCGACGCGATTATTTCGGGTTTCTGGGCTGGCGCGTTCACGATGCGGCGCTCTGGCAGGGTTGGCTCGATCGGGCGCATGCGCGTGCACGCCACTCGATCGACTCTGTCATGCGCGGCAGCGACATCGATCAGCGCCCAATCGCGCTGTGCGCGGCTAATGCCGAGCGTGCGGGGATCGGGACGCTGGTGCAATTCGAATGTCGAGCCGTCGAGCAGGTACGAGCACAGGGTGCGCTCGGCGGACTCGTCTGTACCAATCCCCCTTACGGCGAGCGGCTTGGTGATGAAGGCCAAGCCCGCGAGCTGCACGCCACGCTCGGCCGGGTCTTGCGCGAGCATTTCTCGGGCTGGGAGGCTGCGATTCTGACCACCGCCGGGGATTTGGCGCGCGAACTGCGGCTGCGCAGCTACCGCGTGCACGAGGTCTACAACGGCGCGATCGCGTGCCGATTCCTGCGCATCGATCTTGCCGCCCCGGGCAGCGCTGATTCCGCAGCGCAGCGGCACGAACGGGCGGCCGCCGCACCGCTGAGCCCCGGGGCACAGATGTTCAGCAACCGCCTGGAGAAGAACCTCAAGCACCTCGGCAAGGCCGCGCAGCGCGCGGCCGTGAGCTGCTATCGGCTCTACGATGCCGATATGCCGGAATATTCCTTTGCAATCGATCGCTACCAGACCCTCGACGGTGAGGCGGTGCATCTGCTGGTACAGGAATACGCTGCCCCCAAGGAGATCGAGATCGAGGCGGCGCGACGCCGTCGCGGTGAGGCGCTCGGTGCGCTGCCGCGATTGTTCGGGATCCCGCCCGAGCGCATTCACCTGCGGGTGCGCGAGCGCCAAAGCGGAACGGCGCAATACCGGCCCATGCACGACACGCAGCAGGGCTCCAGGGCCGGACAGAGCGCCATCACGGTAGGGGAGGCGGGACTGAAGTTCCTGGTCAACCTCGACGACTACCTCGACACCGGCCTGTTTCTGGACCACCGCCTGACCCGCGCACACGTGCGCGCGCAAGCGAGCGGGCGGCGGTTTCTGAACCTGTTCTGCTACACCGGCAGCGCGACGGTGTACGCGGCAGCGGGCGGCGCGCGCGAGAGCCTCAGCATCGACCTTTCAAATCGTTATCTCGATTGGGCAGCGCAAAACTACGCCTTGAACGGCCTCGATGGCTTGCAGCACCGGCTCGAGCGCGCCGATTGCCGCGAATGGCTGCGCGCAGCGGCGAGCGAGGCGGGGCGTGCATTCGAGCTGATTTTCCTCGACCCGCCGACCTTCTCGAATTCCAAGCGCATGCAAGGCGTGCTCGATGTCCAGCGCGATCATGTCGAGTTGATCGAGCAGTGCATGCGCTTGCTGGCCCCGGAGGGCTTGCTGCTGTTCTCGAACAACGCTCAACGCTTCCGCATGGAGAGCGATGTGGAGCGGCGCTGGGCGGTGCGTGACGTGTCGCGCCAGACGCTGCCATTCGACTTCGTCCGCAATCCACGCATTCACCATTGCTTCGAGATTCGCTCGCGCGTGCCCTAGGCTTGGCCCTGGGCTGGCCCACGGCGCCTGTTTACTGACTGTCTTTTTCCACCTGCGCGCGCCTGGCGGCGTCCGCGTCCTGGGCGTCCTGGAGCTTTTGCTTGACCTCGGCTTCTGTCTGCAACGCCTGCCGGGCTTGCTCGGCCTCACCGACGCCGCTGGTTGCAGTGCTCGCCGCGGTACCCGCGAGGCCGCAACCGGACAGGCTGGACAAACCAGTCACTGCCACACAGATCGACAGCGACCACCGGACGGATCTTGAGCGGGTCATTGGCAGATCCTAAAACAATTCACGCCGGCGATATGTGGGCAGTTGAACAGTTCTTAAAGTCACCGGTGCGTCATTTGGCGCACTGCGGCGAAAATGCGGGCCCGCGTGCGCCCGTGTTAGTCTAAATACGGGGCAAAACAACGAATTTAAGCCGTACGCTGTTCGCGGCCACGCCGAGGGGTCTTCCATGCCTGATTTTCCCATTCTTCGCCGGGATCTTCTGATCGGTGCGGGCGCAGCGCTGGCCATGATGGCCACCGCCACGGGGTCCCGCGCAGCGCAGCCGCCGCCGCCGGCGCGTGATCCCGAGGGCGGCCCGCCGACCCCGGATCAGCAGCGGCGCATGCAATGGTGGCATGAGGCGAAGTTCGGGATGTTCATCCATTTTGGCCTCTATGCCGGCCATGAGCGTCACGAATGGGCAATGGAGGATGAGGCGATCCCGGTATCGGAATACCAGTGCTTCACCTCGCTCTATAACCCCAAGCCCGGGTCGGCGCGCGCCTGGGCACGATTGGCGAAGGCCGCCGGCATGAAATACATGGTGCTCACGAGCAAGCATCACGAAGGTTTCTGCAACTGGGACACTAAACTCACGAACTACAACGCCGTCCAGTTTGGACCCAAGCGCGACGTGCTGCGAGAATTTGTCGAGGCGGCACGGGCCGAGGGCCTGCGCGTCGGGTTCTATTATTCGCTGATGGATTGGCATCATCCCGACGGCGCGCGTTGCCTGAACGATGAGGCAGCGCGCCGCCGCTTTGTGGACTATACCCATGGCCTGATTCGCGAACTGCTGACCCACTACGGCAAGATCGACGTCCTGTGGTACGACGTATCCTGGCCGCTCGACGCTGACGGCTGGGAATCCGAGAAAATGAACCAGATGGTGTTCGCGCTGCAGCCGGACATCATCGTCAACAACCGCAACAGATTGGCCGGCGACTTTTCCACCCCCGAGCAGCGCATCGTCGCCGCAGGCAGCGGGCACGCCTGGGAAAGCTGTATGACGCTGAATGATTCCTGGGGCTATCAACGCGCCGACGATAACTGGAAGTCAGCCCGTACTGTGGTCCGCAATCTGATCAGCTGCGCTCGCGACGGTGGCAACTATCTGCTGAACGTCGGCCCAATGCCGGACGGCTCGGTGCCGCCGGAGAGCGTGCGCATCCTGCAGGAGGTGGGCGTATGGATGAAAGCGAACGGCGACACCATTTACAAATCCGAGCCTTGCGATACTCACATCAGCACCTATAGCAACTTCACCCGCAGCGGCAACACGCTCTATATGCACGTGCATTTCTGGCCGGGCAGTGATCTGTCCATCTCTGGTCTGAAAGTGAAGGTGCTCTCGGCCAGGCTGCTCAAGAGCGGTGCCGCCGTGACAGTGACCCAGGATGCCTACCGAACGCACCTGACCGGTTTGCCGCAAGACGCGCCGGATTCGCCAGTCACCACCGTGGCACTTGAATGCGATGGGATACCAACGCAGGACACCCAGTTCGTGCGCGTCAACAAACCCCGCGCCGGCGTCGGACTTTAGCCGGGGGAGAATGGCCGTAAGGCACGGTAAGCTGCGCTTCGACGCTGTCAGGGAGCAAAGCCATGTTGCGGCAACTCGCCGGCCTCTGCGTGCGCTACGCGGAGCGATACGTACCGAACCCGTATCTCTACGCGGTCATCCTGACCTTCAGCACAGTTGCGGGGGCGCTGGTCTGGACGGGAAGTGACCTGACCCAGATCATCGATTCCTGGTATCAGGGAATTTGGAGCATTCTGGCCTTTGCGCTCCAGATGGCCCTCATTCTCGCGACCGGGGTGGCGCTGGCGGAGGCGCCGCTCATCAAAAGCTTGCTCAACAAGCTGGGCGCATTGCCGAGCCGTCAGGCCGGCGCCGCGATCACGGTGTTTTTCGCAGCCGCCATCGGCTCATGGCTCAATTGGGGATTCGGTCTGGTCGTCGGCGCCCTGGTGGCGCGCGAGATCGCCAAGCGCTTGCGCGATGTGGATTTTGGCTTTCTCATCGCCGCTGCATACATGGGCTTCATGGTCTGGGCCTCTGGCTTATCCAGCTCGATCGCTCTCGCCACGGCCACACACGGTAGGCACTGAACATCGTCGAGAAAGTGACCGGCAAAGTCGCTGGGTTGGATCAGACGATCTTCACCGCCTACAATCTGGTACCGGTCGTTCTGCTCCTCATCCTGATCCCAATCGCCCTCTGCTTCATGGGCCCGGACCAGCAGCACATGAGGCGGGTCGATCCGCTGGTCCTGATCCGCCAGGAAGAGGTTCCTGAGCCCGAGCCCGAGAAGCGCGTACGCAGTTTTGCAAGCGTGCTCGAGGATTCATGGATCATCACCGCGTTGCTGGTCCTGATGGGCGCCTACTACGAATGGCATACGATCCTGACCGGGGGTTTCGAGCTCGACATCAACGGATTCATTTTCATCGCCTTGATGCTGGGCTTGAGCTTCCATGGCCGTCCCATCCGATATGTCCGCTCATTCGAGTCCGGGGCGAAGACGGTCGGCCCCATACTGCTGCAGTTTCCGCTCTACGGCGGCATCATGGGGATCATGACGGGCACGGGATTGGCCGCGATTATCGCGCAGAGCTTCGTCGGCTTCTCGAGCCAGCGCACGCTGCCGTTCTGGTCGTTCATTGCGTCCAATATCATCAGTCTGTTCGTTCCCTCCGGCGGCGGTCACTGGGCGGTCACTGGGCGGTGCAAGGGCCCTTCATGGTTCCTGCCGCGGTCAAACTTCAGGTCGATCCCGCCATGACGGCGATGGCAACCGCAATGGGCGAGCAGACCGCCAACATGATCCAGCCGTTCTGGGCATTGCCGGTCCTGGCCATCGCGCGTCTCGGGCTCAAAGACATCACGGGCTACTGCGTGTTCGCCCTCATCATCGGCCTGGTGCTGTATGGGGGAGCTCTGTTGAGTTTCGCCTGACCATCACGTTCCTTGGTGGTGTACAGTCGCCAACGCATATTGGCACGATCGATCGCAATCGACGCCGGGGGAGCAGCATGCGGACGGCACATTGTTTGAAACGGATGTTGGTACTGTGGCCCGCGCTATTTTTTGTGTGTGCGAACGCCGCCACAATCACCCCGATGAACGCCGTCCGTGCGGGTGAACTGGTGATCGATCCTCCGACCCTGATGAACCTCGGTTTCGAGTGGCTCATCAGCGGCGATGATAATCGCAACGCTCGTGTCGACGTCTCCTACCGGAAGCAGGGGGATCGCAATTGGGAAACCGCCATGCCGCTGATGCGACTGCAGCATGAGCGCGTGTTCCAGGGCGAGGGCGTCTTCAACGTCGAGATGCCCAACATGTTCGCCGGGAGCATCCTTGATCTTGAAGAAAACACCACCTACGAAGTGCAGCTCGTTCTCAGCGATCCGGACGGTGGCGGCGCCACGAGACTCGTGAGTGTGAAGACACGCGCCGAGCCGAAGCCCGCGGCGGGCGGGAACATCTATCATGTCTATCCGCCGGACTGGAAAGGCCCCAGAGAACCTGGTGCGTTCAATGCGCTGATGTGCGCCTACAATACTTATTGCGGCGGCGGCGACACACAGACGGCGGGTCGGCCCCGCGTGAAACCAGGCGACATCATCCTGGTACATGCGGGTACGTATCGCTATCACCCCGAATACTATACGGGCGACCGCAGCGTCAACGCCACGACGCCGGTGGAAGGCACCTACTATCTCACCGCCAGCGGTACGCCGGAGAAACCTATCGTCATCAAGGCCGCGGGAGACGGCGAGGTGATTTTTGATGGCGGCGGCAACTTCAATCTCTTCAACGTGAAGGCTGGGAATTACAATTACTTCGAGGGCTTGACCTTTCGCAACACCGAGATTGCAATCTGGGCCGGGACGCAGTTCATCGCCGGCTCGAGCGGACTCACGGTGAAGCACTGCCGATTCGAGAATATCAATCTGGGAATCTGGAGCGACTGGTCTGGTTCCAGCAATTTCTACATCGCCGACAATTACTTCATCGGCCGCGACGATCCCGAACATTTGATGGGGTGGGTCGGCGACTTCTGGAGGCAGTTTGACGGCGTCGAGGGCCAGGTATTCCCGCCAAAGCTTCTGTCGTATACCGCGGTGCGCGTTTACGGCGGCGGTCACGTCATTGCCTACAACTACGTCGCCAATTTCCACGACGGCATCGATGTGGAGACCTATGGCAATCCGGACGGGTCAGACGCCGTGCACGGCCCGTACTATCCGCCGCGCCAATTCTGGAACCGCCGGCCCGTCTCGATCGACTACTACAACAACTACATGACTAACTTTCACGACAATGCGTTCGAGATCGACGGCTCGATGCACAATATCCGCGTGATGCGGAACATGATGTTGAACTCGGCTTCGCAGCCCTTCTGCAACCAGCCCGCCATTGGCGGTCCGATCTACTGGATCCGCAACATCGCCTATAACGCGCCGTTTGGCTCGGTGCGCATGAACAATGGTGCACCGGGCGTCTATTTTCTCAACAACACCATCCTGACCGAGACCGACGCGCGGGCCACCGCCAACACGCACTGGCTGAACAATCTGCTGCTGGGTGAGAACGCGGCACCGGAGATCTTCGCGGTCAACACCTATACCAACTACACCTCTTCGGACTACAACGGTTTCCGGCTCAATCCCGGCGCCGCGAGCAGCTTTGAATGGAATTCTCCCGCATGGGGCATGGCGCAGGATTTTCGCGACCTTTTGGCTGCGGCAGACGGCGTGCAGACGCCGCCGGACAAATTCCTGGTGCAGCGCCGCTATCCCACTCTGGCCGCCTATAGCGCCGACACGCACCAGGACACTCATTCAGTGCTGCTGGATTACGACATCTTCATGCACGTGCCCATGCTCGACGCCAAGGACGTCCGCTCCGTCCAGCGGCTATACCGGGCAGCGGATCTCGATTTTCGCTTGAGGCCGGGGTCTGCGGCCGTGGATCGCGGTGTGGTCATTCCCAACGTGACCGACAACTACACGGGCAGTGCACCCGACCTTGGAGCCCTGGAGACGGGTGTAGCCGTGCCGCATTACGGACCCCGCCCCTGATGCAATACAGCGAGTGGATGCATGTGCAGCGAGCAGCCTGCACGGCTGCCCCGCGCCGGCGTCGGAATATAGCTGGGGGAGGATCGCCGTGAGGATTCGCACTCGCTGCGGTCCGGCAGCGTGCCTGGGACGCGATGATCCCCTATGCGTTGGGCCGCGCGGTCACGCGCCCGCCGGGCCAGTGTCTGGAGTGTTTCGACGTGCGGAAAGAAGCATCTGGGCAGCGGCGTAGAACACCACGACCACGACTAGCCAACGCAGCCAGGTGAGGGGCAGCGACTTGACGATGAAGGCAGCGATCAGTACTCCGGGGATACCGCCCAAGGTCAGTCCGAGCGCAGCGAGACGGTCGTAGCGGCCCGCGCGGATGAAGCGCACTGCGCCGACGGGCATCAGGAAAGCGCTGGCGGCCATCATGATCGGGAAGCCGGCGAGCGGATTCATGCCGAGCAGGCTCACCAAGATCAGGCACGGCCCGTAGATGCCGACGCCGACCATCATTAGCGAGCCCAGGATGAAGCTCACCCCGATCGCGAACACAAGCGGGCCGCCCCGAAGCCCAAGTGACGCCCCGCCCGCCGGAAACCAGCCGAGATTCGTCGCAACGAAGAGGAGGGTAGCGATCATGAGCGCGGTCCCCATGGCGACCTGAATTACGCGACTCGGCAAACGTGCAGCGACTCCAGCTCCCAGCCACGCACCCGCCACGGCGGCGATAACCATGCCGAGGAGGGTCATGAGATCGACGCTGACCGCACCGATGAAGATAAGGGCCTCGGCGATGACAGGCAGGGCGTGACCGGCGTTTAGCGTCCCCGGAATCTGCTCGTCCGGCATACGCCTCAGGAACTTAAAAGCCGCCGTAGTCGGGGCGAAATTGCCGATCCCGAGTGCGTCGAAAAAGTTCGTGACGAAGCCGATGAGGACGTCGCCGCCTGGCGGTCTCAGCGCGGCCCAGCCGGTCCGCTCGAGCTGCGGGTGTGTCCTGTCGCCAACGCGGTCACGCTCGAGCTGATACCAGCGCGCAACGAAGGCAATCGCTACAGCACTGAGAGCTGCCAGGAGACCGATGACCCCGCTACTCATCGCACCGACCGCTAGCCGCCTGAGCGCCCAATGCGGACAACCGGTTCCCCGAGAACCTCGAATAGCGGTGTCACGCCTAGGCCGGGCGCGCCAGAAGCCGCCATATATCCATCTATGCGCTTCGGCGCGCCAGTGGCAATGGCTACCGTTCCGTAGCTGTTAAAGTCAGTCGCCGAGAAGCAGAACTTCTCGGGCGTCGACTGCGCAAGGTGGGCAATTGTCGCGGTGACGATGTCGCCACCCCACGTGTCCTCAATTGTCATGGGAGTGCCGGAATACACGCAAATGTCACGCATAAGGCGCGCCTTCGTCAAGCCGCCGACCTTGGAGATTTTGAGGTTGATGACGTCCATGGCGTCGTCCGCGATAGCCGTCATGAGTGTGTCGGCTCCGGTAATGACCTCATCGAGGATGAACGAACGATTGAAACGTCGACGGACGGATATACATTCGTCGTAGGTCGGACACGGCTGCTCAATATAGACATCGAGATCTGCGACACTGGCTGCAACACGGGCGGCGTCCGCACGCGTCCAGCCGGTATTAGCGTCGGCAACAAGAATCTCTCCCGCCTTTAGAATCTCTCTGGCCTGGCGGATGCGCAGGATGTCCGTGTCAGCGTTTCCACCAACCTTCAATTGGAACTTTGTGTAGCCCTCCGCCCGATAGGCGGAAATCTTCGTCGCCATCATCTGTGGCGTCTCCTGAGATATGGCTCGGTACAGAGCGATTCGATGTTGAGCGGCACCGCCGAGTAACTTGTACACGGGAAAACCCGTCGCCTTGCCGAGGATGTCCCAACAGGCAATGTCGATGGGAGCTTTCACATACGGGTGTCCACGCAATACAGCGTCCATGTGCCGATTGAGAACGTCGAGGTCTGTCGGATCGAGACCGATGACCTTTGGGCCAATCTCCTCGAGTCCCGCCCGGACGCCATGGGCGTAAGCAGGCAAATACGCCGAGCCGAGCGGACAGCATTCGGAATATCCGATGATGCCAGTATCGGTTTCGACCGCGACGATAGTGGAATCAAACTCCTCGACAAAATTGCCGTTGGACCAGCTGTAGCGGCCCTCTTTGAGCGCTAAGCCTACCTTCCACGCGCGAAGTCCGATTATCTTCATGTTGGCTCCCAATCCAACGACTTGCGCGACGTTCAGTCAATGCTCTCCGAGCCGCTGCCGCTGCAGCTCACCGCGCCGTAGCGGATGAACTTCTGGATGCGCTTGCCCGTGTCGGCTTCGGAGGTATAGACATTGCCCTTGCTGTCCACACTGACCTGATGCAGCCAGTGGAATTCGCCCGGCATGCGGCCGGGGTGGCCGAAGCGGCCCAGCTCCTGCAAGGTGCTGCGGTTCAGGATGTAGATGGTCTGGTTGGTGCTGTCGGCGCCATAGATGCAGCTCTGCGCCGCGTCGCGGGAGAAGGTCATCGATCCGACCGATCCGGGCATCAGAGGCAGCGTGTAGGTGTGGGCACTGATCCAGCGCTCGGCCACGAAGCCGCACCGGCCCGCATCGCCGTTCGGATTGCTGCAGGGCTTGCCGAGTGAAGGATCCTTTAGGTCGAACACCTGAATGCGGTCATTGCCCCGATCGCAGACATAGATCTTGCCGTCATCGGCGATCTTCACGCAATGCACGGGACTGCGAAAGAAGGCCGGCTTTGTCTGGCCCTTGGGCGCCGCGTCCGGCCACAGGCCTTGTGCCGCCGCGCCGGCATCATCTACCGGATTGTTGCCGTAGGCGCCGAAATGGCCGATGTATTTGCCGGTGTCGGCATCGACGATCAGGACCCGGCGATTGCCGTAGCCGTCGGCGATATAGAGGCGGTTGGTCTTGGGATCGAGCACCATGTCGGCCGGCCGATAGAGCGTGGGCGTCGCGTTGATGCCGCCATCCTTGTCGTTGCTGTCGGGCCCTTTGGGCGTGCCGCCGATGCGCAGCTTGAAGTGGCCGTTCAGGTCGAACTTCAGGACAAATCCGTCGCCGCCTTCCCGGTTGGGCGCCCACGCGGCCGGATCTCTGGCAGCGCCAGGCGAGGGCGCGGCCGAGTTGCCCCCGATCCAGATGTTGTCGTGATCATCAACATAGATTCCATGCTCGTTGTTGGGCCAGATACAGCCTGCTTCGGCTTTGCATTCGCCACCGATGAAACCGGGATCCGCCGGACCGCCCCAGGCACGCAATAAATTGCCGTCGGCGTCGAATTCCAGCACCGAGGGCGCGGCCTTGCAGCAGTCCGCCCCAAAGCCATTGGCGCGGATAAAGCCCAGTCCATTGATCGGCTCGCCCCGGGCGTCCGCGGTGCCTGCCATCGCTGACTCGAGTCCGCTCTCATCATTGGTCATGGTGCGCGGTCGGTTATAGACCCAGACGTGGTCTTGCCTATCGACATACAGACCGCCGATCTGGCCGAGCAGCCAGTTATGCGGCAACGGCGCGGGCCAGATGGGATCGGCGAAGAAATCCGGCGTCCTGGCGCTCTTGGGCCGATGATACACGCCCGTGTGCTTGAGCAACCCATCCAGGATGCCGCTGGTGTTGGGGGCGCTGTCGTCTGCGAGGGCAGGGGCGGCCAGGAGCGCGACGGCCAGCGCCGTGACCGGCAGCAGGGTTGTTGATCGACGTGGGCTCATCAGAAGCGCAGATCAGCGATAGCGCGTCAGCAGCTTCTCCAGGGCGGCGGCTCCCGGGACCAGCTTCTCATATGGGATGCGATTCAGTGGCACCGCGCTCGACTTGTTGAGCGTATGAAATTCGGTGCTGCCGCTCTCATTGATATGGATCAAGCCGGTCACGTATTCGTTTTGCTTGAGCTTGTTCTCGATGTAACTGTACGCCGCCGCGCGATCAGTCGGATCGTAGGTGGCTTCCAACTTGCGCAATATCACGCGGCTGCCGTCGTGCAACAGTACCGGCAGGGATTCGCCAAGCGGATAATCCACCGCAATCTGCTGTGCCGGAGGCACAAAATCCGCCTCCACCGCGGCGTGATAGTGCTCGCGCGTAAAGCTGTAGCTCTTGGTCGAGCCTTCGTGATCGTTGAAGGTGACGCAGGG
>Ga0302324_100011794_pt1 | contig 17891 bp, 15 predicted proteins | sample Palsa_T0_1_FD_201949 | JGI IMG/M metagenome (GOLD analysis project Ga0302324, IMG submission 201949) | Peat permafrost microbial communities from Stordalen Mire near Abisko, Sweden - Palsa_T0_1 | ecosystem: Environmental > Terrestrial > Soil > Palsa > Peat permafrost | place: Sweden: Abisko... | reverse complement strand
GTTTTTTGTTCGCTCATGGGCTTGCTTTGGGGCTTGCTCGCTGATCGAGAGCCTTATCGGCGCCGCTAAAGCGGTTAGCAAGCCGAACCCACGTCGTACTTGGGGGCTGGAACCGGCGCGCCTAACTGTTATATTGTAACATTATCGATTGCCTGGGATCACATGACTCATCACCACCATGACGGCGCCGGCCACCCGTCGCCGGCGATTTTGCCGTCACTATTACGGCTTTCGGCGCCGCTCCGGCTGGCTGTCGCCGGCTCCTTGATCGCCGTGATCTGGGCTGCGTTTCTGTGGGCGACGCATTGAGCCAGCCGATGCCGCAATTGCATTTCCACAATCTCACGCTCGGCTATGAGCGCCACCCGGCCGTCCATCATCTCGACGGTGCGGTAGAAGCCGGCGCGCTAATCGCGGTGGTCGGTCCGAATGGCGCCGGCAAATCGACCTTGTTCAAGGGCATCACCGGGGCGATCAAGCCGCTCGCCGGCGCCATCGAGCGCGGCGGCATCGACGCCCGCGACATCGCCTATCTGCCGCAGATCGCCGAGATCGACCGCTCGTTCCCGATCCATGTCTACGATCTCGTCGCCATGGGCCTGTGGCGGCACACCGGCGCATTCGGCGCCATCGGCAGGGCGGAACGCGACCGCATCCATGGGGCGATCGCCGCGGTCGCGCTCACCGGCTTCGAGCGCCGCACCATCGCCACGCTGTCCGGCGGGCAGATGCAGCGCGTGCTGTTCGCCCGGCTGCTGCTCCAGGACTCCCGACTGATCGTTCTCGACGAGCCCTTCAACGCCATCGACGCCAGGGCCGTCGCCGACCTCCTTACGATCGTGCACCGCTGGCACGACGAAGGCCGCACGGTTCTCGCTGCCTTGCACGATCTCGATCTCGTGCGCGCCCATTTTCCGCAGGCGCTGCTGCTGGCCCGCGAGGCGGTCGCGTGGGGCGACACCGGCCGCGTCATGACGCCGGAAAATCTCAGCACCGCCCGGCGCATGTGCGAGGCCTTCGACGATCAGGCGGACGAGTGCCGCGTCGAAGCCGCCTGACCCCAATTCTCGCGTAGCGCCGGTGCCCATGCCCTACGATTTCCTGGTCGCACCGTTCGCCGAATTCGAGTTCATGCGCCGCGCCCTGGTCGGCGTACTGGCGCTCGCGCTCGGCGCCGCGCCGGTCGGCGTCGTCCTGATGCTGCGGCGGATGAGTCTCATGGGCGACGCCATGTCCCACGCCATCCTGCCCGGCGCGGCCATCGGGTTTCTCGTCGCCGGCCTCAATCTGTTCGCGATGACGACCGGCGGCCTCGTCGCCGGCCTCGTGGTGGCGCTGCTCGCCGGCGGCGTCGCCCGCGCCACCGATCTCAAGGAAGACGCCTCGCTGGCGGCGTTCTTCCTGGTCTCGCTCGCGCTGGGGGTGCTCATCGTCTCCCTGCGCGGCACCAATGTCGACCTGCTGCACTTCCTGTTCGGAAATGTGCTGGCGCTGGACGATGCGACGCTGATGGTGATCGCCGGGATCGCCACTGTTTCGCTGGTGGCGCTCGCTTTGATCTGGCGGCCGCTGGTGCTCGAATGCGTCGACCCAGGCTTCCTGCGTTCGGTGAGCCGAGCCGGCGGCCCCACCCATATCGCGTTCCTGGCGCTGGTGGCGCTCAACCTGGTCGGCGGGTTCCAGGCGCTCGGAACCCTGCTTGCGGTCGGCCTGATGATGCTGCCGGCGGTGACGAGCCGGTTCTGGGCCCGCGACATCACCGCGATGGTCGCGGTCGCGGTCGCGGTGGGCGCCGCGTCCGGCTGGTGCGGGCTGCTGCTGTCGTACCACGCCGGGGTCGCCGCCGGGCCCGCGGTCATCCTGGTGGCCGGGCTGTTCTACATCGCCTCGATCCTGTTCGGCAGGCATGGCGGCTTGCTGCGGCGGATGTTTCTGCGCCCGCATCTCGAGGCCTGACATGCCGCGCGGATTCGAGCGGGTTCATTCGATCGCGGGCCGGCTCGGGATGCCATTGCTCGCCCTCGCACTCCTGCTGGCGCTGACCACCGCGCGGGCGGCGGCGCAGGAGAACGGGCAGGACAGGATCAAAGTGGTCGCGAGCTTCTCCATCCTCGGCGACCTCGTGAAGAATGTCGGCGGCGACCGGATCGCGGTCGCGACCCTGGTCGGCCCCGGCGGCGACGTCCACGTCTATTCGCCGTCTCCCGCCGACGCCCGGACGCTCGCCGCGGCGCGGCTGATCGTCCTCAACGGTCTCGGCTTCGAGGGCTTCATCGACCGCCTGGTGCAGGCCTCCGGCACCAAGGCCGTCATCGCCATCGCGAGTGCCGGGGTGACGCCGCGGCGAACCGGCGAGGGCGGCGCCGTCGATCCCCATGCCTGGCAGGCCGTCGCCAATGCCGAGATCTATGTGAGGAACATCCGCGACGCCCTCATCAAGGTCGATCCACCCGGCCGCGCATACTACGAGGCGGACGCCACGGCCTATCTCGCACGCCTCGATCGCCTCGACCGCGACGTCCGCGCCGCTATCGCAACGATCCCGCCGGCGCGGCGCAAGGTCATCACCACCCACGATGCCTTCGCCTATTTCGGCGCCGCCTATGGCATCACCTTCATCGCGCCGCTCGGCGTTTCGACCGAGTCCGAGGCGTCGGCGCGGGACATCGCGCGCATCATCAGGCAAGTGAGGCAGGACATGGTGCCGGCGCTGTTCCTCGAGAACGTGAGCGATCCCCGCCTGCTCCAGCGCATCAGCGCCGAGACCGGCACCCGCATCGGCGGCACGCTCTATGCGGACCAGCTCAGCGGCCCCGACGGCCCGGCGCCGACCTATATCGACATGATCCGCCACAACGTGAGCGAGATCGTCGCCGCGCTGAGGTGAGCCGCGAAAGCCGGCCGCGGCCTTGGCGGGTCGCGTAAGCGTCCGGACGTTCCCGTCGGGAGGTCATAGTCAAGCCGGACCGGCCGCGCTAAATTGCCCCCATGACCGTCCACCAGCACGCGCACCATCACGATGACCACGGCTCCGAGCTCGACGAGATGCAGCTCCGGGTCCGCGCCCTCGAATCGATCCTGACCGAGAAGGGCTATGTCGATTCCAAGGCGCTCGATTTCATCATCGACGCCTATGAGACCAGGATCGGGCCGCACATCGGCGCCCGCATCATCGCCAAGGCGTGGGCCGATCCCGATTTCAAGCGCCGCCTCATCGCCGACGCCACCGACGCGGTCGGGTCGCTCGGCCTTGTCGCCGGGCGCGCGACCCATCTGATCGCGGTCGAGAACACGCCGCAGCGGCACAACATGGTGGTCTGCACGCTGTGCTCCTGCTACCCCTGGGAAGTGCTGGGGCTGCCGCCGGTGTGGTACAAATCGGCGGCCTATCGGTCCCGCGCGGTGATCGATCCGCGCGGCGTGCTCGCCGATTTCGGGGTGACGCTGCCGGCGGAGACCGAGATCCGGGTGTGGGATTCGACCGCGGAAACCCGCTTCATCGTCGTGCCGATGCGGCCTCACGGCACCGACGGCTGGAGCGAGGAGAAGCTCGAGCGCCTCGTCACCCGCAACGCCATGATCGGGACCGGCCTCGCGCTCGCGCCGGCCGAAATCGCGAACGAGGCCGCGACATGAACGGCGTCCACGACATGGGCGGCATGCACGGCTTCGGCGCGGTCGAGCCGGAGGCGAACGAGCCGGTGTTCCACGCGCCGTGGGAAGGCCGCGTGCTCGCGATGAACCGCGCCATGGGCTATCTCGGCCTGTGGAACATCGACATCGGCCGCTTCTCCCGGGAGCAACTCGCCCCGGAAGTCTATCTCGGCAGCAGCTACTACAGGAAATGGACGCTCGGCCTGGAAGACCTGACGGTGCAGTACGGTCTGGTCGGCGAGGATGAACTCGCCGCCGGCCGCGTCCTGCATCCGGCGGTTCCGGTCAAGCGCATGCTCACGCAAGCTGATGCGTCCAAGGTCCTGGCGCGCGGCTCGTACGAGCGGCCCGCGCCGGCGCCCGCGCTTTTCAAGGCGGGCGACCGCGTGCGCGCAAGGAACATTCACCCGCCCGGCCACACGCGGCTGCCGCGTTACGTCCGCGGCCATGCCGGCGTCATCGAATGCGTACGCGGCTGCCACGTGTTTCCCGATGCGGTCGTCGCCGGCCGCGGCGAGGAGCCGCACTGGCTCTACACCGTCGTATTCGACGGCCGCGAATTGTGGGGCGAGGGCAGCGATCCCACGGTGAAGGTCTCGGTCGAGGCATGGGAGCCTTACCTGGACCGGGCTTGAGAGACCTCATGCCACTTTGGCAGCGGCCGGCATCGCCGGCACAGCGGACGGACCCATGACGGAGATTGAGTTGGAAAACGCCGGCTCGCAATCGACCGCGACGAGGCCGCGCGGGCGCGCCGCCTCCGCCATGTTCCCGGCCGTCGTCTATATCGTCGCTTTCGTCACCGGCGCGATCGTGATGAGCTTCGAAATGCTGGGCTCGCGCTATCTCAATCCGTATTTCGGCAGCGGCATCTATACCTGGGCGGCGCTGATCTCGACGGTGCTGACGGCGCTGACCGCCGGCTATTTCCTCGGCGGTTTCATCGCCGACCGCACGGTGTCGGCAACAGTCCTCGGGGCGATCGTCGCCGTGGCGTCGCTGTACCTGTCGGTGTTGCCGGGTTTTGCCGAGGCAATACTGGGGTTCGTTTCCGACAACATCGACGATGTCCGGCTCGGCAGCCTCTATTCCGCGCTCGCGATCATGTTTGTGCCGGTAACGCTGCTCGGCGTCTATTCGCCGTTTGCGATCCGACTGGTGCTGCGCACCGCGCAGCAGTCCGGAACGGTCTCGGGCGCCGTGTACGGGGTTTCCACCGCGGGCTCGATCGTGGGCACGCTCGGCACGACGTTCTTCCTCATCCCGCTGATCGGGACGCGCGCCATCACGCTGCTGCTGGGCGCGGCCGGCGTCGGTTGCGGGCTATGCCTGATGGCGCTCGATCGCGCTTGCTCGCCGCGAAAAGCGGCCAAGTCCGTGACAGGGCTGATCGCGCTTGCCGTGCTGGTGCTCGCCGGTCACCGCGCCTGGTCGGAGGGTCTGTTCGACGAAAGCGTGCGGGCGCGAATGCTCCAGCACTCCGACGGGCGCGTCGCCCACCTCGAAACCGAGTTCAACAACGTATTCATCAGCAAGCGCGGACCGCTGCTTGCGCTCACCACCAGGGTCAGGAACGAACTGTATTTCCACTCCATCGTCGATCTCCAAGACCCCGACGATATGCCGGTCCCCTACACCCAATTGATGTCGGCGGCGCTGCTGTATCCGGAAGCGGTCCATCGCATCCTGATGGTCGGGCTGGGCGCCGGTTCGATATCGACCTATCTCGGGCGTGCCATGCCGGATATCCAGATCGACGTCGTCGAGCTCGATCCCGGGGTCATGGCGGCGGGCAGAAAATATTTCGGCCTGCAGGAAACCGGCAAAGTCCATTTCATCGAGGGCGACGGCCGCGTCTACCTCAACCGGCACAAGGACCTCTACGACCTCGTCCTGCTGGACGCGTTTCGCGACCTCGGCGTCCCGTTCCACCTGCTGACGCGGGAGTTCTACACTCTCGTCAAGGAGCGGCTTGCGCCGGGAGGAGCCATGGCATCAAACGTCGACGCCAACACGAAGCTCTACCTCTCGACTTTGGCCACCTTGCGCGCCGTGTTTCCGACCGTCGATGCTTATTCCGACGGGAACGAGACTTACGACACCCAGTCGATCGTCGTCGCTGCGCCCGCGGCGAGGCTGAGCACAGACGCCTTGATGCAGCGCGCCGCCGCCCTGCAGGAGCAGCATCATTTCCGGTATCCGCTGTCCGATCTCGTCGCTAAGCGGGTCACCGACCAGGATGCGCACGGCGCAGACGTGCTCACCGACGACTTCGCCCCGGTCAATCTTTACGAGACGCTGCCGCTGCGGCCGCAGAAGCACCGATAGGTCGAATGCATGCTGGTGCGAGGAACAGCAGGCATGAGCGCCATCGAACCCGGCGCGGCGCGTCGCGCCGCCGAAGCCGTCCCGGGCATTCCCTGCGATGCCGAGGGACCGGTGTTCCGCGAGCCGTGGGAGGCGCAGACCTTCGCCATGGCGGTCGCGCTCCATGAGCGCGGCGTCTTCACCTGGGGCGAATGGGCGCAGCTGCTGGGCGAGGAGATCAAGTCCGCCCAGCGTGCCGGCGACCCCGATACCGGCGCGACCTATTACCGGCACTGGCTCGCGGCGCTGGAACGCATGGTCGCCGCCAAGGGCGTCGTCGACCGCGCGATGCTCGCGCGCTATCACGACGCCTGGGTCCGCGCCGCCGACCGCACCCCGCACGGCGCGCCGATCGAGCTGCGGCCGGAGGATTTCGGCGCGGCCGATGTGGGTGGTCAGGGCACGTGTCGATGAGATGACGTGCTCCCTCCCCTTGAAAGTCAGGGAGGGATCGCCGGCCGCAGGCACAGCGCGTGTGGAGAGTCAGCGCCCCCTCCCCAACCCTCCCCCGCACGCGGGGGAGGGGGATTCCGCCGCCGCTCACATTGGCTTGAACGAGCCGTCGAGGTCGACATCGATTAGCAGCGGCGTATTGGCCTTGATGCCCTGCGCGATGAGGTCGGTCGCGTCATGCACGGTCTTGGCGTGCTCGGCCGCGACACCCAGCGACCGCGCGAGGCCGACGAAGTCGATCGGCGGATCGACGATCTCCATCCCGACGAATTTGTCGACCTGCTCCGCATGGCCGCGCAGCGCCAGCAGGCGCTGCTTGAGGTTGCGGTAGGACTTGTTGTTGAGGATCACGAACACCACGCCGATGCGGTCGTGGGCGGCGGTCCACAGCGCCTGGCAGGTGTACATGGCGCTGCCGTCGCCGACCAGCGCAACCACCGGCCGGTGCGGCAGCGCCAGCTTGATGCCGATCGCGGCCGGCAGGCCCCAGCCGATGCCGCCGCCGCGCAGGCCGAAATAGCTCTGCGGATCGTCGCTGCGGATGAGCTGGCGGATGCCGGGGGAGGAGGACAGCACCTCCTCGATCACGACGGCGTCCTTGGGCAGCATGTCGCCGATGGCGTCGAGGAGCGCCAGCGCCTGCACCGGCGACTTGCCCGCGAGCGTTTTGGCTTTCGCCTTGAGGGCGTGGCGTTCGGCCAGCGTCGCCTCGCTCGCGGTCTTGAAGCGCTCGCGGGCGGCGCCGCGCGCTCCGCCGGTCATGGCCGCCTCCACCGCCGCCGTCAGCTCGGGCAGGATGCTCTTGGGGTCGCCGAGGATCGCGGCGTCGGCGGGATAATTCTTGCCGATCTCCCAGGGGTCGGTGTCGAGATGGATAAGCGGCAGGCCCGGCGGCATCGGCTCGATGTCGGACGGCAGCGACAGGGTGAAAAGGTCGGCGCCCACCGAGAACAGGAGGTCGTGCTGGTCGAGCACCTGGCGCACCCCCGCCTGGGTGCGCACCATGGCGCCGCGGGCGAGCGGGTGGGAGGCCGGAAACGACGCCGAGCTCGGCACGAACTCGGCATAGACCGGCGCGCCGATCAACTCCGCGAGCGCGACCAGCTCGCCAAGGGCGCGGCTCTGGGCGACGGCATCGCCGGCGAAGATCACGGGACGCTCGGCCTTTGCCAGCAGGGCGGCGGCGGCGGCGATGGCGGCGGCGTCGCCGCGCAGCCGCGGCGCCACCCGCGTCGGCTTCATCAAGTCGACGTCGCCTTCGGCCTTGAGGATGTCGCCGGGCAGCGACAGGAATACCGGTCCGGTGGGCGGCGCCAGCGCGGTCTTGGCGGCGCGGTGCACCAGCCGCGGCAGGTCGGCGAGGCGGTGCACCTCGGCGGCCCATTTGACGAACGGCCGCGCCAGTGTCGTCAGGTCCGCCGACAGCACCGGCTCAGTGACGAGATATTCGAGGTCCTGCTGACCGGCCGTGATCAGAATGGGGGAAGCCGCCTTGACCGCGTCATAGAGCATGCCCATGGCGTTGCCGAGCCCCGGCGCCACATGGAGATTGAGCACGGCGAGCTTGCCCGACGCCTGGGCGTAGCCGTCGGCCATCGCCATCAGGGCGGCTTCCTGCAGGCCGAGCACGTATCGGATGTCGTGCTCCACCGCGAACGCATCCATCAGCGGCAGCTCGGTGGTGCCGGGGTTGCCGAACACGATCTCGACGCCCTCCTGCTTCAAAAGCTCGAGGAAGGCACGCTTTCCGGACATCGCGGGCAAGACCGTCTCCACAGGTTCGAGGCCGGGAAACCGAGCCGATTCCCGAAAGGGCCGGCACGATAGCGATTTTCGTGGGGCCTCGAAAGCAGGGATGGCGGGCCTCTTCCGCCGTCCATACATGACGGCGTCGTTCTACGGCGCTTCCGGCGTATGAATATGCTCCGGCCGGACGCCGACGCCGATCACCCGTGCGGCGATGCGCTGCAGCACCGGGAACCACTGGCTGAGCTTCACCGCGAAGGGCGGCTTCGGCCGCTGCGTGCCGGCAAGCACCGGGCTGATCACGCGGTTCTGGATGAATATCTGGATCTGCTGCGTCACCCGGGCCGGCCATTCCCGGCGCGCCTGAACCTTGCGCAGGTCATCGGGCGTCACCGCATGGCGGCGGAGCGGCTCATACAGAATATTGGCCGCTGCCACCGCATCCTGAACCGCGAGATTGATGCCGACGCCGCCGACCGGCGACATCGCGTGGGCAGCGTCGCCGATGCACAGCAGACCCGGGCGATACCATTTCTTGAGGCGGTCGACGGCAACGGTCAGCAACTTCACGTCGTCCCAGCTCTTCAGGTCGTTCACGCGGTCGCCGAGCCACGGCGACAGGTCCAGGATGATCCGGCGAAATCCCGCGATCGGCTGTTTCATCAGCGTATCGGCCGAGCCCTTGGAAATCACGTAAGCGCATTGCCAGTAGTCGCCGCGGTCGAGCATGATCAAAAAGCGGCCGGCCTCGATATGCCCGAACGCATCGGCGGGGTCACCGGACTTTCGCGAGATCCGCATCCACAAAACATCCATCGGCGCACCGACGTCTTCCACCGCGAAGCCGGCCCGCTCGCGCAAAGTCGAATGGCGCCCGTCGGCGGCGACCACGAGATCGGCGTGAATCTCGACCTCGGCGCCATCGTGCAGCGCGCGCACGCCGGTCACCCGCTCGCCGTCGAATACGAGGTCGGTGGCCTGGGTGTTCACCATCAAATGGAAGCCGCGATAGCGCCGGCCATGGGCGGCGAGGAAGTTGAGGAAGTCCCATTGCGGCATGAAGGCGATGAACTTGCAGGTGGTCGGCAGCCTGGTGAGATCGGCGAGCCTCACCTGGGAGTCGCCGATCTGGGCGCCGATCCGGTCCACCTTGTGGTGGGGTTGCTGCAGGAACTCCTCGAGCAGGCCCAGTTCGTGCATCAGCTCCAGGGTGGACGGATGGATCGTGTCGCCGCGGAAATCGCGCAGGAAATCGCCGTGCTTTTCCAGCACCACGACATCGACGCCGGCGCGTGCCAGCAGGAAGCCGAGCATCATCCCGGCCGGCCCGCCGCCGGTAACGCAGCACCGTGTGGAGATCGATTGCGCGGCCATGTCCGTCACACCTGATGGCAATGATCTAGCAGAGCGATGCTAACACTTGGTTGCGCGGCCGGTTCCGGAGCATGCGCCGAATCAGAAGATCGGAGCCCGATGTCCAGTATCACTAAACCGACGCGTCTTCATAATTCGAAGATCTTCTTCTTGGTCTTGTGCAGGCATTCGCTCGGGCCCGCCGCCTCGACCAGGTAATTGTCGCAGATCACCGCGAAGATCGCGTCGGTCTCGTAGCCCGGATGCACCGCGAGGTTCATGCCGGCGGCGAGCGACATGGTCTCGTCGGCGCGCACCAGCGGCCGCTCGACGAGGTCGTAGCCCTGGCCGTGGCAATAAAGCCGCAATTCCGCAGGGAAGCCATGGGTACGCATGTAGTCGTCGTGGGCGGCGGCGATGTCGCGGCATAGGGCGCCGGGCTTGATGAGGGAGAGCGTATGGTCTTGCGCCGCCTTCATCGCGGCGAAACCATCCACCAGCTCCTGCGATGCCTTGCCGAACACCATGGTGCGCGCGAGCTCGGTGTAGAAGCCGCCCGGGCCGTTGTTCTCGATCAGGATGGTGAAATGCTCGCCGGGCTTGAGCGTGCGGCCCTGCTGGTAGCGGTCGGCGAAGCCGGAGCGCCGGCCGAGCGGTGCCGAGGTGCCGAGAAACAGGCCCTGCTCGCTCCCGAGCAGGCGGCCTTCATACTGCGCCAGCGCCGTGATCTCGGTGTCGCGCATGCCCGGCTTCACGTTATTGAGGAGACACGCGAAGATTTCGTCCTGCATCGCCGCCGCCTTGCGGACGGCAACGATCTCCTCCGGGCTCTTGATCGCCTTCGCCCAGTCGAGCGCCTCGGTCATGTCGACCAGCGTGGCGTGGGGCGCCATCTCCTGTTCGATGCGGGTGACGAATTTATGCGGCATCGCTCCGCCGCCGGCGATGCCGACTGCGCGGCAATCGCGCCACTTCAGCTCGGCCACGACCAGCTCGGCGTGGTATTCGTCGGTATAAGCGACGGACGTGAAGGCCGGCGTGGTCATGATCTCGCCGACGCCACGATGGACTTCGTCATTGCCGCCGAGCTTGCGCCGTCCCCCGCGCGGGCCCATGTCGACGACGGTCATGAAATCATCGGCGTGGAAGATCACCGTCTTGGGATAGCCGTTGGTGGCGGGGTGGTCGGTCAGCCATTTGGCGTAACCGCCGAGCCAGTCGTTGTTGCTCTGCACCACCAGCGCCGCAACGCCGTGCTCCGCCATCGCCTTGCGCACCGCGGCCCAACGGCGATCAAGCTCGGCATTCGACACCGGATTGAGCAGTCTCTCGTTCATGCCGATCCTCTCGGGGATTCGCGCTCAGACACGATGATACGCGCGATACCAGTCGATGAACCGGGCGATGCCGTCCGAGACCGACGTGTTTGGAGCAAATCCCACCGCTTTCTGCAATGCGTCCACATCGGCGCAGGTGGCGCGCACGTCGCCGGGCTGCATCGGCATCAGCTCCCTGAGCGCGGTCTTGCCGAGGGCCTGCTCGAGCAGGCGCACCACTTCCATCAATTCGACCGGCGTGTGGTTGCCGATATTGTAGATGCGCCACGGCGCCCGGCTGGTGGCGGGATCGGGATCATCGCCCGACCAGGCGACGTTCCCCTGCGGCGGATGCTCGATCAGCTTGACGACGGCGGTGGCGACATCGTCGACATAGGTGAAGTCCCGCTGCATGTCCCCGCGATTGAACAGCTTGATCGGCCGGCCTGCCAGGATGGCGTCGGCGAACAGCCACATCGCCATGTCCGGCCGGCCCCAGGGGCCGTAGACGGTGAAGAAGCGCAGCCCCGTGGCCGGCAGCCCGAACAAATGGGCATAGGCATGCGCCATCAGCTCGTTGGCCTTCTTCGACGCGCCGTAGAGGCTCAGCGGATGATCGACGTTCTGCGACACGCGAAACGGCAGCGCCGTGTTGGCGCCGTAGACCGAGGAGGACGATGCATAGATGAGATGGCGGCTCGCCACGTGCCGGCAGCCTTCCAGCACGTTGAGGAAGCCGGTGATGTTGGAGTCGACATAGTCGTGCGGCGCCGTGAGGGAGTGGCGCACGCCCGCCTGGGCGGCGAGATGCACCACATGGGCGAACCGGCATTCCGAAAACAGCGCCGCCACGCCGTCGCGGTCTTTCAGGTCGAGCTTGCGGAAGGAGAAGCAATCGTAGCGGGCGAGCTCGGCGAGGCGCGCCCGCTTGAGCGCGGGGTCGTAATAGGCATTGAGGTTGTCGATGCCGATCACCGCGCGACCGGCCGCCGCAAGGCGCTGGGCGACGTGGAAACCGATGAATCCGGCGGCGCCGGTGACCAGGATCGGCTCAGCCGCCATCGATCTTACTCTCCACGCACGCCTCCGGCCGAGTTCGCAGTGCCGCCTCGAAGTCCGCGGCCGCCTTGGAGAGGGCTAGGACGTTCCCGACATGAACGTCAAGCCTGTTGCGTCCACCACGATCGATGCTATCGATCAGCCGGAATGCGCCGGGGTGGGATTGCCGGGGGTCGGCAGGCGCCACGTTTCGGCAGGCGCCACTTAGAGAGGGATATGGATCAAGTCAGGCGGCCATCGCGGATGGATGCCCGAACGCGGCCAGCGCCGCGCCTCATCTATGTCGTGACCGAAGACTGGTATTTCCTGTCGCACCGGCTGCCGATGGCGCGCGCCGCCCGCGCCGCCGGCTACGAGGTCCATGTCGCCACCAATGTCGGCGACGACGCCGATGCCATCCGGCGGGAAGGCTTCACGCTCCATCCCGTCCGCTTCGCGCGCGGACGGATGTCGCCATTCCGCAGTTTCGGCACCATCATGGCCTTGCGCAAGGTTTACCGCGCCGTCACCCCCGCGATTGTGCACCATGTCGCGTTGCAGGCGAGCGTGCTCGGGGTCGTGGCCGCGTTCGGACGGGGCGCCGCCAATGTCTATGCCATCACCGGCCTCGGCCATGCCTTCATCGATCCGTCCGGCAAGGCGCGCTTCATGCGCGGCGTGATCCGGCTGCTGCTGCGGTTCGGGCTCAATCGCCGCCGCGCCGTCGGTTTGGTGCAAAACCCCGACGACCGCGACATGCTCGCCGAACTCGGCGTAAAGCCGGACCATGTCGTCATCATTCCCGGGTCCGGTATCGATGCCGACCGCTTTCGCCCGATCCCGGAGCCGGACGGGCCGGTGACCTTCGCCTATGTCGGCCGGATGCTGGACGACAAGGGCGTGCGCAACCTCATCGCCGCGTTCCGGATCGTGCGTGCCGCCGACAAGCAATGCCGGCTGCTGCTCGCCGGCACTCCCGATCCCGCCAATCCCGGCAGCATTCCGCAAATCGAGCTGGCGAACTGGGGGCGCGAACCCGGCGTCACCTGGCTCGGAGAGGTCGCCGACATCGCCGCCCTGTGGCAGCGCGCCCATGTCGCGGTGCTGCCGTCGCGCCGCGAAGGATTGCCGAAGAGCCTGCTCGAGGCGGCCGCATGCGGACGGCCCCTGATCGCGACCGACGTGCCGGGCTGCCGCGAAATCGCGATCGCGGAGAAAACCGGGCTGCTGGTGCCGGTCGACGATCCCGCGGCGCTCGCCGCCGCCATGGAGCGGCTGGCCCGCTCGTCCCAGCAGCGCATCCGTTTCGGCGTCGCCGCAAGGCGGCTGGTCGACGAGCGCTTCGCCGCGGACCTGATCGGGAAGGCGACCGTCGACCTCTATCAGCGCCTGCTCGGGACGTGACGGGTGATCGCGATGGAGCTGCGGGACGTCGCGTTGATCGTGCTGGCCGGCCTCGCCAGCGCCGGGCTGATCGTCCTCATGGGGCCGCTGTTTGTGCGCTATGCGCTGGCGCGGCCGAACGCGCGCTCCTCCCATAAGGCGCCGACGCCGCAAGGCGGAGGGGTCGCGGTGGTGCTCGGCTCCTTCATCGCACTCGCCTCCGTCGCGCTGTTGTTCGGCGGCGCGCAGGGCGCACGCTTCGCCGATCTCATACCGCTCGGCGCGGCGGTTGTGCTGCTGATGGTGGTGGGCGTGGCGGACGACATCTTCTCGCTGGCGGCGCTGCCGCGCCTCGCGCTGCAGGCCATCGCGGTCATCGCCATGGTCGCGACCCTGCCGCCGGAGCTTCGCGCGCTGCCGATGGTGCCGCTCGTGGTCGAACGCGGCGTCGAAGCCGTCGCCGTCCTATGGTTCGTCAATCTCGTCAACTTCATGGACGGCATCGACTGGATCACGGTGGCGGAGGTCGTGCCGATCACCGCCGGCGTGTTCGTCCTCGCGCTGCTGGGCGCGGTGCCGCAGGCCCCGGTCTTGATCGCGCTGGCGCTGCTCGGCGCCATGCTCGGCTTTGCCCCGTTCAACCGGCCGGTGGCGAAGCTTTTTCTCGGCGACGGCGGCAGCCTGCCGATCGGCCTCGTGCTGGCGTGGCTGCTGCTGCAGCTCGCCGGCAACGGCCACCTCGCCGCCGCGCTGCTGCTGCCGCTCTATTACGTCGCCGACGCCACCATCACGCTGCTGCGCCGGATGGCGCGGGGCGAGCGCATCACCCAGGCGCACCGCAGCCATTTCTACCAGGTCGCGACCACCCGGGGCCTTTCGGTGATGGACGTGGTCCGGCGCGTGTTCGCGGCGAATGTCGTGCTGGCCTGGCTGGCGGTGGTGACCGTGCTGTTCGACTCCACCGTCTTCGATGTCATCGCCCTGCTGCTCGGGGCCGCCGAGGTGGCGCTGCTGCTGCGCGCCATGGCGCGGGGGCGGTGATGCGCGTCCTCGTCACCGGCGCCACCGGCTTCGTCGGCCGCGCCGTGGTGACGGCGCTCGCGGCGGATGGAGAAGAGGTCTATGCCGCGGTCCGCACCGGCGGCAGCGACGGACCGCTGCCGCCGTTCCCGCAGGGCATCGGGGTCGCCCGTCACGGCGATCTTGCCGGACCCGTGGATTGGGCGCCACTGCTGGCGGGCATCGATTGGGTCGTCCATCTCGCCGGCATCGCCCATGCCGGCCCCGGCATTGCCGAGGAGCATTACGACCGCGTCAATCATCGCGCGACGGCCGCGCTTGCAAAGGCGGCACGCACCGCCGGCGTCGCGCGCCTCGTCTTCATCTCCTCGATCCGCGCCCAGACCGGGCCCGCCGCGGACCACGTGGTCAGCGAACGCGACGAGCCCCGCCCGACCGACCCCTATGGCCGCTCCAAGCTCGCCGCCGAACGCGCGGTCGCGCGTTCCGGCGTGCCGTTCACGATCCTGCGCCCGGTGCTGGTCTACGGCCCCGGCGTGAAGGGCAATCTGCGCGCCCTGATGCGGCTCGCGGCACTGCCGGTGCCGCTGCCGTTCGGAGCGCTCACGGCCCGCCGCTCCCTGGTGAGCCTCGCCAACCTCGCCGCCGCCATCGCCTTCGTGCTGCGCCACGATGCCTGTGCGGGGCAGACCTACTTGGTCTCGGACCCGGAACCGCTGACGCTCGCCGAGATCGTCACGGCGCTGCGCCACGGTATCGGCAGGAAGCCCGGCCTCGTCGCGGTGCCACCGGTGCTGGTTCGGTTGGGACTCGAGGTGCTCGGCCGCGGCGGGAGTTGGGAGCAGATCAATGGGGTGCTGGTGGCGGAGCCGGGAAAGCTTTTGGCGGCGGGATGGCGCGCGAAGGCGGACACCAAGGGCGAATTAGCGGGGATGATGCGAAGCCGGACGGCGGGCCGATGAGTTGCTACATCGACCCAGCGGTTGCTCCTGGATTTCGCGCTGGTGGGCGGCAAGGCCGTCTGCGGCGCCGGCCCGTTCGCCACGCTGGAAGGGAAACTGTGACGCGGATTTCCCATAGTCACCCGCAATTCCCTGTCATCGCCCGGCTCGACCGGACGATCCAGTAAGCACCGACCGCGAGTACTGGATTGCCCGGTCGAGCCGGGCAATGACACCAATAGGGTCAGCCTAATTGTAAAATGCTGTAGCGCTCATTCCAGCTTCACATCGGCCAACCTGCCGACATCGCCCCACATCTTTGTCTCGACCGCGATGGTGCGGGCGAAATCCGCGGCGCTGCCGCCGACGGTGGGTGTCGCCATCGCCTTGAACTTCTCCTTGACGTCGGGGAGCTGCATCATCTTGCGGAACTCGGCTTCGAGCTTGCGCACGATGGTGGGCGGCGTGCCGGCCGGGACGAATATGCCGCTCCACAGCCCGACGTCGATGCCGTCGACGCCGGCCTCCGCCATGGTCGGTACGTCCGGCAGGTCGTCGAGGCGTTTCGCCGAGGTGACGGCGAGGGCGCGTACCTGGCCGCCCTTGACCAGCGGGGTGGTCGGCGGCGGGTCGGCGATGGTGAGCAGGGATTGCCGGCCGATGACGCTCACCAGCGATTCGTTGCTGCTCTTGTAGGGGATCGCCGTCGCCGGCGCGCCGGTCTTGAGCTTGAACAGCTCGGTCGCCAGCGTGAAGGCGGACGACGACGTGGCGTAGTTCGACTTGTCCGGATTGGCCTTCATCCACGCCACCAGCTCCTGCACGTTCCTGGCGGGATGGGACGGATAGACCGCGAGGATCAGCGGGAAACTCGCGATCATCGAGACCGGCGCGAAGGCCTTGAGCGTGTCATAAGGCGGCCGCACCGAGATGGCCGGGATGATGCTCATGGCCCCGCTGGCGCCGACCAGGAGGGTATAGCCGTCGGGCGCTGCCGCCGCCACCGACTCGGCAGCGAGCCGTCCGCCCGCGCCCACCTTGTTCTCGACGATCACCGACTGGCCGAGGCTGTCCTGCAGCTTCTGCCCGATGATCCGCGCGATGATGTCGTTGCCGCCGCCGGCGCCGAAGCCGACCACGATCTTGATGGTGCGGTTCGGGTAGGAGGCGGCCGGATCGTTCTGGGCCAGTGCCGCGGGGCCGAGGCCCATGCACATGGCCGCCGCCAGCGCGACGGTCCGTGCCGTCACCTGCAATCGTCGCATCGGCTTCCTCCCCTGTCGTTTCATTCGGCCGGCACGCCGGCCGTGTGCCGGCCGGATTTGATCCGCCGGGTCGCGCCCCACAGCCTGCGGTGCAGGCGGTCGAGCTGCAGATAGATCACAGGCGTCGTATAGAGCGTCAGGATCTGCGAGACCACAAGCCCGCCGATGATGGTCATGCCGAGCGGCCGGCGCAACTCGGCGCCTGTTCCGCTGGCGACCAGGAGCGGGAGCGCGCCCAGCAGCGCCGACATGGTGGTCATCAGGATCGGGCGAAACCGGTGCAGGCAGGCCTGGTGGACCGCCTCGTCCGGCGACAGGCCGCGGCGCTCCCCCTCGATGGCGAAATCGACCAGCATGATGCCGTTCTTCTTGACGATGCCGATCAGCAGAATGATGCCGATGAAGGCGATGATCGACAGCTCGGCGCCGAAGGCGGCGAGCGCGAGCAGCGCGCCGAGACCCGCCGAGGGTAGGGTCGAGATGATGGTGAGCGGGTGGGCGAGGCTCTCATAGAGCACGCCCAGCACGATATAGATCCCGATCAGGGCCGCGAAGATCAGGATCTCCTCCGAGGCCGCGCTCTCCTCGAACACCCGCATGTCGCCTGCGAACTCGGTGCGCAGCGTGTCCGGCAGATGCATCTCCGCGACCGCCTGCAGCACCGCATCGGCGGCGGTCTGCAGCGCCGTGTCCGCCGTGAGATTGTAGGTGATGGTCACCGCGGGATATTGGCCCTGGTGGTTGACGGCGAGCGGCGTGTTGGATTTCGTCAGCCGCGCCACCGCCGAAAGCGGCACCTGCGTCCCCGCTTGGGTCCCGCCGGCCGCGGCGACGAAGACCTGGCTGAGATCGGAGGGATCGCGCTGATGCTGCTGATCCACCTCCATGATGACGCGATACTGGTTGCGCTGGGTGAAGATGGTCGAGATCTGGCGCTGGGAAAAGGAATTGTTCAGCGCGTTGTCGATGTCCTGGACCTGGACGCCGAGCCGCGACGCGGCGGTGCGGTCGATCACCACATTGGCCTGCAATCCGCCCTGCTCGCGGTCGCTGGTGACATCGATGATGCCGGGGATGCGCCTGATGCGCGCCTGCACCCGGGGCACCCAGGTGCCAAGCTCCTCGGCGTCGGCATCGATCAGCGTGAACTGGTATTGCGAACGGCTCTGCCGGCCGCCGACATTGGGCAATTGCTGCGCCGGCCACATGTAGACGCGCACGCCGGCAAGGGGGTCGAGTTTCTCGCGCATGCGCTCGACGACGGCGAGGGTGGAAAGGCCGTCGCGCTCGGCCCGCGGCTTGAGCGAGATGAACAGGCGGCCGTTATTGACCGCACCGCTCCAGGACGTGCCGCC
>Ga0302324_100011790_pt1 | contig 17896 bp, 13 predicted proteins | sample Palsa_T0_1_FD_201949 | JGI IMG/M metagenome (GOLD analysis project Ga0302324, IMG submission 201949) | Peat permafrost microbial communities from Stordalen Mire near Abisko, Sweden - Palsa_T0_1 | ecosystem: Environmental > Terrestrial > Soil > Palsa > Peat permafrost | place: Sweden: Abisko... | reverse complement strand
GTCGTCCCGATTTGAGTGTAGGGCCCCTGATTCGTCGTACTGCGCAGCACGTTGTAGGAAACCGCGTTCTGTTGTGCGGACCAAGTGATATGAATGGTGGCCTTCGCTACGCCCGTGCTGGGCGATCCCTGTCCGCTCAAGTTCGTGATGCACGGTGTGACTATCGATCCCTTGAGGATGATGAGCGCCCAAGGCGTCTCAAAATCGGCTTGCGTACTGTTCTCGTCGTTGTAGCTCGGGTTGCCCCAATGGCCATCCGAAGCCTGCCTGCTTACCAGCGTCTGTGCGAATCCATCGCATGGAGATGTTCCGCCATTGGCCGGAGACAATGCGCCATACCAGTCGATCGGATTCGTCCCCGACGGCTGGTCCTCCAGAAACTTAATTGGACTCAGAACGCCGCCCGGGGCGTATAACAGCATCGCCTTGGTGAAGGAAAACATACCATACGTGTAATACAGCGGATCGTATTGGAAACTCAAATAGCCGGTGTTAGAGTTATTGAAGTTGTAGCAGAAATTATCATGGTAGAAAGTTTCCGCCATGTTCCAGCGCTGATCCGGAGCCCCGGCCGCCGTAATTCCGACACCATCCATATCCATTTGGACCATCCCGGATGGAGTGTCGGCGAACGGCCCCCAGGGTTCGTAAGAATACTCGTAGTAACCAAAAGCTCCAACCAACGAGTCGCTGTTAGCTATGCCAGTGCAATTCCAAACCTGGCCGATACATCCCTCACTGGCATTCGTTTCCTGACTGTAGGTCACCCAGACCTGGTTGGTATCCGTGGCGATCTTGGGAATCGAGATGCCGAATCCGCGCTGAGCGCCGATGAGCCCCACCGCGTTCCATTGGGATATCGAATTGTCGTCGTACTCGAAATTGGTCGTTGCGCAGTAATACGACCAACCCCCGCCCTGGTCGTAGCCGTTCGAGGTTCCACCGTACGGGTCGCCGCCATACTGGCAATAAAGAATGCCGTCCACCAGGTCTGTCACGATGTTCTGATAGGTCTGTCCGTATACCCCTGGAAGTCCGTCCGAGGTCGTCGGTCCTGCCTTGGCGGTGCCGACCGGGTTGTTTGTCGCAACTATGGCGTCCACGAACATCCCCACCTGGTAACCCGGGTCGCCCGAATCGTTGCCCTCGTACAACCATTGACCGTTATGGTTTATATCGAAAGTAATATTGCAAGGCGGCGAAGTGCAGGACGTTGCCCCGGGATTATACTGAATCAGGGTCGCGGGAGCGGTGCACGTCGGCGGATTCACCGCAAAGTTAGGAGTCGTGCCGTCGCTGCACCGGTCCACAGCTATCGCCGGATTGTACGTGACGGATTTAGAGGCGATTGCCTCGGGAATCAGGAAGGCCATCATGCGCGCCAGTCCACGCGCCACATCGTCTGTGTAAGGGTCGCTGGATGGGCCGTTCTCCAGGTGCAGGTTCACTTCAAAAGCTTGCACGAAATTGGCGTCCAGTCCTCCATAACTGGTACAAATATTGCTGTTGATACAAGGCTCGCCGCCGGCGTCGTCCCAGCCTCCGATGTTCACCGTGCTGCTATTCACTGTTGTGGTGCCGCGCCACATGCTGGTGTGCTCGAACCACAAACCGTTGTCGATCGCGACGTTGACTTTGGCGCTCAGGTAGTTCGACGCACAATCCGTTCCCGGGCAGCCGGTGATCGGCGACTGAATCACCGGGTAAGTTGCACTGCCTTGCACGCTGGTCTTGGTATCCGTGACAGTCAGCGTGGCGGTCCAGGCCGTTGCGGCAGCCGCCGTCGCGGGATACTGGTGCGTGGTCGAAACGTCGTAGTTGGTCAGATTCGCGTTGCTCACGCTGAAGTTAAATGCCGGGCTGCCGTCCCCGAAATTCCAAACGGCCGTATACGTATCCGTCGTGTTCGGGAGCGTCACGGTTGCGCCGAGCCGGATGGCAGCCTCGGTCAGTGTCGCTGGAGCAGTGCAGCTAGGAGGGACCACCGAGTAATTTGGCATCGTGCCATTGCTGCAGACGGCGTAGGTCGTATGCGGAAGCGTAGGCGTCGCGGGCACCCAGGGCACGGTCTTGACTGTAATCTGCGCCTGTGCCATCCGCGGCGCGATTAGCAAAACCGCCAGAAGTGCCAGGAAAAAATTGCCGGCTACCCGCCCGACTCGAATCGCCTTGAGTCTGGCCCTCCAGAATTCCTTCGAGCGCAGCAATAGAAATCCGGCGATCACCGACGAAACCAATATCCAGGTGCTCGGCTCGGGAGTCGGCGGGGGCGGACCGCCGGACCCGGTCACTGCGCTACCGGTGAAATAAAGGTTCAACTGGGAGAGGTTGTTCGGGTCCGCTGGGTGGATCTGCTGCAGGTAAAAACCGCTATTGGGAGCCGTCTCCGAGAGGTTCAACGTAATCGTCTCGAACTGGTTGGCCGCCAGCGAGAACGCAAATCCCATGGCCATGGACGCATCGCCATTGCAGGACGAGCCCGCCGTGCAGTCGTTCAGGTAGTTGTCGGCGTCCCCCGGCAATTCATTCGCGTCGCTCAGTGTGTTGTCCCAGGTATTATCGCCGATGTCTGTGCCCGGCGGAGCGGGGAACGTGGGTCCCGGATAGTTGTAATAGAGCTGCGCGTCGCCAATTTCCCAACTCTGTCCCACCGCCGCGGTGCCGCTTACCGCACCGTACTCATTGAAGAACGGCGTGTTCAAGGTGTTATCGAACCAGGAGTCGAAGAAGTAACTCCCGGCAGCCCCAGGGTTAAACGTGAAAACCAGGGTTCCCTCTCCAGTAGTCGTATTGAAACTGCTGGTATCGAGCCCCGGTACCGAAAAACCGTCAGTGACAGAACCATTGACATTGAACAGAGCATCTTGCAGAACGTCGGTCGTTCCGGCATGCGCCCCCGCTTGGAACGCCCCCAACGCCAGCAGAAATGCTAAAGGTACAACGTTTACTTTCATGAACCCTCCGAGTCCCTTCCGACGCCCGCGTGCCAATTGCCATACAACCGGGAATTATCCCTGATCCGCCGGTGACCAATTACAGCCTTCCACAGCCATACTACCGGGGGTTAGAATACACCCGATCGCGTCTCAAGTCTAGAGGAATTTCTAATACAAAAAGTACCTATCGTACTGGATCCTAAGGTACCAAAGCCAATAAGATGGCTGGTCTGGCTACCTCGAATTACAATCGCAAATGATTCGCTCAAGACCGTTAAAAGATGGAAGCCATGGGCATCCGCACGCTACTGACCTTCGGGCAATGCGAGCAGTTCCCCGATGAGCGGGATCGAATGGCTGCCCGCGGCGCACTGGTTTTGAACGGCGCCTGGAGAGGTCGTCTCGCAGACCAACGTAATTTGTAGAATCAGAACGACTGTAGCGCACGCTTCAGCGTGCCGCTGTGGGCTTCAGCCCACAGTTTCGCGGCATCGCGCAGCTGAGGGCCCCGTCGAACTGAAGTTCGCCGCTGCACGCTAAAGCGTGCGCCACAGGGCATCCAAAAATATCATAAAAAACTTTCGGAACGATTTACTAGCTCCACGCCTAGCAGCAGAGTTGGAGCGAATCGTCCGGAGTACCCCGGCGATTAACCGTAACCTTTTCGCCGCCCGCCGGTATTATTGGGTGAATGCCGGAAGCGCGGGCGGACAACGTACTCATGCAGAAAGTCCGGGATGGCGACCTGGCGAAAATGGCCGTGTTGTTCGAGCGCCATCATCGCCCGCTGTTCCGCTATTTCCTGCGCCTCACCGGCAATCGCGAGTTCAGTGAAGATCTGGCGCAGGACGTCTTTTTCCGCATGTTGAAATACCGGCATAGCTATCAGGACGGCAGCCCGTTCACACCCTGGATGTACCAGGTGGCGCGCAACGCCCACGTGGACGGCGTACAGAAGCGCAAGGGCGAGGCGCAGTCACACGACGAGCGGGACGAGCCGCGGCCCGAGTTGGTCAGCAGCGATCCGGACCCCAGCGAGATCCTGCGCCGCCGTCAGGACCTGAGTTTGCTGCATCGCGCGCTGGCCGCTCTGCCGCAAGAGAAGCGCGAGTTGCTGGTCCTGAGCCGTTTCCATAACCTCAAATACGAGCAGATCGCCGGTATTCTGGCATGCGACGTGGGAACGGTAAAGGTGCGGGTCTACCGCGCCATCAAGGCGCTCAGTCAGATCTTCCTTGAATTGGCGGGAGAGAAGGCATCATGACATGCGATCAGGTAAGAGAACAGATCGCCGACTATCTGGCGGGTGGCCTGAGCCAGACGGCGGCCGAAGAGTTGGACGATCACTTCGCCCAGTGCGCTGCATGCAAAGAGGAAGCCGGCGCGCTGACCGAAACCTGGCGAATCCTCGGGCTGCTCGAAGCCGGGGAGCCCAGTCCCGCTTTCCGCCCGCGCTTCTATGAGTCGCTCGAGGCCTACCGGCAGGGGGTCGCTTCGGCACCGCCTCCACCCTCGATTTCGATGGGACGGCGACCGTTTTTCGATTGGGGCGCGCGCGGCTGGGGCGCTCCCGTATTCCAACTGGCCTGCGCGGCGGCGTTGCTCATCGTGGGTATCGTGGTGGGACAATGGCTGAGCCTGCGCGACCGTGGCCAGGGGGATCTGGCGCGCCTGCAGGACGAAGTCCGCGGCATGCGGCAGATGGTCACCCTCTCACTGCTTCAGCAGCAATCCGCCGGCGAGCGGCTGCGCGGTGTGGACTATGCCTACCGTGTCGAGCAGTCCGATACGCAGGTCCTTTCGGCATTGCTGCATGCCGTCAATCACGATCCCAACGTCAACGTGCGCCTTGCGGCGGTGGATGCGCTGCGCAAGTTCGCCGGCAGCCCAGAGGTCCGCGGTACGCTCGACCAGGCGCTCGCCAAACAGGACTCGCCGCTGGTGCAGATCGCCCTTATCGATCTCATCGTGGATGTGCGCGACAAAGGCGCCGCTCCGTCGCTCCAGGCCCTCGAGCGCAGCCCCGCGGTGAATAAGGATGTCAAGGAACGGGCCGTATGGGGTCTGGCCCATTTGCAGTAACGCCGAGGATTGCCATGCCAAAACATTTATCGATCGCCTGTGAATTATTGTTGATCGTCTGCCTGCCGGCTTTGGTACCCGCGCAACAAGATGTGGAACAAAGCGAGACCATCGAAAAGACATTTGCCTTGTCCGGCGCCGGGAAAGTGATCGTCGATAACGTCGAAGGATCTATCCAGGTGACCAGTCGTCCGGGAAGCGAGATCCGCCTGGTCGCTCGGAAACGCCTGCGCGCGGATTCGGCCGAGAAGGCCGCCGAGGCGCGCCGCAATATCACGCTCGACATTTCGCAGGATGCCAATACTGTACGCCTCTATGTGGATGGGCCCTTTCGCTGCCGGGACGGAGGCATCAACATGCATGGCCGGCAGGGCTACCGAGTCCGCTACGACTTCGAATTGCAGGTTCCGCCAGATACGGCCATGAGCCTTAAGACCGTGAACGATGGCGAGATCAAAGTGGAAGGTGTCGCCGGCGATTACGAGGTCGATAACATCAACGGCGGCATCCAAATGGCCGAGGTATCGGGTTCCGGCCGCGTCTACGCGCTGAATGGCCGCGTGCAGGTGCAGTTCCGCGAAAACCCGCGCGCCGCCAGTTCGTTCGGCTCGCTCAATGGTGAAGTCCGCGTGTCGTTCCTACCCAGCCTGGCCGCCGATCTGCGCTTCAAGACCTTTAACGGCGGCGTCTACACGGATTTCCCGGTAACTTACTTACCTGTGCAGGCGGCGGCCGGCGAGCGGCGCGATGGCAAGTTTGTTTACAAGAGTAACGAATGGTCCTCCGTGCGCGTGGGCCGCGGCGGACCGGAGTTGAGTTTCGATGCGTTTAACGGCAATATTCGAATTCTAAGTCGAGAACAATAATCATGAAAAAACAATTGTACTTATCGTTAATTCTCTTAGGTGCCGGTCTGGCGGTCCGCGCGGAGGAAGCCTCACCGGACCGTGTCAACGTGCCCCTCACCGACCCGTCGCGGCCGTCGGTGGTCAACGCCTCGCTGATGAACGGCGGGATTACGGTGACTGGCTATGCGGGCAAAGAGGTGATCGTGGAGGCCCGTCCGCGCGGCCACGAAGGCGAATCCAAGCCCGACCGCAAGGCCGAGGGCATGCATCGCCTGGATAGCCGGGGTACCGGCCTGAGCGTCGAGGAACAGGACAACCAGGTGAATATCGGGGTGCGGGAGATGAACCGCGATGTGGATCTGACCATCCAGGTGCCCTTCAACACTTCTCTTAAATTGAAGTGCCTCAACGACGGAAACATTCAGGTGGACCATGTCAGCGGCGAGATCGACGCAAACGACCTGAACGGCGCGGTCAAGCTAACCAATATCTCGGGCTCCGTCGTGGCGCATTCGCTGAATGAGGATGTTACCGTGACCTTCGACAAAGTCACTCCCGGAAAAGCCATGTCGTTCAGTACTATGAACGGGGATATTGACGTGTCGCTGCCCGGAGACACCAAGGCGCGAGTCAAGATGAAGGCCGACAACGGCGAGATTTATAGTGACTTCGAAGTCCGGCAAGAGGCCGGCCCGGCAGGGACCAAGGTCACCGACACCGGCCGGAAGGACGGACGCTTCCACGTGCAGTTCGAGAAAGCCCTCTACGGATCCATCAACGGAGGCGGTCCGGAAATGCAGTTTACCACTTTCAACGGCAAGATCTACGTGCGCAAGAAAAAGTAGGCGACCGTACAAATCTTACATCCTCTTGATGCCACACCCCCTCCGAGCGGTATAGGGAGTAATTCGATCGTCATATGGACGAATCCTGCTTTCAATTAGATACAACCGAAACGTACGAATCCTCGACCTTGGCAGCGCGATTGCACGGTTTTTTGGCCAAATGGCCAGTTTTTCAAGGGCCAGGTTAGTCGAGAGCGAAGCGCCAGGCCTGCAACCCCATGGTTGTTGGATAGCAGTGGTCGACACCAACGGTGTCATTCAGTCTCTCGATGGACTTTGGCCCGCGGGCACTCTCGCGGCAGGCGGCAGCTACGATCGTTTTCTGGACGATATCTGTCCGGACCATCCAGAGCGCGCCGCCGCTGTACGTGCGGGAATTCGCGCGGTAGCCTCCGCCCACATCGATACGTTGACTCTGGAAATTCCCTGCCGCCTGGCGGATCGCGATATACGCTTGCTCCTGGCGGCGGCACCCTGTCGGCAGGGCGTGCTCCTTACCCATACGGAGATGATTCAAACCGCTACAAGCGATTCCCGTTTCGAGCCCGCTACCCTGCCCAATAGTGTCGATAAGGCCCATAAGATGGAGGCCCTGGGCAGGCTCACCAGCGGAGTGGCGCATGATTTCGCCAATCTGCTTACCTTGATTTCAGGTTACAGCGAGATGCTGCTGGACCGCCTGCGCGCGCAGGGCCCCCCGCTTCTGGAGTTGGAAGAGATCTGCAAAGCCGCCACGCGAGGCGCGTCCATGACGGCACAGATTCTGGATTTCATCCGCAATCAGGCAGCCGAGCCCAGAATCGTCAACCTGAATACCGTGGTAGCGGACGTGGAGAAACTGCTGCGGCCCATCATCGGGGAACATATCAGCCTGGTCATGGACCTGAGCCTCGATCTGGGCAACGTCAAAGCCGACCCGGAGCAGATCACGCGGGTCATTCTGAATCTGGTATTTAACGCGCGAGATGCCATGCCGGGCGGCGGGGAGATCGTAGTGCGTACCGCCAATCTGGATCTCCAACCGGATGGCGCGCACCGACTGCCCGCGGGTCGTTATGTCCTGTTGACGCTCAGCGACAACGGACTGGGCATGGACGCGGAGACACTCCATCATCTCTTTCAGCCTTTCTTCACCACCAAACAGCGGGGTAAAGGCACCGGTCTCGGCCTCAGCACGGTTTACGGCATCGTCCAGCAGAGCCGCGGTGATATTTGGGTGCGCAGCGGGCCCGGCAAGGGAACGGTTTTCGATATTTGCCTGCCCCGCGTCGAAGAATCTGTTGAGAACCCCGCCTCACTGGATACCCCATGCGCGGTGTCCAGGGGCGCCGAAACCATCCTGGTTGCGGAAGACGAGGAGAGCGTCCGCGGACTCATCAAACACCTGCTCACCGCGCGCGGCTATCGGGTGCTGGATGCGCTGGACGGCCGTGAAGCTTTGCGCCTTTTGGCGCAGCACGGCACGTCGATTGACTTGCTGTTGACCGACATGGTGATGCCCGGCATGAGTGGCCGCGAACTGGCCGATAAAGTTCTGGCGGCCAGACCGGACCTTAAGATCATATATATGTCGGGCTACGCCGATGACATGCTGTTGCACGCCGGAGCGCTCGGTACGGGCGCGGCATTCCTGCGCAAACCGTTGCGGCCGGATGTGCTGGCCAGCCGTATCCGCGAAGTCTTGGACGGTCGCGCCTATCGTACCGCTCAGTGACTCTCACGTTTTACAACTACCCGCCTAACTACTCGTAACATCCAACGTCAGTTCTAGTAATCGAGCGCGGCCGCGTCCTTTGACCTTTGTGGAGGTAGGGCGCAGTGGAAGAGAGTATATACCGGATACCCCGGGCATGGGTGTTCCTGTTGCTTTGTTTCTCCGGCGCGGTCCAGGCGGACGCGCCGGAGGCGCATTGGAACCAGTTGCAAGCGGAAGGATCGCGCTTTCGGGAGCAGGGCAAATACGAGGACGCGCGCCGCACTTACGCAGACGCGCTCGCCATCGCCGAATCGTTCGGCGGCGGCGGCGCCGTCGACAGCCGGCTGGCGAAGACTCTGAACAATCTGGCCGCTTCCTGTTTCGACGGCGGCCGGTATGCGGAGGCCGAAACTTACTATCTCCGCGCGATGGAAATCTGGAAGCCGGATCAATCCCTCGAACGCGACCGCGATCTGGCCAGCCTGTGGAGCAATCTCGCCGCTCTCTACGTGGCGACCGAACGCTATACCCAGGCCGAGCAGCTCTTTCGCCAAGCCATGGGGTTGACGGATCGCCACATCCAGGAATTGACTCCCATCCGCATTACGCTTACGAATAACCTGGCGGACATGTATCGCAACCAGCACCGGTACAGCGAGGCCGAGCCGCTATTCCTGCGCTCGCTCGGTTACTGGGAAAACCAACCGGACAGCACCGAGCTGGCCCTGGTGCTGAATAACCTGGCCGCGCTCTATGGCGCCCAGGAGCGCTACGGCGAGGCCGAGCGGTATGACCTGCGGGCGCTCCATATTCACGAAACTCTACTCGGACCGGAGCATCCCAAGACCGCCACCAGCTTGAGTAACCTCGCGGACCTCTACCGTTTGCAGGGCCGCAATGCGGAAGCCCTGCCCCTTCTACGGCGCGCCCTGGCCATCAGAGAAGCGGCGCTTGGACCCGAGCATCCGGACCTTGCCGTCACCCGGAACAATCTCGCGGGCGCGCTCGTCAGCCTGGGTAGTTATGAGGAAGCCGAATCGCAATACGATGGCGCGCTGAAGATTTGGGAGAAAACATTTGGTCCGGGGAGCACCCGTGCCGCCACCGCCTGGAACAATCTGGCGACCCTCCATGCCAGGCAGCAGCAATATCTTGCAGCGGAAACGTGCCAGCGCCGGGCCTTGGAGATCTGGACCGAGCGCTACGGCCCCGAGTCCGCGCAGGTGGCGGTAGGCCTGGAGAATCTGGCCGGCTTGTACGGGCGGCAGGGACGCCCTACGGATGCCGGGCCGCTCCTGGCAAGTGCGCTGGCCATTCGCGAAAAAGAGCTGGGCGTCGAAGATCCCAAGCTGATTCCCGACCTGGTAAACCTGGCGGACGCCTACGCGCACGCCGGGCGCGCCCCCGCGGCGGCTACCCTGTCGCGCCGCGCGCTGGCCATCGGCGAGAAATCCTTTGGACCCGAAAACAGCCAGTTGCTGCCGGCCCTCCACTTGCTGGCTCTAGCTCTCCGGGAGCAGGGACAGTTCACCGAATCAGAAGTGTTCTCGAAGCGCATGATCGCGATCGCGGAAAAGACGCCCGGTCCCGAGAGTCCGTCGCTGGCCCACGCCTTGGATGAACTGGCCGAGACTTATGGCGATGACGGCCGCTACGCCGCGGCGGAGCCTTGTTACCAACGCAGTATGGCGATATGGAAGCATCTGCTCGGTGAGATGCATCCGGCCATCGCCGCCGAATGGAACAAGCTCGCTCTGCTCTATGAAAGGCTCGGGCGTATGTCCGACGCCGAATCTTCCTATCGGCGGTCGCTGGCCATTCTGGAAGAGACCGGCGGCCCCGGCCATCCGGACGTGGCGAACACCCTGCTGAACTATGCCGGACTGTTGCGCAGGACCAGGCGCAAGAGCGAGGCCCGCCGCCTCGAAGAGCGTGCCAACGCTATCCTGGCCAGCCATGAGCCGCCCCAGGGTAAGGTTTCGCTGCCTATCAATACGGTGCGTTGAAGCGCCTCAAATCGCCGTTGAGGCCGCAAAACCGGCCAGTCGCGGGCGCACCCTCCGAAACCCTGCTGTGTGTATGGTTTAATGAGTTGTCTAGTATGGCGCATGCGGCCAAATCGTTGCGCACCTGGCGCAGGACCTGGCGAGCCGCCAACCGGCGCGCGCGCGAGCTCCGCATGATCTATAAGGGGCTGGTTTCCACCGACCACCCCATCCTGGCGCACATCATTCCCATACGCCGCTGCAATCTTTCTTGCGCCTACTGCAACGAATACGACAATCACTCCAAACCGGTGCCGCTCGAAACCATGTACCAGCGCCTCGATCGTCTGGCCGGGCTTGGTACCACCATCATTACGATCAGCGGCGGCGAACCTCTGCTCCACCCGGAACTCGATCTGATCGTGGCGCGTATTCGCCGGCATCGCATGATAGCCGGCATGATTACCAACGGCTATCTGCTCACCGCCGAGCGCATCCAAAGGCTCAACCGCGCGGGGCTCGAGCATCTCCAGATCAGCATCGACAACGTCATGCCGGACGAAGTCTCGAAAAAGAGCTTGAAGGTGCTGGACAAAAAGCTACAGCTTCTGGCCGAGCACGCCGAGTTTCACGTCAATATCAATTCGGTTGTGGGCGGCGGCATTCGCAATCCGCAGGACGCCCTGGTCGTCGGCAAGCGCGCCGTCGAGCTGGGCTTCACCTCTACCGTCGGAATTATTCACGATGGCACCGGACAGTTGCAGCCCCTGGCTCCCGGCGAGCGCGAAGTCTACGCCGAGATGCGCGGCATGGAGAAGAGCAGCTACGCGCAGATCAATTATTTTCAGGATAACATCGCGCTGGGCAAGGAAAATCACTGGCGCTGCCGGGCCGGCTCGCGTTATCTCTACATCTGCGAGGACGGGCTGGTGCATTATTGTTCACAGCAGCGCGGATATCCGGCCAAGCCCCTGGCGGACTACACCGTGGCGGATATCCGGCGCGAGTTCTTGACCGAAAAATCATGCGCCCCGCGCTGCACGGTGGCCTGCGTGCATCAGATTTCGTATATGGATTTCTGGCGCGCGCCGCAATCCCTCGCGCCCGGCGGCGTGCCACAGGCGGAAGCAGACCGCCTGGTGCAGATTCGCTAACACAGTTCATCCCCGGCACTTATTAGCGGTTGGAATTCCTGATTTTCCACTCGAGCTCACTCAGCCGCTGTTTCAGCCGCTCTTGTTCGAGGCGCTTGTTGCCATGCCAATAGGCCAACGGCCAGACGATGCAAACCATAACAAATGCTACTGCGGAGCCGTTCACAGTCAGAAGAATGCAGAAATACAGCACCGTCCGGAGGATCCAACCTATAACACCTCTGGGGCGGTACAGTAAGAACAGCCGACGAGCTTTATCGCTGTCCTGAACTTTGGGCTTCGCGCGATCCGCGTTGATATGCTGCCGCGCGAGTTCTGCCGCACGTGCCCGCCGCTCGTCGTCTGCGAGTTCCTGCGCCCTCGCCCTCTCCCGGCGCTCGGCTTCTACGCGTGCCTGGGCGTTCGCCCTCTCCCGCGCCCTCCGCTCCGCCTCTACACGCGCCTGCGCGTTCGCCCTCTCCCTGTGCTCGGCCTCTTCGCGTGCTTGCGCGCTCGCTCTCTCCCTTGTCCTCCGCTCGGACTCTTCGCGTGCCTGCACGCTCGTCCTTTCCCGCGCCCTCCGCTCGGCTTCCGCAACTTCTTCGAGCGTCCTCCGTACCGCCGTAGCTCGCGTTCCCGCCGTCACGCCTCCTTCATAGGCAGCGTTAGGAAACATCGGTATGCGCGCGATATCTCCCCGCCCTTGTTCAGGAGAGAGTACCTCCGGCCGAATCGACTCATCTGGAAACGCTTTCTTAAGATTCCGCCTGATCAAGTCGCCGAGTTCACTCACTGAAATCCGGGGACCAAGCTGCTCATGCCCCTTACGGAGCGATGTAAGAAGCGCTTCGGAGAACATCGTATGGGCAAGCCCCTGCGGTGCAAGCGAGAAGTCCCGGGCGCTTGACGAGCACAGCAGCGTAGTCCCCAGATCGGGGAACTCAGAAAGAATCTTACGGCCGGCCGCCTGTGACGGGCCAGACTGAAATTCCTTGTAAGCCGACGCTGCGAAACAGCAATCTAAAATCAGGAATTTTCGGAGGAACCCGGCGTTGGTCTTGATAACGCCCGCAAGGTCGCTCGCACGCATACCGCTAAATCCCTCGCATCCCGCCTTCGTTCCGCGGACCGCAAAGCAAAATGCCTGATCGCGAGACGTGAACAGTCCGTGCCCGACATAGTAAATGATCAGGTCGCGCGGCTCGGCGCCTTGATTGATCAGTTCAGTCGACGAGCGTTCGAGACAGCGTCCGATCTCGAGTAACTGGTCAGACGATGAACGCTGATCGTCAAAAAGGCACGTTACGTTGCCCGGAGGAAGGCGCAGTACTTCCATCAAATACCGGCGGAAGTCATTCGCCGAGTTGGAGAACGCTCGCCCGTGCGCAAGGTTGGGGGCCAGCGGGTACTCACTCGCTCCCAGGATCAAGGCCAGTGTTTGTCGAGATGTTGGCGGAATCTCAGCCATTGCAATTTCCTCATGCCATCCTGGAAATGGCCTCGGCAATCCGCGGCACGTCTTTACTGTCGAGATGGCTGGCAACCATAACTACTTGGCCGTGACGTCTGATCTCAATTTGTACGCCGCTGTTTCGGGCCATCCAGCCGGCGATCCCCTTGGCCACCGCCGTGGCGGCCGCGGTTCCCAGCACCACGGCCAGAGTCGCTCCGAAATCCTGGGTATCGGGCCGTTCTCTCTGACGGTCCACGACTATACTTCGGTCCACATCACGGAGCGCATCGGCCAGACTGCCTGCGCATCGATTGCCTTCCGCGGTGGAGGCGTTCGGAAACCTGACGATTACCGATTCGGTGGACATGAACTCCGCTCCTAAAAACTGCCGATTTTATGGATTTTACTCCAGTCCTGCCTCCCCAGAGGAGCAGACCTGTGGGGTAGTGGTTTTGACCCACGGTTCCGTTTCAACGGGGGCTGTTTACCGCAGCGCCTTCCATACCAAGAACAGCGCCCCGGCAACGAAGCCTACAGCCGCCTGATACTCGCGGTTTTTCGCGTATAGCGACCACTGGAAGGGCTTCGCCGAACGCACCCCAGCCATGCGCGGCACCAGCGCCGGCACGCGTTCCGCATACGCCGCGTATTCCGGAAACAGGCTGCGCAGGTGCTGCTCTTCGAGTTGCATAACAGGCAGATAGATACATAGAAATACCACAAAGAACAGCCCGCCCAAGCCCAGGCTGCGTGCCGCAATCGCGAGGCCGGCGGCCACCAGCATGGTCCCGAGATACAGCGGATTGCGAATATACGCATATGGCCCGGCGGTGGCCAGCGCCTGGTTCTTCGCCAGGTGTCCGGCGGCCCAGCCGCGCAACCCGAGGCCGAGCAGCGCCACAGGCAGGCCGCCAGCCAGCGACCGCGCATCCGGATGCGAGAACCAGGCAAACGCCGCCACCAGCACGAAGCCACAGGTCACCCGCAAACGGGCTACCAGATCCGCGTAAGGCTTGGGGAAGAGCGGCAGTTTCAAGCCAGGCAATCCGCCGTGCGGGGACGCTGTGCCAGGTGCGGCCGGAGCGCTTCAAACACCGCTTCGGGCGAGATCTCGCGCATGCTGGGATCAATCTGGGCCAGTCGCTTGTAGGAGGTGATGGCGCGCGGGCTGCGGAGCAGTGTCAGGCTGCCGCCGATAGGGCCGTTGCGCGCGGGATCGGTCGGCCCGAATAGCGCTACGCCGGGCTTCCCAAGCGCTGCCGCCAGGTGCAGCGGCCCGCTATCGAGGCCCACCACCGCAACCGCGCGCCGCGTGGCGTCGATAAGCCCCTCGATCGACGAGAAATGCGTGACTGTGTCCGGAACGCCGGCGAGTTTCTCCCGCTCGGCAGGCGGGCCGTTCAGGACCAGCGTCATGCCAGCCTCCTGGCGGAGATACGCACCCAGCTGCCCATAAAATTCCAGGGGCCACTGCTTCGCGCCCCAGCCGCTCAAAGGGCTGGCCAGAACAAAAGCTCCCGCCGGCAGCGAGCCCTCGGGCCGGCCCTGCGGCAGCGGAAAAGCCTGCACGGCCGTGGAAGCGCCCGCGCCGGCTGCCAGGTCCAACGCGCGGCCCACCGCATGCAGAGAGCGCGCCGCGATCTTATCGGAATAGAACAGGGCAGCCAACGGCTCGCGCGCGTGAGCCTGGTGGTACCCGAAGATCCGGTCCGCGCGGGCCGCGCATGCCGCCAGGGCGGACTTGAGTAGACCCTGGAAGTCCACCGCAAAATCGAACCGCTCCATGCGCAGCTCACGCCAGGTGCGCCAAAGAGCTCCGCCGCTGCCGCGATCGAGAAGCACCAGCCGGTCCACGAACGGATTGCCTTCCAACAGCGGCGCCCAGCGCGGCTCCACAACCCAGGTCAGGCGCGATCCCGGAAAGCTGTGTTTCAAGGAAGCCACCGCCGGCAGCGTATGGATGATGTCACCCATGGCGCCCAGGCGCACCACCAGGATACGACTGCCTCTACTGGGCCTGCCGCCGGTGTACATGTTGAATCAACTCACGCATGCGCTGTTCGTGGGCGGCTTCCAGGCGGACGATATGCTGCGCTGGAAACGCCGCCAGCAGGCTCTGCATCTGCCGATCTTCCAAACTTACCACGTAATCCACCATGGCCAGCGCGGCCACCATTTCGGCGCGCGCGCGGGCGTCTAACAGAGGCTGCCCGGGCGTCCCCAGCGCGACCAACAAGACCGCGTCCGGCAGGCTGTCGCGCACCCGCTGAAGCTCGCGAACATGGGCTGCCAACAGCACGTCAAAGTACCCGGTCGCAAGCGCCGCCTTCCCCGGGCCGCGCGCCAGGGCACATGCTTCTTCCGGGGTGATGATCTTGGTTCGAGTGTCCACTAGTGGGCGGTTTCCTCCCAGAGGCGCAGCGCCACGGCGGCGACTCTCTGCGCGCTAACGCGGGTCATGCAGCGGTGGTCGATCGGGCATTCACGCAACAGGCACGGGCTGCACTCCACCGGCTCCCTTACGATGCGCGCCCAGGCTCCCGTGGGGCCTGTGGTGGTATCGTCGGTGGCCCCGAATACCGTTACTGTTGGCACGCCCAGCGCGGACGCCACATGCATGGCGCCGGAATCGTTGCTCAGGAACATGCGGCAAGCGGCGGTCAGGTCTATGAACTGGCTGAGGGTGGTCTCGCCCGCGAAGTTGTGGGCCTCCGTGCCGGCCCCGCCACACAGTTCGGCAATCTGCGCGCAAAGCGGGCGCTCGGCCGCCGAGCCGAACAGCACCAGCGAAGCTGCATACGCACGGGCGACCGAGGCGGCTGTTTCGGCGAAGTGCTCGGGGAGCCATCGCTTGGCATTGCCGTAAGCCGCTCCGGGACTCAGGCCGATCGCGGGCAACGGAATGCCTGCATCGCGCAGGGCAGCCATGCCGGTCTCCCGCGCTTCCCCGCAGCCATCCAGGCGGATTTCCGCGCACGGCGGATATTCCGCAATGAGGCCGGCACGTCGCAGCAATTCAAGGTAATAGAAGCGTTCGTGCCTCGGGATCTCACCCGGCTCGGGGGCGGCGATCGGCTCCGTCAGCAGCCAGCCGCGCGCGTCGCGCCGGTAGCCTATGCGGCGCGGGATGCCGGCCCTCCACGCCAGCAGCGCGGCGTCGAAGGAATTGGGCAGCAGGACGGCGCAATCGAACAACTCGCGGCGCAGTTCAGCAGCGGTCCGGCCGCGGTCGCCGGTATACGGGAGCACATGGTCGATGGCCCTCTCACGCGCGTAAAGACCAGCCACTGAGGGCCGCGCCAGAACGGCCAGATGGGCGCCGGGAAACGACTCGCGGATCGCGCGGATGGCAGGCAGCGACATGACCGCGTCACCCAGCCAGTTGGTCGCGCGGATCAGGATTTTCGTTTGGTTTCGCGGCAGCATCCTATTTTACCGAACCGCTGCGGTATGCCGGCAGCGACCAATTCATTAGTTCAAACCGTGGGCGACGTACAAGTCCGACTGCGCCACCAGGAAGTTGTATGCGTAAGCGCGGCCGTCCGGCGTGATCCACAGATCGTTTACCTCGAGCACTGGCTGCGACGGATGAATGACTTTCCACGGCGATCTCTTCCCGGTTGCTATCTCGACCACCGCTACCGGGAGGCTGGCGCCATCATCGCGCTGGGTCTGCACGTACAATGACCGGCTGTCCTGTCGCCAGCCGATGGGAAGTTCGTTTTGCGCAATACCGTGGACCTCCCGCGCGGCTCCTCCGTCCACCGGATATACGAACCAGCTACCCCCCGGGCCATGGGTCAAGACCTGTTTGCGATCCGGCGATATGAGGTAAGAAGGCGAGTCAGGAGCGCCTTCCGGGCACAGCGCCTGTACTTTTCCCTGGAGCGCATCCCAGGCAAAGCACTGCAACTTTTTTCCGGGCAAATGGCCAATCACAAGATAGCGCCGCTCGCCATCCAACCATCCAAACACCATGGCGGGCCCTATTCCCGGAACATTGATCTCGGAGTCTTCACCGGGCCCCGTGGGCAGCAACAAGAAGCGCCTAGATCCGGCATTCTGGGAGACGCCTGACACCCAGTTGCCATCCGGCGACAGCTTGAAAGCGTGCCCGGAGGCCACCCGAAAGGCCGGAGAGCCGTCGGTCCTGCGCATATAGATGCTTCCATCAGGTCCGCCGCTCTCGCCGGTAATGTTGGCCGCAATGACTTGTCCGTCGTCGGAGATGCCCGCCAGTCTGCCTGAATCCAAACAGGACAGATCGCGCTCGGCGGAGGCCCCCGGCGCCATGCCCAGAATCCCCAGCTGCGACGATCCGGTGCTCAGCAGCGCGTCCCCGGTCCGGGCGATATCGTAAAGCTTCACGCTGGACGGCAGGTTCCCCGCCACCCGCCGTTTGCCGTGCAGATCGACGGCATAGATAGCGCCGGGTTCGGCGGGGTCGAATGAACGAAACCAGATCTGATCGCCTTTGGGCGACCAGCAAAGGCCGGAATTCTCGTCCGTGGTGTTTTGGCCCGACATGGCGCCGAGAGATGTTTGTTTGCCTGCGCGGTCGACCACCATCAATTCGACGGCCCTGCCATTGAGACGCCGGGCATAGGCCACGCGATCTCCCTCCGGCGAAACGCGGATCATCCAGAGCGGCCGGGCTATGTTGTCGGCGAGCACGGTACCGATGGGATACTCGAGCCGGTTGTCGGCGTTGGCTCTGCGCAGCACCGCGAGGGAGGCGCCGTCGGGCGACCAGTCAGCCGCGAGTACGCCGTCGAGGAGCGGGCGCATACGCGCTCCACGATCGAACGGCGCGGTGAGAAATGCGATGTCCTGATTTGCGGAGACCGACAAGAGCTGGCTATCCGGCGGCATCTGCAAATCCCGTGATTCGGGACTTCCCGGCACTGCCAGGTAAACG
>Ga0302324_100011783_pt1 | contig 17903 bp, 15 predicted proteins | sample Palsa_T0_1_FD_201949 | JGI IMG/M metagenome (GOLD analysis project Ga0302324, IMG submission 201949) | Peat permafrost microbial communities from Stordalen Mire near Abisko, Sweden - Palsa_T0_1 | ecosystem: Environmental > Terrestrial > Soil > Palsa > Peat permafrost | place: Sweden: Abisko... | reverse complement strand
AGCGGCGTCATGTCGAACGACGAAGCCTTCGTCGCGCAGTTCCTCAAGACGGTCGCGGACATCGGAGAGCGCTACTGGCGGCTCCCGCTGTACCCGGACTACGAGCAGCAGATCAAGAGCGACATCGCCGACATCAAGAACAGCGCGGGCCGGCCGGCCGGCGCCGAAACGGCCGGCACGTTCCTCAAGAACTTCGTCGCCGACACGCCGTGGATCCATCTCGACGTCGCCGGGACGGCGTATCTCGACAGCGAGTCGTCCTACATGGCGAAGGGTCCGACGGGGACACCGGTGCGCGCGTTCGTGACGATGGTCGAAGCGCTCGCCGGCGACGGCGCGCTCAGCAACGGCATGGTCGGCAACACGGCGAAGGCGACCGCATAGGGTACAGCCCGGGCATGGACCCGCAACAACCCGTGATTCCCGACCCCGACTTTCCGCAGCAAGACCCGTCGGGACCGGTGTCGGACCCGGTCGATCCGAACGCGCCGACGGAGTACGACGCCGGCGACGAAGCCAAGCTCGACGACTACGATGAAGCAGACGCGGAGTCGTTTCCGGCCAGCGACCCGCCGGCAGCCGGCGAGCCCGGCGTCGGTTAGACCGTCGGGTCAGGCTTTGAGCGCGGGCTGGCGGTCGGCCTGAGCCGAGCCGTGCGAATCCCCGGGCGCGGTCGGGTAGCGGCCGTTGAGGCAGCCCAAGCAGAAATCGTGCCGGCCGCGGCCGGTCGACGCGACCAGACTGTCGATGTTCAGATAGCCCAGCGAATCGGCGCCGAGGCGCTCGCAGATCTGCGGGACGGTGAGGTTGGCCGCGATCAGCTCTTCGTGCGTCGCCATGTCGACGCCGAGATAGCACGGGTGGACGATCGGCGGCGAGGTGATGCGCAGGTGCACTTCGCGCGCTCCGGCGTCGCGCAGCAGCGACACGATGCGCGGGGTCGTCGTTCCACGCACGATCGAGTCGTCAACGACCACGACGCGCTGGCCGCGCAGGTTCTCGACGATCGGGTTGAACTTCAAGTGCACGCCTTGGCTGCGCATCTTCTGATCCGGGCTGATGAACGTGCGCCCGATGTAGCGGTTCTTGATCAGGCCTTCGACGTACGGCAGCCCGCTCTCGGCGGCGTAGCCGATCCCACCCGGGATCGCGCTGTCGGGCACCGCCATCACGCAGTCGGCGTCGATGGGATGCTCGCGCGCGAGCGCGCGGCCCATCTCGTAGCGCGCCATGTAGATCGATCGCCCGCTCAGCATGCTGTCCGGGCGCGCGAAGTAGATGTACTCGAACATGCACAGCGACGACGGCTTGACGACTTCGGTGTGCTCGGTGCGAATGCCGCGGCCGTCGATCACGACGACCTCGCCGGCCGCGATCTCGCGCAGGTAGTGCGCTCCGACCGTGGCGAGCGCGCAGGACTCCGATGCGATCATGTAGCCGCGGTCGCCGTAGGTGCCGATGCACAGCGGCCGCACGCCCCATGGATCACGGAAGCCGAACACCGCATCGGGCGTCAGCATCACCACCGAGTACGCGCCCTCGGCTACTCGCATCGCCGCTTTGATCTTGTCGGCCCAGGTCGGCCCCGGCGCGAGCGCGATCGTCTTGGCGAGGATCTCCGAATCAGACGTGGCGGCGAGCCGCACGTCGGCCGGCAGGCGCGCGGCGAGCTCGTCGGCGTTGGTGAGGTTGCCGTTGTGCGCGAACGCGAACGGCCCGAGGTTGGAATCCTCGACGAACGGCTGCGCGTTGCACACGACCGAGCTGCCGGTCGTCGAATACCGCGTGTGACCGATGGCGACGTCACCGCGCAACCGGCCGAGGATCTCCTCGTCGAAGACGCCGGTGATCAGCCCCATCTCGCGGTGGCTGTCGAGCGTGGTGCCGTTTCCGACGGCTAACCCGGCGCTCTCCTGACCACGGTGCTGCAGCGCGTAGAGACCGAAGTAGGCGAGCCGCGCCACGTCCTCGCCCGGCGCGTAGATCCCGGTGATCCCGCACGCCTCGTGCAGAACGTCGCCGGCCGGCTGCACCGCTTCCTGGTCGTACGCCCTTGCCACTTGCCCTGTCTTCGCCGCCGGGCGCCGGCTTTCAGCCTAGCGGCGGCGCGATCCGAAAAGCTCCAGCAGCGCGAGGAAGATGTTGATGCCGTCGAGGTAGATCGCGACCGCCAGCTGCACTGCGCTCAGCCCGTCGCCGCCGGCGCGGATTCGGCTGAAGTCGATCAACGTCAAGAGCGTGAACACACCGAGCACCAGCCACGAATACGTGTCGGGGTGGATGAAGTTCACGAAGATCGAGATGACCCCGACGATGACGAGGGCGATCAGCAGGCCGAATGCGATCCCGCTCAAACGCCGCCAGTCGAACGAGAACACGAACGCGACGCCGCCCAGCACGAGCATGCCGAAGCCGGTCGTCGCCGCCGCGTTGACCACCACGTCGGGCCCGACGAGCACCGTGTAGCGCGCGATGGTCGGCGCAATCCCGATCCCCATCAAGAACGTGAAGGCGTAGAACCACAGTAACGCGACCTGCGGGTTGTTCCGGACGGCGTTCATCACGAACAGCAGCACGAAGCCGCCGACGAAGGCGATCAAGCCGCCGATCGGCGAGACGCCGCGGAACAGGTATGCGGCGCAGGCCGTGATCAGGAACCCGACGCCGGTGATGCCGAGAACTTGGCCCAGCAGTCCGGGGACGCTGGCGGCCGGCGCGAGCCCGCCGGCGGGTGGGCGGCCGTAGGGGCCTCGAGACTGATACATCGCGTTCCTTTCTACCGCCATGGCGGGGCGGCGGTTACGGCGGGACGAATCGGTCGCGCCGAAGATGGTCGCCGCGTCTCGTTTTCGGACCACGGCGGTGTCCCTGCGCCGGTACGCCGGCGCGGTGACCGCCGGCCTGCTCACCTTCGCCGTCATTCTGGCCAGCTCGCACCTGCGGTCGACCCAGCAGAACAACTATACGCGCGTCGCCTACGCATGGCTGCATGGGCGGATGTGGATCGACTGGCCGGGACGCTGGATGGACGCCGTCCAGTATCGCGGCCACTACTACGGCGTCGACGGCCCCGTGCCGGCTATCTTCATGCTGCCGTCGGTCGCGATCTGGGGCAACGACGCGAACCAGACGACGGTCGCGATCATCATCGCCGCGGTCGCGACGGTGCTGGCCTGGCTGCTGGCGGAGCGGCTCGGCGTCGGCGACCTCACGACCAAGGTCTACCTGACGCTGTTCTTCGTGGCCGGGACCGACGTGTGGTGGTGCGCGGAACTGGGCGACGTCTGGTTTCTGGCCCACCTCGTCGCGCTCGCATTCATCCTCGGTGCGCTGCTCGAGCTGACCGGCAAGGGCCGCGGGTGGGTCGTCGGACTGTGTCTGCTGCTCGGGGCCGGCGCGCGCTTCCCCGAGATCGCCGCGCTGCCGGTCTTCATCTGGATGCTGTGGACCGGCGCGCTGAGCGGCCGGCGCTACTCGCGCGCGGAGCGGCTGGCGCGGCTGCGTTCGTTCGGCGCCGTGCTGGCCTGCGGCGCGATCGCGTTCGTCGGCTACGACGAGCTGATGTGGGGGACGATCCTCGACATCGGGCACACCGTGTACTATCACGACGACGCGTGGGGGTCGCCGACCGGGTCGCCGTTCCAGCTCTCGTACATGCCGTACCAGATCTACTCGTTCTTCTTCCGCGCCCCGGTGCTGGTCGAGTGGCTGCAGCACGTGCAGTGGCCGTACGTCAAACCCGACACCAACGGGATCGCGCTCACCTACACCAGTCCCGCGCTCGTTCTCACCTTCCTGGCGCGCACGCCGCGCAACGTCGTCGCCGCGCTGTGGATCGCCACCGCGCTCGTCGCAGCGCCCGAGTTCTTGTACTACCTCAACGGTTGGGTTCAGTTTGGCATGCGTCATGCCCTCGACTTCTTGCCGTACCTGTTCGCGCTGATGTGCATCGCCGTGCGCGAGCGGCTGCCGAACTGGGGCATCCTGCTGATCATCTGGTCGGCGCTGGTCGGCGCGTGGGGCGTGTGGTACTGGAACAGCTACGTGCGCACTGGCGGCTGATCGCAACGACCGCGACAGTGGAGCGACGCCGGTCACGATTTGGCGGCACCGGCATGATCTGAGCGCGCGAACCTGGGCTCAGCCGGACTTTCAAGAGCCTTAGTCGCGACGTATCGGCTTCCCTAATGGTTAAGAACCAACCCTTCGTATCTCGAGCCTGCCGTCGTCGATGTTGTCTCCCTGATTTTCATGAGGAAAAACGAGGGCAGCAACCCTAGAAGGGAATCTCTTCCTCTTCGACATCATCCGCGATTGAGGTCAACGCAATAGGCGTTGACTTGGGTGGCGTCGTCGTTTGATCGTTCAGCAAATTCCAGGCAGCTTTCGGCAACCAGCCGTTGCGGTCGTCAGTAGCTTCGGTCAGGAGAAACAACCCTTCCGGCTTGTCCCTATTTTGATTCTTCTTGGCGTACGCTAACACAGCATCGCCCAGCTGTGTACCGGCGGTCGATGCAGCAAGTATGAATAAGTTGTCGAAGACGTGGAGCCATTCCGTGACGTCATCTCTCGCGTTAAGAAAGTGTTTTGCCTCATCATAGCTCATGAATTGGTCTGTAAAGACCAGAAGGTAACTCCATTTCATTGGTCTTCTTGCCCCGCAATCACAACGTCTTCTGTGCTCGACCCGCGTACGTTCTCACCGATATCGTCGGGGACTATGGTTGCTATTGCAGACTTCCTTGCAGGAGTACTCGACACCGGACTACTCGAGAGTTCGAGGAGCTCGGGATCTCTAATCACCCCACGGCCGGACTCAACGAGCGAAAGCGACCGGTCGCGTAAACGATAATCTTCTGACTGAAGCCGGTCCGGGTTTGCAAACATGAAGTAAACGTGAGTCATACCAAAAAGCGCCGGAAAGAAAACTGCCAGACCGAGATCGAAGTATAGAGCAATACCATCGAGAAAACGCGCTAGCGCAATAGCCGGTAAGCCGAAACCGAGTGAAAGCACTAAAAGCGGCTGCGTTACACCGCGAATTGCCGTGCCGGCCAAGCGCTCTCGCATTTGCGTGGGCATTGACCTCACGGATAGTCCTTCTTATGTTGAGCGGTTCCAGGCGCGCTCGGCTGCGATGCTGCCGGCGCGTATGACGCCAATCTATCGGCCACGACAAACTCCCCCCACGGCACCTCGGCAACATTCATCGTGGGCCCGCAACCACTAGTCAGACCGCCGCTGGCTCTTTACCTCCAGTACGGATCCGCCAGTAGGGACGTGTATTGGGCCTCAGTCGGGTAGGCACGCTCAATCGATGGCCAAAACAATGCGGAGAGCTCGATCGACCAAGCGCATCGTTTCGGGGGGGATTTCGCCCAGCTTTTCCCCGATGAAACGCCGTTTGTCCAAGGCTCGGATCTGACTGCAGACGACAAGACTGTCCTTCGTCGTTCCCGCGACGCCCTTGGACAGAAAGATGTTAAGGAGGTTGCCGGGCCGGTTATTCGCGTCGTTCAGCGGGACGATGATCGTGAGCGGGTTACGGTCCTCAGCCGCTTGATCGACCATGTTACGGCGAACGATGACGCATGGCCGCGTCTTTTGCTTCTCTGCCCCGACCGTTGGATCGAGGGCGACACTGTAGACTTCGCCGCGCTTCAATCGAGACCATCGTCCGTTGTATGCGCAAAGTCTTCCGTAATGGCCAAGTCGCGGTCAACGTCTTCGAGGAGCAAGAACGACACTTCAGTATCGAGCCGCTCCCGCTGGCGCCGGCTGATTGCTTCTCGAGTTGCGTTCAGCATGAACTGCGTTCGGTTCGTGCCAGCCTCCGCGTCGATCATCGCGAGAACGTCGTCTGGGACTCGCAAGGTAATGGTCGCCATTGCACTAGTATAGCCTCCGCGTCAATACCATTTGTAGGTACACTCCTCAGTACGCCTGCCTAAGAACAGCACACTGCAGGTCGCTTATCGAGTTAGCCGAACATATGTTCGATGGCGGGATTGCCGGTCGTGCGACGGCCCGGCGAGGTGCGGGTCGCCGAGGTCGCTGCGAAGAGCGCGCTCAACCGGGTTCGGGGGATGGGATTCACCTGGTCGCTGAACCCGTATACCGGCTGCGCTCACCAGTGCGTCTTCTGCTACGCGCGGGGCACCCACGCGTATCGTGAGCTCGACGGCGTTCGCGAGTGGGGATCGGTGCTGACCGCCAAGGTCAACCTCGCCGCGGTGCTGCGGGCGGACCTGTCGCGCTCGACCTACCGCGGCGACGAGATCGCGATCGGGACGGCGACCGATCCGTATCAGCCGCTCGAAGGGCGCTACCGGCTCATGCGCGGGATCCTCGCGGCGCTCCGTGACGCGCGCGCGCCGTTTCACATCACGACGCGTTCGCCGCTGATCGTGCGCGATCTCGACCTGCTCGCGCAATGCGCGGGCCGCGCCGAGGTCGGCGTCGCGGTGAGCATTGCGACGCTCGACGACCGCGTCGCGCGTGAGATCGAGCCGACGGTCGCGCCGCCGCGCCAGCGGCTGCGCGCGGTTCGCGCGCTCGCGGATGCGCGCATTCGCGTCGGGGTCGCGGTTGCGCCCGTGCTCCCGGAGATCACCGACGACGCCGCAGCGATGGCCGCGGTCGTGCACGCCGCAGCGGACGCCGGCGCGTCGCACGTATGGCACAGCGCGCTCAACCTGGGCGCGGTTACGCGCGACGCGTACTTCGCATTCCTGGACGAGACGCGGCCGGAGCTGGTCGAACGGTATGCGCGCTTGTTCAGGCGCGGCCGGTACGCCGATTCCGCGTACGTGCGGGAGGTCGCCGAGCGCTTTCGCGCGGCCTGCCGTGGGACGCGCTTCGCCCGCCACCGAGGGCTGCCGCAAGATCCGTCCGGAACGCAACTGGCATTGCTGTAGAGGCGTCGGGGACGGAAAGCTCCGAGAAGATATGGGCAGGCGGTGCCGAAGCATCCGGCATGACGACTGGGGCGTGTCGTGTTCTTTTCGCGTGGCTTTTTCCGCTGCTGCTGGTTGCGGCGTTACCCGCCTCGGCTGATGTGCCGCTCGACGCAGCGGCGATCTACGCCAAGATCGCCGCCGCCGCAGGCGCAGAACCGGCCGCGTATCGTGAGACGCTCGAGTTCGTGTCCTCGAACGGCACCAAAATGGTCGAGCGCGACTATTACCGCGGCAGCGACCACCGTTTAGTGTACGACACCGGACCGCTGCACGCCGAAAGCGGGACGTACAAAGGCGACCCCTGGTACATGAACGAGAACGGTCAGGTCGTGTTCGACGACCCCGACAATAACGGTGCTCCGCGCCATCCCGCGCCGCCGTCGGTCAGCGCGATCCACACGCCGGTCGAAGGGTACGTGATCGCGGCGCTCGATGCGCGCGGCCGCGGGACCAAGGAGTACGTCGACGCCGCGACGTGGCAGGTCGTGCGGCGGGATCGCATCACGGCCGACGGCACGATCGTCTCGACCTACGACGACATCCGCGCCGACAACGGCCGCACGTTCGCTCACCACATACACGTCGATGATCGAGCGTCAAAGGTCACCACCGACATGCACGTCACGAGCTATGATGCGAGCGACGTCGCCGAGTCCGACGTCGCGGTGCCGAGCCCGCGCCGGGCGCTGGTGGAATTCCCGCCGGGCGTCACGTCGGTCGACCTTCCGGCGACGTTCTCCGGAACGCAGGTCTTCGTGAGGGTCATGGTCGGCAACCGTGGCCTCGACTTCACGCTCGACACGGGCGCAGCTGGGATCACGATCGACTCCGACGTCGCACGAGAGTTGGGTGTGCCGCAACTCGACCGCAGGTCGAGCGTAGCGGCGGGACGTTACGATACGAGCGAGGCGATCGTGCCGGAGATGAAGGTCGGTTCGCTCACCATGCGCAACGTCGCGGTCCACGTCGTGCCGCAGGGTTGGGAAGAGGCGCCCGGCCTCAAGGACGTCGGGCTGCTAGAGTTCGACTTTCTGGCCGAGCTCGGCGTGACGATCGACTACGAGCATAAGCGCGTCACGGTCGTGCCGGGGCAAGTCTTCCAGCCCCCAACCGACCCACGCACGATTCCGGTCGATGTTCGAATCGGCAGCGGCCAACCGCGAACGACCGTGGCGGTGAACGGCGTCCAAGGCGATCGGTTCATTCTCGATACCGGCGGCGACGGTACCTTCATGATCTTCGATTATTTCGCGCGGTTCCATCCCGACGCGTTCAAGAACCAAACCAGCGACCAGTCGTCCGTGCGCATGCAAGGTATCGGAGGCGAGTTCACGGTTCAAAGGTACAGCATGTCGCGGATCCAATTTGCGAGCGCCGTGTTCGTGAACTTCGTCGGCTATCGGATCATATCGAAAGGTGCCTATGAGTCGGACGAGGGCGACGGCGTCATCGGCGCCGGATTCCTGCAGCTCTTCACGGTCAGCCTCGACTACGTCAACAGCCGCGTCTACCTCGTGCCGAACCGCGACGGCCGTGCCGCCACGAGCACCAAATAGCGCTACATGACGGCGGTGTTGCGGCGTTCCGGGCCGGTCTGCGTGTTCGCATTGCTGGTCGCGCTGGTCGCGCCCGCCGGGTCGGCGCCGAACGAGGTGCCGGACCCCGCCACGATTCGGGAGAAGATACGCACTGCGGCGGGTCCGGTGCCGGAGACTTATCGCGAAACCGACGAGACCGTCTCTTCCAACGGCATGACGACGGTCGAGCACGACTTCGTGAGTCCGGCCGGGCGGCGCTATACGTTCGACACCGGCCGGCTGCATAGTGAGCGCGGCGTCAGCGGTACCGATGCCTGGCACATGAACGACAACGGGCAGGTGATTCTCGACCAACCCGACCCTGGTCTGGCAACCCGCGAGCAGACGACGACCACTGTCCAGGCGATCCATACGCCGGTCGAAGGCTACGTCATCGCGACGCTCAACGTCCAAGGACACGGCACGAAGGACTACGTCGACGCCGCGACGTGGCGGATCGTTCGCCGCGAGCAGCTTACGGCCAACGGCGTGATTTCGACGACCTACGACGAGGTCCGCGCCGATCACGGTCGCAGCTTCGCGCATCACTTGCACGTCGAAAACGACAACGCGCAAACGACGACCGACGTGCGCATCACCGAGTATGTGCCGGGCGAGGTCGCCGCCGCCGACGTGGCGATCCCGAATCCGCGGCGCGCCCTGGTCGAGTTTCCGGCCGGGGTTTCATCGGTCGATCTTCCGGTGCGCTTCGCCCCTTCGCACGTCATCGTTCGCGTGACGATCAGCGGACGCGGTCTCGACTTCGTGCTCGACAGCGGCGCCAGCGGGATCACGATCGACTCGACCGTGGCACGTGCGCTCGGGCTGCCCGAGTTCGGGAAGCGGTCGCAGGTCACGGCCGGCCGGTACACGACGGCGCGAACGATCGTCGCCGAGATGCGCGTCGGTCCGCTGGTGATGCATGACGTCGCCGTGCAAGAAGTTCCGCAAGGCTGGAACAACGGCGACGTCAAGGAGGTCGGCCTGCTGGGTTTCGATTTTCTCGCCGAGCTCGGCGTGACCATCGACTACGAACACCAGCGAGTGACCGTCGTGCGCGCGAGCGATTATGTCGTGCCCTCGGATCCGCATACCATCACGCTCGACGTGCGTATTAGCAGCGGTCAGCCGCTCGCGACCGTCGCCGTCAACGGCGCGATCGGGGAACGCTGGATCCTCGATACCGGCGGTGTCGGTACCTTCATGATCTTCGATTATTTCGTCCGGCGTCAACCCGAGGCGCTCAGCGATCGCGGCGGTGGAGGAGCGGAACGTCGACGCCGCTTCGTCGGTATCGGCGGCGAGATTGAAACCCGGCCCTACCAAATCAGTTCGCTTCGTCTCGCCAACGTCAACTTCTTGAACTTCGTCGGCTATCGCGTCGTCGGCGCCGGCGAGTACGCTTCAAATAACGACGGGCTGATCGGCCACGACTTTCTCAAGCTGTTCACGCTGGGCTTCGACTACGCCGACAGCAAGATCTACCTCGTCCCCAACCAGGACGGGCGCTTATTGATGGGTATCAAGTAAGGCGCCTCGGTCGAGCGCTCGCAGCAATGCCGGCGCGAGGACATCGGCTAGCGCGGCGTCGCCCGCGTCGGACGGGTGAAAACGATCCTCGGACAAGAAGCGGTTTGCATCGCGACGCTCGCGCACGGTGGCGGCGTACAGATCGACGAAGGTCGCGCCGTTGCGCGCGGCGACGGCGCGCACCGCGGCGTCGTCGGCGCGCGAGAGGCCCGCGACTTCGGCATGGTCGACGCCGGTGAACAGCGGGCTGAGACCGACGTCGGGAACGCCGCAGCACACGATTGCCGCGCGCGGTTGGAGCACGCGAATCCGCGCGACGAGCCGGGCATAGGTCTGGGCGAAGTCGGCGGGCGCGACGTGCCGCACGGCGTCGTTGCCGCCGACGCACACCACCACCGCGTCGGCGGTCTCGTGCGCGAGCCGCGGCACTTGCAAGCGCAGGACGTCGCGCGCGGTCGAGCCTGGGATCGCGAAGTCGTCGATGCGGCTGCCGGGATGCTGCGCGAGGACGCGCAGGTAGGCGCGAAAGATGAAGCCGCGGTCGGGCGCCGACGCGCCGGTGCCGAATGCCAATGAGTCGCCGAGCGCGACGATGCGTTTGGGGCCGCCGAGCGGACCACTCGGTACCGGATGCGCGCGCGTGCGCCGGCCGCAGGCCGCCAGTGCGGCGAGCGCGCCCAGTAGGGCGCTACGGCGCATGGTCGCCCACGATCCGTCCGTCGGCCAGCCGGATCACCCGCTGCGCGCGGCGCCACACCGCTTCGCTGTGGGTGACGACGATCAGCGTCTGGCCGCGCCGGTTGAGCGCGCCGAGCAGCTCGAGCACGTTCTCGGCGGTGCGGGAGTCGAGCTCGCCGGTCGGTTCGTCGGCGAGCAGCAGCGCCGGCTCGTTCACCAACGCGCGCGCGATCGCGACCCGCTGCTGCTGTCCGCCCGACAACGCCGACGGCCGGTGGTGCATGCGATCGCCCAACCCGACGTCGCGCAGCGCACGCTCGGCGTGTTCGAACGCCGCGCCGGGACGCCGGCCCGCGTAGCGCGCCGCGAGCGCGACGTTCTCGCGCGCGTCGAGGTTCGGCAACAGGTTGAAGCCCTGGAAAACGAAGCCGATCGCGTGCGCGCGGATCGCGGCGAGCTCGCGACGCGAGGTGCGCGCCAGCGAGCGGCCGTCGATCACCACGTCGCCCGCGGTCGGCCGGTCGAGCCCGCCCAGCACGTGCATCAGCGTCGTCTTGCCGCTCCCACTCTCGCCGACCACCGCCACGTAATCGCCGGCGCCGACGCGAAACGACACGCCGTCGAGCGCGCGAACTTCGGTCGGCGTCCCCGGCGCGTGGACCTTCACGACGTCGCGAACGTCGACGATCGGCGCGGCCACGTCAGCGCCGCAAGGCGACGGTCGGCGGCAGCCGCGCCGCGGCCAGCGCGGGAACGAATCCCGCCACCGCGCTGAGCGCGACGGCGAAGGCGAGCGCGCCGAGTGCGACCGCCGGCGAGATCGCGAACAGCTGCAGGTTGCCGCCGGCCGCGCTGCGCGCGTCGATCGCCGCGACGACGGCCAGGCCGAGCACGATTCCCGCGCCGCCGCCGAGCGCGCCGATCGTCGCCGCTTCGCCGACGAAGGTGAGCAGGATCGAACCGTCGGTCGCGCCGATCGCCTTGCGGATCCCGATCTCGCGAGTGCGCTCGGTGACCGCAATCGTCATCGTGTTGACCACCGAGAACGCGCCGACCAGCAGCGCGATCAGCGCCGCGCCGAACACGATCGCGTCGAAGATACCGAGCGTCGAGCGCACGGCGTTGGCGACCTCGCGCGGGTCGCGCGCCGACAGCCCGTCGATGAGCGCGATGCGGCGCGCCAGCAGGCTCACGTCGGCGTTCGGCTTGGCGATCACCAGAAAGGCCGAGACCGGATCGGGCGGCAGCGAGTCGAGCAGCGGCGGGACGTCCTGCAACAGCAGGCTCTGCGCATCGGCGAGCGGCACGACGACCGCGGCGTCGAAGACGGTGAACGTCTTCTCCATCACGCCGACGACGGTGAACGAGTTTCCCTGCAGCGCCATGACGTCGCCGACGTCGACGTGCTCGGAGGCCGCGAAGTCGGGGCCGACGATCGCGACGCGCTGCTCGCCGCGGGCCGGCGTGCGGCCGCGCGCGATCACGAACATCTCGTGTCCAGGCGCCTGCAGCTGATCGGGGAACCCGAACACGAGCGAGGGCGGGCCGAACCGTCCGATCGCGTTGCCGCTCTCGTACGGCACGATCACCTCGGGGACGGCGGCGCGCACCCCGTCGAGCGCGCGGAGGTGCTCGTAGGCGATCGTGACGCTGCGGCGGGCGTTGGGCGCGATCAGCATCGAGCGCTGGATGTTCGCGAACACGATCCCGGTGTTCAGCGAGGTCGAGCGCGCGACGATCGTGTGCAGCCGTTCGGCGAGCGAGCCGACCACCGTCAGCGCCAGGATCCCGATCGCGATCCCGGCGACGGTGAAGAAGGTGCGCGCCGGGCGGGACGCGAGGTCGCGCAGTGCGTTCACGTCACAGGCGGGCGATGTCGGAGCGGTACGCCAGCGGGGTGGCGGGCGGAAAGCGCGACTTGAGCTCGCCGATCGCCGCATAGACGCGGTCCCGCGCCGCGGCGACGTCGCGACCCTGGGCCGCTATCGTGAGCACGCGCCCACCGGGCGATGAGACCGTGTCGCCCTCGCGCGACGACGCGCCCCAGAACGCGGTGACGTTCGGCGGCAACGCGAGATCGGCCGGGAGGCCGGTGAGCTTCGTGTTCTCGTACGGATACCGTGCGGTCGCGAGCACGACGCCGACGCACGCGTCGTCCGACCACGTCGCGGCGTCGATCTCGAGCCCGCCGTCCGCCGCCGAGCGCAGATAGCGCGCAAAGTCTCCCCGCGCGCGCGGCATCAGCACCTGCGTCTCGGGATCGCCGAAGCGCGCGTTGAACTCGATCACGAACGGCCCGCGGTCGGTCAGCATCATCCCGCAGTACAGCACGCCGCGGTACTCTTCGCCCTCGGCGAGCAGTCCGCGCAGCACCGGCGCGATGACTTGCTCGCGCACGATGTCGAGCAGGTTGTCGGGAAAGCCGACCGGCGGCGAGTACGCTCCCATCCCACCGGTGTTCGGGCCATGATCATCGTCGCCGGCGCGCTTGTAGTCGCAGGCCGCCGCGAACGGCACCATCGCCCGTCCGTCGGAGATCGCGAACACGCTGACCTCGCGACCGCTGAGGCGCTCTTCGATCACGACGTCGTGACCGCCGCCGGGGACTGCGCTCGAGCCATACCAGGCGGTGAGCAGCCCGAGCGCGCGCGATCCGTCCTCGCACACGACGACGCCCTTGCCCGCCGCGAGCCCGTCGGCCTTCACCACCGCGCCGCCCTTCCAGTGCTCGAGCGCGCGCTTGGCTTGATCGATGTTGTGCACGACCTTGAAGCGCGCGGTCGGGATCCCGTGCCGCTCCATGAAGCGTTTGGCGAACACCTTGCTCGTCTCGAGCCGTCCCGCGTTGCGGCCAGGCCCGAACACGGCGATCCCGGCCTCGCGACAGCGGTCGCCGACCCCGGCGGCAATGGCGGTTTCCGGCCCCAGTACCACCAGGTCGATCCGCTCGTCTTGCGCGCGCCGCGCAATCGAGCGCGCGTCGGTCGCGCTGACCTGATCCCAGTTGACGCCCCGCGACGCCGTGCCCGCGTTGCCGGGAACGTGAAAGAGCGCCTCGCACGACGGCGAGGACGCAAGCCGCCACGAAAGCGCATCCTCCCGCGCCCCACCGCCGACGATCAAGATTCTCACGGCGAGCGATCTTCGATATCCGCAACCGCAGCCTTGATCTCGCCTGGCGCATCAGGATCCAGTTTGATCACGCCGTTGCGCTTACGTCCAATGCGAACCGGAGCAGGTCCAGAATTGTCGTAGATAATCGCCACGTCTGCATGATCGAGAAACCACGGCAACTGCTGAAAGGAACGCTCCCGACGTTCCCTTATCTTCGCCTCTGGAACGTCGTGGCCGCCCTTTGCGACTCGCAATCGAACGCGCTCCACGTTCAAGTCAGCATTACGAAGCGTCACGTATAGAAGGCGCACATCGAAACCCCGGGACTTCGCGCGCTCTACCAATCTTCGATACTTCGCAGTGGACAGAACGGTCTCAACACCTACTGTTTGGTACGCGTCGATCGATGCCGTCAGCCACTTTTCGATTCGGTTTAGCGCCTCGGCGTTCGCGGCCAAGAACTCCAAGTCCTCATTCGCGCGCAATCGCGCCGTTAGTAAATCAGGATTGATGATCCAAACCGAACCGCCGAAGCCTTTGAGATTGGTCGCTTCGTACAGAGTACTCTTTCCAGATCCGTTCGGACCCGCGACGATCCAAAGCTGCGGTGCCTCAGCCTTTCCGAGAGGCACGTTTGGAGCCGCCGATGACGACTTTGTTCTCACGGCGGACTTTCTTTACATGTTGACGGAACGCATAACTCAAATCATCTTCGAATGTCCGGCTGTCAGCATCAACCGTCCAGATTGCAACAAGCTTGCCATCGAGGTTCCTGACGCGCGTCATCGGGACGGCCCGTACCTTGCCTCGCGATTTCGCCGATTCGATCGGACCATACACCACTTTAGCCACAACTAGCGTGTTCGGCAAAACGCTCCGGAGTCCCAGCTCCGGAATGCCGGGTCACTCCCATTCCACGGTTGCCGGGGGTTTTGAGGTGATGTCGTAGGCGACGCGGTTGACGCCGGGGACTTCGTTGACGATACGGGCGGAGATGCGGCCGAGGAGGTCGTGCGGGAGGCGGGCCCAGTCGGCGGTCATTCCGTCCTCGCTGGTGATGGCGCGGACACCGACGAGGTTGGCGTAGGTGCGGCCGTCGCCCATGACGCCGACGCTGCGCACCGGGGTGAGCACGGCGAAGTATTGCCACGGGCGCGGCGAGAGCGAACCGGCGGCGGCGTCGATCTCGCTGGTGACGATCCAATCGGCTTCGCGCACGACCTCGAGCCGCTCGCGCGTCACCTCGCCGATGATTCGCACCGCGAGGCCGGGACCCGGAAACGGCTGGCGCTCGACGATCGCATCGGGCAGCCCGAGCACGCGGCCGGCCTGACGCACCTCGTCCTTGAACAGCGTGCGCAGCGGTTCGACCAGTCCCAGCGCCATGCGCTCCGGCAACCCACCGACGTTGTGGTGCGACTTGATCTTGTGGCCGGCTTTCGAGCCGGGCGTCTTGGACTCGATCACGTCGGGATAGAGCGTCCCTTGCACGAGGAACCGCACGTCGGGGATCTTCTTCGCCTCCTCTTCGAACACGGCGATGAACTCGTGGCCTATCCGAATCCGCTTCTCTTCGGGATCCTCGACGCCGGCGAGCCGCGCCAAGAACCGTTCGCTCGCGTCGACGTGAATGACGTTGAGGTGCAGGATGTCGCGGAACGCCGCTACCACGCCGGCCGACTCGTTCTTGCGCATCAGCCCGGTGTCGACGTAGATGCAGGTCAGCTGCTTCCCGATCGCGCGCGCCACCAGCGTCGCGGCGACCGCGGAATCGACTCCGCCGGAGAGGGCGCACAGCACGCCGGCGCCGCCGACCTGCGCGCGAATCTTTTCAATCGCGTCCTCGACCCACGAGTCCATCCGCCACGACGGCGCGATGCCGGCGATCGTGTGCAAGAAGTTCTGCAAGATCACCGTGCCGGCTTCGGTGTGCACGACCTCGGGATGGAACATCGTCGCGTACACGCGCCGGCGGTCGTCGCTCATGGCGGCGACGGCGGAGCTCGCCGTATGCGCAAGTGCGGTGAAACCCGGCGGCACGGCGGTGACGGAGTCGCCGTGCGACATCCACACGCGCGACGCAGGCGCCACCCCGAGGAACAGCGGCGAATCGGCGCGGTCGATCGTCAGCTGCGCCGGGCCGAACTCGCTGCGCCCGAGCCGCAGCAGCTCGCCGCCGTAGCGCTTGACCAGCAGCTGCATCCCGTAACAGATGCCCAGCAGCGGCAACCCGTTGGTGAACACGCGCGGATCGCAGTCGAGCGCGTCGTCGCCGAGCGCCGATTCCGGGCCGCCGCTGAGCACGATGGCGGCCGGGTCGCGTTTGGCGATCTCTTCCCACGGCGTGTCGTACGGCAGCAGCTCAGAGTAGACGTTCGCCTCGCGGGCGCGCCGTGCGATCAGCTGGCTGAGCTGCGAGCCGAAGTCGAGGATGACGACGGTCGCGGTCGGCGCCTGCACGGAGGTTGCCACACCCGCGCTTTCGCGCATCAGGTCAGGACATCCGCCAGCCGGCCCGCATCGCGAGCCCAGACCAGCTCCATTGCGATGCGCTCGCCGACCGAGACGTCGCGGCCCCAGCGGTACGCGCTGTACGGTGTGTAGCGCGTCCCGGGCGAGCCCGGGATGCGCAGCGAGACGTCGTACACGACGAAGTCCTTGGGCGGCCCGCTGACGATCACGCACTGCAGCGCGAACGGCCCGATGACGCCGACGCCGTCGACCGCGCGCGCAGCGGTCACGAGACGCTCTCCGAGATCGAAGGCTTTCTCGAGCATCGACTCGGTGAGCGTGGCGGCGACGTGCCCGGCTTCCTCCATCCGCATCGGCTCGTCGGCCAGATCGCGCGCTTGGTTGAACGGCAGCCCGATGAGCCCATCGCGGTTGGTCTGACGGCGCGTGTCGGTCCCCATCAGTTCCAGCTCGCCCAGCACCGGCGACCAGAAGAAGTTCAGGTTGATCGTCGGCCCGAGCGCGAACTCCTCGATGACCGCGTCGCGCAGCCCATCCGCCGAGACGATGCCGGATGCGATGAGCTGTTCCGCGGTGCGCTGATACTCGGCTTCCGTGCGCGCGAGGAAGAACGCGCGCTCGAACGATACCTTCGCGTGCGGCGCCTTCACCATCACCAGCGTGTCGATGACATCGGGCGAAGCCAGCCGGCGCGGATAGCGGATCCCCGCGCGCTCCATGAGCGCGTACTGATTCTCGGGCTCGTCGCGCTCCTCGGCGCGCAGCAGCCGGCGGTTGCCGAGGAACGGGACGCGCATGCGCTCCTCGATCTCGGCGTACGAGTAGCGCTGATGCAAGTAGACTTCGAACGAGCGGTTCGGCACGAATACGACGTTCTCGCGGCGCAGCCGTTCCTGGACGGCGTCGTCGAGCAGGTCGGCAAAGTACGTCAGCTCGAGGGTCGCGTCGACGCAACCGCGCGGCGGCCCGTCCGCGCGGGCGTAGTAGCGGTCGTAGGTCGCATTGCGCCCGCGTTCGGTGACGATCAGGTTCTTCAGCCCCTGGGCGCGCGCGCCGGCGGCGACTTCGAGCGCCGAGTGGCTGCCGATCGAGCACAGCGTCAGCGCGTTCGCATCATACGACGCGAGTGTCCCCGCTAGATCGAACCCGTCACCTACGTGGATAGGAAGTCCCTCGCCTCCGAGGATTCGGGATAGTTCACCAGCAGCGTGCGCCGGACGTCTTTGCGTGCCTTCTTCGCTTCCGGCGAGTCCTCGCGGCCGAGCAGGTCGAAGATTCGCTTGTAGAGCCGCGGCAGCTCGTAGTCGCGCGGATACTGGTGCTGCCAGTCGTCGAGAGAGTCGATCACGTAGACGGTGTCCTTCGTCATCTGACCGCCCCAGCCGGCGTCGAGGTACTTGCCGATCCGCGTGAGCTCGTTGTGCACCCCGATCGGCGACAGGTGCGTGTGGCCGAAGTACTCGTCGGCCGGCGCGGTGATCACCAGGTACGCATTGTGCGAGACGACGTGACCGATCGTCGGGATGCCGTGCGCCGCCGCGCGGTGCGAGGCGATGGCCCGCGCCGCTTCGCG
>Ga0302324_100011782_pt1 | contig 17903 bp, 11 predicted proteins | sample Palsa_T0_1_FD_201949 | JGI IMG/M metagenome (GOLD analysis project Ga0302324, IMG submission 201949) | Peat permafrost microbial communities from Stordalen Mire near Abisko, Sweden - Palsa_T0_1 | ecosystem: Environmental > Terrestrial > Soil > Palsa > Peat permafrost | place: Sweden: Abisko... | reverse complement strand
GACACACCGATCCTCACCGGCACTTATGCGGAAAGAAACACAGCGCGCACAGAGCCTGTTCCTCAGTCGCGACGAATCCTGGCTCAGCTTCAACCGGCGCGTGCTCGAAGAAGCCGAGGACGCCTCCAACCCCCTGCTCGAGCGCGTCAAATTCCTCGCCATCACCGCGAGCAATCTCGACGAGTTCTTCGAGATCCGCATCGCCGGCGTCCTCCAGCGCATTGAAGACGGCTACAACGAAGCCACGCCCGACGGCGCCACCCTTCGCCAGTCCCTCGACGCCCTCAAGGACGATACCCAGCGCTTCGTCGCCGACCAGTACCGCTGCTGGAACCAGGAACTTCTCCCCGCCATGCGCGCCGCAAACATCCGCGTCCTCGCCTGGGACGAGATGGACCAGGACGCCCGCCAGTTTGCCACCGACTACTACCAGCGCGAAGTCGACCCCCTCCTCACCCCCATCACCATCGACCCCGCCCACCCCTTTCCTCGCGTCCTCAACAAGGCCATGTGTCTGGCGCTGCTCCTCCGCCGCAAACGCCGCGGCACTGCGGGCCCCGTCCTCGGCGTCCTCACCGTCCCCCGCGCTCTGCCGCGCTTCGTCCGCATCCCGTCCAGCAAAGGCTCCGAGGACTACATCTTCCTCGCCGACCTCATCGAGCGCAACGCCGGAGGCATGTATCGCGGCTACGAAATCCTCTCCCGAGCCGCCTTCCGCGTCACCCGCAACAGCAACCTCTATTTCCAGGAAGAAGAATCCCGCTCCCTCCTCGAAACCGTCCGCGCCGAACTCCACAACCGCCGCAAAGGCGACGCCGTCCGTCTCGAAATCGACAGCCAGGCCGATCCCGAAATCGTCGACCGCCTCCGCGTCAACTTCGAACTCGACGAGTCCCTCGTCTACCACACCGACGGCCCGGTGAATCTCTCCCGCGTCATGACCCTCTACGGCTCCTCATCCCACTCCGAGCTGAAATTCAAACCCTTCGTTCCTCGTGAACTCCGTCTCAACCGCAAATCCGCCGACCTCTTCGACGAAATTCGCCACCGCGACATCCTCCTCCATCACCCCTACGATTCCTACGACGGCGTCGTCGGCTTCATCGAAGCAGGCGCGCGCGACCCCAACGTCGTCTCCATGAAGCAGACCCTCTACCGCACCAGCGCCGACTCGCCCATCTTCCAGGCCCTCACCGAAGCCGCACAGACCAAAGAAGTCACCGCCGTCGTCGAGCTCACCGCCCGCTTCGACGAAGCCTCGAACATCCGCTGGGCCCGCAACCTCGAAGACGCCGGCGTCCAGGTCTTCCACGGCATCGTCGGCCTCAAGACCCATTGCAAGCTGTCTCTCCAGGTCCGCCGCGATCCCGATGGTGCGGTCCGCCGCTACGCCCATCTCGCCACCGGCAACTACAATCCCGACACCGCCCGCTTCTATACCGACCTCAGCCTCCTCACCGCCGATCCCGAAATTACCGCCGCCGTCCACAGCGTCTTCAACTACCTCACCGCCCACTCCGAGTCCGACGACTACCGCCCCCTTCTCGTCGCGCCCCTCACCCTCGCCGAGAGCTTCATCCGGCTCATCCATCGCGAAATGGAGCACGCCGCGGCAGGCAGGCCCGCGCGCATCATCGCCAAGATGAACTCGCTCCTCGAGCAGAGCATCGTCGAAGCCCTCTACGCAGCAGCTCATGCCGGAGTGGAAATCGATCTCATTGTCCGCGGCATCTGCTCGCTCCGCCCCGGCGTCAAAAATCTGAGCGAGCGCATCCGCGTCCGTTCCATCGTCGGCCGCTTCCTCGAGCACAGCCGCCTCTTCTACTTCCTCAACGGCGGCGACGAGGAGTTCTACTGCGGCAGCGCCGACTGGATGCCCCGCAATCTCTTCGAGCGCTGCGAAGTCATTTTCCCCATCCGCGACGCCCAGATCAAAGCTCGTGTCCGCGACGAAATCCTCGCCGCTTATCTCGCCGACAACGTCAAAGCCCGTCAGTTGCAGGCCGACGGCTCCTACACCCGCCTGCGCGATGCGAATCAGCCCCCCTTCAACGTCCAGGAATTCCTTATCCAGATCGCCGAAGGCAAAGCCGACATCGCCGACATCCCCAAACCCCAGCCCATGCCCGAACCAAAACAACGCCCCACCCGTCAGCCCAAAAAGCGCACTGCCGCTTTAACCGCAGCCGACTAAAGATTGCCGACAAGAATCCCTCGACTCTCAATTGCAAACGAATCCGGCTGGCCCGGGTCTCGATTCTGAGACCCGGGATAATGCGAAGCATCCGCCCTTTCTGACCTGAACCGTGAACCCTCGATCCTGCTTTGTCCCCCCTTGACATAACCCCCCATCCCGGACACACTGAGCCATCCGGCCCCTCGTCGCGCCGCCCGGCGCACTTTTCCGCGAACCCATTTTCAGGAGGAACTCCACGCTTTGGCGTCCGAGGCCGTGCCCGTCTATGTTGCCGAGGTTGAAAGGCCCCCCACCTACGGGCTCCGCCGCGGTGTCCTCTCACCCGCCGAAACCCTGGCGCAATCCGTCTCCGCCATCGCCCCCACCACCACGCCCGCCATGACCATCCCCCTCGTCTTCGCCATGGCTGGCAGCGGAACCTGGCTCGTCTACCTGCTCGCAACCGCGGGCATGGCCCTCATCGGCGTCCTCATCGGCTGTTTCGCCCGCCGCTCCGCCTCGCCCGGCTCTCTCTATAAATACGTCACCGAATCCCTGCCCGACTGGGCCTCCGGCCTGGCCGGATGGGCGCTGCTCCTCGCCTACGTCACCACCGCCGTCTCCGTCACTGGCGGATTCGTGCAGTATGCCAATGTCCTCCTCCAGGCCGGCATCGGCCGCACCGCGCCCGCCGCGCTCCTCGCGACCATCGCCATCCTCATCGCTGCCATCATGGCCTACCGCGACATCCGCCTCTCCGCCCGCTCCATGCTCTGGCTCGAAGCCGCATCCGTAGCCTGCATCCTCGCTATCGTCGCGCTCGTCCTCATCCGCCACGGTCTCCACCTCGACACGGCGCAGTTCAAACTCCAGGGAGCCAGCGTCTCCGGCATGCGCCTCGGCATGGTGCTCGCCCTCTTCAGCTTTGTCGGCTTCGAAAGCGCAACCGCCCTCGGCGAAGAAGCCCGTAACCCGCTCAAAACCATCCCCCGCGCCGTCCTGCAAAGCGCCATCGGCCTCGGCTTCCTCTTCGTCGTCTGCGCCTACACCGAAGTCCTCGGCTTCCGCGGCCTAAGTGAGAATCTGGGTCAGAGTCCGGCACCCTTCCACACCCTGGCTCACCAGGTTGGGGTCAGCGCACTCGGCATCGCCGTCGACGTTGGCGCCATGATGAGCATGTTCGCCTGCGTCCTCGCGTGCACCACCGCTGGCGCGCGCGTGCTCCTCACCATGTCCCACCACGGACTCACCCACGCACATCTCACCCGCACCCACCATCGCAACGAGACGCCGCACATCGCGGTATTAGTAACCGGTATTGTTACATTTGTTCTGACTGTCGCCTTGGCCCTGCGCGGCATCTCCGGCGCCGACATCTACGGCTGGATGGGTTCGCTCGCCACCTACGGATTTCTCACCGCCTACGCGCTCGTCTGCCTTGCCGTTCCCAGCTTTCTCCGCCGTGAAGGAGCGCTCACGCCGCTCTGGGTCGTCCTCTCCGGCGCAGGATTCATCGCCATGCTCCTCGCCATCGCCGGCTCCGTGTACCCCGTACCCACCGGAACCTACCGCTGGCTCCCCTACATTTACCTCACGTATCTGGCAGCCGGCTGGCTCTGGAACCAAAGCAGACCAAAACTAGCACCTGCGGCCTAAGCTGACCGATGCCGGCAAACCAGCTTGGGAACTTTGATGAGGCCACTGTTTTTGAAAGGGCACAACTTCACAGCTTGGGGAAAAACTCGACAGCTTTGAAAGGGCACAGCTTCAGCTGTGCCGTAAGAACTGCAGGATGACTCCGGCTTTAGCCGCTGGGGGATGGTTCTCGAAGGCTTGATCACAGCTTCTCCTGAGCGCGCGATACAGCATCTAACATTCCGTCGCGGCGTGTAGTCAACAACAAGCCAATGACTGAATTAAAGGAGATGCGCATGAAAAATGTGCTGCTGGTTGCAGCCCTGGCGCTGTCGCTGTCCACACGAGGACTCGCTCAGGTAGCCGAGAGAATAAGCGTAACCTTCGCGACTCAGGATGACGATAAGGCTGGAAATACGCAGGTAGAGGATCATCTCGTCTGCAACCACCACGATGTAGCGACCCTGATCTGTTGTGGTGCCAATGGCGACCTCGACCACTGGAACGTCAACACCACGACTTCTCGCGACATGACCATCATCGAGCCCTTCCAGAAGGGCCGACTGGCGGGGTGCCACTTCGTATTCGGTATGAAGGCGGCCGGGAGCGATACCTGGAATGTGATTCCTTCTCTCACCATCTACTACGACGGAAGCAGGGTAGATTGGCACTTCCCCGACACCATGCTCAAATCAGATAAGAACACGCCCACCAGCAAAACCTTCGACCTGCCTCAATGAGTTGCTGGGGTCGGCACAGCCCGCCGCCAACACGAATTAAAAGGGGCTGACGGAGAAACAGGAGTAGCCGTCGCGGATTCTTCACGCGGAATTGCAGTCGCTCGGGGCTGATTGCGACGGATCGGGAAAGATTTCCTTCCCCCAATTTGGTCGAGCTTCTCAACCCACTCGGTTAAAGAATAAGACACCGGATGCGGCTCGTTTTTGATCGCGAAACGACAACTATGCCGGGCGGGCGTAGCCGACGCGACGCGACGATAGCAAGCTTTCCCCCGATTAGTCGACCTTTTCATGAGTGATACCTACTTCCGCTTCCATCTCGTTCCGTCCTTCGAATCCTCCAGCAGAATCCCCATCCCCGCAAGCTCATTCCGAATCGTATCCGCCCGCTTGAAATCCCGCTTCTTCTTCGCCTGGTCCCGCTCCTCCACCAGAGCCTGAATCTTCTCGTCCGTAACGCCCCGCGTCGCCAGCACCTCAGGAGTCGCCTCGCCCAGCTTCCCCTCGCGTTCCGCCCAGTCCAGCGTGAACCGCGTCCACTCCGCATCCTGATCATCGAGCACCGCAAACACGCGATCGAACACCGCCAGCGCATCCAGAACCTCGTCCTGGTCGCTCGCGAAAAACTGCCCCGCATCCGCTCGAGCATTCACGAACCGCACCATCTCGAAAATCGCCGCCCGCGCCTCGGCTGTATTCAGATCATCGGCCAGCGCCGCCAGAAACTTGGCCTTCGTCTCGCGCGCCACATCCTGAATCTCGCTGCTGCCACCACCCGCCGGCCGCACCGGCCACTTCTTCCCGCCAATCCGATCCCGAAACGTCCGCAGCCGTTCCACCGCGATCGTCTCCGCCGCCAACCCCTCAAACGTAAAATTCAACTGCTGCCGGTACGGCACCGAAATCAGAAGCATCCGAATCGCCGAAGCCTTATACCCGCGCAGCAGCAGATCGCGCAGCGTATAAAAGTTCCCCTCCGACTTCGACATCTTCCGCCCTTCCACCAGCAAAAACCGCACATGAAACCAGTGCCGAGCAAACGTCCGATGCGTCGCCGACTCCGACTGCGCAATTTCGTTCTCGTGGTGCGGAAACATCAAATCTTCGCCGCCCGCATGCAGATCGAAGCTGTCGCCCAGGTACTCCATCGACATCGCCGAGCACTCAATGTGCCATCCCGGCCGCCCCGGCCCCAGCTCCGTATCCCACTTGTGCTCGCCCGGCTTCGGCGCCTTCCACAACGCAAAGTCCCGCGCCGAATCCTTCTCATACTCGTCCACATCGATGCGCGCGCCGTCCGTGATCCCCGAAAAATCCTTCTTCGACAACTTCCCGTACTCCGGAAAGCGCGCGATCCGAAAATACCAGGACCCATCCTCCGTCCGGTACGCAATGTCCTCAGCCGCGAGCCGCTCAATCAGTTTGACCATCGCCCCAATGTGCTCAGTCGCCCGCGCCACCACCTCCGGATGCTCCACCTGAAGCGCCTTCAAATCCTCGAAAAACGCCTCCTGATATTTCCGCGTGTACTCGTCGATCTCGACCCCAGCAGCCGCCGCGTTGCGAATAATCTTGTCGTCGACATCGGTGATGTTCATGACATGCCGCACCTCGATCCCCAATAGCTTAAGCGACCGCCGCAGGACATCCACCTGCAGAAACGTCCTGAAATTTCCAATGTGTCCGTAGTCGTAAACTGTCGGCCCGCACGCGTACATCCGTAGCGCCTTGCCGTCCATGGGAGCCAGCGTCTCCACCTGTCCCGAAAGCGTGTTGTAGAGCCGCATCACCGGGGCATCTGCGCCCACGGCGCGAACTTCCTCACCACTTTGCTTCGTCAAACTCATTGAAGACCTAAGTCCGGATTCTACCAGTGCGTTGAGGCTCCTCAGCGCGCAACCCTGTGCGAGTGGGAAGTTCTTCCCAGACTCCGTTTCTCTCCGTGCTCTCTGTGTCCTCTGTGGTGAAGTGTTTTTCCTCCTTCACCGTCCCAGCTTCAGTCCCGGCTCAGCCGTCAGCCCTTCCTCCGCGAACTCCCTGGCCACAAACTTCGGCCACGCCGCCGCCGCAATCATCGCCGCATTGTCCGTCGCCAGCGCCGTCGATGGAAACGCAATCGCCAACCCACGCTCCCCCGCCTCCGCCGTGAACCGCACCCGCAGCTCGCGATTCGCCGCCACTCCGCCCGACACAATCACCCGTTCCACGTCGAACCTCTCCGCCGCTCGAAACGTCTTCCGCTTCAAATCGTCCACTACCGACCGCTGGAACGAAGCAATCAGATCCAGCGTCCGCCGATCGCACAACGGCAGCGCGTCCGCCGGCTTCGGATCGCTCAACGCCGCCAGTGCCGCCCGCCGCGCCTCAATCGACGCCCCCATCTCATATACCTGCGTGTACCGCAGGATCGCCGTCTTGATTCCGCTGAACGAAAAATACGTGCTCTCCTTCGGATCCAGCGCCCCCGGCTCGCCCTTTCGATACACCTTCGCCTTGATCTGCGAAAACGAAAACGGCACCGCCTCAGGATTCCCATGCGGTGCCAGCGCATCGATCCACGGCCCTCCCGGATACCCCAGCCCCAGCAGCTTCGCCACCTTATCGAACGCCTCGCCGGCAGCATCATCCACCGTCCGCCCCACATTGCGATACGTCCAGTTGCCGGCTCCCGAACCGCCCGCGCTCTCCGCAAAGTTCGCCAAATAAAGATGCGTGTGGCCGCCCGAAACCACCAGCGCGAGAGTCGGTCCCTCCTCATCAGACGCCGTCCGGCACGTTTCCGCGAGTAAGACAGCATGAATATGCCCCTCCAGATGATTCACAGCGATGAGTGGCTTACCCAAAGCAAACGCCAGCGACTTGGCAAAGCCGATCCCCACAAGGAGCGCCCCCGCCAGCCCCGGTCCTTCTGTAACAGCCACTGCATCAATATCCGCATACGTCGCGCCAGCCTCAGCCAGCGCCGCCCGCACTACCGGCAAAATGTTGCGCAAATGTTCGCGCGAAGCCAGCTCCGGCACCACGCCCCCATACGGCGAATGCACAGCAATCTGCGACGCCACCGTGTTCGACAGAATCTCCGTCCCGCGCCGCACCACCGCCGCCGCCGTCTCGTCGCACGAGCTCTCAATGCCCAGTATCAATCCCGAGCCAAATCCCGAACCCGACTCCATATCCTTATAGTAGTGAACCAGGAAACCAGGTCGCGATCACCGCACGCGCTCGAACCCCACCGCCTGCCCATCCTCATACGTCTGCTTCCACTCCGTGCTGTGGCCCAGCACATATGCCATCGGATACTCCCGCGGCAGCAGCACATACCGGATCCCATACTTGTCGAGCACCCCAAACGTCCCGTCCACCTTAGTCGCCCGCAGATAATCGTCCATCACGCCCGCATGCACAAAAATATCCACGCGTGAATCAATCAGCTCCTTCACCTCAGGCGCCTGCCACTCCAGATACCCATTCCAGTTGAAATTCGAAAACAAATTTCCCCGCCCCGCCGCGCTCCGCACCCACGCAACCGCCTTCTCCGGAAAATATTCCGCCAGCCCCGCCTGCAACTGCGTCTCCCGCGGATACGCCCGCGCAATCATCCCCAGCAGCGCCACAATCACCAATCCGCAGATGAATCGATAGTCGCGCGCCTCCTTCGGTTTCTCGTTGCGAAAATCCATCGCCAGAAGCGGCATCACCAGAATCGCCATCAGAAACAAGAACCGTACATACGTCACAGCCCCATAAACCGCCACCGCCGCGAACGCCGCATCCTGCAGCATCCACCGCCGTCGCCGCACCAACTGCAGCACCGCGAGCAGCACCAGTACCATCACCACAATCTTTCCCCGCGGACTATGAAAATCCAGGCTGCCCCACTCCGCAACATGCTCCACCGTCAGCTTCTGACGAAACGCCACATCCAGCGGATAAACCACCAGCCGCCACCCATAAGGATTGACGAACAGCGCCGCAAAACTCGCAGCCGCCACTACTAACAATTTGCGTCGCTGCGCCGGCGTCCACCGCACCGCATCCAGATTTCCCCACGAGCCCTCGACGAACCCGCATGCAACAAACAGAGCCATCAGCACAAAGCCGATGAACCACGACCCGTGCACGTTGATCCACAGCAGAAACAGCAACGGCAGCGCGATCGAAAAATCGCGCCCCTTCTGAAAACTCCACAGCACCCCAACTTCGATCACCAGAAACAGCCAGCCAAACAGCAGCGGCCGCGGCAGCAACGAAACCGTTGTCAGCAACAACCCAATCGCCGTCGCAAAAAACGCTGCTGTCCAGCTTCCCGACCGCAGCCGCCCCAAACAATAAATCCCAACCAGAATCGCCGCCGCCACCAGGAACAGCATAAGATACAGCCCGCCATCCCCCAGCCATCGATACGCGAAGTAATAAGGCAGTTCCCCAAGCCACTCAAAGTTGATCCACGGCTTGCCCGCAACCGTGAATGTGTAACTGTCCGCGCGCATAAAATGCCCGGTCCGCACGAGCTCGCTCGCGTTCCGCAAATGCCACCACACATCGGGATCCACCAGGCTCCGCACCACGCGCCCGCCCGCCGACACAAACAGCATCAGGTACACCAGCAGCAGTCCCAGCGCCACAGGTAGACTGAAAACGCGGGTGCTCCACGTCTTTCGCGCAAGCGGCTCGGGGGCCAGCATTGGAATCGCCGCTGAGTTCGTATCGCTCATCTTCGCAAGCATCCTAACAAGCGTCGAGAGCCGCCTGAATCCCACCTTGGTTCAAAATCAGGTTCAAAATAAGATTTGGAATCAAGTTCGGAATCAAGTTCGGAATCAAGCCCCCAAAGAGTGTTCTCATGCCAGAGTCTCCAGCCCAACTCGCAGCTCTGCGCATCGTCGTCCAGCTGCGCGCCGCTGGCTACGAAGCGTACTTTGCCGGCGGCTGCGTGCGCGATCTCCTCCTCGGCGTTCCACCGAAAGATTTCGACGTCGCCACCAGCGCTCATCCCGATGCGGTGCTCGCCCTGTTCCCGCGCACCTTCGCCGTTGGCGCCCACTTTGGCGTGGTGCTCGTCTGCCGGGACGTCCCCGACGCTGACGGCCAGTCTCAGGAAATTGTCACAGAAGTTGCTACATTTCGCTCCGACGTCGCCTACCTCGACGGCCGTCACCCCACCGAAGTCCGCTTTTCGTCCAGCGCCCGCGAAGACGTCATTCGCCGCGACTTCACCATCAACGGCATGATGTTCGATCCCGTACTGCACAGCCAGACCTGCAACCTCACCTCCGCGGTCCTCGATTATGTCGGCGGCCAGAACGATCTCCGCGCCGGCATTATCCGCGCCATCGGCGAGCCCCACCGCCGCTTCGAGGAAGATAAGCTGCGCATGCTTCGCGCCGTCCGTTTCGCCGCGCGTTTCGAATACACCATCGAACCCGAAACCGAGCGCGCCATCCGCCAGCTCGCGTCTGGAATCTCTCAGGTCAGCCGCGAGCGCGTCCGCGACGAGCTCACCCGCATGCTGACGGAGGGCCATGCCCGCCGCGCCTTCGAGTTGCTGGATCGCACCGGCCTTCTCCATGAAGTCCTGCCCGAAGTCACGAAGTTGCACAACGTAGCCCAGCCGCCCGAGTACCACCCCGAGGGCGACGTCTGGATCCACACCCTGCTCCTCCTCGAAAAACTTCCCGCCGGAGCCTCGCCCACGCTCGCCTGGGGCGCGCTCCTGCACGACATCGGCAAGCCCGCCACCTTTTCCCACCATCCGCCCGACCGCATCCGCTTCAACGGCCACGTCGAAGTCGGCGTCCGCATCGCGCACGAAATCCTGCGCCGCCTCCGTTTCTCCAACGAAGACTGCGCGCAGATTCTAGCTCTCGTTGAAAACCACATGCGCTTTGGCGACGTCGAGAAGATGAAGCAGTCAACGCTCAAGCGCTTCTTCCGACTGCCCAAATTCGACGAGCACCTCGACCTGCACCGTCTCGACTGCCTCTCCAGCCACTGCGATCTCTCGCTCTACGAATTCGCAAAACGGAGAAGGGAAGAGCTGCCAGAAGAAGAAGTCCGCCCAACGCTGTTAGTCACCGGCAGAGATTTGATCGGCGCCGGTTACAAACCCGGACCCCAATTCAAAGAGATGCTCGCCCTCGCCGAAGACGCCCAACTCGAAGGCCGCATCCAAACGACCGAAGAAGGCCTCGCCCTCATCCGCCGACAATCGCCATGCGCCGAATCAATCTGATTCCGCCCGTAGTCAGCGCGAAGCGCACCCGGCAAATCGTCACTTCGGCCGTGCTCGCAGCCTCCAGCCCTCTACCCCATAAAACGCCATCGCCACAATAAGCAGAGCGAGGTTGATCCACTCTACTGCGGCGCCTGGTCGGTCGTACACTTGCAGATAAATCCACGCCCCGAACCCCGGCCCCCAAAGCAGAAGCCACCCCACCCCCGCTCCATCCTCAGAATTCGCAGCAGACCTGGCCCCGCCGACCCGGTGTACCGCCCCTTCGGCGCCAGCAGCCATGCGTCCCAGTGCAGCGGCATCTTCTCCGAATCCGGGCTCTCCACTTTTGGCAGACCCAGCGGCGGACCCAGCTCCGCATCGATATAGTTCGCCAAATCGGTAATCAGGAAGTGGTGCCGGAAGAAGACCAGCGTAAACGCTAGCGACAACAGTGGAAACAACGTCAACAGTCCCGGCACCTTGCCGCTCACCACCAGCCCCCCGATCACGCCAAATGCCGTGACCCCAGCCAGCAGCACCTGTTCCCGCAGCTCCAGTCTCTCGATAATTTCGTCGCGCGCCGCGACGAAGTATGTCTTTGCCAGATCATTCGCATCGAGCATCGGGCGCCTCCCAGATTTCCCGGGTGCCCATCCTGATTGCGCCTGTTGTCGGCGCGGCAGGGTGGGTGTTCGTCTGTGCCCAAACTATGCCTGAGACGCCTCGGATTCAACCGCCCCCGCATGAAACAAAGCCACCTGCTCCGCACTCGGAGGCCGCGTCAAAGCGCTCACCACCACCAATCCCAGCACCGACACCGCCAGAGCCGGGAAGATCGCAAAATCCGAGTCCGCCGCATACGCCGGCAAATGATTCCGCACGAACGCCGTGTCCCAGAAAACCGTGATGAACGTCCCCGCCGCAATCGCCGTCGCCGCCCCCGCAGCATTCGCGCGCTTCGAATAGAACGCCGCCAGAATCACCGGCGTCAGCGCCGCCGCATAGATCGTGTACGCGTAGATCGCCTTCTTCAGCACGGACTCGGTGCCCATCGCCTGAAACAACGCCCAAACCCCCAGCAGCACCACAACCAGCCGCGAAACCAAAAGGATCCGCTTGTTCGAAGCATCCGGCGAAATGTACCGAACAAAGACATCGTTAATAAGGTTAGTTGCCGGAGAAAACAGGAAATTGTTCGCCGTTGACATAACCTTCGCGAACACCGCTCCCATCAACAACGCGCCCAGCAGGGCGGGCAATCCATGCAGCGCCGAGTACGCGATGATCTCCCGCGGATGCAGCGAAACCTCGCCCTTCGGAAACAGCACCGACCCCACCACCGCGATGGCCACGATCACCGTCTCCAGAATCACCGTCCCGATGATCCATCCCACCACCGCCACCCGCGCGTCCCGCTCCGACTTCGCCGAGAAAAACTTCTGATACATCGCCTGGTTCCCGAGCATCAGCAACATCGTTGGAACCATCAACTCCATCGCCTCCGTGAACGACAAGTCTCCCAGCATCTCGAAATGCGTCGCGGGCAGCGTGTGGGTTACGGTACTCCATCCGCCCGCCGCAAGGATGAGAAACGGTAGCGCGACGACCATCGTCACTGTCGCCAACATCCCAATCACCACATCCATGTACGCCACCGACGACATCCCCGCGATCGCTGTGAACACGATGACAAATGCCGCCATAATGTACCGGCCAAGCTCCGGCGAAATTACATCGGGGAAAACGAGATGCAAAATGTCTCCGCCGCCGATCAACTGATAGCTGGCGATCGCCGTGTACGCAAACAGAATGGCGATGACGCCGAGGACGCGCGCGGTCTGGCTGTATCGCGCCTCCAGCAAATCGGGGATGGTGAACTTCGCAAAATTGCGCGCGCGCGGCGCGATGAAATAAATCAGAAGCAGCCCAGCCCATCCACCGCCCGCCTGCCACAGTGCGGCGAACCCATGCTTGTAAGCATTCTCCGCGCCGCCCAGCAGCGACCCCGATCCAATCCACGACGACAGCAACGTGAAGATCAGCACGAACGCCGGCAGCGTCCGCCCCGCCACCAAATAGTCTGCCTTGGTCTTCACCTTGCTCAGGCGCGTCAGCGAAACCGCAAGCAGGCTCAGGACAATCGCGCCCAGCACGATGGCATACAAAGAACCCATCCGTCATCCTTCTTCTAATAAGGTGCTACGAGTGTACGGGAGCATCCTCGGCTTGTCAGGAAACCGACTTCCTGCCTCAGCGCATGCCTACGCAGGCTTCTTCTTCGTGGTGGGCGCCGCGGATTTTCCCGCCGCCTTTGCCGACCCATGCCGCTTCTTGCCGTACCGCAATCCCGAAATATGCGCCGGCTCCGACACATACAATCCATGTCCCGGCACAATCGTCCCGCTGTGCAGATTGTTCCAGCGCCGCAGCTGCGACACCGTCACGCCGAACCGATCCGCAATCGTCACCAGCGTATCGCCGCGACTCGGCCGGTACAGCGTGCTCCGCAGGATGCCATCGTTCACCGGCGCCTGCGGAATAATCAGCGAATCCACTCCATCCAGGTCCGCGCCCGGTGTCAGTTGATTCACAAACGCCAGCTCCGACACCGGCACATGCCACGTCTTCCCGAGGCTCGCCAGCGTGTCTCCTTCCGCCATGGTATGGAAGCGCCAGTACCGTCGCTTCTCCACAGGAATCGCGGCAATGTCCTTCTGAAAAACATCCCCCGTCCCCGCCGGCAGATGCAGATCGAACGACTCATCCGGCGGCGTGCTCATCCGCAGCAAACTCGGATTCAACCCCGCAATCTCCTGCACCGGCGCGCCCACAATGTCCGACACCAGCCGCAGATCGACCGCGTAATCCGTCTTCACCTTATCGGTCAGCAGTGGCGGATCCGTCGTAATCTCCTCCAGCCCATACTGCTTCGGATTCTTCGCCATCAGCGTCACAGCAAGAAATACCGGCACATAGTTCTTCGTTTCCTGTGGCAGATTATTCCGTCGGTACAGCTCCCAAAAATCCGCGTACCCTGTCCGCTGCACCGCCTTCTGAATATTCCCCGGACCCCAGTCATACGCGGCCATCGCCAGATACCAGTCGCCCAGCTGGTCGTACATTTTCTTAATCTCGCGCGCGTAAGCATGCGTCGCCTTCACCGGATCGAACCTCTCGTCGTACCACGCCGTGTGGCTCAGCCCATACGTCCCCCACGGCATGAACTGCCACATCCCCGCCGCACCTGACTTCGCATTCACCGCCTGTGGACGAAACCCCGACTCCGCGAACGCCTGATAAATCAGATCCTGCGGCACGCCTTCTTCGCGCAGCACCTGCTGGATCATGTCCTTGTATCGCCCCATCCGCTCCAGCGACGCGACAATCGTCCCATGCCCTTTCGGACTGTTCTGAAAAAATTCGACATACGCCGCGACATAATCATTCATCACCAGCGGCAGATCCGACACCGTCGTCTTCAGTTCCGCCGTAGCCGTCGCCGCCACGTTCGGATTCGCCGGCGTCGTAATATCTCCCGCCGCCTCTACCGGAGTAGGCTCAGCCGGCGCCGCGGGCCCGTTCTGCTGCAGCGCATCCATCTCCAGCGTGTTCACCGCGTCGACGATGTGGTCAAACTCCTCCGACAGCGCATCGTCGCTCTTCAAATCGCATTTGCACTTGAGCAGCAGATCGACCGCGTAGTCGAAGTTCGCCCGCGCCGACGCCAAGTGCCCCGCCTGATAATCGTTCAGCCCAGAGTGATATGCCGTCTCGACCGCATCGATCAGCTGCCGATCCCGAGGCGATGGCTCCGGCGAAGCAGTCTGCGTTACAGAAGCTGGCGCGGTCTGTGCAACAGCAGCCTGCGAAGCCGCAGCCGGCCCAGGGTTCTGCCCGCTCGCCGCGGCTGGCGCAGCAAGTCCCGCCAGCGCAGCCAAACCGCCCGCCAATAGTGCTCGTTCCAACCCAATAAGCATCAAGCGCAGACCTTATTGTATGGTGCGGCCCCCACTCCCGCCGATGGTAAACTGAGGCTTCCGGCGAACTTCTTTCCAGGCGAACCGCCCACGCCAACGCGGCTTGGAACCAGCCGCCGTCGCTACTGGCTACAGGCTACCGGCTTTCTTTCCATGGATAGCAAACACATCCGCAACTTCGCGATCATCGCGCATATCGATCACGGCAAATCCACGCTCTCCGACCGCCTGCTCGAGCTCACCGGCTCCCTCACCGCGCGCGAGATGCAGGCGCAGGTCCTCGACGCCATGGACCTCGAGCGCGAGCGCGGCATTACCATCAAGGCCCACTCCGTCCGCATGATGTACCCCGCCCACGACGGCGAGCTCTACCAGCTCAACCTCATCGACACGCCCGGCCATGTCGACTTCAGCTACGAAGTCTCGCGCTCGCTGGCTTCTTGTGAGGGCGCGCTGCTCGTCGTCGACGCCTCCCAGGGAGTCGAAGCCCAGACCCTCGCCAACGCCTACCTCGCCATCAACCACGGCCTCGAAATCATCCCCATCATCAACAAAATCGATCTCCCCAGCGCCGACATCCTGCGCACTCAGGAGATGATCGAGCAGACCGTCGGCCTCGACGCCACCAACGCCATCCCCGTCTCCGCCAAAACCGGCCAGGGCGTACCCGACATTCTCGAAGCCATCGTCAACCGCCTGCCTCCTCCCAAGGGCGATCCCGAAGCTCCGCTCCAGGCCCTCATCTTCGACTCGTGGTTCGATTCCTACCGCGGTGTTATCGTTCTCGCCCGCATTGTCAACGGCCGCATGCGCAAGGGGATGGAGATTCGCCTCATGTGGAACGACAAGGTTTTCGACGTTGAGTCCATGGGCGTCCTCACGCCCAAGCCTGTCGAGATCGACGAGCTCTCCGCCGGCGAAGTCGGCTTCTTTGTCGCGACCATCAAGAACGTCTCCGACACCCGCGTCGGCGACACCATTACCGAGGACGCGCGCCCCGCCCCTGCCGCCCTACCTGGCTTTGAAGAAATTAAGCCCATGGTCTTCGCCGGCATCTATACCATCGACTCGCACGAGCACACTCTGCTCCGCGATGCTCTCGAAAAACTCAAGCTCAACGACTCCTCCTTTTTCTTCGAGCCCGAATCTTCGGTCGCTCTCGGCTTCGGCTTCCGCTGCGGCTTCCTCGGCCTCCTGCATATGGAGATCATTCAGGAGCGCCTCGAGCGCGAGTTCAACCTCGACCTCATTACGACAGCGCCCAGCGTTCGTTACAAAATTCACCTGACGGATAAAAAGGTGATCGAGGTCGACAATCCTTCGCGTTGGCCCGACCCCAGCGACATTGAGAAGATCGAAGAGCCGATGATCACGGCGACCATTCTCACCAACGAGGAATATGTTGGCGGAATCCTCAAGCTGGTCGAAGAGAAACGCGGCCGCCAGAAAAACTTCGAATATGTTTCGTCCACGCGGGTGATGCTCACCTACGAGCTGCCGCTGAACGAAATCGTGCTCGACTTCTATGATCGCTTAAAAAGTGTCAGCCGCGGTTACGCATCCCTCGACTATCACCTCTCCGGAACCTGGGTATCGCCCATGGTCAAGATGGACATCCTGGTCTCGGGCGAGCCCGTCGACGCGCTCTCGATCATCGTCCACCGCGACTTTGCTTACGACCGCGGCCGCGTGCTGGTTTCGAAGATGCGCGAGCTGATCCCCCGGCAGCAATTTGAAGTCGCCATCCAGGCCGCCATCGGAGCGAAGGTCATTGCCCGCGAAACCGTCTCCCCGCTGCGCAAAAACGTGATCGCGAAGTGCTACGGCGGCGACATTTCGCGGAAACGCAAGCTCCTCGAGAAGCAGAAAGAGGGCAAGAAGCGGATGAAGCGCATTGGGAAGGTCGATATCCCGCAGGAAGCGTTTCTCGCGGTGCTGAAGGTCGGCGAAGAGAGCAGCCGGTAGGGCAGGTTACAGGTTGCAGGTTACAGGTTACAGACGAGGGCTTTTTGCGTGAAACTGTCACTTTTTTTGGGGTGACAGTTTTTATCTTGTTTGGAATGTGATTCTTCGTCGTGTTTACAAGGTCGACAACAGGGGAAGAGGTTACAGGTTGCAGGTTACAGGTTTCAGAACTGCGGCTGGGTGAGTTCCATGCTTTCCCACCCTGCTGCGCAAAAAGCCGCGCACCAGGATGGGGCACCCGGGTTTTTCGGGCTTGGTCGCCAACGGCGTTCAGGTCGAAGGTGTTGTTGTCTCTTTTCAGGCGGCAGGGTTCGCAGGGGAACTGTTGGTTGGGGCCTCCGCACCAGCAGACTCCGTTTTCTTCGTCGGGGCAGCTGATGGGGACTCCGGGGATGGGGAACGGCGGCGGTTCTTTCGCAGCAGTTTTGGACTGATTGTCGGCCATGCGGCGGAGGTCGCTCGCGGTGAGTTGGCTGGCCGCGTGTTGCTGTGTCGCGGGCTCGACCGGGGCCGGGGCTAACGTCGCAGGTTTTTTCTCGGACGCGGGTTCGATGCCGGCTGTTTTGTCGGCTTGTTGTTTCTTTTCGTCGCGGGCTTTGGCGCGTGCGGCTTCTACTTTTTTGGCTTCCGCGAGCACAGCATCAAGGCGACGGTTTTGGCGCACGGTCCACTCGCGGGGATCTTCTTTCATCTCGGCTTCGGTGAGCCAGCCGCAGTCGGGGAAGTCGGCGGCGGATTCCGGGAGAGGCGTGCCGTAGCGGATGCAGTGCTGCTCGAACATATATTTGGCGGCGGACCACTCGGGCTGGAAGGTGTTGTTGGGGCCGCGGTAGGCTTCGCGCGGGCCGATCCAGTTGCCTTCTTCGTCCATGGAGTAGTTGTGGACGGATTCCTGGGCGGGTGCGGGCTTGTCGGATTCTTTCATGCGGGGCAGACGGGGCAGGGCGAAGACGGCGATTTTGGCGGCGGCGAGTGCGAGACGGCCGTCGATGGGGTCGAGCTCGTGATTGAGCGCGCTGGACATGATTTTGGTACACATGAGCCGGACGGCGGAGTGGTCCTCAAGGAGGGGCACGATGATGTGGCCGGGTTTGGCGAGTTTGCGGGGGCTGCGCTCGAAGTGGGCGATGCAGTAGTCGAAGCCTTTCATGGCGGACTGGTTGCACTGGAAGCCGTTGACTTTGAGGGCGCGGCAG
>Ga0302324_100011778_pt1 | contig 17908 bp, 15 predicted proteins | sample Palsa_T0_1_FD_201949 | JGI IMG/M metagenome (GOLD analysis project Ga0302324, IMG submission 201949) | Peat permafrost microbial communities from Stordalen Mire near Abisko, Sweden - Palsa_T0_1 | ecosystem: Environmental > Terrestrial > Soil > Palsa > Peat permafrost | place: Sweden: Abisko... | reverse complement strand
GATCACCCGCACGCGCTCGCCGGCGCCCAAGCCGCTGCGGTCGAGCGGGACGACGATCAGCGCGTCGGCGCGGACGTGGGTGAAGATCAAGTTCGAGGCGCCGAAGACCGGCCTCGCGTGCAGCGCCCCATCCGCGTCGCGCGCGAGCGTGCACGGGACGTAGTCCTCGCGGCCGGGGCGCGAGGGGACGGGGATGTCGAGCACGGCAGCGCCCTCGCGCTCGTCGCCCAGGCCGTCGGCGTCGACCGTCTCGCCGCCGAGCACGCGCACCAGCGGCCGCAGGATCCGCCAGGCGACGACCAGCGCGCTCGCAGGGTTCCCCGGCAGGCCGACGACCGGCTTTCCATCGCAGCGGGCCAGTACGGTCGGCTTGCCGGGCTTGATCGCGATCCCGTGCGCGAGGACGCCCGGCGCGCCGAGCCGCTCGACGACCTCCGCGGTCAGGTCGCGCGCGGAGACCGACGACCCGGCGGAGAGGACCAGCGCGTCGGCTTGGGCCAGCCCCGCGCGCGCCGCGCCCTCGAGGGCGACCGGGTCGTCGGGGACGATCCCGATCGGGAGCGGGAGGCCGCCGGCGCGCAGCACGGTCGCGGCGATGGTGGAGGCGTTGACGTCGCGCACCTGGGCCGGCCCCGGCTCGGCGCCGACCGGGACGACCTCGTCGCCGGTCGAGAGGATGGCGATCCGCGGCCGCGCCCACACCGTGACCCGGGCAACGCCCAAGGCCGCCAGCCCGCCGAGGTCCGCGGCTCTCAGCCGCCGGCCGGCCGAGACCGCGAGATCGCCTGAGCGCACGTCCTCGCCGACCGCCAAGACGTTCTCGCCCGGCGCGGCGGCGGCCAGCAGCTCGACCTCGGCACCGTGAAGGTTGGTGTCCTCGACCATGACGACGGCGTCCGCCCCCGGCGGCAGCATCGCGCCCGTATGGATCCGCACGGCCTCGCGAGCCCCGACGGCGACCCCCGGGACGACCCCGGTCGGGACCTCGCCGACGAGTTGCAGATAGGCCGGGGACTGCTCCGCGGCGCCGTGCGTGTCGGCGGCCCGGACGGCATAGCCGTCCATCGTCGAGCGCGAGAAGCTCGGCAGGGTCTCGCCGGCGTACAGATCGGCCGCCAGGACGCGACCCAGCGCCTCGTCGAGGTCGACGATTTCGGTCCGCCCGTTCGGGGAACAACCGCGCGCAACGGCACTGAACGCCTCGCCAGGCGACATGACGGTGAAGAGCTCGTGCACCTGAATCATGAGGAACCGTTTTCACCGCCCTTGGTGTCGAAAGGCAACGAGGCGCCCCCTCTGGACCGAGCGAATCACTCGTTTTCCCCCCAGCGCCCGTCCAAGGAGCAGACCGATTCTCACCCTACCGAACCCATCGCAGACGTTCGAGACCCATCTCGCCTCGCTGGGATTGGGCGGCGTCGGGACGGTCTACCGCAACCTCGGGGTGGCGCCGCTCTACGAGCAGGCGTTGCGCCGTGGCGAGGGGCGGCTCGGGGCGGATGGTCAGTTCGTCGTCGAGACCGGAAAGTTCACCGGCCGCTCCCCCAAGGACAAGTTCTTCGTCAAAGAGCCGGGGAGCGAGACTCACATCGACTGGGAGGCCAACCAGGCTATCGACGCCGGGACCTTCGACGCGCTGCTCGCCCGGGTCGGCGAGTATTTGCGGGGCAAGGACGTCTTCGCGCTCGACTGCTTCGTCGGCGCCGACCCGCGCTACCGGCTGCCGCTGCGCGTCATCACCGAGTATGCCTGGCAGAGCCTGTTCGCGCGCGACCTGTTCATCGACACGGCGGATGAGGACGAGAGCTTCGTCCCCGAGTTCACCGTCATCGACGCGGCGCTCTTCGAGGCCGACCCGGCCCGCGACCGCACTCGTTCGGAGACGTTCGTCCTGGTCAACCTCGCCAAGCGCATCATCCTGATCGGTGGGACGCGCTACGCCGGCGAGATCAAGAAGTCGGTCTTCACGGTGATGAACTACCTGATGCCGCTGCGCAACGTGCTCTCGATGCACTGTTCGGCGAACGTCGGGAAGGACGGCGACACGGCGATCTTCTTCGGCCTCTCGGGGACCGGCAAGACGACGCTCTCCTCGGATCCGCACCGCCCGCTGATCGGCGACGACGAGCACGGCTGGTCGGCCGACGGGATCTTCAACTTCGAGGGCGGCTGCTACGCGAAGATGATCCACCTGAGCGAAGAGCAGGAGCCGGAGATCTGGGCCGCCTCGCACCGCTTCGGGTGCGTGCTCGAAAACGTCCCACTCGATCCGCAGACGCGCGCGCTCGACGTCGACTCCGATGCGCTGACCGAGAACACGCGCTCGGCCTATCCGGTCGCGTTCCTGCCGAACTTCATCAAGAGCGGGATGGCCGGGCATCCCAAGACGATCATCATGCTGACCGCCGACGCTTACGGCGTGCTGCCGCCGATCGCCAAACTCTCGCCCGATCAGGCGATGTACCACTTCCTCTCCGGCTACACCGCCAAGGTCGCCGGCACCGAGAAGGGCGTCGAGGGCGTGCAGCCGACCTTCTCGACCTGCTTCGGTGCGCCGTTCATGGTCCACCACCCGACCGTGTACGCCAAGCTGCTCGGCGAGCGGATCGCGCAACACGAGGCGACCTGCTGGCTGGTCAACACCGGCTGGAACGGCGGCCCGTACGGCGTCGGCAAACGGATGAGGATCGCCTACACGCGCGCGATGGTCAACGCCGCGATCGAAGGCCGCCTCAACGGCGTCGCCTACGAGCACGAACCGTTCTTCGGCCTGGCGATCCCAACCAGCGTCCCCGACGTGCCGAGCGACGTGCTCAACCCGCGCGCCGCCTGGGCCGACACCGCCGCCTACGACGCGCAGGCCAAGAAGCTCGCCGGCCTGTTCGCCGAGAATTTCAAACGCTTCGCGGCTCACGCCGCCCCCGGCATCCTCGCGGTCGCGATCAAGCCGTAACCCCAGCGCGCCCGGCCGGCGCGCCGTGATGGTACGCCGAGTGCACGCGCGGTCAGCGCGTGTGCCAGCGTTCCCCAAGGAAACGAGCGCACGCAACCGGTAGGAGCACCGACCAAACTCTTCTGGTCGGAGGTGTGGCCATGTCGCGATTCCTTCTTCGGTGGGCGGCTTTTGCTATGGTCGCCTCACTCGCAACCGCGTGCAGTGGCGGGATGCCGCATACGTCGGTCCCAATGGCCGGCAACGCGGGAGGCGAGTCAGCGTCGGAGGCGACGGGCATCGTCACGCCTCAGGCACTCGGCGCGCCCGTCGGGATCCGTTCGGTCGTGCATCTACCGCTGCGCAATTCGGCGGCGCTCGAGGCGCTGGTCGCGCAGCAGAGCACGCAGGGCACGGCGGAATACCACCACTTCCTCACGCCGACGCAGTTTGCGAACGCTTACGCGCCGACGGCCGCGAGCTTGAAGGCCGCCGCCGCCACGCTGACGGCAATGGGCTTTCAGACGCACGTGACGACGCAGTCGGTGATCGCCGACGCGCCGCAGAGCACGGTCGAACACGCCTTCGGCGTCAAGCTCGGCACCAAGACCTCGAACGGTCGCAGCGTGATGAGCGCCGACCGCGCCGTCACGCTGCCGCAGGCGCTGCGCACGCTCAGCGCGAGCGTCATCGTCTCGCCGAAGTTCATCCCGCACGTGGATAGCGTCCGCGTTCCGGTCCCGGCGAACCGCTACGGCGGCTGGAGCGCGTACTGGTTCGATGACCTCAAGCAAGCCTATAGCTATCCGTCGTACCAGCGCATCGACGGCTCCGGTCGCACGATCGGCATCGTCATGGCGAACGCGCCGCTGCAGTCCGACGTCGACTTGTACTTCAACAACGAGAACTACACGACGATCACCGGCAAGCCGGTCCCGCACTTCACGCTCGAGAACATCGACGGGGGCGCGCCGTTCGATCCGAACCTCTCGGCTGAAGTGGACCTGGACGTGCAGGAGTCGCTCGGCAGCGCACCCGGCGTGCGCGAGATCGTCTACGATACGCCGGACCTGAGTTTCGGCTCGCTCTACGATGCCTACACGCAGGTCGTCGACGAGAACCGCGTCGACATCGTCAACTCCTCGCTTGGCCTCGGCGAGTTGTTCTTCACCCCGCCCTACTGGGGCGACGCGACCGGGATCCCGCTGGTGGAGCAGACGTTCCACGACTTGTTCTTGCAGGGCACTGCGCAGGGGCAGACGTTCCTCGCCTCCTCGGGCGACCTGGGTGCGAAGGAGTGCCCGAGCCTCTCGGCCGACGAGACAGAGCTCGTCTCGCCAATGCTGTACTGCTCGTCGTGGCCGGCCTCTGACCCGCTCGTGACCGGGGTCGGCGGGACGAACCTCGACACGACGGCCCTTCCGGCGCCCCACAATCCGAGCTATCCGTATCCCTACGCGCTGACCTCGCAGTACGTGGCCGAGAACGCGAACTACGATCCGCTCGCGGTCGACATCGAGTACACCGGTGGCCCCGCCTTCACCGGCGAGGTCTGGGGCTCGGGCGGCGGCGTCAGCATCTTCTTCTCCGAGCCGTTCTACCAGCGGCTCGTCCCCAACGTGATCGGGAGGGGGCGCAACTCGCCCGACATCGCGATGCACATGGGCGGCTGTCCGGAAGGCGCGGTGCTCCCGTGCAACCCGGATCGTTCGTTCGATCTGATCTACCTCGGCGGCGAACTGGCCGGCTTCATCGGGACGAGCTGCTCCTCGCCGGAGTTCGCCGGCCTGTTGGCGATCACCGAGGAGAATCTCGGCACGCGCCTGGGCAACGCGAACTACTACATCTACGCGCTCGACGCGGTGTCGGGCGACACGTTCTTCCACCACCGCGACATCCCGGGCGACAGCGGCGGCTGGACGACGGCCAACGGCTACGATCGCGTGCTCGGGGTCGGCACGCCGTACGGGAATCTCTTCAGCGGCGTCTTCGCGCCGCTCGCGGGCAACCCGCAGACGCCCTCCAACCCCTAAGCTCGTCCGAACGGGCGACGAAAAGGGCCGCGAGCGATCGCGGCCCTTTTCTCATCGCCCGAGACCGAAGACGTTGATTGAATGGCCGCTGAGAAACCAGGCGGCGATGAAGTAGCAGGCCGAGACGGCTACTATGAACGTGCCGATCCGCACGAGCTCGAAACACGTGTTTCTTGCCAGTCGGAGCTCCGCGAGGAGCTTCCGTGGCGATTTGATATCCACGAGCCATCCGGGAAACACCCGAACCGCGGCCAGAGCGACAGGTACGATACTGAGGGCGAGCAGAGCGTAGAAGGGTATCGCAAGCGTTGGCGTGATGCCGAGTTGCGCTCTGTTCGCAATCATTGCGACGAGGGCGCAAAAGCCGCAGAAGGCTGTGAATTCCGCGGCTTGTCTCGCTCTTTTGAGTAGCTCGAATGTTTCGCGGGCCTCCTTTCTTTCGGCTTCGTCGATGCTATCGTCCGCCCACGCTCCTTGCAGTGCGCCCAGGGTGTTGCCTTCGAGTGCGCTAATGAAGGCGTACACCTGTTCCCAGAGGGCTGCGCTTTCGAGCATGCCCCAATGGTAACCGTCACCCAGCGATCTTTCCACGAACATGCCTCCGCCTGCGTAGAGCTCGCGCCCGACGAAATCACGATCGCGCCAAAGATTTCCCCACGCTTGCACCCGGTGACTCGTCCGAAACGTCGCCGCGGCATCCGTAGGAGCGACGATTCGACCCGGAAAGATCCTGGCCAACCTTGCAAGCGGTGATCCGAGCGTGAGCAAGGCAACGCGGCCGAAGGCGCGATCCGCAGTCTGAAGCCGCAGGCAAGACTCCACCGCGAGGACGCTGCCGAGGCTGTGCCCGATCAGGAGTATTCGCGCTTGCGGTGCGCGCAGTGCCAGATCGTTGATTCTCGCGACGATCATTTGTTGCGCCTCTCGTGCCGCCGATGCGCTGCCGACGTAGTGCAGGACGTCGCCGGCCAGGTCGAAGATCTTGAGATACCGCCGTACGATGAACGCGAGCGTCAAGAAGATCGGGAGCGCAAGAAACGCATCCCACTGGACGTGGCTGAAGAACCACACCCGAAAGAGAAAGACGAGCGCAACGGGTATGACGACGAAGCAGGCGATGAAGCACGCGACGAGCGTCGCTAGTGCGACCTTCCAGCGCCCCGCCGCATACGGGATACAACCGACGGCATCGGCGCAGGTCTGCATGAGACCGAGCGTCGCTGTCTGGAACGGGTCGAACGGATTGCGGGCTATTGGGCTCAGTGCGCGATATCGCAATCGACTCCAGACGACGGGGACGAGGACGTGCGTTCCGTTCGCGAACTCGATTGCGACGGCCGGCGTCTGGCCGGCCTCGACGCGCCATCCCTGTTCATACGTGGCCGGCCTGGTGATCGTGATCGAGCGCTCCGCGACCGCTTCACCTCCCGCAACGGCGAGGCCACGCATCGCTTCGGCGCCGATGCTCACTGCGTAGGGATCGCCGACGCCGTGGATGAGCACCACAACGGTGCTGGCCGTCGTCAGTGCGGGGTCGTCTGAAGCGGGAGCCGCCACCGGTGAACACCCTCCGCCCCCTTTTTCTCATCGCCCGAGACCGAAGGCCTTCAAGAGGACGCGCTTGGGGCGGCGGCCGTCGAACTCGCCGTAGTGGATGCGCTCCCAGGGGCCCAGGTCGAGCTGACCGTTGGTCACCGGGACGAGGACCTGGTGGCCGAGCAGCATCCGCTTGAGGTGCGCGTCGCCGTTGTCCTCGCCGGTCAGGTGGTGCGCGTAGTCAAGCCCGGCCGGCGCGAGCTTCTCCACCCACTCCAAGATGTCGCGCCACAGCCCCGGCTCGTGGTCGTTGACGAAGACGCTGGACGTGATGTGCATGGTGCTCACCAGCACCACGCCGTCCCACAAGTCCGCCGCCGCGCGCACGCGCTCGACTTCCTCGGTGATGTCGCGGATCTCGTACCGCGTCGGTGTGTTGATCGTCAGGTACTCGGTATGCGTGGTCGTCATCGTCCTCATGCTCGGGTGCCGGGGCAAGCTTAAGAAAGTTTAAAGCTGCGCCTGAAATGTTGCCTTCTTTTTGCGCGGCCGTATCCGAAACGTGTCCTAACGGGTGTGTTGAACCGTCGAGCGCCGTGCTCGCGTCGGCTTGCAGCATACCCGTTGCACGGGAGGTCGCTGCTGTCCGATGGCGCTCAACCGATCTCTGCCGGCCACTCCGCCGACATTTGCACCACATGCCGAGGCGCTCGCGCGCGTCCCCCGCGCGCTCGCCGTGCGCCATGACGCGCTGCCACTCAGCCTCGCCGACGGCGTCCTTGCCGTCGCCCTCGCCGAGCCCGGTGACGACGCCGTCCTCGACGCGCTGCGCGCCGCGACCCACCTGCCGATCCGCGCCGTGCAGATGCCGCGCGACGCGATCCGCGAGCGGCTGCGCTTCGCCTACGGCACCAGCCCGGCCGAGTCGCGCGAGCGCGCCGGCGACGGACCCGCCGCGCGCGCCGTCGACCTCGTCTTCGCGCGGGCGATCGCCGCCCACGCTAGCGACGTCCACGTCGAGCCGGCTGTCGGGGGCGGTCGGGTCCGCATCCGTGTCGACGGCGTGCTGCGCGAGCTCGAGACGATCGGCACCGACCTCTTCCCCGCCTTCGTCTCGCGCCTCAAAGTGCTGGCCGCCATGGACGTCGCCGACCGGCGGCAGCCACAAGACGGACGCTGCAGCATCCCCTACGAGCAGCGCGAGATCGACGCGCGCGTCTCCTCGGTGCCGACGATCGGCGGCGAGAAGCTCGTGGTGCGGTTGCTGGACCGCTACGCCGCGGCGCCGGATCTCGACGCGCTCGGGATGCCGTCGCCGCTGCTCGAGCGCTACCGGGCGGCGATTCGCGCTCCCTGGGGGTTCGTCGTCCTCACCGGACCGACCGGGAGCGGCAAGACGACGACCTTGTACGCCTCGCTCGTACGCCTGGACGCAGGCACGCGCAGCATCTGCAGCGTCGAGGATCCCGTCGAGATGCGACTCGCGGACATCGCACAGGTCCAGGTCAACGTGCGTGCCGGGGTCGGCTTCCCGACGGTCCTGCGCGCCTTCATGCGCCAAGACCCGAACGTCGTCGTTATCGGCGAGATGCGCGATGGCGAGACCGCCGCCGTCGCCGTCTCGGCCGCGCTCGCCGGACAGACCGTCTTCACCACGCTGCACGCCAACGACGCGCCCCGCACGATCGATCGGCTGATCGAGCTCGGCGTCAGCCGTCACTCCCTCGCCGCCGCGCTGACGGTCATCGTCGGCCAGCGCCTCGTCCGGACGCTCTGCGAACGCTGTCGCATCCGCGTCGCAATCCCGGCGGCGGTGCGCGAGCGCCTGGGGGGCGACCACGAACATTGGTACGTCGCCGGTGGCTGCCGCGGCTGTGAAGGCAGCGGGTACCAGGGCCGGACCGGCGTCTACGAGCTTCTCGCCGTCGACGATGCGCTGCGCGACGCGATCGCGACGGGCGCGTCGAGCGTCCACGTTGCGCAGCTTGCGGCCCGCACCGGCTATCGCGCGCTGCGCGAGGATGCGCTGGCGAAGGTCGTCAGCGGAATCACTTCGTTCGACGAGCTCACGCGCGTCGCAGGCTGGGGCGGCCCGACGTGAGCTTAGCCGCGGTGCGCATCCACGACCTCGTGCGGCTCGCGCGCGGGCGTGGCGCCAGCGATCTGCACCTTGGCACCGGCGAGCACCCGGCGCTCCGCGTCGACGGCCGGCTCCTGCTGCTCGACGGCCCGACGATCGATCGGGACGGGATCGACGGCTTCTTGCGCGGTGCTCTCGCGGCGCCGCAACTGACCCGACTCGAGACCCGCGGGAGCGCGGACGGCGCGGCTGCGACAGATTCGGACGGTGGCCCCTATCGCGTCCACGTCTACCGCCACGCGGGCGGCCTGCGCGTCGCCGTGCGCTTGTTGGCGACGAGCGTGCCGAGCCTCGAGCAGTTGGGCCTGCCACCGGTCGTCGCGACGCTAGCGCACCGCCACGCCGGGCTCGTCGTCTTCAGTGGGCCGACGGGTAGCGGAAAGACGACCGCGCTGGCGGCGCTCGTCGACCGGATCAACCGCACCAGCCAGCGCAACGTCATCACGATCGAGGATCCCGTCGAGTACGTGCACCGGCCGATCCGCTCGCTCTTGACACACTGTGAGATCGGCCGCGACGCGAGCGACTACGCGGAGGCGCTTTGCGCGGCGCTACGCGCCGATCCCGACGTCATCCTGGTGGGCGAGCTGCGCGAGCCTGCGACGATGGAGGCCGCCTTGGCGGCCGCGGAGACGGGACACTTGGTCCTCACGACGCTGCACACCGCCGACGCGGCGCAGAGCGTCGAGCGGATCGCCGACGCATTTCCAGCCGGCGCGCACGCGTACGTCCGAACGCAGCTCGCTTCCGTCCTGCTCGCGGTCGTGGCGCTCCGGCTGATCGTCGGCCGCGGTGGCGGACGGCGTGCGGCGGCCGAAGTCCTGATCGGCACCGACGCCGTGCGCGCCTTGATTCGAGAGGGCAAGACCCATCAGCTGCGCAACGCGATCGTGACCGGTCGCGCGGCCGGGATGCAGACGCTCGAGATGCACCTCGCCGAACTCGTGGTGCGCGGCGAGGTCGAGCTGGCCGACGCGCAGGCTGCGGCGCTGCGACCGGCCGAAGTACGCGGCGCCGAACGGGCAGCCTCGTGAACGCGCAGCGCTACCGTTACATTGCGCGGACGGCACGTGGGGAGCCGGTGCGCGGTGCGATGGAGGCACCGACGCGCGAGGTCGTCCTGATGAGCCTGCGGACGCGCGCCCTGTACGTCACCGCGATCGAGCGCGAGAGCGCGTTGCGGCGCACGCTCAGCGGCTGGCTGGGTGGAGGCGTCCCCGCGCGGCGCGCGAGATTGGCCTTCTTTCGCTCGTTCTCGACGTTGGTTCGCGCGGGAGTTCCACTGCGGCGTTCCCTCGAGGTCGCGATCGAACGCACGACGGATCGTGCTCTGCGCGAGGCGCTGCGCTCCGTCCTGGCCGAGATCGAGCATGGGGCGGCGCTCAGCGCGGCGATGCGCCGGCAATCGGCGGCCTTTCCGCGGCTCGCCTGCGCGATGGTCGCCGCCGGCGAGGCCGGCGGCATCCTCGACGACGTGCTCGAGCGGCTGGCGTCGTTTCTCGAACGCGACGCCGACCTGCGCAAGAAACTCCGCGCGGCCTTGGCCTACCCGGCTGTCGTCTTGCTCACCGCGCTCACCTTGGTCGTCTTCCTGTTGGCCCGCGTCGTCCCGATGTTCGCCGAGATGTTCGCGGCCTTCCACGTCGACCTGCCGGTAACGACTCGCGCGCTGCTCGTGCTGGGCGCGACATTGCAGCGTCCGCCGACGTGGGTGGCGGCCGCCGGTCTCGCGACCGTGCTCGTCGGGGCCGCGTTGGCCGCGCGCCGGACGCGTTCCGGCGCGCTCGCGCTCGACCGCGTCCGCCTGCGCCTGCCGCTGGTCGGATCCCTCGTCCGCGAAGCGATCACCGCGCGTCTCGCGCGAACGTTGGGGACGCTGCTGCGCGCCGGGATCGAGTTGCTGGCCGCGATCGAGGTCGTGCGTCCGCTCGCCGGGAGCCCGCTCTATGCCGCCGCACTCGGACGGCTCGACGTCGCCTTGCGCGCCGGCGAGCCGCTGACCGCGTCGCTCGCAGCTTCGCGTCTGTTCGATCCGTTGGCCGTCGCGCTCGTCCGAGCCGGCGAGGAGACCGGTCAGGTCGACGAGATGCTGCTCACGGTCGCCGGCTACTTCGAGGCCGACGTCGACGCGGCGATCGCCACCTTGGGAGCCGTCGTCGAGCCGGCGCTGATCGTCACGCTCGGCGTCGTCGTGGGCTTCATCGTCTTCTCCGTGTTCTTACCACTCTATTCGTTGATCGGGAGCGTATCGAGATGATGCAGCGGGATGTGGTCCTCGCACGCTACTGTGCCCAGAGGACGGTCGAGCGGCGCAACGCCGTCGTCGACGCCTACCGGCACCTGTGCCAGCGCGGCGCGCGCAAGTTCAAACGCGCCATCAACGATCGCGCGGATCTCGAGCAGGTCGCGGCGATCGGGCTCATCAAGGCGGTAGACTCCTATCGCGCCGAGGCGCAGACCCCGTTCGAAGCGTACGCGTGGATCATGGTGGTCGGGGAGCTGATGCACTACGTGCGGGACCACGAACGCATCGTGCGGATCCCGCGCCCGGTCCGCTCGCTCGAGCGCCGCTACGTCGTGGCCTGGGAGGACTTCGTCGCCAGTCACCACCGCGAGCCCTCGTCGGCCGAGCTCGCCGCGATCCTCGGCGTCCCGCTCGCGGCGCTGGTCGACGTGCGCGCCGCTCGCGGCGTCGATCACGTCTCGCTGCCCGATCCCGCGCTGACCGACGAACCCGAACGGGTCGATCTGCTCGCCGACGCTTCCGATCCGGTTGGGCTCGAAGAGCGCGTCGCGCTGGCGCTGGCGCTGGCCGAACTCGGCGAGCGCGAGCGAGCGATCGTGCTCGGCACCTACGGCGCCGGTCTGACGCAAACCGAGATCGGCCGGCGGCTGGGCCTCTCGCAGAGCCACGTCTCGAAGCTGTTGGCGCGCGCACTGGGGCAGCTCGGCGTGCTCGTCGCCTGAGGCGGAATGCAACCGGCGGGCCGGCGCCGCGGTCATCGAGAAGGATGGCAACCGTGGCCCATTTCTCCAAAGACCAGACCGTCGAGCAGGCGTTCAAGACCCATGCCGGCGCACGCCGCGTCTTCGCGCGCTTCCACCTGGGCGGATGCTCGCACTGCTCGATCTCCGAGACCGAGACGATCGAGCAGGTCAGCGAGGGCTACGGGATCCCGCTTGCGCTGCTGATGGGCGACCTCGAGAAGCTCTTCGACCAGCCGGCCCTCGACGTCGGCGACACCGTCAAGCTGCCCGACGAGATTCGCACCAAGATCCCCCAGCTCGCCGACGTCCCCGAGCTGGGCCGGGTGACCGACTTCGCCGCCGGGGCCTACACGGTCGAATTCGGCGAGGTCCGCCTTCAGGGACTGGCCGAGGACTTCATCAAGGTCGACCCGGCCGCGGTCACGGCCTAGCCCGAGCCCCTTAGAGGGGCTTGCGGTCGGCGAAGCTCTCGTCGGTCCCGTGCCAGTGGGTCAGTTCGTGCTCGCCCGCTTTCCAGCACAGGTAGACCGGCCGGCCCTCGCGCATCGACGGGAAATCGAGCAGCCCGAGGTCCAGGTCCTTCACCACGCAGCCGTGCGCCTCGATCCGGTTGATAAGCCGGACGATCTCGGCCTTCAGCTCGGCGAACGCGCGCGACCGGCGCCGGTCGCGGGTCGCATCGGTGCGGCCGGCGCGCAGCTCCGGGTCGGTCTCGAGCAGCCGGATCGCCAGGTCACGGCGCCGCGTCCACAACTCTTCGAGCAGTGGCTCCAGGACCGGGATGAGGGCATTGGCCTTCTCGGCCGAAAAGAGCTTCATCGATGCGCCGTCTTGTCATCGTAACGGGGCTCTCGGGTGCGGGCAAGAGCCAGGCGATGAAATCGTTCGAGGATTTCGGCTTCGCCTGCCTCGACAACGCGCCGCCGGTCCTCGCCGCCCCGTTCGTCAACCTGGCATTGGAGGCCGGCCAACGCGACGGAGCCCTCGCGCTCGACGTCCGGACCGGCGGTCCGTTCGGTGATCCCGCCGCGGCGATCGACGCGCTGCAGAGCGCGGGGCAGCGTCCCGAGGTGCTCTTCCTCGACGCCGACGACGCGACGCTGATCCGGCGCTACAGCGAGACCCGCCGCCGTCACCCCTTCCACGAAGACGGCGCCGGACTCGGCGAGGCGATCGCCGCGGAGCGCGCGGCGCTGGCGCCGGTGCGCGACCGCGCCGACGTCGTCTGGGATACCAGCCGCATGACGCTGGGCGAGCTCAAAGAGCGCATCGGGACGACCTTCGTCGGGAGCGAGGCGCGCCGACTGCGCGTCGCGATCGTGGCGTTCGGCTTCAAGTACGGCGTCCCACTCGACGCCGACCTCGTGTTCGACGTGCGCTTCCTCCCCAATCCGAACTACGTCGAGGCGCTGCGCGAGCTGACCGGCTACGATGGCCCCGTCGCCGCCTACCTCGAAGCGATCCCCGATACGCAGATGTTCCTCGACCGGGTCTTGCCGCTGCTCGATTTTCTGGTCCCGCGCTACGGGCTCGAAGGGAAGTCGCAGGTGCGGATCGCGATCGGTTGTACCGGCGGCCGCCACCGCAGCGTCTACCTCGGCCGCCGCATGCAGCTGCACCTGAGCGAGACGACCAGCGCGATCGCGACCTTCGACGCCCGGGATCTGGACCGATGAGCGACCGGCTGCGGCGCTCGCTGAACCTCGCCCGTTGGCTGCAGCCGGGGCTGGGCGTCAAACGTTGGCTGTTGCTCGCGGTGATCGGCACAGCGCTGTTCGTCAACGGCCTCTCGCGCTACGTGACCGACGAAGGGACGACGCTGCGCATCAACGAGCTGGTCGATTCGGTCGTGGCGGAGTTCTTCGCGCCGGTGTATCTCTCGTACATCTTCATGGGCGTCGGCGCGCTGCTGGCCGCGTTCGGGATCTGGCGCTGGCTGACGGCGATCGTCAGCGCGGTGACGCCGCAAGGCTCGAACCGCATGCTGGACGCGGTCATCCAGCGCCGACTGCAGCAGGGCTACCGCATCGTCGTCGTCGGCGGCGGCACCGGCCTGTCGACGATGCTGCGCGGCCTCAAGAAGCTGACCACGAACCTGACCGCGGTCGTCACCGTCACCGACGACGGCGGTTCGTCGGGGCGCTTGCAGAAAGAGCTCGGCGTCCTGCCGCCCGGCGACATCCGCAATTGCCTGGTCGCGCTGGCTGACGACGAGGCGCTGGTCACCGAGTTGTTCCGCTACCGGTTCGCCGAAGGCGAGGGCCTCAGCGGCCACTCGTTCGGGAATCTGTTCCTGGCCGCGATGACCGGGATCACCGGCAACTTCGACCGGGCGGTCAAGGAATCGAGCCGGGTGCTCAACATCAAGGGCCGCGTGCTGCCCTCGACGCTCGCGACCGCGCGGCTGTGCGCCGAGATGACCGACGGCACCATCGTCGAGGGTGAGTCGCGCATCTCCGCCGCCGGCGGGTCGATCGCGCGCGTCTTCCTCGATCCGCCGTTCGCCGCGCCGCTCGAAGACGTCGTCACGGCGATCCGCGAAGCCGACGCGATCGTGCTCGGCCCCGGCTCACTCTACACCTCGATCATGCCCAACCTGTTGGTCGACCGGGTCGCCCGCGAGATCGAGGCGTCGAGTGCGGTGAAGATCTACGTCTGCAACGTGATGACCCAGCCCGGCGAGACCGACGGGTACACCGCCAGCGCGCACGTGCGCGCGCTCGCCGCCGGCGCCGGCGCCACGCTGTGCGACGTCGTCGTGGTCAACGATCAGCTGCCGCGCAAGCTGCGCGAGGTCTACGCCGAGGAGGGCCAGTCGCCGGTCGTCCTCGACGATCCCGAACTGCGCAGCCTCGGGGTGAAGGTCGTGCGCGCCGCCGTCATCTCCGAGACGCAGACCGTCCGCCACGATCCCGACCGCCTCGCCGCCGTCGTCGTCAACATCATCGACGAGATGATCGCCGAGCGCGCATCCTACGTGAAGTTTCGCCCCGCCACGACGAGCCCACGCGAACAGCCCTCCTGAGATCAACCTCCGTACTGGAGCGCGGCGACGCGCGCGGCGGCGGCGCGCAGATTCGCGGCACCTTCGCGCATCGCGACGCGGAGCGGCAACGGGCCCGGGACGATCGGGACGCAGCGCACGCCACGCTCGCGCAGCGCCGGCTCGACCGCGAGGTCGACGCTGCCGCCGAACGCGACCACCGGCACGCCGGCCTCGCGCGCCAGCGCGGCGACGCCCGCGACGACCTTGCCGCGCAGCGTCTGCGCGTCGATCCGGCCCTCGCCGGTCCAGCACGCATCGGCGCCGACCAGTCGTTCCGCGAGGCCGCGCACCTGCGCGACGAGCGCGACCCCCGACTCCAAGCGCGCGCCGCAGACACTCGCCAGCGCCCAGCCGAGGCCACCCGCAGCGCCGGCCCCGGGCAGCGCACGCAGGTCACGGCCGGTCGCCGCCGCCATGGCGTCGGCCAACCGCGCCAGCACCCCGTCGAGAAACGCGACATCGGCCGGTGAGGCGCCCTTCTGCGGACCGTAGACCGCCGCCGCGCCGTGCCGGCCCAACAGCGGGTTGTCGACGTCGCAGGCGATGGCGAGGTCGACCCCGGCCAGCCGCGGATCCAGCTCGCTCAGATCGACCCGCTCGAGCGCCGCCAGCGCCGCCGGGACGGGCACCAGCACGTAGCCCTGCGCGTCGAGGAACCGCACGCCCAGCGCGGCTAAGGCACCGGCGCCGCCGTCGACCGTCGCGCTCCCGCCGATCCCCAGGACGATCGTGCGCGCGCCGCCGTCGAGCGCATCGCGCAGCAGCTCCCCCGTCCCGTACGTCGTCGCGCGGCGTGGGTCGCGTCGGCGGCGCCGCAGCAGCGCGAGTCCGGAGGCCGCCGCCATCTCGATGACGGCCGTCGTCCCCTCGCGCGCGTAGGTCGCCTCAACCGGATCGGCGAGCGGGCCGGCGACCCGCAGGCGGCGCGCCGCCGCACCGCTGGCCAGAAAAGCGGCGACCGTTCCGTCGCCGCCGTCAGCCATCGGGACCAGATCGCAGACCACGCCGGGGACGACGTCTCGCAGGCCGGCCGCGAGGGCGGCGGCGACGGCGGCGGCATCGAGGCTCCCCTTGAACTTGTCGGGGGCGACGACGACCCGCACTACTGCTTGGTGAGCGGGACGTCGACCGAGATCGACTGGCCGGCGACGAGGCTGCCGCTGGCATCGGGAATCGCCCCAACGGCATAGCCGGACGGAGCCGCGGCGGTGAGGTCGTACTCGCCGATGGGGATGTTCGGAATCTTGTAGGTGCCGTCGGCGGCGGTCGTCGCGCTGTCGATCGCGTCGACCGTCACGATCACCCCGGCGACGCCCTGGTTGGTCGCGCTGTCGTACGCGCGGCCTTGGATCGTGCCATAGTTCTGGGCCGACGGAACCTGGTTGGCGTTGCAGCCTCCCAAGAGTCCGAGCGACAGGGCCAGGAAGAGAGCGCGCGCCTGGGTCACGCGGCCGCCGTTCGCGCTAGGCGACGACGACGCCCTCTTCTGCGTCCTGCTTATCGAGGCTGGCGCGCTTCTCGTCGAGCAGCCAGCGGTTCGCTTCCTGCTGGCGTGCCTCAGGGACGCGAGCTTTCAGCCAAGCCAAGATCTCGTCGTCGGTCTGACACGTCTCGAGGGCGGCGTCGAACATCCGCGCCGTGATCCCCCAGCGGTCGAAGACCCCGCGGTCCATCGGACAGGGATAGATGTAATCGTGGATCGTCCCGCGCCGGCCCGCACGTGCTTTGTCGAAGACCCGTGCCAACCATAGGTAGCCGTCGACCGCTTCGCGGCCGCGACGTGGAAACTCACCACTGCGGAAATCGGTGGCCATCTGTACCCCCTCCCGAACACGACCCGGACACTCCTAGTGACGCAGGCAGCCCCCGCGAAGTTGCGGAACGCCGTCCCACCAATGGCCATGACCGAACCCCGCCCGGCGGCCGGAATGACGTACTACGAGAACGCACTCGACGCTGTTGGTCGTACCCCGTTGATCCGCCTGAATCGCGTCATCGACGGCTCGCCGTGTCTGGTCTTGGCAAAAGTCGAGTACGTCAACCCGGGTGGGTCGGTCAAAGACCGTCCGGCCGTCGCGATGATCGAGGACGCCGAGCGGCGCGGCATCCTCAAGCCCGGCGCGACGATCATCGAGGCGACCTCCGGGAACACCGGGACGGGCCTCGCGATGGCGGCGGCGATCCGCGGTTACCGCTGCATCCTGGTCATGCCCGACAAGATGTCGGCCGAGAAGATCGACCTGCTCAAGGCCTATGGTGCCGAGGTCGTGATCACGCCGACCAACGTTCCCAACGACTCGCCGGAGTCGTACTACGGCGTGGCAAACCGGCTGACCGCCGAGATCCCCGGCGCGATCCAACCCGACCAGTGGCACAACGCGATGAACCCCGGCGCGCACTACGTGACGACGGGTCCCGAGATCTGGGAGCAGACCGGCGGCAAGATCACCCACTTCGTCAGCGGGATGGGGACGGGCGGGACGATCTCGGGGACCGCGCGCTTCCTCAAGGAGAAGAGTCCCACCATCGTGGTCGTCGGCGCCGATCCGGAGGGCTCGATCTACAGCGGCGACACGCCCAAGTCGTACAAGGTCGAGGGGATCGGGATGAGCTACCTCCCCCAGACCGTCGACATGCGCGTGATCGACCAGATCCTGCGCATCACCGACAAGGAGAGCTTCTTGATGGCGCGCCGCATCGCGCGCGAGGAAGGCCTCTTGGTCGGCGGCTCGTCCGGGACGGCCGTCGCCGCCGCCGCACGCGTCGCCAAAGACCTCCCGCGCGACGCGGTCATGGTCGTGATGATGCCCGACTCCGGGCGCGGCTACATGTCGAAGATCTTCAACGACGAGTGGATGCGTACCAACGGCTTCCTCGAGGACGAGCGCCGCAAGGACACCGTCGGCGACGTCCTGCGCACGAAGCAGCCCCTCCCACCGCTGATCACCGTCACCGAACAGACGGCGGTGAAGGAGGCGCTCGACCTGCTGCGGCGCTACCAGATCTCGCAGCTGCCGGTCGTGCGCGGGCACGAGGTGGTCGGCTCGATCAACGACGTCGCGGTGATGCAGGCTGTCTTCGACCACGCCGACATCGTTCACAAACCGGTCGGCGACGTGATGGGCCGCGCCTTCCCGATGCTCGAGCACGACATCGAGGTCGGTCGCGCGTACAAGCTGCTCACGATGGCGAACTCGGCGATCGTCGTGACCGACGGTGGCCGCCCGGTCGGC
>Ga0302324_100011777_pt1 | contig 17910 bp, 10 predicted proteins | sample Palsa_T0_1_FD_201949 | JGI IMG/M metagenome (GOLD analysis project Ga0302324, IMG submission 201949) | Peat permafrost microbial communities from Stordalen Mire near Abisko, Sweden - Palsa_T0_1 | ecosystem: Environmental > Terrestrial > Soil > Palsa > Peat permafrost | place: Sweden: Abisko... | reverse complement strand
GCGGCATTCCCGCGGTAGTGCTGAGCCACCAGTTTTGGGTCGATAAGCTGGGGGGCGATCCGCGCGTGCTCGGCGCTTCGCTGGCGCTCGACGGCAAGCCTTACGAAGTAGCCGGAGTGCTGCCGCCGGGGCTGCGTTTCTTTTCGCCACCGGTCGATTTCTACCTTCCGCTGGCCCTGTTCGACGGGGAAACGCTCGACCGCGGCCGGCACGGATCGATGCGGCTCCTGGGCCGGTTGAAGCCGCGTGTCACGTTGCCCGCCGGGCTCGCGGACCTCGACCTCATCATGCGCCGCCTCGCCGAAGCCGATCCTGGACCCGAGAGCCGGCATCGCGCTTATGGAGTTTTTCTGGCCGAGTCCAGCACGGGGGAGATCCGGCCGACGCTGCTGATCCTGCTGGGCGCGGTGGCCCTGGTGCTGTTCATCGCCTGCGCTAACGTGGCTGGCCTGGGGCTGGCGCGTAGCACGGCGCGGGCTCGCGAGATGGCTATCCGCACAGCCGTGGGGGCCGGCCGCGCGCGCCTGGTCCGCCAACTACTGACGGAGAACCTGCTGCTCGCAGCCCTGGGAGGACTCACCGGGTTGCTGCTGGCGGAGTGGTGTCTGCATGCGCTGATCGGGATGGGCCCCCGCGATATTCCGCGGCTTACGGAAACCACTTTCGATTGGCAAGTGGGTATTTTCGTGGGCGCCATCACCTTGTTGACTGGATTGCTCACCGGCTTTGCGCCGATTTGGACTGCCGGGAAATTGGACCTGGTCGGCGCGCTCAAGGACGGCGGGCGTTCGGCCACCGGCGGCAAAAGCGGCCACGCCGTTCGCAGTGGGCTGGTGGTTGCTGAGATCGCCATCACGCTGGCCCTGATGTTCGCCGCGGGCTTGCTGGTGCGCAGCCTGATCACGGCCGAAACGGCCAATCCGGGCTTCGTTCCCGAGCACGTGCTGGCACTCGAGCTGGTGCTGCCCTCCGCGAGTTACTCGAGCCCGCCGGCGGTCGAAGCTTTCTACGACCGGCTGCGGCGCGACTTGCGCGGTCTGCCCGGAGTCGCGGCCGTGGGCTCCGTGAACTGCCCGCCATCGGCCGGGGACTGCGGCGACTGGTTCTACTCGATCCTCGACGGAACCGTTCCGCAGCCGGGCGAAGTCCCGATCGCGCTGTTCAACACCGCAGATCGCGACTATTTTTCAGCCTTGCGGATTCCAATGCGGGAGGGCCGTGGATTCTCGGACACCGACCGGCGCGGCGCGCCGCGAGTGGCGATTGTCAATGAGACTTTCGCCCGCAAGTGGTGGCCGAGAGAATCCGCCGTGGGGCACCGCATCAAATCGGGTGGACCATATCGGGACGGGCCCATCTACCAAATCGTGGGAGTAGCCGGCGATGTCAGCCAGATGGGCCTGGATACCGAGCCCCTGCCGGAGATTTATCTGTCCTTCTCGCAGGCGCCGTCCGAGGCTATGGTAGTGATGTTGCGCGTGAACGGCGATCCCGCATCGATCGAGCCCGCCGTGCGCCGCCGCGTCGCGGAGATCGATCGCAACTTGCCCATCGAGAGCCTGCGGCCTTTCGAGCGCAGCCTGGCAGCCACGCTAGCGCGCCGCCGCTTCAGCACGCTGCTGCTGGCCCTGTTTGCCGGCCTGGCTATCACGCTGGCGGGTGTGGGCGTCTATGGGCTGCTCAATTATTGGGTGCGCGTACGCGAAGAGGAGATTGCCATCCGGTTGGCGCTTGGCGCGCCGCGCCCCACTATTCTCCGGTGGGCCGGACGGCAGGTTCTGCGACTGGCGGCCGCTGGAACAGCGCTCGGAATCTTGGCTGGATGGATGGCGTCGCGCTGGCTCGAAAGCCTGGTCTTCGGAGTCTCCGTGCGAAACGGAGCCATCATGGCGATGGCTGCCGCGGCAGTGGTCGGCATGGCCGCAATTGCGGCGGCCATTCCCGTCTGGCGCGCTACGCGAGTGGACGCGGTTGACCATTTGCGTCACTTGTAACGCTTCGCACCCGCGGCGCGCCTAACATCTTCATCGTGATTATCCTGCTGATGATGGCCCTGCTGTCGGCTGGTGTGCTACTCGCCGGCGACCCTGCTCTGCAACCGGTAACCGTGTGCGAAGTATTGCAGGATCTCGCTGCCTACGACGGCAAAGTCGTCGCTATCGTCGGGCGATTCTCGTTCCGCCACAATGGGCGCTGGCTGGGAGAACAAACTTGCGATCGCAAGCTGGTGATTGCAGAACAGGAATGGCCTAACGCACTGTGGGTCGCGTACGATCCCGCGTCCGCTCCCAAGCCGCCCGCCGTGCTGGCGGTCGATGCTGCGCTCCTCTCACAGAAATTGAGCGCCGTGAAGCGCGCCACGCCGCTCACCAAGTTCCGCTTTGGAAGTACGGATTACGATAGCTGGGCCGTGATATACGGCCGCGTCGAGACGCGTAAGGATCTCGTGGAGGTCACAGCGGGCGGGACTCGGAAGAACGGTTTTGGATATGGCGAATCCTCGCCCGCCCGCTTAGTCTGCCACGGCGATGCCGTGGTAGTCTTTCTCACCGATGACGCTAGGACGCCCGCTTCGCCGTGAATTGCATAGGGCCCCCGCCTTTGCGCCCCTGGCCGCCTCCGCCTCCCTGGCCTCCTTCGCGCATTCTGGTGAAGGTGATCTGATCGCCGGAAATGGTTCCCTTATACAGGATCTTCATCTGGTTCCCGTTGAACTCCATCGTTTGGGAGAATGAGATCTGATCCCCGTTAATCTTGCCGTCGGAGATTTCCGTCTCTCCGCGGGCACCGCTGATCGTTCCGGTCAGGGTCTCGCCATCCGCTTTGAAAGTAAACGTCGATTCGTGTGTTTGTCCGTCCCGGCCAGGCATTTGAGCTACCCACTTGCCGCTGAAATCGGCAGCCATGGCCGTCAACGTAAGTAAGCCGAGCAGGAAACCTAAAGTCGCTAGTCTTCGCATGTCAGGAAGGCGCTCGCCGTGCGATGAATGTTACGCTATACCAATGGTTTACAATCTCTTAACAAGGTAACAATCGGCGCGCTGGGGTCGTCATTTCTGCTTGCGGTACCTACTTCTTTTCGCGCTCGGCGGATCGCTTTATGCGCAGAGCGGCACGGTCAAGTCGGCGAATCAGCCCATTCCCGGCGCGACTGTCACAGCCACTATCGGCACTCAAAAAATCGAGACCACTACGAGCGATAACGGCAGTTACACCCTGCCCATGCCGCCGACGCCGCCCGCCGGCGATTGCGTCATCGAGGTTCGCATGTTCGGTTTCGAACCTATCACTAAGAAAGCGAGTTGCGGGCCAGACCAAAAGGTCGACTTTACCCTGTCCATGCAGGAATCGCCGATTGCCCAGCGCCTGGCTCGTATGGGAGGCGCGCAAGGCGGTGGAAACGAGCTTGCCACGCAACTGGAGAGTGAGATCAGTGCGCCGCAGGCCGCTCCGGGCGCGATTCCGGGTACCGACGGTCAGAATGGCAACGAAGCTTTCTTGGTATCCGGCAGCTTAAGCCAGGGATTGGCTGCCAACGCGCGGCCCGACTTCGGCATGTACCAGCCGGGCGGTCCCGGTCTGGCCGGTGCTTCCGGGGGGACCACGTTCGGCGCGCAGGGCGTACCGACAGGTGCTAGTCCGGGCGGGGGTGGTTTTGGTGGCCCTCCTGGAGGCGGCTTCGCCGGCCCTGGAGGTCCTGGAGGCGGTTTCGGCGGTCGCGGCGGAGGCCCTGGGGGCAACCGGGGGCGGAACGGCCCTGGCGGTCCCGGCGCGCAGTTCGGCAACCGCAGAGCAGCCAGCCAGATCCATGGCATGGCGTTTTTCACGCTGGGCAATTCGGTCCTGGACGCCAAGCCGTTTTCCATCAATGGAGAGAACCTTTTACAGCCCGCCTACGCCAGCAGTCGCTTTGGTTTTCTGCTGGGCGGACCGCTGGTGATCCCAAAAATCATAAAAGCCCCGTCCACCTTCTTCTATTTGAACTATACCGGCACTCGCGCGCGGGCGCCGTACTCGGCGGTCGAAACGGTGCCGACCGCGGCGGAGCGGACCGGCGACTTTTCGCAGGCCGCGGTGAATGGCGCGCCGGTAACGATCTTTAATCCCGCCACGAATGCACCTTTTTCGAACAACGTAATTCCCACCAGCCTGCTGAACCCGATTTCCCTGAAGCTCTTACCCTACATTCCGCTTCCGAACCAGCCGGGACTGTTGAACAATTATCAATACGTGGCATCGCCGGCGAGCAACACGGATAACCTGGGCGCGCGCGTTATGCGCAACCTGGGCAAAAACGACCGCCTGGCATACCACCTGACTTACCAGCGGCGCGATAGCGAGCTATCTCAACCGTTCGCTTTCTTAGACACGCTCAGCGGTTACGGTATTCAAACGGATCTGACCTGGACTCATAACTTCAGCCCCACCACCATACTCAGCTCGCAGTTGAGTTTTAACCGTAATCGCAACGAGACTACTCCGTACTTTGCCAACGGCGTGGATGTAGCGTCGGAATTGGGTATAGCGGGCACCTCGTCCAACCCGATTGACTATGGCCCGCCCAATCTGAACTTCACTAATTTTGGCGCGCTCAGCGACGCAAACCCGATCTTGACGCGCAACCAGGCCCAGGCGCTGACCGAGAGCGTCATTCTCTCGCGCGGGAAGCACACCCTCACTTATGGCTTGCAATATAGCCGCAACGATCTGAGTACCCAGACGCAGCAGAACGGGCGCGGGACGTTCAACTTCAACGGCCAGGCTACCAGCGAACTGGGGGCGGACGGCGTCGCGGTTACGGGCACGGGCTTCGATTTCGCCGACTTTCTGCTGGGACTGCCGCAATCCGCCTCCATCCAATACAGCGATGCCAGCATGTACTTCCGGCAGAATAACTGGACCGCCTACGCACTGGACGATTGGAAAGTGGGTGCGAATTTGACGCTGAACCTGGGCCTGCGGTGGGAGTTCTTTTCGCCGCTTGTCGAGAAGTACGGCCAGATGGCGAACCTGGATATTGCGCCGGGTTTCACTAACGTCTCGGTGGTCACTCCGGCCATCCCCGGACAGTACTCCGGCGCGTTTCCCGCCGGCCTGATCAATCCCGATAATAAGAATTTTTCGCCGCGTTTCGGCTTGGCCTGGAAGGTTCCGTTCATCAAACGATCTACTATCGTGCGATCGGGCTACGGGATCTACTACAACGGCCAGGCATATATCCCCTTCGGACTCGATCTGGCGGAGCAGCCCCCCTTTGCCACCGCCCTAAACGTGAACACCAGCGCAACGCATAACCTGACGGTAGCCAATGGGTTTACCGCGGTGTCGCCCGAGGACATTACCAATACGTACGCCGTCGATCGCTACTATCACACGCCGTATGCGCAGACCTGGAACCTATCGATCCAGCACGACCTGGGGAAGGGCTTTTTCATGGAAGTCGGATACCTGGGTACCAAGGGAACGCGTCTGGATGTGTTGAGTGTACCCAATCAGGGGCCTCCCGGAAGCCCGGTCAATCAGTTGCAGGTGGGTAATGCGGTCGGGTTCACCTACGACAATCCGGTTGGCGATTCCATCTACAATGCCTTGCAGACACACCTCATGCGCCGTTTCCGCGGAGGGATTTCGATGGATGCGCGTTACACCTTCTCGAAGTCGATTGACAACGCGTCCAGCTTCGGGGGAGTCGGTGCTACGGTAGCGCAGAACTGGCTGGATCTGGCGGCGGAGCGCGGTTTGTCCAGCTTCAATCGCGGACAGGTGTTCACCATGAGCTGGGTTTATACGTCGCCGTTCGGCAACCCCAACTCCCATTTTGCCGCGAGTGGCTGGTCCGGACGTATGCTGCGAAACTGGTCGCTCAGCGGCAGCATCACCGCGGAGAGCGGCACGCCACTGACCGCCCGGTTTCTGGGAAACACGGCGGAACTGGCGCAGACCTCCGGCGTTGGCAGCGATCGCGCGGATGCCACGGGTGAACCGGTTACCTCCGGCACGGGCTACTTCAACCTGGGCGCTTTTGCGGCGCCCCCCCACGGTCAGTTCGGCGACGCCGGGCGCAATACCATTCCAGGCCCAGACCTGCTGTCGGTGAACATGGCTTTCGGACGCTCGTTCCAGTTCGGCGACACGCGCCGGCGGCTGGAATTCCGCTTTGAAGCCAACAACATTTTCAATCAAGTCAACATTACCAACATCAACACCGTGGTGAACGCCAGCACTTACGGGCTTCCCAGCGCGGCCTCCACGATGCGCACGTGCGACGTGGTGATGAGGTTCCGGTTTTGAGATATACGGCAATAATAATCGCCGCGGCTCTGCTGGCCGCCCAGTTAAGCTCGCAGCAGAATGCCACGTTTTCGACGACGGCGAACGTGGTGGTGGTGAATGTAACGGTGACCGGCCGCGACGGCAAGGCCATCGGGAACTTGACCAAGGACGATTTCCTGCTTTACGAAGACGGCAAATTGCAGACCTTGCAAAGCTGCGAATTGCAGAAGTTGGACAACACGCCGCTCGAACCAATACCGGTTGAACAGGCCAAGACATTGCAGACCCGGGAATCGCCTAAGCCGCCCGCCGGCCCTGTGCCCAAGGCTCCCGCCCCGAAGGCCGAAGATCTGCGCGATCACCGGCTGATCGTGATGCTATTCGATTTCTCATCGATGCAGCCTCAGGAGCAGATCCGCTCCATGGACTCCGCCATCAAGTTCCTAAGTACCCACATGACCAGCAGCGACATGGTTTCGATCATGGTCTTCGGAACCGATCTTAAAACTGTGCAGGACTTCACAGCGGATCGCGACCTGTTGATTTCGACTTTGCATTCGTTCCATGTAGGCGAAGCCAGCGAATTGTCCGGCCAGGCGGATGAGGGCGCCGATGCGCAGGATATCAGCGGACAATTCGTAGCCGACGAGACGGAGTTCAACATCTTCAATTCCGACCGCAAGCTGGCCGCGCTGGAAGACGCTGCCCGCAAGCTGCAGTACTATCCGGAGAAGAAGGCGCTGGTCTATATCTCGAGCGGCATTCAGAAAAGCGGCGTAGACAATCAGTCGCAGCTGCAAGCCACCGTGAACGCGGCCATCAAAGCTAATGTGGCCTTCTATCCCATCGACGCCCGCGGTTTGATGGCTACGCCGCCTGGCGGGGATGCCAGCACGGCGGCCTCGGCAGGGTCGAACCTCTATAGTGGCTCCGCGCAGCAAACGCTGATGGTCAACTTTCACAATACGCAGGAAACGCTCGATACCCTGGCCGCGGATACCGGCGGCAAAGCGCTGCTCGATTCCAACGATCTGACCCTGGGCATGACTCAGGTGCAGAAGGATATCAGCAGCTATTACATGCTCACCTATGCCACCGCGAACGGCGCGGAAGACGGCAAGTATCGCCGCATCCAGGTGAAGCTGGCGCCCAAGCTGGCGGATCTGCGGGCCAAGCTCAATTTCAAGGAAGGCTACTACGCTCCCAGCACATTTGCCAAAATGACCGGCACCAATAAAGAGTCCCAGCTGCAGCAGGCGCTCTCCAGCGGCAATCCCGTGACCGACCTGCCGATGGCGGTCGAGGTGGACTATTTCCGCCTTGCGAAAGCCAAATACTTCGTGCCGGTATCCGTGAGAATTCCGGGGTCGGCCCTGTCCTTCCAAAGCAAGGGAGCCAAGGCCGCCACCGAGCTCGACTTCATCGGTGAGATCCGCGACGCGCGCGGGCGGCCGGCTTCCGCCGTGCGGGACACCATTCCGCTTAAGGTCGCCAGCGCCACCGCCGGAGAAGTCGGGCGAAAGCAGATCCAATACGACACCGGCTTCACCCTCACGCCGGGCAAGTATACTTTGAAGTTCGTGGCTCGCGAAAACGGCGAGGGCAAAGTCGGCACGTTCGAGTTCCCCTTCACCATTCCGGATCTCGCGTCGGGTACCCCGCTGCGGCTAAGCTCGGTGATCCTTAGTAACCAGGTGCAGCCTTTGAAGGAGCAAATCGCCGGCGCGAAGAACGACAAGAAGCTGGTGGCCGACGATCCCCTGGTGGATGAGTCCGGCCAGAAGATGGTGCCCAACGTCACGCGAGTTTTCCGGCCGGGCCAGAGCCTGTATGTCTACTTCGAGCTGTACGATCCCGGCGTCGCCCAAATCCCGACTCAGAGTCAGAATCAGAATCCGGGCCTGACCAGCGTGACGGCCAGCGTAGCATTCTACCAGGGAAGCAAGAAGGTGATGGAGACGCCGGCAGTGCGCGCCAATCGCATGAATGCCAAGCGCCTGGGTGTGGTCCCGCTACGCCTGCAGACGCAGTTGAAGGGCCTCGCCGCCGGTCAATATGTCTGCCAGGTAAACGTGATCGACCAGTTAGGCCATAAGTTCGCTTTTCCCCGGAGCTCCATCGTGGTACTGGCGGATGAGGCCGATGCCAAGCCCGCCGCCCCGAGCGTCCCGGCGCGCAAGGCCGGCTGAAACCTCAATCCCGTTTTATACGACAATATATTCTATGGGGCTTCGCCGCATCGCCGCTCTATTTGTGATGTGCCTGGGCGCCTTGGCGCAGGCCGGTTACACGGTTGAGCAGATCAAAGCTTTCATTCGGTCCGCCATTCAACTGAAGAATCCCGATAAAGAAGTCGCTGCCACTCTTCGCAAAATGAAACTGTCCGAGCGCCTGGACCTCAACACGGTCGAGACGCTGCAGGGCGAGGGCGCCGGACCGCGGACCGTCGAGGCATTGAAGGAGTTGGCCACTGCATCGGCCTCGCTCTCCCAGGCCAAGCCGCCGGCCCCCAAGCCCGTCTACGTGCCCCCGCCGCCGCCCTCATCCGAAGAACAAGCGCGACTGCTCTCCGAGGTGAAGGAATACGGAATTAATTATACGAGCACGCTCCCGGATTTCATTTGCCTCGAGCAAACCCGCCGCTACGTCGATACCACTGGCAAGGATTCCTGGCGGTCCACCGATGTCATCACCGCGCGGCTTAGTTACTTCAACCAAAAGGAAGACTACAAACTGGTCTCGCTGAACGATCGCGTGCTGAACGACGCGGCGTACACCTCGGTGGGCGGGGCCCTGTCAATGGGCGATTTCGGAACCATCATGCGCGAGATCTTCGAGCCCCAGAGCGATACCCACTTCGACTGGGAGCGCTGGACTACGCTGCGCAAGCGGAAAACGCACGTCTTCACCTACCGCGTGCCGCTGGAGACCTCGAAATATTCCATCCACTACTCGGAAGATGAGAAGGACCAGGGCCGCACCGTAATCGTGGGCTACCATGGCTCTATCTTCGTGGACGATCAACTACCCGAACACCCCGTGGTACGGATCATCGTCGAGGCCGAGAACATCCCTCCCTCGTTCCCTGTTCAGCAAGTAAAGTCGACGTTGGACTACGACTTCACCAAGATTGGCGATCGCGAATTCCTGCTTCCTCTGGTGAACGACGTGCGCATGCATTCAGCGAGGCTGTGGACCAAGAACGTGAAAGAATTCCGTTTGTACCGGAAGTTCTCCGCCGACGCGGAGATCAAGTTCGATGGCGAAGAGCTAAACCCCCTTCCGGACGATAAGACCAAGGAACAGACGCCGCAGCCACCCCAGCCGCCGTCGCCGCAGCCGCCGAAGTAACTACGCTATGGGGCTTCGCCGCATTACCGCTACCTTCGTGATTTGCCTGGGCGCCTGGGCGCAGGCCGGCTATACAGTTGAGCAGATCAAGTCTTTTGTCCGGTCCGCCATTCAACTGAAAAACCCCGATAAAGAAGTCGCCCTGACCCTAAGCAAAATGAAGATGTCCGAGCGCCTGGACCTGAACACCGTCGAAGCGCTGCAGGGCGAGGGCGCCGGCCCACGGACCGTGGCGGCATTGAAGGAACTGGCCACTGCATCGGCATCACTCTCCCAGGCCAAGGCGCCGGCCCCCAAGCCCGCCTATATTCCCCCACCGCCACCCTCGTCGGAAGCGCAGGCGAAGCTGCTTGCGGAAGTGAAGGAATACGGGCTCAACTATTCGACCACGTATCTCCCGGATTTCATCTGCCTGGAGCAGACGCGCCGCTATGTCGACACCACTGGCAAGGATTCGTGGAGTCCCACCGATGTCATCACCGCGCGGCTTAGTTATTACAACCATAAAGAGGATTACAAACTGGTCTCGATGAACGATAAGGTGGTCAATGACGCGGCCTACACCTCGGCGGGCGGGGCCTTGTCCATGGGCGACTTTGGCACGACCATGCGCGAGATCTTCGAGCCCCAGAGCAATACCCACTTCGAGTGGGAGCGCTGGGCCACGGTGCGCAAGCGGCCCACACAGGTCCTCAGCTACCGCGTGCCCCTCGAGACGTCGCAGTATTCCATTCACTATGGGGAAACTGCGAAGGATCAGGGAAGTACGGTAACCGTGGGCTATCATGGCTCGATCTTCGTGGATGATGAATTGCACGTCGTGGTGCGGATTGTCCAGGAGGCCGAAAACATTCCGCCCTCGTTCCCAGTTCAACAAGTGAAAGAAACGTTGGACTACGATTTCACCAAAATCGGCGATCGCGAATTCCTACTCCCTCTGGTGGCCGATGTGCGCATGCATTCAGGGAGGGAATGGGCGAAAAACGTGAAAGAATTCCGGCTGTACCGGAAATTCTCCGCCGACGCGGTCATCAAGTTCGATAGCGAAGAGCTAAGCCCGCTGCCGGACGATAAGACCAAAGAGCAGGCGCCGCAGCCACCCCCGTCGCCCCAGCCGAAGTGACGTTTTGGCGCAGCGTCGTTCGTTTCCAGGCTGAAAAAATCGCGCCAACGCTGGCCGCGCGAAACACCCTCGGCGTGGCTCTGCCGCTCGCGGCAGGCGTAGTGCTCGGCTCGGTTCCAGCCGCGTTGATCACCACCATCGGCGCGCTCAACGTATCCTACTCCGATAGCTACGAACCTTACATTCAGCGCGCCCGGCGGATGCTGGCGACCAGCGTGCTCGGCGGGCTAGCAGTATTCGCTGGTGCGTTGTGCGGCCATCACAATGGACTCGCCGTACTGGCGGCCGGCGCCTGGGGATTCGCGGCAGGCTTGCTGGTGGCGCTCAGCACCGCGGCCGCGGATCTGGGTGTCATCACACTGGTCACGCTGGTGGTTTTTACCGCTCGGCCGCTGCCCTTGAAAGAAGCGGTACTCTCCGGATCTCTGGCGCTGGCTGGAGGGCTGTTTCAGACCGTCCTGGCTCTGGCGTTCTGGCCGGTGCGCCGGTATGTTCCCGAGCGTCGCGCTCTCGCCGGTCTCTACAGCGAGCTTTCCCGGGCAGCGGCCTCGCCATTGCAGGTATTCGAGGCGCCGCCGGCCAGCGCCCAAAGTACGCAAGCACAGGCTGCTCTGGCTACGCTCGGAGATTTCTCCATCGACGCCGAGCGCTATCGCTTGCTGCTGAGCCAGGCCGAGCGCGCCCGCCTCACCCTCTTTTCGCTTGCCCGTCTGCGCATCCGCATTGAACGGGAAAGCCCCGCCAGCCCCGAGCGCGCGCTTCTGGATCGTTACCTGGCCGCCGCTTCCCGTATCCTTAAATTCATTAGCGGTGCCCTGCTGGAGGGCCAGTTGACCGCCGCGCCTCCCGCGGAATTGGAAGTGCTTCAAGTCTTGACCGACGACTTGCGTCCGCAACCCGAAGCCCTATCGGACCCCTCCCAGTGGACAGCCACGCTGAAGGATGCCAGTTTTCAAATGGATGCACTCACCGGCCAAATGCGATCGGCCATCGATCTGGCAGTCGCTGCGGCTCCGGCAGGCGTGGCCGCCTTCGCCCTTCGCGAATTGCGTAAGCCATGGCGCTTGCGGATCCATGGAACGCTGGCGACTCTGCGCGCGAATCTGAGCCTCCAATCGGCCGCCTGCCGGCATGCCGCCCGGCTTTCGGTCTGCGTAGCGCTCGGCGACGCTTTCGCGCGCAGCTTCGAACTGCGCCGCTCCTACTGGTTGCCGATGACCATTGCCATCGTACTGAAGCCGGACTTCAGTGCTACCTTCAGCCGCGGCGTACTGCGTTTGGCGGGCACGTTTGCGGGTCTGATCTTTGCCACCGCGTTGTTCCAGGTGCTGCCCGCGGCGCCCGGCGCGGAAGTGGCCGCCGTTATCGCGCTGGTGTTTGTCATGCGCTGCTGGGGGCCCGCCAATTACGGTATCTTAGCCACGGCCGTGACCGGCTTGGTCGTGCTGCTGGTCGCCATGTCCGGGGTATCTCCCAACGATGTGATCGCCGCGCGCGGGCTGAACACGACTCTCGGGGGCGTTGTCGCGCTGTTGGCTTACTGGCTTTGGCCCACCTGGGAGCGCAACCAGGCCCCCGAGATTATGGCCTGCATGCTGGACGCCTACCGCGACTACTTCCGCGCCATTCGGGACAGTTACTTCACGCCGGAGGACTCCCACGAGTCGCCGCTCGACCGCGCGCGTCAGGCCGCCCGTCTGGCGCGCTCCAATCTGGAGGCTTCCCTGGAACGCCTCTCCGCGGAGCCGGGCGCTTCCGCGAAAATCGCAGGCGTGCTCGGCGGCATGTTGGCCAGCTCGCATCGCCTGATCCACGCCATCATGGCGCTCGAAGCCGGTCTCTCCTCCACCCGTCCCGCGCCCGCCCGCGAAGCGTTCCGGCGCTTTGCAAACGACGTAGAGCTGACTCTCTATTACCTGGCCCAGGGGTTGCGAGGGTCTCCGCTGACGCAAGCCGAGCTGCCGGATCTGCGGGAAGATCATCGACAACTCGCAAACTCCGGCGATTCTCTTGCCGAACGCTATGCGCTGGTGAACGTGGAGACCGACCGCATCACCAATAGTCTGAACATGCTCAGCGAAGAACTCCTGCGCTGGCTGGCGAACCCGCCTAACAAGTCTCTATGATCTTGCTCATCCTGTACCTGATTGAATAGGTGGATGTTATCCTCCTGACTAACGCCTGCCTGCAAGAGATCACATACCTTGTCCCTAAGCTTGTAAATTCTCTCTATACACGCCCTAACGAAATTTAGTGATCTCCGTTTAATAAAGTATCGCTCCTGCAAATAGCAGGATCAGGGTTCTATGGGAGGATTATGACTCGGAAAGCTTTGCGCCCTTTCTCCTGCGCACTCTGCGCGGTGCTGTTCGTTATCGCACACCCGTCCGTATTCGCACAAACTGCTACCACCGGCGACGTCGCGGGCGTGGTCAAGGATGCCACTGACGCGGTCATTGCCGGAGCCATGGTTACGCTGAAAAGTCTGGACCGCGGGGAAACGCGAACCGCCACCACTAATGAGGTGGGGGCCTATCGCTTTACATTCCTGCGCCCTGGGGGTTACACTCTCTCAGCCGAGTCTACCGGCCTGAAAACGAGCGTCGTAGCTATTAAGGTGCAAGTCGGGCAGGTAGCCAATATCGATCTTATCGCCGCCGTGCAGGCTACCCAGCAGGTGGTCGAAGTCACTAGCGCCGCCCCCATACTCGAGACTGATAATGCCAATCTGGCGACCACTTTCTCCGCGACCCAGGTGCAGGAGCTTCCCATGCCTGGCGGCGACCTCTCCACCGTAGCGTTCACCGTGCCGGGTATCGTAGTCAGCACGGGCGCCGGCTATGGCAACTTCAGCTCACATGGTCTGCCTGGCACGTCGAACCTGTTCATCATCAATGGTAATGACTATAACGACGCCTATCTGAACCTGAATAACTCCGGAGCCAGCAATCTGTTACTGGGCGCCAACGAGATTCAGGAAGCATCCGTCGTCCAGAACGCCTACAGCGTGCAGTACGGACGGCAGGCCGGAGCACAAGTGAACTATGTGACGAAGGCCGGAACTAACTCGTTCCACGGTAATCTGCTTTGGAACTGGAATGGCGACAGCTTGAATGCCAACGATTTCTTCAACAACGCCAGTGGCGTAGGAAGGCCCCGCGCGGTGTCCAACCAGTATGCGGCATCCTTCGGCGGCCATGTCATCAAGAACAAGCTGTTCTTCTTTGCCGACACGGAAGGTATCCGCTACTTACTCCCCAGCTCTGGAGTGGTCACTGTTCCCTCACCCCAATTGCAGACCTATATACTGGGCAATTTATCGTCCGCCCAGTTGCCGCTCTACCAAAGTGCTTTCAACTACTGGAACAACGCGCCGGGCAATGCAGCCAAAATCCCCGTCACTAACGGGGCCGGCCTGCTGCAGGACGGTACCGGGAATCTGGGTTGCGGGCAGCTCGCCGCCTTGGGCGTTGCCGCGCCTGGGGGCGGCATTTTCGGCCAGACCGTCTCTTGCGCCGATGCCTGGGGAGCGAATGGATCCAACCTGAACACCGAGTGGCTGCTCACTACTCGCGTGGACTATAACATCAATGACCGGCAGAGACTGAATTTCCGCTTCAAGACGGATCACGGAAAGCAGCCGACCGAAACCAGCCTGATTAACCCGGTGTTTAACGTTCAGAGTATCCAGCCTCAATTCGAAGGCCAGATGAATCATAACTGGGTGATCTCGCCGACCATAGTCAACAATTTCATCGGCTCCGCTCTGTGGTACAGCGCCAGTTTTGCTCCGGCGAACGTGAGTAGTTCTCTGCAAGCCTTTCCGTCGAACTTCTTTATCGTGGACGGCGGCTCGAACGGTTCCTCCGGATTCACGCAAATGGGCATCGGTAACCAAGGTCTTGGCTTCAACTTGTTCCCGCAAGGCCGCAACGTCGGTCAACTCCAGTTGACCGACGACTTATCCGTAGTCAAGGGCAGCCACACCATCAAGATTGGTGCAAACTTCCGCAGAAACCGTGTTACCGACAGTTCTTTGCTGCAAAGCTTCTACGGTTATTACACCTTCAATTCCCTGGTCGACTTCGCCAACGGTGTGACTAACCCAAACACACTCAGCTCCTACTCGCAGTCTTTCCCGTCCATCGAGGCGGCTCACATTCGCCTCTATAATCTTGGCGTCTATGCGCAGGATGAGTGGAGCGTCAAGCCGAATCTGAAGGTTACGTTTGGTCTTCGCCTGGATCGGACCGGCAACCCGCTGTGCATCGATAAGTGTTTCGCCCGGCTGGATGAGCCGTTTTCCTCGGCTGCTTTCCAGAAGGGCGCCGACATTCCTTACAACCAGTCCATCGCGAGCGATCTCTCCAATGCCTATCCGAGCATTGAGAGTGTGGTTCCGCAACCGCGCCTGGGCGTAGTCTGGAGTCCTCGGGGCGCCAATAGCACAGTCATTCGCGGCGGCGTGGGCCTGTTCTCCGATCTAGCGCCCGGTGGACTTGTATCGAATATATTCATCAACACGCCGAATTCTTACGTGGCCAATGTTTTCAACGGCGCCCCGGTTGCGCCGGCCTCGGATCCGAACTCAGCGGCGGCTGTCGCGGCCGATACAGCCGGCATCTTCCGTACGGGATTTGCGAATGGCTATACGTTCGCGCAGTTCAATAACGCCCTGCAGTCGGTAGGAGGCTTCGCGCCGCCCCCCTACTACTCGGTGGCGCAGAACATACTCACACCCAAGTATCTCGAGTGGAGTTTCGAGATCCAGCAGCCGATCGGAAGCAAGAACGTGCTGGTAGCGACTTATACAGGCAACCACGGATACGATCTGCTGATCCAGAACGGATTTGTCAACGGCTATGTCAACACGGCCAACTTCCCCAACGGCTTCGGCAACCTGCCACTATCTCCGCCCGATCCGCGCTTTAACAATATCACGGAGCTCAGCAACCAGGGCATCTCGAATTACGACGGTTTGACAGTCCAATTTCGCCGTACATTCGCCTCCGGCTTCCAGGGTCAGCTCTCTTACACCTGGAGCCACGCGCTCGACGATCTCTCTAATGGCGGAAATCTCGAATACTATTCGGTGTTTAATTCCATGACGATACTCAGCAGCCCCAGCGTGCGAAACAACTATGGCAATTCCGATTACGACGTGCGCAACAGCCTGCTGGCCGATTTCGTGTGGGAAATGCCGTGGAGATTTGGCAACCGAGGTGTCAACACGCTCCTGGGAGGCTGGACTCTATCCGGCAAGTTCTTCGCCCGCACTGGAACGCCGTTCAGCGTCACGGATGGGGAGTTGCTGGGTCTCCTTTCGCCCGCTATCGCGCCCAATGCGCAAAACGGCGTAGGTCCGCTGCTGGCCGAAGTTCTCGATCAGGGCGTCAGCACCCATTGCGGCAGCGGCGCGGTGAATACGCCGTGCTTCACTAATTCTCAGTTTGCGACTCCGGCCTCGCAGACCGGCTTCGGAAACTTCGCGCGGAATGCGTTCTTCGGGCCGGGCTACTTTGACATCGACACATCTCTGTACAAGAAGGTAGCGGTTACCGAGCGAGTGAGTTTCACTATAGGCGCAAGCGCCTACAACATCTTGAACCATCCGAACTTCGCCGATCCGGGCGCCAACGTTTCCGCGTCGGGCTTGGGATTGATAGTGCGCACCGCCACGCCCCCCACCAGCGCCTACGGCTCGTTCCAGGGCTCGGCGGTGTCCGGGCGCGTGATGGTGCTCACCGGACGGTTCAACTTCTAGCGACCTTGGGAGTGCCTTTTGCGCCGGCCTCGGCGTGGGTGCGAGCCGCGATCTTTTTTTCGAGCGCGTCCATCAGGCGCGATTCCACGTCCGGTGGTATCGGATGCGGCTCCATGCCCTTATAAATCCGGATGGTTTTCTTGGTTGTGTCGCATACCACCCAGCAATTGGGGCACTCCAGGATGTGCTGTTCCAATCGGGCCCGGATCTCCGCGTCCACATTCTCGTCCAGATAGTCGGTCAACTCTTGTAAGAACTCTTTACAGGTAAGCAAAGGCGTCATCCCCCTTGCGCTTGAAGAAACGGGTCAACTTGTCCCGAAGCTGCAGGCGCGCGCGCAGCAGGCGGCTCTTGACCGCCGGGATCGACAGGTTGAGGGCCTCGGCGGTTTCTTCCGTCGACAGATCCTCAACGTCCCGCAGCACAAAAACGGCGCGATACGGCGGCGCCAGGCTGTCTACGGCGGAGCTGAGAATCTTGTTCATTTCTTCGCGAGAGTAGCGCTGCTCCGGGTTCTCGTCCCACGCGGCAATCTCCCGCGCCACGGTATCCTCGCCGGTATCGATGGTTTCGTCGATCGATACCGTTTTGTCGGTCTTGCGCTTGCGCAGTTTCATGAGCGCCTGGTTGACTGCGATGCGCACGATCCATGTGTAGAACTTCGAATTGCCCTGGAACTGATCGAGGTGTTCGTATGCCTTGAGGAACGTTTCCTGCAATACATCCTCGGCGTCTTCCCGGTTTTGCGTGATGTGCATCGCAAGCCGGAAAATCTTTCCCTCGTATCGGCGCACCAGTTCCGAAAAGGCTTTTGTATCTCCCTCGCGAGCCTGCAGGACGACCGCGGTTTCATCCGGGATCTGGCTGATAGCTGGCATGCTTTCTTTCAGTATCGCACGAGCCGAAATCGCGTGGCGCACGCTTCAGCGTGCCGCGGCGAACTTCAGTTCGCCGTCTGGCCGTAATAGTTCTTACGCCTCGCTCCACTGCCGCTTCAAATACTCGAGTGCCCGTCCGAGTGCCGCTTCCGGATTATCCGTCGCGCCCGATTCCACCGTCAGCCACCCCGCAAAGCCCCACTTCTTCAGCGCCCGAAAACCAGGGCGATAGTCAAAGGGCAGCGAGCCGGGCTCCGTGCGTTTCTCGCCGTCCGCCAGATGCACGTAGGCGGTGTACTTACCATAGCGGCCCAATGTCTCGCCGATATCCTTCTCCTCCAACTGCATATGATAGAAATCGCTGAGCAGCTTGAAGCCCGGCGCGCCGACCGCTTCGATAATCTCCGCCCCCTGGCTCTGCAGGTTGATGAAGTGCGTCTCTTTGCGAGTCAGCGGCTCGATCAGCAGAGTGACGCCGGTCTCCCGGACAGCATCTGTAAGCTGCTTCAAGCCCGCCACCA
>Ga0302324_100011776_pt1 | contig 17911 bp, 16 predicted proteins | sample Palsa_T0_1_FD_201949 | JGI IMG/M metagenome (GOLD analysis project Ga0302324, IMG submission 201949) | Peat permafrost microbial communities from Stordalen Mire near Abisko, Sweden - Palsa_T0_1 | ecosystem: Environmental > Terrestrial > Soil > Palsa > Peat permafrost | place: Sweden: Abisko... | reverse complement strand
CCAAGTAGCCCTCGCTTCGGAGGCATCCATTTAGAGCGAAGATGCGTCCCTTGTGGCATGCCGAGCGCTCGCTGCAGTCCCGCAAGGCTCACCTTCGCCGTCGTTTTGATGGCTGGGGAATGGATTCTCCTGGTTGCCGGCACCCACCTTCACGAAATGATGGTGGGCGCGGCCAGCGTCCTCGTGTCAACCCTGTTCCTCTATTTTGTTTATAGCTCCGACACACTGCACATGACATTCCGGGCAGCGGATATCCTGACCTGCTGGCGGATCCCCTGGTATCTCGTCAGCGGCATTTACGAGATTACGGCCATCCTGCTCAAGGACTTGTTGTGCATCAGGCGAGCTGGTTCCTTTTATCGCGTCAGCGGATTCAAAACCAGCAAGCAGGACCCGCTTCTGCTTGCCCGCCGGGTGTTAGCTACCGCCTACACCACGGTAGCGCCTAACTTTATCGTCATCGGCATCGATTACCAGCAAAGTCGCATGCTCTTCCATCAGCTGAAGCGCAGCAGCATCCCAAAAATGAGCCAAAAACTGGGAGCCCAGCCTTGAACCTTTGGCTGGTTGCCGGCGCTGCGGTCTCATCGGCGCTGCTGCCCTGCGCTGACATGTGCCTGCGCGGGTCTCCCGAGCGCCGCCTTGTAGGCATGGAGATGGCGAGCATGGTGGTGATCTTGGCGATGGTCCTCTTCACGGTTGGGTTCGGCCGGGTTCCGTTCATCGACCTGCCGCTCGCCTTGGCCATTATGTCGTTTGGCGGTGGCCTGATATTTGCCCGGTTCCTGGGGAAGCATCTGTGACCGCCCGCTCTATCGCCGAGGTCACGTTGCTCGCAGTTGTCGTCCTCTCCTGTTGGTTGGGGGTGGTGGGCATGTGGCGCATGCGGGAGCCCACCCAGGCCTTGCACTACCTATCGTTGCCTGCCTCCGCGGGCGCGATCGCGCTCACCGTCGCCGTATTTCTCTCCCAGGGCGGCAATCAAGCTTTCTGGAAGACGCTCCTTATCACCTTCATATTGCTCGCCATCAATTCTGTCGTCACCCACGCCACCGCGCGCGCCTTTCGCGCCCGAGAGCTTGGCCATTGGGAGCCGCGCGCGGGTGACCCCATCGAATTCGTTCGCGATTTCCGCGATGATCCGGAGGCACAATGAACTGGTTCAGCGCCGGTATCCTGCTGCTGGTTGGGTTCTCAGGCTTTGGCGTTGTTCGCACCCGTGAGGTTACGGCGCAGATCATTGCGCTCGGCTTTTATGGATTGGTGATGGCGCTCACATTTTTCTATTTCCAGGCGCCCGATGTGGCCCTTTCGCAGATCACCGTCGGGGCGGTGGCGCTTCCGCTTATGGTCATGCTGGCCATCTCGCGCATGAAGTTTCGCAGCGCCAATGCGCCTTCCGCGAAGGAGGACAAGCATGACTGAGCGTCTGCGCACCCGGCTGTTTCTGATCGCGGGCCCGATTTTTTTGGCCCTCTATTGCTATTCAGCGCTCAACCTTCCTCCCTGGGGCTATTACCGCGGCCCTTATGGAGATGTGATTGCGCACCTGGCCGTTTACGAGCGCCATGCCACCGATACGGTCAACGCGATCAACTATGACTATCGCGGGTTCGATACCCTGGGCGAAGAATTCATTCTCTTTACCGCCGTGCTTGGCGTCATGATGCTGCTCCGCCGCGAAGAGGATGTACCTACCCGCGCGGCGGGCAAGGTATCCGATAGCTCAGGTCTGAGCGACACGGTACGCGCCGTCAATCTTCCCGCTCTCCTGCTCACCATAGTCTTCGGTTTCTATATTGGACTGCACGGACAGTTGACGCCGGGCGGCGGCTTTCAGGCGGGGGTTATTCTGGCCACGGTCCCGCTGCTCATCTACACCTGCGAGAATACTGAGGCCTTTCGCCGCATCACGTCGCACCGTGCGGTGGAGGTGGTTGAAGCCTTCGGCGCTGGATCGTACGCGCTGATAGGCCTCGCGCCGTTGTTGCTCGGCGTGCCCTTGTTAACAAATATCGTGCCGCTGGGAACCACTGGCGATGTCTTCTCCGCCGGTAACATCGCGATCATCAGCGCTTGCGTGGGAGTCGAGGTAACTGCCGCGTTCCTTCTCGTTGCCTATACCTACCTGGAAGAAATCGTCACCGGAGAGGTTCCGGAGGAGTAAGCGTTCATGCCGCATATTCTGCATTCGCTGCCCTACTTCGTCGCTGCCTGGCTGTTTTTCTGCGGTCTGTACGGCGTGGTGACCAGCAGGCACCTGGTTCACGCGGTGATCAGCCTGGCCGTCCTGCAGAGTTCTACTTATATTCTTTTGCTCGGCATCGGTTATCGGGTCGGGGGAGCGGCTCCTATCTTCGCGGATATTCCGGTCGGCACGCTCACCGTGGATCCCGTGGTGCAGGCGCTCATGTTGACCGATGTTGTCGTTGAAGCGGTGGTGGTCGCGCTGCTGCTGGCCATGGTAGTCAAGGCCCATGAAAAATCGGGCACCGTCTCTCCTGCCGATCTCCGCACGTTGCGCGGCTAGATGACCCACACCTCCGCACTGCCGCCTCTACCCGTCGCGCTGCCCCTGTTGGGCGCAGCCTTGCTCGCGGCTTTGCACAAGTGGCTGAAGCGGGCAACGGCGGACTCGATTGCGATTGCAGTGACTGCGGCCACCTTCGGCATCAGTTTTACACTGCTATCGCGGACCACACAGGGCGCCACGGTTTATTGGTTTGGCAATTGGTACCCGCGCGGTTCCATGGTGCTCGGCATCACCTTTGTCGTCGAGCCGATCGGCGCCGGGTTGGCATGCCTGGCGGCGCTTCTCACCTTGCTTGCTTTGATCTTCTCGTGGCGCTTTGTCGATGCCGGCGGCAACCACTTTCAGCCATTGATGCTGATCTTCCTGGCTGCCATGTCCGGCTTTTGTTTGACCGGCGATCTTTTTAATCTGTTTGTGTTTTTCGAGCTCATGAGCACCGCGGCCTTTGCTCTCTGCGGCCTCAAGACGGCCGAGCCCGCTCCCCTGCAGGGCGCCTTCAACTTCGCCATCACCAATACCGTGGCCGCGTTCCTGGTGCTCACCGGCATCTCTCTGCTCTATGCAGTCACGGGCGCGCTCAACATGGCGCAGATAGGTCTGTCGCTCGGCTCTCGTCACGATCCGCTGGTGGTCTTTGCTTTTACTCTGCTGACCTGCGGGTTTTTCATTAAGGGCGCGATTGTACCCTTCCATCTATGGCTTCCGGAGGCTCACGCGGTTGCTCCCACGTCGGTGTGCGTGCTTTTTTCCGGCATCATGGTGGAGCTCGGTCTTTACGCGATTGTTCGCATCCACTCCGTCATCTTTGCCCAGGCGCTTGGTATCCACTCCGGACGGTTGCGCGGACTCCTGCTTGCCTTCGGCGCGATCACTGTTATCGCCGGTGGTCTCATGTGCTATGCCGAGCATCATCTCAAGCGCCTGCTGGCTTACTCCACTGTCTGCCATGCCGGCCTCATGCTGGTGACTTTCGGCATTTTGGGACCTCAAGCCATCGCCGCCATGCTTACCTATCTGCTGGCGCACGCCTTCGTGAAATCCGGGCTGTTTTTTATCACCGGCATTCTTCTTCACCGGCTCCGCTCCATTAGCGAGTTGGTTCTCTTTCGCCGTGGGCTGAGCTTGCGCTGGACGGCCGCGCTTTGGTTTCTGGGTGCAGCCGGGCTGGCGGCAGCGCCCCCGTTTGCGACCATGCTCGGTGAGGCCGGCGCCTCCGATGCCGCGGATCTCGCCGGTGTGCCCGGGATTTCGTTTCTCTTCTGCTTCGCGGGGGTGATGACAGGAGCGGCCGTGCTGCGGGTTGGCATGCATACGTTCCTGGGATGGGGCGATGAACCGCTCACCGACCGTGGGGCGGAAGTCGGCGAACTACCCGAGACTCAATCGGAAGACCAGAAGATTTTCTGGTATCACTTCACGCCCGCAGCTATCTGCATTCTCGGCACAGCGGCGATCACGTTTCTGCCCGGATGGCTTCCGTTGCTTCGCGATGGTGCTGCCAGTTTAAGCAACCAGGCCGCTTACCTACATACGGTTTATACCGGACAAAGTGTTGGCATGGTGCTGCCTTCGTGGAGTCATGCGGTACCGAGTGCTGCGCTTCGCGGGGCCATCAGCTTATTCCTGGCTATCGCACTCGCATGCAGCTCAGTGTTTCGCCTGAAGCTGCGGCGCAGCTTTCGTGTCGGAGCTTTTCTGGAAGGCGGTCTGCCGGCCTTGCGGGCGATGCAAAGCGGCCATCCTGGGGACTACGTCTTATGGATCACAATTGGGCTCGCAGTCTTTGGATCGGCGGCGATGTTGCTCCTTCGGTGATCTATGCTGCCGCAAGCGCAAGGCGCTTCTGCAGCAGATGCAGGAGAGCTACTTCCTCCTGGCGAAGAGAGTGGGGAGAGTCAGCGGTTTCGTCTTCAACCTGCTTTTTCACGGTGTGGATCATCGCTCCGCTGAAATAGGTGTCGAGCACCGCTGGATGCACATAACATTTGCGGCAAACCGAAGGCGTGTTTCCCAACCGGGCCGCCACATCCCTGATCGCCTGCACCACATTCTTCTTGGCTTGGGTCTGGGATTCAAAGGCTTCGAACTCCTGCAGCATGGTGCAGGCCAGTACCGTTCCTGCCCAGGTGCGAAAGTCCTTGGCGGTGAAATCCTGGTTGGTGATGGCGCGCAGATATTCATTTACGTCCGCGGAATCCACGCTGCGGTGCGTTCCGTCGCTGTCGATGTACTGGAAGAGTTCGTAGCCCGGGATGTCCTGACAGCGCTGGATGATGCGCGCCAGACGGCGGTCATTGATGTCGATCGCGTGACGCACGCCGCTCTTTCCTTGGAACTTGAACGTTACGCTTGAACCGGCCACTTGCGCGTGCTTGTTACGCATCGTGGTCAGGCCGTAGGACTGGTTTTCGCGTGCATACTCCTCATTTCCCACGCGAATCAGCGTGACTTCCATGAGCCGCACGATCGCGGCCAATATCTTCTCTCGAGGCATCCCGGACCGGGAGAGGTCATGCTCCACTTGTTCCCGTATTCCTGGGAGGGCGGCGCCGAAGATCATCATCCGTTCGTACTTGGTTTCGTCGCGTACTTCCCGCCAGCGGGGATGGTAGCGGCTCTGCTTTCTTCCCCTCGCATCTCGTCCGGTGCACTGCAGGTGTCCCTTGGGGTTGGTACAAATCCATACATCTCGCCAGGCTGGAGGAATTACCAGGGATCGAATGCGGAACAACGTATCCTTGTCGCGCACAGGCTTGCCATCCGGATCCATGTACCCAAACCCAGTACCGCGTCGCCTGCGATGGATGCCAGGTTGAGAGTCCGAGACGTAACGAAGTCCAGCGGCTTTCGCGGACTCGACCGGATCCGTAATCACTTCCTTTGCTTTTCTTGTTTTCCCCATATTGACCCAGATTGGATGCAATGGGTGCACCCCTCTCAAGGGTCAGGGGTTTCATAAAGCTACAAAAAAGTTAACCCTCTACCGGGCAATGGAATCGTGCCGCGAGTCATCAAGAAAGGGAAATCCATTGACATAAGCCCTGCCGGTTTCTACCCTCAGAGCATGGAAATACATCTCTCACCCGAGCGCCAGGCGCAACTGAACGATTATGCTCGTCGGCGTGGACAAGACCCTGCGATCGCACTGGATGAGGTTCTGGCTTCCGCACTGGAATGGGAACGCCGCGAGTACGACGAAGCCGTGGCAGGCATTCGTGAAGGCCTCGACGATATGGACGCCGGACGCACCATGCCCGCAAAGGAAGCTTTTGAAAAATTGCGCATAGAGCATGGCCTTCCGCGTTGATGTAACTTTGAAGGCTTACCGGGATTTAGAGCAGTTTCGCAATTACTGTGGCCTGAAAAAGATCGCGAGGTGTGGTTTTCCTTGGGAGAAAACCACGTAAAGGCCTGACGCTTCGGTCTACACCAATTGCGAAACCGCTCTAAGCGGCATTCTGCGCTGGCTCCTAGCCGAACATGCGGGCGAACAAGGATTAAGTTGGTACGACGGTCTAACTAAGGCAATTGACACACTGAGCGAAGCCCCGAGCCGATGCCCGAAGGCTCCGGAAAACGCAACATCACGACGCGAAATCCGGCATTTGCTGTATGGCAATAAGCCGCATGTATACCGGGTGCTGTTCACGATCGAGGATGATGTAGTGACGGTTCTGCATGTGCGGCGACCAAAGCAAAATCCCCTGCCCATGCATTAATCCCCCCTTTTCGGGCTGGGCATTTGCAGGGCTTACTCTCAGCGCAGGGTAAACCCTCGCACTTTGTTTAGCGCAACTTTTGCTTTCTTTGAAGTTCTTTAAATCGGAATATTCGCTGCCGCGCTGGCCATGAGGCCATCCCTCGGAATACTTTGCGGCGCTTTTTTCTGGTTCGCCGCATTTCCGTGCAACGGGTCTCATTCATGTCTCAAGGTTCACACTTGACTGGCACACACGTGTAGTAGATATTATTACCAGTGTAGGAGTAGAACATTGGCGGAACCTAAATTGTCCAAGCTCGAGTTTCAGATCATGGAGGCCCTGTGGACGCGGGGCGAACTATCCATCCGTGAGATCCAGGAGACTTTCACCTCCAAGCGCATGCCGGCTTACACGACGATCCAGACGACCGTCTATCGGCTGGAAGCCAAAGGCACTGTACGGCGGGTGAAGAAGGTGGGCAATTTTCACATCTTTGCCGCCGCCGTCTCCCGCGATGCTGCGCAACGGAGGCTTATCGACGACCTGCTGGCCCTGTTCGGTGGCCGATCACAGCCCGTGATGGCGCACCTGATTGAGTCCGGCAAGCTAACCATGGAAGACGTAAAGGAAGCAGAGAAAGCGCTGCGTAAGTTGGAAAAGAAAGGATAAGCCATGATCCCTTGGTCTGGAGTTTCGGCAGCCGTTGCCAACCATTTGTGGCAGTCAACGCTTTTCGCGGTTGGGGCAGCGATGGTGACGCTGCCTCTGCGGAAGAACCGGGCGCAGGTCCGCTATCGCCTTTACCTGGCGGCGTCGCTGAAGTTTCTGACGCCCTTCTCGCCGCTGATTTGGCTCGGCAGTTATCTTGGACGACTGCATCACTCGGCGGAAACGCAACCTGCTTTCTATCTTGTGGTGCAAGCGGTCAGCCAGCCGTTCAATCACGCTTCAAACGGGTTTGACGCCTCTCTGCTCCCGTTGTTGCCGTGGTTCGTCGGATTGTTGTGGCTGGGCGGCCTGGTTACGGCCGCCGGTCTATGGAGCATGCGCTGGAGGCGGGTGGCCGTAGCGATACGTAGCAGTGTGCGTCTATCAAGCGGGCGTGAAGTCGATGGGTTGCGTAGACTGGAGCGAGCGGCTGGAATTCGGCGACCGATTACCTTCTGGTGGTCGAAGGACTCGCTCGAGCCGGGTGTTTTCGGGATCGTCCGGCCGTCGTTGCTTTGGCCGGCCGGGATCTCCGAACACCTTCAGGACGCCCACCTTGAGGCTATCCTTGCGCACGAAGTGCAGCATGTTCGGCGGCGGGATAACCTAGCCGCTGCCGTCCACATGGTGGTGCAAGCCGTCTTCTGGTTTCATCCCCTGGTTTGGTGGCTGGGAGGGCGGCTGGTTGAGGAACGTGAGCGAGCCTGCGATGAGGCTGTACTGCAGCTCGGCAATTCGCGGCAGATTTACGCAGAGAGCATTCTGAAGACCTGCGAATTCAGCGTGACTTCGCCCTTGGCTTGTGTTTCTGGGGTCACGGGTGGTGATCTCAAGAACCGGATTGTTCGCATCATGTCGGCGAGCTCGGGAGATAAGCTCACCTCGGCGAGAAAACTGCTGCTGGTTGTGGCCGGACTAGGATCGATTGCCGGACCGGTTATCGCCGGTTTAGTGATAGGCCCTCACGCCGGTGCGCAAACGCCGCCGGCGGACGCCAGCGTTCCGAACTCCCCTAAGAGTGTGGCAGCCAAGCCGCAAATCTACCATGTAGGAGGGGAGGTTTCTTCACCTAAGCTGATCTACGCTCCTAACCCGGAGTTCTCAGAAAAAGCACTCAAAGCGAATTATCAAGGCGCCTGTGTTGTCACATTGATTGTGGACGCGCAAGGCAAGCCGCAACGCGTTAAGGTGGTGCGTCACTTGGGGATGGGTCTGGACCAGAAGGCGGTTGAGGCAGTGCAGCAGTATAAATTCACTCCGGCGCTCCTACACGGAGAACCTGTTTCCGTGGAAGTGCACATCGAGGTTAACTTCAGGCGCTATTAAGAAGCTAAGAGAAAGAACAAGTCATGAGCAGCGCTTCCTGGAGTCTGCGTGGGCATTAAGCAAGAAACCGCAGATCAGCTGTTACAGTCCACTAGGGGGCGCTCAATGACTGCATGGTTGACCCTAGCGCTTTTACTGAGCCCGGTAAACGCAACGCAAAGCACGTCTCAATCTCCGACCGGAGACACGAAGGCCACGCTGCCTGCTTACGAACTGGCCGCGATCAAACCTGGCAAACCAGGCCTCGGGTCCATGATCTTATTCACACCCGACGGGCTTACCGCGACCAGAGTCACTCTGAAATTCTTAGTGAAAATGGCATACAGGGTTGAAGACGATCAGATCGTAGGAGGGCCGAAGTGGTTCGACTCCAATACCTACGATGTTGAGGCGAAGGTAGACAGTTCTGAAGTCGCTGAGCTAAGCAAGCTTAACGAAAATCAGCGTTCGCTTATGCTGCAGCAGCTCTTAGCAGACCGCTTTCAACTTGCACTTCACCGCGAGACCAGGGATCTGCCCGTCTATGCACTGGTGATCGCAAAGAGCGGTCCCAAACTTCAAGAAGCGAAGCCGGGGGACACTTATCCTAACGGGCTGAAAGGCCGCGATGGTGCTCCAATCGGACATGCAGGGCCGATGACGTGGGGGAGTGGCCGTCTCATAGGTCAGGGTATTCCGATTTCGTCGATGGTGCCCGCGTTGTCGCAGCAATTGGGTCGGATTGTCCAGGATCGGACAGGGCTGACGGGTAAATACGATGTCAAGCTGAAGTGGGCGCCGGATGAGCCACAGCGCGGTCAGGCCGGCCCCGACAGTGGACTTGCTGCCGAATCTCCCACGGCTTCGATTTTCACCGCAATACAGGAGCAGCTGGGATTGAAATTGGAATCACGAAAAGCTCCGGTCGAGGTTCTGGTCATCGAGCTTGCGGAGAGTCCCTCAGCGAATTAGGCATGCTCAGAACGACAGAAAGAATTGCGGAAGCTATCGAGCACGTAGGAAAAACATTCGGAGAATAGGTGTGCCGGGACGACAGGCGGATGTGGCAGCAGTTATAGCTCAGGCAGTTCGGAACGTCTGAACGCGCAGGACTGAATTCCTAGGGAATTTTCAGCCGTCCCTACGGGACTTGGTCCGTTGGCTAACTTAGCCCAGCACTGCGTGCTGAGCTAAGTTCAGACGTCCCTGCGGGACTTGATTCGGAGAGGGTAGTTCTCGCAAACAGTGAAAGCCCCGCAGAGCGGAGAGACAACAAATATAATTGGACGGTTCGAGCAAAATGAAGGGGTCTAAACGTCTAGTACGCAGCTTTACGCTTCACATGCGTTGAACCAGACCCAGGGGCAGTCACCAGAGAGGATCCCCGAATTATGGCTGACCGCGTTGTGCGCAAACTGGATTTCACCACAAAACTCTTCGTGAGTACGGTGGGATGGCTAGTTGTGGCCGCAATTGCCTTGTTAGGCCTGGTAGCCGCCGCTCAAAGCCAAGCTCAGTCGCCCCCAGACAAAATGACCCCGGGCATCGCCGGCACCTGGCAGGGCACGCTGCACGCCGGCAGAGATTTGCGCACGGTGGTCAAGATTACGAAAGAAGACGACGGCAGTTACAAAGCGGTCTTCTACAGCATCGACCAAGGGGGAGATGGTTTTCCAGTGAGCAAAACCACACTAGAAGGAAGCACCTTGAAGATGAGCATCCCCATGATCGTTGGTAGCTATGAGGGTAAGCTGAGCGCGGACGGTAAGACCATCACCGGCACTTGGACGCAGGGACCCAGCCCAGTCCCGCTTGACCTGACCCGCGCAACACCTGAGACGGAATGGACGATTCCTCCGCCGATGCCCAAACTTCCTCCGATGGATGCCAATGCGTCGCCGGGCATTGAAGTCGCCACCATCAAACCAACGAAGCCGGACGAGCAGGGTTTCATGCTGATGTTCAGAGGAGGCCGCTTTCAAACCAAGAATATCTCGCTGAGCAAGCTGCTCGCGTTCTCCTATGGTGTCCAAGAAAAGCAACTCGTCGGTCTGCCCCCTTGGGCGGAAACAGACAAATACGATATCGATGCGAAGCCTGACACTGAGGGCCAGCCCACCAAAAAGCAAATGCAGGGTATGGTGCAGAAGCTGATTGCCGATCGCTTCCAACTGACCTTTCATCGCGAGAAAAGGGAACTATCGGTATATGTGCTCTCGGTTGCCAAGACGGGTGCAAAGCTCACCAAGAGTGAAGGTGAGTCCAACGTTCCGGGTTTTGGCTTACGCAGGCTGGGGGACGTGGTGGTCCGTAGCGCGACCATGAGCGATTTCGCCGGCATGATGCAGGAAACTGTTCTGGATCGCCCGGTCGTCGATCAGACAGGACTCGATGGGAGATACGATTTCACCCTTAAGTGGACACCCGACGATTCGCAATTCGGCGGCATGCCAGTCAAGATGCCTCCGCCGGCTGAGAACACCGATCCGCCACCCAATTTATACACTGCTATTCAGGAGCAGACAGGGCTCAAACTGGAGGCCACCAAGGCGCCCGCGGATGTCATGATCATCGATCACGTCGAGAAGCCTTCCGAGAATTAGGTGTGAGCGAATTTCCTCTGGCTTCCGCCTCTGGCGTAAGCAGATTGGAATCAGGAAGGAACTTGATCCGTATCATGACCAGGCGGCCTGCCGTACCCAGCTCCCACATCAGAAGCGGACGAGGATGCACCCACGTTCCAGCAGGCAATGAAGGAACAGCTAGGGATAAACATGGTTTCTCGAAAAGGGCCGGCCGAGTTGTTTTTCATCGACCATGTCGAGAAGCCGTCGGAGAATTAACTTAGGGGTCAGGGTCAACCGATGGATCTGGGGCGGGCGCGGCAAATCCTCTATCTGGTTTGCACTCTTGTGGGCCTCGCATTTCCCTGCCTGGCGGTAGCTTCGGAGTATCGCGGTCAGGTTACGTTCGCGGGCTTGCCGCTTCCCGGTGCGACCGTAACGGCTACACAAGGAACGAAAAAAATTACTGCTGTGACTGACCAGGGCGGCCTCTACGCCTTTCCCGACCTGGCTGACGGGCCGTGGAAAATTGACGTCGAGATGCAGTGCTTCTCGACCGTCCACGCTGAGGTAACCGTGTCGTCCACAACCCCGGCGGCGAAGTGGGAGTTGACGCTGCTGCCACTGGACCAGATCACGAAGTTGACCAAGCTTCCCCCGGCGCCTGTGCCCTCGCTCAACACCGGCCCGGCGCTCAAAAAGCCGGCGACGCCGAATGAGGCCGCCGCGGAAATACCCAAGCCGGCGGAGGAGCAGCAGTCCTCGGATGGGTTTCTGGTCAACGGCAGCACCAACAACGCGGCGACCTCTCGCTTCTCGCTCGACCAGGCTTTTGGCAACCGGAGGTACAACAGCAGAAGCCTGTACAACGGCGGCTTCGCCGCGATTTACGATAACTCCGCTCTCGATGCCCGGCCCTTTTCGCTCAGCGGACTGGAAAGTCCTAAGGCGGCCTACGATCGCATCACGGCAATTTTCACCTTGGGCGGACCGCTCAATATCCCGCACTTGCTGCCCCGCGGACCGACCTTCTTCATCGCCTACCAGTGGACACGTAACCATAACGCGGAGAGCGAATCGGGCCTAGTGCCTACTGGGGCAGAGCGGACAGGGGATCTCTCCGGCCTGCTCAATGCCCTCGGCCAACCGATCACCGTCTACGATCCTGCGACCCAACGGCCGTTCCCCGGCAATGTTGTGCCCGTCAGCACACAGGCCCAGGCTTTGTTGCAGTTGTACCCCTTGCCGAATATTCCCGCTACCTCGCTGTATAACTACCAGGTGCCGGTTCTCAACAGCACGCACCAGGATGCGCTGCTGTCGCGGCTGGATAAGACCATCGGCCGCAGGGACGAGCTTTATGGGAGCTTCAACCTGCAAAGCACCAGGGCCAGCAACGACAACCTCTTCGGCTTTACCGATAGGAATGCCACACTGGGCATCAACACCAACATCAACTGGTCGCACCGCTTCAACCAGCGTCTGTTTCTCTACGCCAGCTATCGCTTCAGCCGGCAGCGCACCCTCATCACGCCCTATTTTGAAGACCGGCGAAACATCTCCGGCGAGGCGGGCATTGTTGGCAACAACCAGGACCCGACCAACTGGGGTCCGCCGGCGCTCACTTTCTCGAGCGGCATTGCTCCGCTCACCGACCAACAGAGCTCGTTTAATCGTAACCGTACCGATGGCTTTTCCGGATCCGCCGGCCTGTATCGCGGCCGCCACAACGTTACCGTTGGCGGCGATCTGCGCAAACAGCAATATAACGATCTCTTTCAACAAGACCCGCGCGGTATCTTTACCTTTACCGGCGCAGCGACCCAGGGCAGCACGACGGGGGGCTCTGATCTGGCCGACTTTCTCATTGGTATTCCCGATACCAGCTCCATTGCTTTCGGAAATGCTGACAAGTATCTGCGGCAAACGGTTTACGACGCGTATGCGACCGACGATTGGCGGATTCAATCGAACCTCACCATTAATGCCGGTCTGCGGTGGGAGTACGGCGCGCCGATGACCGAGATCCATGGGCGGCTGGTCAATCTCGATGTCGCTCCCGGTTTCGCCGCCGTGAGGCCGGTGTTGGGGAGTGATCCAGTTGGCCCGCTCACCGGCGTCCACTACCCCAGCTCGCTCATTCGCCCGGATAGGCTTGGCATCGAGCCTCGGGTCGGGATTTCCTGGCGTCCCATTCCTGCTTCCACCATCGTGGTGCGCGCCGGCTATGGCATTTACGATGACACCTCGGTCTACCAAAGCGCTGTGCTTCAGCTCGCCCAGCAGGCGCCGCTCTCGAAGACGCAGAGCGTCGAGAACAGCCCGGCCTGCCCGCTCACGCTCGCCTATCCCTTCGAGCCTTGCTCCACGATTACCGCCAATACCTTTGCCGTCGATCCCAACTTCCGGGTGGGCTATGCACAGACCTGGCAGTTGTCCATCCAACGCGACTTGCCGGGGGCGCTGCAGCTTACTGCGACTTACCTTGGCGTCAAGGGCACGCGCGGGGTGCAGCAGTTTCTGCCCAATACCTATCCCATTGGCGCGAGCAACCCCTGTGCCAGCTGTCCGGCGGGGTTTGTGTATCAGACTTCGGGGGGTGATTCCACGCGACAGGCTGGCCAGGTGCAATTGCGGCGGCGGCTGCGCAGCGGCTTTACGGCTTCGCTGCTCTATACCTATTCCAAGTCGATCGATGATGACGCGATGTTGGGCGGCCAGGGTCACGTGGTTGCGAGCTCGCAGAGTGCGGCTCCCGCCAGTGGACAAGGTCAGGGCTCGGGAGGGGGTTCGACAGGAACCACGGCCACCACCACGCAAAGTGCAGCGCCCACCGCGGCCATCGCGCAGAACTGGCTCAACCTGCACGCCGAGCGTGGGCTCTCGAATTTCGATCAGCGTCACCTGCTCAACCTGCAGGCTCAGTACACCAGTGGTGAAGGGCTCGGCGGAGGTACGCTCCTGGGAGGTTGGCGCGGCCGCCTGCTCAAGGAGTGGACGATCGTGGGCACAACCGTGATCGGCACCGGGCTGCCGGAGACTCCGGTCTACCTGGCAGCGGTCCCGGGAACAGGTTTCAGCGGCACCATTCGACCTGACGCTACTGGCGCCAAGGTTTCGTTGTCTTACTTGAATCAACACCTCAACCCCGCCGCGTATGGGGCGCCTTTGCCCGGGCAGTGGGGAACCGCAGGGAGAAATTCGATCACCGGGCCGAGTCAGTTCAGCCTGGATACTTCGGTCAACCGGACCTTTCGGCCCAGCACACGCTTTTTTCTCGACTTTAAAGTGGCGGCAACGAATATGTTGAATCACCCTGTGTTTACCGGCTGGAACACAACCGTGAACAGTACCCAGTTTGGTCTTCCGCTGGCCCCGAATGCGATGCGCAGCCTGGAAACCTCGCTGCGTTTGAGGTTCTGAGATGAAAATCCTGCTTCTTGTCTTGGCCCTCGCCGCTGCTCAGGCAACTGCGCAGCAGATCGGGCAGAACACGTCCAACTCGGGGACTTACACGCTCACGGCCAAATCACAGCTGGTGGTGGAGACCGTGGTGGTGAAAGACAAGCAGGGAAAATTCATTCCTGGACTCAGTGCGAAGGACTTTACTCTCACCGAGGATGGCACGGCACAGAGCATCCGCTTCTGCGAGCACGAGGATCTCGCATCTCAGCAGGCTCCAGCGCCTTCGCAGGGCCCGGAGAATATAAAAATTTATAAGAAGCTTACGCGCACCCAACTTGCGCCCGAAGCACCGGAGAACAGTCGTTACAAGAATCGGCGCTTGTTGGCGCTTTACTTCGATATGTCGGCGATGAAACCGGCCGACCAGCTACGTGCGTTGGCGGCAGCGGAGACGTTCCTGCGCACGCAGATGACGACTGTTGATTTGGTTTCCATCCTGCGCTACCAGGGCGGCTCGGTCGACATTCTGCAGGACTTCACCGCCGACCGAAATAAGCTGCTCAGCATTCTTGAGACCATGATTGTGGGTGAAGGCCAGGGCACGGCCGAGACGATTGATGACGCCAGCAGTGCCGACACCGGGGCCGCGTTCGGCCAGGACGATACCGAGTTCAACGTCTTCAATACCGATCGGCAGCTTTCTGCCTTGCAGACCGCGGCGAAAATGTTGAGCCAGTTGCAGGAGAAGAAGTCGCTGATCTACTTCGCCAGCGGGATGCGGCTCAATGGCATTGACAACCAGGCTCAGCTTCACGCCACCGTGGATGCGGCCATCCGGGCTGGGGTTTCGTTCTGGCCCATTGACGCGCGGGGCCTGGTCGCGCAAGCTCCGCTCGGGGATGCTACCCAGGGCTCGCCGGGTAATTCCGGGATGTACTCGGGTACGGCCGCGCAGGCAAATACCAGTAATTTTCAGCAGTCGCAGGACACGCTCTTTGCTCTTGCCGGCGACACCGGCGGCAAGGCTCTCTTCGATAGTAACGATCTGACCCGCGGCATCGTGCAGGCGCAGGAATCCATTTCTGACTACTACGTGATTGGCTACTACACGTCGAATACCGCCAGGAATGGGCACTTCCGTAGAGTCAAGATTTCCCTCAGTCAGAATGCTGAGGCCAAGCTCGACTACCGGCAGGGCTACTACGCGGACAAGGAGTTCAGTAAATTCACTACCGTCGATAAAGAGCGTCAGCTGGAAGACGCGCTCATGTTGGAGGATCCCGTCACCGAGCTCTCCATCGCGATGGAGATCGATCACTTCCAGCTCAATCGCGCCGAATACTTCGTTCCTATTATTGTGAAGATTCCTGGCCGCGAGCTGGCGCTGGCCAAGCGCGGCGGCGCTGAGCACACGCTGATCGACTTTGTGGGTGAGATTAAGGATCTGGTCGGCGGCACTACCGTCACTAATGTTCGTGACAATGTGAACATCAAGCTCTCTGACGCGACGGCCGCCGAACTCGCCCATCGGCCCATTGAATATGACACGGGTTTTACGCTGTTGCCGGGAAAGTACATGATCAAGTTTCTGGCGCGTGACGATGAGACGGGACGTATCGGCACCTATCAGACCACCTTTGTTATTCCAAACTTAAACAAAGAAGTGCAGCATGTCCCCATCAGCTCGGTTGTGCTCAGCAGCCAGCGGGTGGATCTTAAGGATGCTCTGTATAACGCGGAGAAGACCAAGGACAGGGCGAAAGAGGAGGGGGTGAATCCGCTGGTGCAGAATGGGCAGAAGCTGATTCCTAGCGTGACTCGGGTGTTCCGGCAGGGACAGAACATGTATGTGTATTTGCAGGCGTACGAGCAGGGCGTCGCGGCGGCTCAGCCGTTAGTCGCGTTTGTGAGTTTCTACCATGAGCAGACGAAGGCTTTTGAAACACAGCCGATGGAGATGGTGGCTGGGTTAAATAATCGGCTGCAGACTATGCCTTTTAGTTTTAGTATTCCGCTGCAGGGGCTCGCGCCGGGTGAGTATGAGTGCCAGATATCGGTGCTGGATCCTACGGGACAGAAGGCGGCTTTCTGGCAGGCTCCGGTTGAGGTTGTTCCTTGAGGCGGCTACGCTACAATTTGGTCGGAAAAACATTTCCACGAAAGTTTCGCTGAACTGCAGGTCCCTCCACTACGCTTCGCTCCGGTCGGGATGACAAGAGGAGGGTGGTGCTTCCATTCGCGCCTATTTGTGGATCGAGATTGGCGGCAGGTGGAGTAAAGGCTAGGGCCAGTTGCCGCCGGTTGCATATACGGCAAAAAAGCACGACGTTCCCCGTCTGGGCGTTGGCGAAAACGTGACCATGGCTGATGAATGCGTAGGCGTCCATGAAGCCGCCAACCAAGGTGAAAATACACTTGATGATGATGAGCGGCAGCAGCGATACGAAAGGCGGTTTATTGAGGTCAGTACTGCGCTGTGTCGCCGTTGAGACGTTGCTGTAATCGTCTTTGAGTCTTTGAAAGGAGATTGCATGCTGCACCTTTAAGCATCCCGAATTCGACATCTCCTTCCACTCGTGGTTGGCTCACGCCATCAGCGACAGCCAGTGTATGCCTTCAACGCCAACGGGATTAAGCTCTCAGAGCTGGCGCTCGACAAGTTTGTGAGAAGCGGTCCGATCAGGCAATTCAGGGGCGAGTTGGGTGAGGATGCGTTCGGCAATGACGCGAACTTCCGGGGCGACGCGGCGCAGGTACTGACGCCCACCTGCCTCGATGGCTCGCAGGGCTACGTACAACGGACGCCATCGATCGCTGGCATCGGTCTGATGGAGAAGCTCGATTAAATCGTCTAGATGGCCAGAATTCAAGATCGCTTTGAAGGTCCAGAGATCAGGATCGCCGATTTCACGGCTGGCGAGCTCAGTGAGCAGCCTTTCCGCTTGCTGCCACGCAGCGTCGAGCACGAGCAGACCCACCAGAACGAAAGCTACCTTTTCATCCTCCGGGAACACTTCGCGGAGATGAGAGACGGACTTCCTCGCGGCACTGATGCTCTCCTGCGACTTTGTGCCGAGGGTGCGTGCAAGGTCTAGCGCTAACCGTCTGCGTGACGAATTGGTCGGGTCGAATTCCGCGGCTTTGACGTAGGCTTCGAGCGCTTCTTCCTGACGCACACCGTCTTTCTCAATCAGTAGAGCCAGGTTTCCCCAGGGATAGGGAGACTTTGGATCAAGTTCGATGGCCCGTCGATACGCCTGCTCTGCTTCTTCATTGCGTTGCAAATGATCCGTGAAGAGAATGCCGAGACCGTTCCACGGATTAGCGTATTTGGCGTCAAGTTCAATGGCCTGTCGATATGCCTGCTCTGCTTCTTCATACCGATGCAAATGGTCCGCAAGGAGATTGCCGAGACCGTTCCACGGACGAGCGTATTTGGGATCAAGTTCGATCGCCCGTCGGTATGCCTGCTCTGCTTCTTCGTACCGCTGCAAATGGTTCGCAAGGAGATTGCCGAGACCATTCCACGGATTAGCGTATTTGGCGTCAAGTTTAATGGCCTGTCGATATGCCTGCTCTGCTTCTTCATACCGCTGCAAATGATCCATAAGGAGAACGCCGAGATCGTTCCACGGGTACGCAAGTTTGGGATCAAGTTCGATGGAGCGCCGAAATGCCTGCTCCGCTTCTTCATA
>Ga0302324_100011775_pt1 | contig 17911 bp, 7 predicted proteins | sample Palsa_T0_1_FD_201949 | JGI IMG/M metagenome (GOLD analysis project Ga0302324, IMG submission 201949) | Peat permafrost microbial communities from Stordalen Mire near Abisko, Sweden - Palsa_T0_1 | ecosystem: Environmental > Terrestrial > Soil > Palsa > Peat permafrost | place: Sweden: Abisko... | reverse complement strand
AGGAGCAAATGGCCCGACCATATCCAGGTCGCCTACAATGAGGACCGGCTGGCCTTGCTCTACGTGAAAGAGAAGCGCTACAGCGAGGCGGAACTGCTCTTTCGCCGCGCCCTGCGGTCGACAGAAAAAGGCTATGGCAAGTCTGCCGCGGACACCAAGACCTTGGCAGAGAACCTGATCTACACATTGCAGAAAGAGCACCAGGACGCCGAAGCGCAGCAAATCGCGCAAAGCTATTCTGTAAAGCTCAATTAGCGCAATGAAAACAAAAGTGCTGGAGCGCGGCAGCAGTGCTTTACTCCAACGAGCAAGCTAGAGCTAATCTAGTTTCCCGCCTTATCTAGCTTCAGTCGATCAAGTTCCCGGTTGGCTTGTTGGGCGACAGTTGCGTTTTTGGTGGAAGCAGCGGCGGCTTGCCAGAATTGCGCGACTTCTTCGGGGGAAGAGCGCGTCATCAGGAAATCGGTGATGGCGCGTGCAGCAAGGCCGACCTGGAAGATCACATCCTCGTTCTTCTGATCTGGCAGTGAAGCCGCCGCATTCAAGGCCTGAGTATATTCGGCGAACGCCTCGTCCGGCCTGTCAAGGAACGATAACGCATTTCCAGCGGTCAGATATCCCCTTGCCAAACGCAAGTCGGCCAGTTGCTTCCGGTCCGCGATCGATGCCTCGATCTCCTCGCGTTCCTCGTAATACCAGCTGATTTCCGGATCGATGGCCAACATGGTGTCGATCGACTCCAGCGCTTTATCATCATGATGCAGCCGATGCTCCAACCGCGCTAAGTCGTAGTGAGCGTCAGTTGAGTACGGTTCCAGTCTGATGCGCAGTTTGACCAGCTTCAGCGCCTCGGCGAGGCTCGCGTCGTCTTCCTTGCCAGCCAGGTACCGGCTATAATCCCGGAGGACATCCGAGTCTACGGGGTTATCGGCCAGCGCCGCCTCAAAATAGCGCCGTTTGGCGGCATCGTCGGCCTCATGGACGGCCAACAGATACTCGGCAGTAGGATTGTGAGGATCGAGCGATAAGATCTCCTTACAGTCCACGCGCATCGACGGGATGTCTCCCGAAGCATTCTTGACTTTAATCCTCAACACCAGCAGTTCCACGAGCAGATCATGGGGCGCCCCCGCGGCGCGGCCGGATTGTCTGGCCATCTGGATCGCCGCGTCCAGCTTGCTCTTGACTGCGGCCAACTGCATCAGATCGGTGCTGTCCCCAATGCGATACTGGAGCTCTTCAGCTTTCGCGCGGAGCTCAACCACGTTCGGCTTGCCCACCTCTTCCCGCGGAGGCGCACCCAGGCCAGCGAGGCGCTGGCGCACCCACTTCGCCAGTTCGCGATAACGCGGGTCGTGAAGCTTCGCGTCATCCGCTTCAAAGCGCAGGTACTGCTCGAAAGCCCACCGCCGAAAATGCGGGTTGTTGTCGGCCAGTTTTTCCCACATCGCTCCGAGGAAGGCCGATATTCCATAGTCGGGAAGATGCCGAGACTCCAGCCACGCCCAATCCAGCGCAACTTGATATGGGTTCGGCGAGTTGGGATACTTCTCTGCTTTGTCCTCGGCCGTCTTCAGGTCCTGGGCAAAACGCGGGTCGCCGCTCATGGCGTCGATTGCGGCCAGTTCGTAGTACAGAGCGACGAGGTAGGCGGGGCCCGAGGCGATCAGCAGCTTGTGTCCGGTCGCCTCCTGCAGGCCGGGCGCAAGCTCGCTCTCGATCATCCCGTCATCGACTGTCGGGCTATAGGTTTCGATGGCGCGATAGGTGTCGCTCCTGGCTGCGGCGTATTGCCGTATCATCGCCTCGGCCAGGGCAAGGTTTTCAAGGGCGTTCGACGACTGCGGATTCTCCGCAAGATATTTCTTAGAATCGGCGATCGATTTCTCCGGCTGGTCGAGGAGGAGGTATTCGTATCCGCGGCCGAACAGCGCTTCCAAGTTGTCCGGCTGAATCTCCAGAATCTTGTTCAGCTGATCGATCGCGGCCTTGTGGTCTCCCGTCTCGGTGAGACCTTGTTCCCTTCCCAGCAGGGCGAGAGTACCGTACATCTTCGGAGACCGAACCTCAAGTCTCTGCGCCAAACCGTTCATTACCTCGGCATCCTGGACCTGCTTCTTCCGCGAGGCCAGAACTTCATCGTGGAGTATATTGGCAGACAGTTCCGCCTCTCGCTGGCCTTCCTCGGCGGCGGCCCGCTGCCGAACGGCCTCGGCTCGTTGGGTCTCGGCCTCCTGGGTCTTCTGGTTCGCCACCTCCAAGGCATGGCTCTTCTCGGTTTCAGCGACCCGCAATTGGCGGGTTTCCTCCTCGGCTGCGGTTTTTTGCTTCTCAATGACCGCATTTCGATCTTTGAGACGGCTCCGCTCGATCAGCGAAACGCCACCAAGCCCAGCTGCCGCCAGGAACGCAACCAGCACCACGCCGGCAAATACCTGCAGGCGGCGCAGCGCACTGACGCGCTGGCGCTCTCTTTCCACCTCTTCAGCCCGATATGCGGCGTCGCTCTCTTTGAGGAACTGCATTGCTTCATCGAAGTCGCCGCGGTAGCGGCGCGCCCAGGCGCTGGTTGGCCACTCCCGCTCACGCCAGGCAAGGGCGACGCTGAGCTCGGGATTGGTGAGGAAAGCAGCTTGCCCGTGGGCGTAATACGCGGCCGTTTCGGCGAGCCGACGAAAGGTCTCTGCCGAGGTCGACTCCTCCTGGACCCAATCGCTGAGACGCCGCCAGCCGCGAATCAAGCTTTCGTGTGAGATGTCGACGATGGACTGCTCGCCGAGCGGAATCTCGGACGGCGGCATCAGGAAGGAGCGGCCGGGACGGCGAAAGCACTCGACGGTGGCCAGCACTTCGGCGAGGTCCACGTGGGCGCGCTCCAGGATTTCCGCAATGCGGGTGGGGCGACGCACTTCGCGATTGTCGCCGCCCTTGTCGGTCAACGATTGGAAGAGACGTTTCGCGATGTTGCGATGACGCTCGTTGGGCAGCTCGGCGTAGGCTTCTTCCGCATGCCGGGAGAGGGCCTCGGCCATGCCGCCAACGGCCTCATAGTGACGAAGGTCCAGCGGCTCATCCGGCTGATGATCGCGCTGCCAGCAATCCCACGTGCGCATGAGAGCATGCTGCATGATGGGGAGCTGATCGGGATTGTCGCCCACATCGTTAAGCAGCCGGTTGACAAGGCGCGGCGCAATTTCGGCGCCGCCCACGGCGATCGGACCGCGTATCGCTTCCTTGCGCTGGTCGCGCGTCATGCGCGGGATCAGGTACATACCATCGTTGACCGCCTCGGCCAAGTCGCGAAAACGGGCACAGTCGCCGATGAAGTCGGACCGCATAGTGATAATCACGTAAATTGGCAGCTCTTCCTGACGGGTAGCCTCAAGCAGCAGCTTGACGAACGCCGCCGCGTCATCCTCGCGATGCATGCTGCGGGCGGCGCCGGCGAAGCGGAACAACTCCTCAAACTGGTCGATGATGACTACCAGGTTTTCGCGCGGAGGCAGATGGGCTAAGCGCGCTGCGTCGATCAAACCGAGGCCGCTCGACCGCAACGCGCTTTCAATCAGGGGCGTCTCGAGCGCATCTTCCTCTTCCCTGCCAAAGACGCCCTTCCTGCCGAGCGCGCACGACAACTGGCCGATCGGGTCGTCGCCCGGGCGCAGGATGGCATGACGCCAACGCGAGCCGGCCTGGACCATCATGCCACCGTAGATCGCAGGCAGCACTCCGGCGCGAATCAGCGACGACTTCCCGCTGCCGGAGGTCCCGATGACCGCGAGGAATCGATGCATCCGCAAACGACGCAACACTTCGTCGCTCTGGCCGTCTCGGCCAAAGAACAGGGCCGTCTCATCGAACTCGAAGTGCCGCAGCCCGGGAAATGGATTGAAGGAGGAAAAATCCGGCGACATCGTTCACCGCTCCGGTCCGTGGCGCAGTGCTTCAAGGAAAGGCTGAAGAGTATCGCCGGAAAATTCTTGAAAATTACGCATCAGCAGCGCTTCGCGCGTTTGAAAACGACGTTTGTGGTCGGTTTCGGGAGCAGCGATGTAAATCGCCCGGGCGCGCGCCGGCTCGGCCCTGGGATTCAGGATTTTGTAAAAGTCATTCATCTTGGCGCGAAGCCAAAATTCGCCTGAAGTACCGTAGAAGATGATCGAAGCATCGCAAAGGCGAAGATTTTCTTCATGGGCTTCGCGGGTCGTTTTCTCATCTTCGGCGGCCAAGGAACAGATTGGCTCGTGCCCCTGATCGAACAGATAATTTTCGAGGGGCGCCACGAGACCATGCTCGATGTCCTGCTGATCGGCGACGATGTAGATCCGCAGGGGCCCGCGCGGCGGTCGCGGCTGAGCCGCCGGCGTTTCAATCCGCTTCCGGAAAACATCCTCGACCAACGACTTGAGGTCTTCGAGCTTGGTTTTGAGCAACTCGGTCCTGACTTGAGCGCTGGAGTCGTTCTCGAAATGATCGATCAACGCTTGTTGGCGCGGGTCGTTGGTCTTTAGATCCATAGGCATCCACAAGACGCGGCGAAAGCCCGGGGTGTCGCAGCGTTCCACGGCCAGTTCGGCTTGCAGCTGGGTGAGGGATTGGGTTTCGCCTTCGGGAATGGCGCCATACCGCTCGCCGACGAGATGGATGGACATGCTGCTCCTGGCCAGCTCTTCGCGCACCTGATGCTTGAAGTCGGCTGCGTCAGGCGCCATCGGACGATTGGGGAGGACCGCGTAACCGCGATGAAGCAGGTCGCGCCGTATTTCCTCCCTGGCGCCGCGAAGTTCGGAGGTTGTCTCGGCGAGAAAGATGGTGCCCAGCGGCTCCTGCTGTGGCGCACCGTTCAGACTCTTGAGAAAGTCCGCCAAGTCGTAGGCGACGCGGTCGAGGCCGACCACGTACTTCTTCTTCCAGACCTCGCCTAACTCGCGATTGTATTCATGGGCCTTGGTCCCGTCGATTTCGTAGAATTCATAGCCGATTACGGCTTGCATCTCCGGAGGCTGGATCTTGCGATCCACCGGCATTTTAACGATTTTGAAGATCCGCTTCACCACCGGGAAGGGCAAGTTAGCAGTGCTGCTGGCCGAGGCAAGAAACTCCTCAAACTCCTTCATGCACCAGGGGGAATGGAAATATAACGGAGACACCACCGAGATCAGGATGGCGGTCCGGGGCAACTGCGCCTTGATCGTCTCCTCGAAAGGATCGTTGCCTTTGATTTCGTACTCGTCGCGCCATATCTTGGGCTCCACGCCAAGATACTGCCCGCAGCGCTTGCTTAGGTCGCGATGAAAATGCGTGACCCAACCCTTCTCGCCCTCCAGCAACGGCTCATCGTCGGCCCAAGCGTAGCTGATGAACGCGTCGTCATCGAACTGGCGAACAAAACCCATGTGCTCCCCTAACCGCTCTTGCTCCAGGATCATGGACCGCCTTAGTGAAGCGCGACCTACGGAATTTAGGTGAAGGCCGAGCCTCGCGGGCGGAACTCGAAGAGAGAATGCGCCCGTCTAGCGCATGCTCACGGAGAACCCCGAGCCATTAACCGAAAACATATCGCAAAACAGACCGCTATACCAGAGATAACTTGTAAACTGTCCACGAGAAATTATCCGTGACGAAAGGGGTCCATCTTGTCATTGCCTGCTAATGTTCGAGGGCTCGCACTTCCCGCAGCATTTTCGGCCGGTGATGCCGGAGGCTAAATTTTGCTACTTGATTGATTGCCAAAGGGCTGCGGGAGACCGTCCTTTATTATCACGATGCGCTTTATGTTGCTGCCATGACAAATAGCCAGGCCAAATCGCCGAGAGCCGCACACCCGCCGAAGCCTAGACTCACCGTCCGTGTCGGTTTTGCGGGGGAGAGAAAGAATTTTGACCCTGAATTGCCCGGGCTGCACGAACAGTTTGCTGCAGTCCTGAGTCAAATTGCAGAAGACGTCTGCTCGTTCGATCGAGAACAGGGAGGGTATGACCCACATAAAGCAGCGCGGCTGATCTTCATTTGCTCCCTAGCCGCCGGCGCCGACCAATTTGCCGCAAAACGGGCCTTGGAGGCCGGATACGAGCTTCAAGTGCCTCTCGCGTGGCCCCGAAAAAAATACGCAGACATGAATTTCAAGAAGGACTCAGACGAACTCCTAGTCTTCAATCGGCTGCTGCAGCACGAGGCGACCAAAGCGATCCTTGAACTTGACGGATCCGAGAATGAGCAGGATGCATATGACGCAGCCGGAACGGTGCTGGTGAATCATAGCGATGTGTTACTGGCCATCTGGGACCTCTCGACTGGAAACGGACCGGGGGGAACAGGGGATTCAGTCCGGAAAGCTATCGCAGCCGGCATACCAGTGATTGCTTTCAGCTCGACGGAGGAGCGACCGGCGGATCTCCGCTACCTGGACCGCGTTGGGAGGAAACCGGCGGAATTACGCGAACTGCTGGGACCCTGTTTGAACTGTGATCTGGAATCTGGAAACGAAGTGTCCGAAGGACAAGAGAGCAAAGCGAAATTCGATGCGAAGGCAGAATCGAAACACCTGCGCGCGTACTACAGAGAAAAGGAGCGCAGAATCGATTTAGGCCTACCCTACTCCCTACTCACTTCGTTGCTAAGAGGTACCTGGAGCGTTCGCCTGCGTCTGCCCGCCTATGGGCGGCAGGCGTCGGAAAATTGGGGCAAAATACCCGACGAACGCTGGGTGGACAAGCCTCGAGAATACTTCGAACGAATCGATATGTGGGCGGACTCGCTCGCAGTTTTTTACGGACAGTGGATGCGCGGCGTGGTAGCCACCAGTCTTGTCGGCGGCGCCATCGTGGTCAGCATCTCTCTCGCAGCAAGATTCTGGCCCGCAAGATTCTCATCGTCTTTGCTGCCATACCTGGATTTGGTTCCACTGCTTCTCGCCGTCCTAATTGTTTTCTCGAGATACTGGGGGGTACAAAGGCGTTGGATGGAGTACCGCATGCTCTCAGAGCTTCTGCGCAGCTATGCGTTATCGGCCCCTATCGGCGGCCTGCAAATCGATCGACATCGCTTCCACGTCCACCACGGCTTTTCCCGCAGTTGGGCGACTTTCTATTATCAAGCTGTCATTCGCAATTTTGGCTTATGCAACGCGGTGATGAATGATGACTACTTGCTGGACTACAAGCATCTGCTCACGGACCGCCTCCGCGGACAGATCGAGTATCATGATCGCCAGCAACGGAAGTGCTCAATCCTCCACCGTCGAATACGGACGATCGGCTTGTTCGCTTTCTCGTTCACATTACTTGCATGTCTTCCAATGCCATTTGCGCGATTCGTTAACACGCCTCACCAGGCCTACTTCCCCACAGCCCTCCATGACATAAACTCCTTCGCATATATCTTCGCCATCGTCAGCGCAGCTATCGCCGGCTTTGCCGCACAGGAAAATTTTGCCAGGTTGGTGCAGGTCTCCGTCGCGATAAAAAAGCGCCTCATCCTCTTGGTGCATCGACTTGAGCAAGCCCAGCTGGATAGCGATACTCTTCGCGATCTTGCGGGCGAGGCCATTGAAATCACCATCCAGGAACATGCAGGCTGGATTCTCCTTTCGGCTCTCAGGGAGATCGAATTCTCCGCAGGCTGACCAACCTGTTCGGCGAGCCCGCATGGGAAACCCTCGGATTCCAGGGAGTTGCAAAAGTGGATGGCGAATTCAACGTCTTCGGATGCGTGGGAGGTGAAAGCAGCCTTCGGCTTGTTCATTGCTCGACAGGCAAGAGGCTGAGCTGTAGGTTATTGATTCAAAATGACTGGAAGTGGGGCGGCTAGTGGGGGTCGGACTTCTCCCAGCCTTTTGCTTTCTGTAACTTACAGAATCCACATTGCCACGATTGCCAAAGATGCCACCGCTGCCGTGGCGCCTTGCCCGATATTGCCCGACGAGAATTTTGACCGGCACGGAATTGTCGGACGAATCATCGGTAAACAGCGGGTCCGAAATTCCGCTGCCCGCAGGTTGACGACAGAGAGCCAGTTCTCCGAGATGCCGACATGTCGGCCAGGTGCCAAGCGCGTGTGTATTCCAACTGGTTCAGTTCGGTTGGCGTACCGAATATCGCGTGGGGTGGCGCGACGTAGCAAGCGGTTAGCCGGTCGAGCAGTGAAGGACCGGGATGCTCAGTTCGAAACCTACCGTGTGCGTGCGCGAGGGGTAACTCACCAGAATGTTATAGCTTCCACTTTGGGATTGCCTTGCATCCCGTTGACCACCTGCGAGCTAAGGACGACTTCGAAATTCTTTTTAGCCCAATCGGCACCCGAGCCATCTGCCAACTGTTTCAGGTCTGCCTCATCGGTCAGGAATTCACCGGCAGCCCTGGTTCCACTGCCCGCAATTCCTGCCGCGACTAGAACGATCTGGCCGGTACTCTCATCAGTGAAGCGGGCAGCTATGGCATAGTCCTTAATCACTTGACTCCGCGGAGCCCTAGCTCTCACTTGCCAAGCGCGTGACTCGGGGTGTTGTGTATCCATAATCCAATAAATCTGATCCGGGCCGACGGGCTCTTTTAGATGAAATCTGAGTGTGGACGTTCTATTCAGCGTCCAGTCATTGTTTAGCAGTCCAATCAGAACAACCGGGCCCTCGCGAAGCTGAGAGGAAACCGTTGTCACAGAACTCTGAACCTTGAAAGTATGGCCGTGAGCTCCGATCAAAGACACGAATCGGCTAAGAACCTGCACGTCAGATAAAGCAACAAAGTCGTTCCTGTCTGCAAATGCCTGAACAAACGAGTCGTCGTCGGCTCCGCGCTGGAGCTGGGTCAACGGGGAGTCATGAGGGGCGTCCAAATCTTTTTGACCCACGCAGAACAAGATTGGCTTGCCGCTGGTGAGCAACGGAGACCAGACCTCTTCGAGTGTGGACTTCGGTTTCTCGAAAGACCTCCAAGATCGAGTTCCCAATACGAATATCGCCACGATGATCACGCCGGAAGCTATTAAACCGGCTGCCCAATAGATTTTTCTCGTCTTCCTGGGCTGGCTGACCTGCTCCGATTTAGAGGGAACATTCGTCGGAAGCGGCTCGATGGCAGGCGCATCCGAGGCGGGTTGCGAGAAGACAGGGACATGGGCCCCCGGATTCACCTCAACGAGAGGCGGATCCGGGGCGGCCGGCAAGAAGACGGGAATGTAGGATCCTGGATTCAAATCAATTCTTAGCTCGCCCCCATGCGTCGCTGACTGGTAATACTGGGCGAGACGCTTCCTCACCTCCGCGGCACAGAGACGCACCACAGGATCGAGATTGGTGTCGTAATCCGGCGGTCGATGAAATACTTCTACCCCGAGGGTTCGCTCTTTCAAGTTGTCTTCATTGTCGGCCAGAGTCTGTTCCACGATGTACCGGAGCAAGCTTGGATAGCGTTTACTGGCAGCGAACCTACCGTCGCTCACAATCTTCTCGAGTTGCGAGCGCACGAGCTGTCTTTCGCTCTCGGTTTTGGGGTGCCACACACCTGTCACTGACTCAGGGGACGCCATGTCCTCATTCCGTGGTGCTCAAGATTAGGCAGTTTCAACGTAGCACCACCTTGATACGGTTCGCTACTAGTTCTAATAAATGCCTCTATATCAATGATTTGCGTTGCAGGCCAAGCCGTCCACAGGTATCGGACGCTGGCGCTACCGTAGCAATCTTGACCATCTCAGAGTGCAACCTTATGAATGCGAGCTTGATGTGGGAAATAGTTTCCCAGAGGAAATCGGGCGGGAAGGCGGTTGCAGTTTCCTGGCTTTAGGCCCGCGGCCGGGATACGTTTCTGCCAATCACTCGAACAAAAAAGGTCACAAGCTACTTTGTGGGCCAACTGGAACCAACATGGGAGAGTCAGGCATGCGCAAGATCATAGGATATTCGCGATTAGGGTGTTTATTTCTATTTCTACTGGCAGCCGCCGGCAAGAGCTACGGCCAAGGGGGCGCGGAGGGCACGATTCTAGGCACCGTCACTGATAGCTCGGGCGCAGTCGTACCCAGAGCAAGCGTCGAAGTGGCGAATGTTGGAACAGGCGTGACCCAGTTCACAATCACCAACGATTCCGGCGAATACAGCGTTCCGTCCTTACATCCAGACCAGTATCGCGTTACCGTCAAGGTGAGTGGTTTTGAGGCATCCGTGGCCACGATCACTCTCCTCGTCGGCCAGCACGCGCGGGTGGACGTGACGCTGCAACCCGGCAAGGTAAGCGATGTGGTCAATGTATCGACCTCTAACACGTCGCTCGATACCGATACTGCCGAAATTTCTCAGACGATCAGCTCTCAACAGGTGGTCGATCTTCCGTTGAACAGCCGGAATTTCGTCAGCCTGCTGTTTCTCAATTCGAATACCGTAATGACGGGCGGCGAATCCGGGGGAAACACCATTACCTCGGCGAAGGGCAGCGGCGCGATCAGCATCGGCGGCGGGCGCTCTTCGTCGAATCAATATCTGATCGACGGAATGTATAACAACGACTCCGTTTACCAGACGCCCGCAATCAGCCCGTCGATTGACGCGATCCAGGAGTTCAGGACTCAGAGCGGCGTCTATTCGGCGGCATACGGCGCCAGCGCCAACCAGGTCAATATCAGCTTCCGATCGGGCACAAACCAGTTCCACGGAACGGTTTTTGAGTTTCTTCGCAACAACGATCTCGACGCCCGGACCTTCAATGCTGTGAATCCCTCGTTAATACAGAACCAATTCGGGTACACTCTGGGCGGACCGATCTGGATCCCCAAGTTGTACAACGGCCGGAACAAGTCTTTCTTTTTCGCGAACTACGAGGGCCTTCGCATCAGCCAGCATGCCACGGTCCAGCAGAATGTGCCGACCCAAGCCGAACTGGGCATCGGCACCCCCAATGGGGAAGCGCTCATCCCGGCCACCGGCGCTTTCGCATTTGGAGGCGTGGGCTGTACGACCGCCAGCGATTGCACTCTCTCGAACCCTAACAACGGCTATGCCCCCTTTGCCCAAGACGGAAACGGGAACTTCATAATTCCCTCGGCGAATTTCTCCAATTTCGCAGTTCAAGTCAGGACGCATGTGCCCGTGCCCAATGCGACCCCAACCGCCACGCAGCCCTACAACTATCTCAGCTCTCTACCGGTTCCGACCATTGCCAACCAGCAAAATTACCGTTTCGACCAAAACATTGGGACCAGGAATGCTTTATTTTTTCGCTACAGCATAGCGAGCTTCACCATCGCTTCCAATCCCGCTTCCCTCCCCTTTCCCGAAGGGTTAGACAATACGCTCTCCAAACAGACCAGCTACGTTGGCGGCTATACGCTGACTTTCAACCCCAACTTGGTCAACCAGTTTCGTTTCGGCTACCTGAACTCGATCAATAACCTAAATGGCGTTCCAGCATCGCCCGCGGAACTGGCGGCGCTGGGCATCAAGGGTCTTTATAACCTAACGTCAACACCCTACCCCCAAATCCAATTTTCCTCCGGCCTGGGTAATTTTGGCGGCGCGGCGAACAACGATCCGCAGATTAGCGGTCAACGGACTTACGATCTCGCGGATACCGTCATCATCTCTCGCGGCAGGCATACCATATCTACCGGCTTCGACTACCGAAATGAATTGCTGAGCGGTGGCGGCGCCGCCAACGAAGGGACCTTCACCTTCAACGGCACGTTCTCCGGGAGCCAGGTCGCCGACCTGATGCTGGGCGACCTTTATACCGCTCAAGGCGACATTCCCACCCCCTACAGCAGTCAGAATCCGCCGGGATCCTATTCCAATATTCCCCACTGGTTCCTCGCTTTCTACGTCCAGGACGATTGGAAGGTGAACAGCCGTCTGACCATCAATGCCGGCCTCCGCTACGACTTCAATTCCATACCCTACAACCAGAATCTGCAATACGGCTGGTTCCAGCAGCAGGGACCGGGATATCTGGTCATAGCTCAACAATCGGTTGCCGACCAGCTAGGCGCCGGCATCTACAAATATGCCGGAGGCAGAACGCCCTTCGGCGCACCGAAGCTGGTTTTCGCCCCGCGCTTCGGCTTAGCCTTTCGTCCGACCAACAACTCCGTCATCCGCGGGGGGTATGGGGTCTTCTTCGATTCCTCGGAAGACTCGGAGACCCACCAATTCAATGGGTTTTATCCCTACTCCGTTAGACAGAATTTGACGGCCGCGATAGGGACCGCGACTCCCTTGCTTCAGGCGGACCAGATGTTTCCAGCCATCACAACCATCGGCCCGGTTACCTCAAGCGATCTTGGGTTCCTGCTCACCAACTCGGACTACAAGAAAAATCCCTACTTCCAGGAGTGGGACCTCTCCATCGAGCGCCAGTTTGGATCAGCGACCCAAGCGCAGATCAGCTACGTCGGCAGCAAGGGCACTCACCTGCTAGGCAGGGAAAACGTCAATCAGCCCTTCGAGTACAATCCGGCCGCTCCTACTCCGGTGGCCTCCCGGGTGCCTTTTAGCAACTTCGGCCCGACCATCCTTGTAGATGGTTGGAATATTCCCTCCAACTACAACGCTCTCAATGTCGGGGTGCAAACCAACACGCACGGGTTGAACCTCATCGCCGGCTATACGTGGAGCAAGTCGATGGACGAGAAATCGGCCGCCGCCGCGGTGGACGGCGACGTCGCAGGCTGGGCCGGTTCGCAGAACCCACACGACCCAGCGTCCGATTACTCCCGGTCCGGCTATGATGTGGGCCAGAAATTTGTAGCCGGATTTATTTATAACTTGCCGATCGGCAAAGGGATGGCGGTCAATCTTCACGGTCCGGCAAACACTCTTCTGGGCGGCTGGCAGCTCAATGGGATCGTCACATTTCAGGGCGGCTTTCCTTTCTCGATATCCGCTACGGACAGCAGCGGCCTAAACGAGACTGTTTACGGGGAGCGGGCCAACATTATCGGGCCGATCCGCCCGGCCGGTTTCCAGAAGAATTCCGCGCACTGGTTTAACAGCGTGACCGGAACCACCAATGGAGGCAACACCAACTGTTTGGGCAACAATCTGACGGGCGTTTCCTTCTGCAACCCATCGGTGCCGAACCCGAACTATACACCCAACAATCCCGCAAACGGGCCCCAGTACTTCCAGGGAGGGGTGTACGGCGATACCGGACGGAACATCATACGTTCTCCCGGTATCGAAAATGTGGACGCATCGCTGTTCAAGAATTTCAATTTTACGGAAAGGGTCGATTTCCAGTTCCGCTTGGAAAGCTTCAACACGCTGAACCGAACTCAACTTGGCGCGCCGGATGCGGGGGTCAATGACGGCACCTTCGGTGTCATCAGCGGGGCCAGGATTCCCGGCCGTATCGTCCAGCTCGGCGGCAAGATTATTTTTTAGCGGCGAGTCCCGCCCTCCCAACCGGGTCCGCCGTGGCCTTCCAGGTCGATGGTGGATCCGGTCATTTTTCCAATATGCTGGCAGCCATGCGTTTGCTCACTTATATGGTCACTCTGTCCATCCTCGTTGCATCTGTCACCGCTCCTCTGCAAGCTCAGTCGAGTGGCGCCGCGCAATCCCGCGAAGAGCTGCTAGCCCAGCAAGGCAGGCAGGCCCTGGCCGATGGTCGCTATCCCGAAGCGGAAGCGACGTTTGTAGAACTGAGCAAGCTAGAGCCCAACGTAGCTGAGGTCCATGCAAATCTTGGCGCTATCTACTTCCAGGAAGCTAAGTTTGACCGGGCAGTTTTGGAACTACGCCAAGCTCTCAGTCTAAAGCCGGTCCTTGCGAGGGCAAGCACGTTGCTCGCATTGTCTCTATCGGAGTTGGGACAGTTTAGCGAAGCTTTGCCTGGCCTGGAGAAGGCGTTCCAGCAGGCGGACGACCCTGCGATCCGGCGCATGTCCGGTCTGCAACTAGAGAGGGCTTATACCGGTTTGGGGCGTGACCGTGAAGCAGTCGAAGTCGCGTTCAAGATGGACGAGTGGTACCCCAACGATCCCGAGGTGCTCTACCACGACGGAAAGGTCTTTGGTAATTTCGCGTACCTGACCATGCACAAACTGGACGTCGTTGCGCCGCAATCAGTCTGGAAACACCTGGCAGCGGCGGAGGCATACGAGAGTCAGGGAGCCACCGAGTTGGCGATGACCGAATACCGAACTGTGCTTGGCTTAAGTCCGGACCATCCAGGCATCCACTATCGCATGGGAAAAACGCTCTTGGCGGACTCTCACCAGAAGGGCAGTGCGGCCGAAACCGCTGAGGCGCAGAAGGAATTTGAGCTGGAGTTGCAGAGCGACCCCACCAACGGGAATGCAGCCTACGAGCTAGGAGAGATATATCGGGGACAAAGTGAGTTTGAAGAAGCTGGCAAGTATTTCGAGATGGCTTTGGTCCACTACCCCGACTTTGTCGAAGCCCATGAAGGTCTGGCCGCAGTTTTTATTGCGCAGCAGAAGCCCGCTTTGGCACTGCCTGAATTGCAACGAGCCATCGCGCTGGATCCTTCGAGCGAAGTCTCGTGGTATCGCCTTTACCAGGTTGAGAGGTCACTAGGAAAAAGCATTGAGCAGAAGAAGGCCTTGGGAGAGTTCCAGAGACTTCGTCAAGCGCAGGCGAACCAAACCGCCACTCACCGGATGGCGCCACAAACGGAAGTGACCCAGCAGACAATCGATACGAACGGTGTGCCCGAAAACTGATACATCGCAAAGAAACAGCTTCGGGGGCCTACGGCAATCCGAGTGATTCAGGCACCGGATAGGATGGAGTGCCCGGCTCAATTTGGCAACAGAAGGTAAGCGTAGAGGCTAAGGAGCGGCGGGAGCGGAATGGGTCTGAACAACTTCTCAAGACGAAGCCTTTTGGCTGGATTAGCGGCCTCGGGAGCGCTGTCATTCTCGCCATCGAATGGCGTAGCGAGTGTTTCTCAAGACGATTCAGGCTCACCGATACTTTCGCAGGAAGCGCGGAGGCGATCCGTAGACGCATTGCTGCGCTATTTTGCGGAGTGCGCGCCGAAACTCCTCCGCGATCCGGCGGGCGTCTTGACGCATCCGAGCATTGCGCCCAGTCTGCCCGGCAAAGCCTATTCAACTTCCCTTTGGGATTGGGACACGCTTTGGACCAGCCAGGGACTCTTTCGGCTCGCTGCGCTGCAACACGATGAGCCGCTCAAGCAGAAGCTGTGCGAGCACGTCTCCGGAAGTCTCTTGAACTTTCTCGAGCACGCCTCACCGGAGGGGAAGATTCCAATCGTGATGACCGCGGAAGACCCGGACCCCTTCCGAATCTCGGGCAAGAACGCGAGGTCGAGAAACCAGGCCAAGCCGGTGTTCGGCCAGCTGGGGCTCCTGGCCAGCGATCAGCGCGGAGATGCGAATTGGCTGGCGCCGCATTTCGATTCGATTCTGCGTTTCTATGACTCCTGGATCGCGCACAACTCTTCCTCGATTGGCCTGCTGGTGTGGGGCGATGATGTCGCAATTGGTGATGACAATGACCCAACCACATTCGGCCGCCCTTTCTTTTCCTCGGCCAACCTTCTTCTCAATTGCCTGTTCTATCAGGATCTTTTAGCGTCGGCAGAACTCGCACGACGGCTCGGACGCTCGGCGGACCATGATCGGCTTTCAAGCCAAGCGGGAGAGTTGGCACAACGGATCCAGATGGTCTGCTGGGATCCCAGAGATAGTTACTACTACACCGTCGATGTTCAATGTGTCGATCGGCGCGCTGAGCTTATCCCAACTGTGACGGAAGGAATGGACATGTCGTGGAGATGCCTCACGATGAGGATCCAGATGTTTACCGGCTTCCTGCCGCTCTGGTGCGGCATCGCGCCTCAACAGAACGCACAGAAACTGGTCAGCACAAACTATCTCGCTGACGACCGCCTCTGCGCGCAATGGGGCGTCAGGTCGCTGTCGTCTCGCGAGACCATGTATTCTCTGGAGTTTAGTTCCAACCCGAGCAACTGGCTTGGGCCGGTCTGGATCATCGTGAACTACTTCGTTTGGAAAGCTTTGCAGCGATATGGATACAAGAAGGAAGCAGAGGCCCTGGCCGACAAGACCCTCCTTGTCCTGTCGAGGGACCTTGAAGCAAACGGATCACTAAATGAGTACTACCATCCGGATACCGGAGCAGCCCTGAGTCACAAGGGATTCATAGACTGGAATCTTCTCGTCCTGGAAATGATCTAGAAGGGAAAGTTCGGTACTTGAAAGCTCTGTCGAATCGCCGCTGACAATGACGGCGCCACTTCTCACGAAAGCAGGCGCAGTAGGACCGGAAGTTTGAGCGTGGATCACCGCGGTAAGAGACAACGCGACAGAACAAGTGAGTGAAAGGGTAATTCGACTGGAATGCATGGCGTCTTCCGCATCGATCAGGAAAACTCGCTACAGTCGCACCGGGCTTGAGTTGTATTGGGCACCGTTGTTGCGAACCCGGAAACGGCTTGGCGGGACATGGTACCCGCGTTCGACCGAGCGCTGCAATGCTCTCATTGAGCTTCGCTGATACTTACTTCTTCTTGACACAGCCAGCCACTTGGCCGTGTAACGGCTACTCGGAGAATGGCTTTTGGAGACGATGATCGGTGCGGCTTCTGCACCCGTACGCGTGGCCGACTTCTCGGCCATGTGAACGGATGGTCGCATTTGTTGACAAGTCGTTTTGCGCCGAAGGCCAAATCGAATTTTCCATAATCCCGGTTTCAACGAACTTCACCTTCCCGAATGGCTTACCAACCCACTTGCAAGTGATGCGTTGACACTTTCTGCCTGGGGACACGATGATGTCTGCCATGCGCCTTTCGGTTGTCGCTCTCCTTCTTGCGCTTTCTCCTACTTCTTTCCTTCGTGGGCAGCCGGCTGAAGTTCGTCAGCCGACGCTTGGGCATCGCAGCCTGCCACTCCTAACGGTTGACGGCCTTCAGTACAAGGACCTCAATCGTAACGGGAAGCTGGACAAATTCGAGGACTGGCGCCTCTCGCCTGAGGAGCGCGCGGACGATCTGCTCCTCCAGTTGTCGATAGCGGATATGGCGGGACTCATGGTTCATGGAACCCTGCCCGCGGTTGGCGGCGCCGAGGCCAGCATCGGCCGCGGCAGCGGTTATAACGCAGAGAAATCGAGAGAGTTCATCGCGGAAAGGCGAATCAATACTTTCATCACTCGCCTCGGGGGCGATCCAACAAAGATCGCGGAGGCAAATAACCAGATGCAGGAGATTGCGGAGAGCACACCGTTCGCAATCCCTTTAACGATTAGTACCGACCCCCGAAACAGCTTTCTCTATGTTCCGGGGGCAAGCGTCGAGGCTGGGTCATTCTCCAAGTGGCCAGAGCCGACTGGCTTTGCCGCCATCAACGATCCGGCGCTGACCCGCCGTTACGCAGACACCGTACGCCGTGAGTATATGGCTGTCGGCATTCGGGAGGCCCTATCGCCCCAGGCCGATTTGGCTACCGAGCCACGATGGGCGCGTCTCAACGGCACCTTCGGAGAAGATGCTGATGTGGCGCGAACTCAGGTCGAAGCCTATGTCGAGGGCATGCAGAACGGCAGAACCGGCCTGACCCCGGAGTCGGTCGTCACAGTGGTTAAGCACTGGGTGGGTTACGGCGCGCAGAAAGACGGTTGGGACAGTCACAATTATTACGGCAGGTTCTCCGCGGTCACCAACGCGGAGCTGGCGTATCACATCAAGCCTTTCCTCGGCGCTTTTGACGCTCATGTCGCGGCCGTGATGCCGACCTATTCCATTTTGGAAAACGTCTCGGTCAACGGCCAGCCCCTGGAGAAAGTGGGCTCGGGTTTCAGCAAGCCGTTGCTCACAGATCTCTTGCGCGACACCTACGGCTTTAAAGGCGTTGTAGTGAGCGACTGGGGTATAACGAACGACTGCAGCGAGTCTTGCCGCGATGGAGCGCC
>Ga0302324_100011774_pt1 | contig 17913 bp, 15 predicted proteins | sample Palsa_T0_1_FD_201949 | JGI IMG/M metagenome (GOLD analysis project Ga0302324, IMG submission 201949) | Peat permafrost microbial communities from Stordalen Mire near Abisko, Sweden - Palsa_T0_1 | ecosystem: Environmental > Terrestrial > Soil > Palsa > Peat permafrost | place: Sweden: Abisko... | reverse complement strand
AGCTGCTGCGCCAGACTCATGCGGGCGTGGGGCGGCATTTCGAAAGCGCGTAGCTCGAGCAGGCCGAGGCGCGTCCCAGCGCCTTCTGGCGGATCGAGTTTGTCGATACAGAATTCGGCGCGATGAGTGCTCCCGGTGACATCGGTAAGCAGATGGCGGAAGAGGCGATCGGTCATGCGCGATGACACCGGGGCCGAACCCCGGTCAGGAATCTGATCGAAGGCAATTTCCAACTCATAAAGAGACTCAGCCCGGCCTTCGTCAACCCTTGGATGTTGGCTGGTGGGACCAATGAACAGCCCGGAAAGCAGATAAGAAAGTGCGGGATGGTTTTGCCAATAATTGACCATGCTGCGCAGCAGGTCGGGCCGGCGCAGAAACGCGCTGTCATCCGCGGTGGGCCCACCGATCACCAGGTGATTGCCGCCGCCGGTACCGGTGTGCTGCCCGTCAAGCAGGAACTTTTCTGTCCCCAGACGGGTCTGGCGAGCCAGATCGTAGACTGCGGTGGTGTTTTCAACTAAAGCATCCCAACTGGCCGCGGGGTGGATGTTGACCTCGATCACTCCCGGATCGGGAGTGACCTTGAAGACGGAAATACGAGTGTCGTTGGGCGGGGTATAGCCTTCGATCAACACCGGCATGGAGAGATATGCCGCGGTATCTTCGATGGCGGCCACCAGGTCGAGATAGTCGGTGAGGTAGTCGACCGGCGGCATAAAGATACAGAGTTTGCCGGCGCGCGCCTGGACGCAAAGCGCGGGCCGGGTGAGTGTAAGGGCTTGCTCGTCCTCAGGTTTCGGCTTGCCTCGGTCCGCGGCAGGCAGCGGCTCATCCGACATAGGGGGCATGGAGAAGGACCCCATGCGGCGCTCCGGACGCGGGGGTAGCTTGTCCCGGCGCCGGAAGGGGTCGATGTCGAAGGAATAGGTGACGTCTTCCGGCTTGGTCCAGGGGACCACTTCGAGCGGCAGACGGTAACCCATGGGCGAGTCGCCGGGTGTGAGAAACATCCGATCTGCCGGCGGGAACCAGGGCTGACTGGTCCATCGCGGTGTACCGGACCGGGTGGGGATGCGGCGCAAAGGAATGACAAGGCCGATCGGTTCCTGCGCGGCCTTTTCAAACAGTTGCGAAAGGCGGGCGCGCTCGCCAAACTCCTTGAGTTTCGGGTCGAGCGGATCGACGATCTCGGGCAGACGCCGTTCTTTCCACAAGTGAAAGAAGATGTCCTCGTAGGCGGTGATGGCGAAAGAGAAACTTACTTGCAGGCGGCGGGTCAGGGCTTCGAGAAACCTGCGCGCGTCGGTCGCGCCGTAGCCGTAGTCCTTGCCGTCTTCGGCGAAGAGGCTTTGGTTCTCCCAAATGGGCACCCCATCTTTGCGCCAGTAACAGCCGAGGGCCCAACGTGGAAGCTCTTCGCCGGGGTACCACTTCCCTTGACCAATGTGGAGCAGCGCGCCGGTGGAGAAACGGTCGCGCATTTTTAGCAGCAGCTCCACTGCGAGCCGACGCTTCGCTGGGCTCATCGCGGTGGTCGCCCATTCGCTCCCATTGCGATCGTCGAGAGAAATGAAGGTCGGCTCGCCGCCCATGGTGAGGCGCACATCTCCCACTTGCAGATCGACATCGACCTGGTGACCGAGGGCTTCGATCTGCTCCCATTGCGGGTCAGAGTAGGGTTTGGTGACGCGCGGGGATTCGTAAATCCGCTGGACGGTCATCGAGTAGCTGAAATCGGTCTTGCAGAATTCCAACGGACCGGAGATGGGAGCGGCACTTCCTACATCGGGGGTGCAGGCGAGCGGGATGTGTCCCTCTCCCGCCAGCAACCCTGAAGTGGGGTCGAAACCGACCCATCCCGCGCCGGGAAGATAGACCTCGGTCCAGGCGTGCAGGTCGGTGAAATCGCTGGAGGCGCCGGAGGGACCCTCGAGCGGTTTTACGTCGGCGGTAAGTTGGATCAGGTAGCCAGATACGAAACGGGCGGCAAGCCCGAGGTTGCGCAGGATCTGCACCAGCAACCAGGCGGAGTCACGACAGGAACCTGTGCCCAGAGATAGAGTCTGCTCGCAGGTTTGCACCCCCTGCTCCAGGCGGATGACATAGCCGATATCGCGTTGCACCCGTTGGTTGAGGCTGACCAGAAAATTCAGGGTCGGGGTGCTAACGCGAGGCACCTGGGCTAGAAAACCGGCGAGCCTGGGACCGGGCACCTCGGCTTCGAGGAAGGGACGCAGTTCCCGGGCGAGAGAGGTCTCGTAGGCGAAGGGGATTTGCTCCGCGTAAGGCTCGAGGAAGAAATCGAAGGGATTGAAGATTGCCATCTCGGCAACCAGGTCGACCTCGACTACGAACTCTGTCGTCTTTTCCGGAAAGACCAGGCGGGCCAGGTAGTTGGCCTGCGGGTCCTGTTGCCAATTGATGAAGTGGTTTTTGGGAAGGACTTTGAGTGAGTAGGCGAGGATCGGGGTGCGGCAATGCGGCGCTGGGCGCAGACGAATGGTTTGCGGCCCGAGCATCACCGGACGATCGTAACGGTAGTGCGTCTTGTGATTCAGCGCAATGTGAATTGCCATAGGTCGGGGTTCCTATAGATTACATGCGTGGTTTGCGGCTACCCGAGTAGAGGGTCGTTTTTGGGGAGGGAGACCGCAGGTCCCTCAGTTCGCTTCGCTCCGGTCGAGATGACAAAGGGAAGGGTCTTGCTTCCATCCGGATTCGATAACGCGGACGCACAACAGTTGCGCAGTATGATGTCTGCATGGCGACGATTTCTCCTGAGATTCTTGAGCGCGCGCGGAAGATCAAGCTGTTTCTCATGGACGTTGATGGCACGCTCACTGACGGCGGCGTCAACCTCATTTCCCTGCCGGGAGAGACCGGCATCGCCGAGATGAAGGTCTTTAACTCGCAAGATGGCGCGGGGCTGAAACTTGCACATATCATGGGGATCCGCACCGGCTTCATTACCGGCAGGAAGTCGCCCGCAGTTTCCCAGCGCGCCCACGAGCTAAGTGTCGAATTCGTCTACCTGGGTCAGGCCACCAAGATGGCCGCATTTGAGGAATGCCTGCAAAAAGCTGGAGTTCAGGCGGACGAGGTAGCCTACATGGGGGACGACCTGCCCGATGTGCCCGTGGCCAAGCGCGCCGGGCTGGCAGTTGCCGTCGCAAACGCCGCGGCCGAACTTAAGGCAGTCTGCCACTTTGTAACCAACGCACGCGGCGGCGATGGCTCCGCGCGGGAGATTGTGGAACTTATCCTTAAGTCCCAGGGACGATGGGAAGAGGCGCTTCCCAAGGCCATAGCCTAGTAACCTTCTGCAAGGCTTTTTTGATCCTACGCAGGCGACGTGGCCACCGCTGCCGCGGCTGGGCTATAGTTTTAGTAATGCGCAATAAGCAAGCCAGAGATCACGTGCGGCATCCGTGGCGGCTAGCCCTTGCTCTTGGTTGCGCTCTCCTGCTGGTTTTCGGTGCCACCCTTCAGGTCGCACACTTTCACACCCAGGCTGATGTGTCTCATTCGGGTTGCGCGCTTTGTGCGACCGCTCACGTCGTCATCTCTCCCGCAGCACCTCTGGCAGTGTTCCTGGCTGCGAGACGGATGTCGGCGCCCATCGTCGACCAGCAGAGTGCCTTTGCGCACCGATTCCTCGATTTCTCCCTCTACACAAGACCCCCGCCGATTGCGATTGCTTTTTCCTAAGCAATTTTCAACAACCCAATCGCAAAGATATCCGGGGGTCCGTGTATGTGCTCGTTTCCGAGACGTTTCGTCTTCGTCTTTTGGCCATTTCTGTTGTCATCCCTGGCCATTAGTCTTCATGCCCAGTCTGCTACCGGCACGATTACCGGCACGGTGGCGGATACTTCTGGCGCGGTGGTGCCCGGCGCCACAGTCACGATTGAAAATCCGGTCAGTGGGCTCGCCCGGACCACTAAGACAGACGGTGCAGGTCATTATCAATTCACCAATCTGCCCTTCAATCCCTACCACCTGGCGGTGAACGCGCCGGGCTTTTCGTCGTTCTCGATGGATGTGCCGGTGCGCTCCACCGTCCCGGTTACGCCCACCATCGCGCTGCGGGTGGGAGGCGCGTCGACCACGGTCACGGTTACTGCCGACGATCTCGTGGAAAATGACTCCTCACTCCATACCGACCTGGACCGCAATCTGATCGAAAAGCTGCCGCTCGAAAGCTCGTCCTCCTCGGTGAGCTCGCTGGTGACGCTTTCGTCCCCTGGCGTTTCTGCTGACTCCAACGGGCTTTTCCATGGGCTGGGCGATCACGCTTCCAACTCATTTTCCGTCGATGGCCAGCCGATCACCGACCAGCAAAGCAAGGTCTTCTCTAACCAGATTCCTTCCAACTCCATTCAATCGATTGAGGTCATTGCCGGCGCGCCGCCGGCGGAGTTTGGGGGCAAGACCAGCCTGGTGATTCAGGTAACGACCCGCTCCGGCCAGGGACTTACCAAGCCCACGGGCAGCGTTACCACCTCCTATGGGACATTCGGAACGGCCTCGGGAGGTTTTGATATCGGCTATGGGTCCGCCACCTGGGGAAACTTCTTCGAACTCGACGGTCTGGATACCGGGCGTTTTTTGGACCCCCCGGAATTCAAGGTCTTCCACGACAAAGGGAACCAGCAGAACGTGTTCGATCGCGCGGACTACCAGGTCACGCCGACCGATTCGTTTCACTTGAACCTGAACTACAGCCGCAGCTGGTTTCAGACCCCCAACACCTACGACAACCTGAATGTGCTCGACCAGTTTGGCAATGACGTCGGCAATGCCGACCAGCACTCCAAGATTGAAACATTTGATATTGCGCCCACTTATACCCGGACGATAAGGAAGAATTCGGTGTTCAATTTTGGTCCCTACATCCGAAAGGATGTGTATCAATACTTTCCCAGCGAGAATCCGCTGGCGGACCTTGGACCACCCAATTTGCAGAGTCAAACAATCGGGCAATACCGGACGCTTACCAATGCCGGCGTCCATTCCGATATCTCCTATACCCAGGGCAACCAGACCATCAAGGCGGGTGTGATCTACTCCAACACCTTCCTCAGGGAACGCGACAGCCTGGGTATTGTCGCCCCCACCTTCAACTCGCCTTGCTTGGACGGGAGCGGAAGGCCGGTGAATGGGTTTACCAGCCCCGCGCAATGCGCCGCATTCGGACTGGAACCCAACACAGCGGGGTTCGATCCGGTTTTGTTGCCCTACGACCTTACCCGCGGCGGGACGAACTACAGCTACTTCGGCCATGCCGACATCAAGGAACTGGCTCTTTATGTCGAAGACTCGATCAAGGCGGGCAATTGGGTAGTCAATGTCGGCATCCGTGGTGACTTGTACAACGGGCTGGCGAGCGCCACCCAGGCAGAACCGCGAGTCGGGCTCTCCTACAACGTCAAGCGGACCGGCACCGTGCTGCGCGTTTCCTATGCGCGCACGCTGGAGTCGCCGTTTAACGAAAATCTTGTCCTCTCCAGCCAGGGTTGTTCGAATGCAGTCCTGTCACCGTTGCTGCATTGCACGTCAGGAGTGGCGGGTACACTTCAACCTGGCTTTCGCAACGAAATCCACGCGGGCCTGCAACAGGCCTTTGGGAAAAACGTGGTGTTCAGCGGCGACTACATCTGGAAATACACCCATAATGCTTTCGATTTCAGCGTTCTGGGGAATACTCCGATTACCTTTCCGATCGACTGGCACAATTCGAAGGTTCCAGGCCTGGCTTTGCGGGTCGATGTGCCTAACTATCACAACCTGTCCGCGTTTGTGGTGATGTCGTCGGTGGCGGCTCGGTTCTTTCCACCGCAGGTTGCGGGAGCCGGTGCTACGGTCGGCGGGACGGGATTGCCCTTCCGCATCGATCACGACGAAAGGTTCAACCAAACGACCCATGTGCAATATCAATTGCCTTTCCGCCGCAGCCCGTGGATCGGGTTCAACTGGCGCTTTGATAGTGGTATGGTCGCTGGTTCGGCACCGTGCTATAACCCGCTCTCCAACGATCCCAACAGCGCGTGCGGGCCTACGTCGACTCTGCTGAATGGACAGCCGGCGGTGGACCTGAGCAGCCTGACCGCCGATCAGGAGTTCGAAGCGGGGCTGACATGCGGAAATATCAAGGCAAGTTTGACTACGCCGCTGCCTACCCCTTGCCCGGCTTCCGAGTATGGGTCGACTTTGCTCAGCATCCCGGCTCCGGGCACCGGGGATAATGACCACAATCCTCCGCGAATAGCGCAGCGGAATCTTTTTGACGCGTCGATTGGGGACGATAATTTGTTCGACGGGGATCGGTACAAGTGGAGTCTTCATGTTACGGGTGTGAACATGAGCAACAAATACGCCTTGTATAACTTTCTGTCGACGTTTAGCGGGACACACTATGTCACGCCGCGAACGCTCTCGGCGGAGCTTGGGTTTCATTTCTAGATTTGTTGCCGGGATAGGACCGCAGATCCCTCGGCTTCGCCACGCTCCGGTCGAAAAACATTCTGCCAACAGTGAACTTTGGGTGGCTGGCCCAGGGCTTCTGGCTTTGTATCAGGGCACGACTTTAGTCGTGCCACCTCGGGCCAAATGACCCAGGGCTTCAGCCCCTGCCGACTGCCCTGGCAGGGGCTAAAGCCCACCCTTCAGTGAGCCTTTACGGCACGACTAAAGTCGTGCCCTGATACAAAGCCAAGCAGACTTTGGTCGCATGTTTTTCATCCTCTTGGGGTGGGCCGAAGGCCCACGACTCCTCCGGTCGGGATGACAGAGGGGAGAGGGGCGCTCCCAATAGAGAGTCGTTTAATGGATGTGCCGAACAGCAGTCCTATTGCGGTGTGTTTTGCAGGACTTTAAATTCTGCCGGGGGTAGAACTCCGTTGTGCTCTACGTCGGCTTTGTCGAAGCGCGCCAGCATGAGGTCTTCAAATTCCGTTAGGGACATGCGGAAGTGCGGATCGATGGGCTGGTCTTTCCTGACCGCGGGAAAGGCCTTGCGTATTTCCTTGTCGGTGACGTAACCGTGGTGTTTTCGATCCATCTTTTCGAAGAAACGCACGATCACATTGCGATATTCTTCCCGGCTGATCTGGCCGTCTCCGTTGGCGTCAAAGTAACGGAAAAATTCGCTTTGGTCTTCGGTCAGCCCGGGGATCGGCGCGTCCGGTTTTGCAGCCGTGTCCTGGGCAGTTCCCGGAGTTTGGCATATTCCATGAGCGCCACTGAGCAGCAGCAGGAAAAGACACAATTTTGCCATTGTCGATTTCATCTTCAGCGCACCCAGAAGTCCGCGCGGCAACCGCGGTCTACCCAAATGAAATCTCGTTGATAGCCCCAGGTCTGGCCATAGATGCAAGGCGAACCACTGTATTGACGGGCTATCTCGGCGTAACGAACGCGCCCTACATTGCATTGGTGCGGCCCCATATCGTCGGAGTTGCAACGGACCCGGCGCTGATAATGATCAAAATCATCCCCGTGGTCCCAGTCGTTGTTGTTGTTATTGTTGTTATTGTTGCTGGTCACCGCCGCCGTAATGGCTGCCCCGGCCAGGGCGCCGATCAAAAGCCCTGCAATCGCATCTCCATTCTTGTCATCGTTACCACTCTGAGGTTTGGGGGGAGGAGGGGCGCCCACCGTAAAATCTGCCCGGCAGCCATTCGCGACCCAAATGCCTTTGGCGTCGAAGCCCCAGGTGTCCTTCTGCCAGCAGCCCTCAGAGCTGTACTGATATCGAAGGGAGACCCCACCGCGCGTATCCGCCGGACAGACCTTCCTGGGCCCATGGGAATCGCAACGCACCACCGTCTCGGCGCCTACGGATAAATGAATCAGGGAGCCGGCAATAAGCAGTGCGACCATGCGCACCGGGACAGCGCTCAGGGTAAACACGATCCAATCTCCTTTCAGATTGCGATATGAGGCCGATGCACGACCGATCATAGCGCCATTTAATGTATGGTTGAGAAAAAAGCTTTCCTATCCTCAGGGCCACCAACGAGGAATGATCCGATGACTTTGAAGACAGAAGAAGTTTCCCTGAACGGAGCGGGTCTTGCAGTCAGGCATCCGCTCGATCCCCTCACCGCGGCCGAGATCACCGAGGTCACACGCATCCTTGAGGACCACTTCCAGTGGGGCGAGGACTTGCGGGTGGAGACCATCGACATCGAAGAACCGGCCAAAGATGTAGTGCGCCACTACGTCCCCGAAGCCGCGCCCGCGCGGGTAGCGCGCTTCCATGTGTATCGGCGGGGAGTGATGGGTGTGTGGGAGGGCCTGGTCGATCTGGGGAGCGCGAAGGTCGTCTCGTCCGTTTTCAAGGAAAAAGCGCGCCCGATGATTGCGATCAAAGAGATCCTGCTGATTGAAGAGACGGTGAAAGCAGATGCCCGTTTTCAGGAAGCCCTGCGCCGCCGTGGCCTGCTCGCTGACCTGGAAAAAATGTGCATCGACCCGTGGACCGTGGGCGACTTCAACATCCCTATCGAGCAGGGGCGGCGCGTTGTCTACTGCTTTATCTGGATGAGGATGTTCCCCCTGGACAATTTTTATGCGCACCCGGTGGAGGGGTTGCACGCGCTCATCGACGTGAGCACGCTGGAGGTGCTGGAGATCGTCGATCATTTCGAGGCGAGCGGAGATTACATTCCGGTTCCGCGTACGCCCCTGAATTACGACCATGAGGTTTTGCAGAAGTTTCGTGAGCCGTCCTCCCGGCTTGATATCGTGCAGCCGGATGGCGCCGGATTCGTGGTGCAGGGCAATCATGTGGTGTGGGAAAACTGGGATTTTCGCGTGGGCTTCAACGGCCGCGAGGGTTTGGTGCTTTACACCATCGGGTACACGCAAAACGGCAAACGGCGCCCGATCGTGTATCGCGCGTCGATTGCGGAAATGGTGGTCCCTTACGGTACCCCCGAGCGAAGCCATTATCGCAAGAACGTTTTCGACAGCGGCGAGCTAGGCTTCGGGCGCATGGCAAATTCGCTCACGCTCGGTTGCGATTGCCTGGGTGTCATTCATTATTTTGATGCCGTGGTCGCGGATCTTTTTGGCCAGCCGAACACCATAGAAAGGTGCATCTGCCTGCACGAGGAAGACGCTGGTCTGTCGTGGAAACATTTCGACATGCGCACCGACCGTACCGAGGTGCGGCGAGCCAGGAAGCTGGTGATCTCCTCTATTTCAACGATTGGGAATTACGAATATGCGTCGTACTGGTATCTGCACCAGGATGGACGCATTGAATATGAGATGAAGGCAACCGGGATTATCAACACGGCGGGTTGCCGGCCGGGTGAACCGGGGAAATTCGGCACCGAGGTAGCGCCGGGGATCGTCGGCCATATTCATCAGCATGTGTTTTCTGCCCGGCTGGATATGGAGGTGGACGGCCCAAATAACACAGTCACGGAGTGCGATACGATTGCCCTGCCGATGGGGCCGGAGAATCCTCACGGCAACGCCTACTTTGTACAGGAAAGTCCGCTGAGAACGGAGCTTCAGGCGCAGCGCGATTTCGACTTTTCCAAGATGCGCTACTGGAGAATTACCAATCCAAACGCCACCAACTGGGTAGGTAAACCAACCGCCTACAAGTTGGAGGCACGTTCCCCTTTGCAACCTTTTACGCATCCGGATAGCCCGTCGGGTAAGCGCGGACGCTTCCAGCAGCATCAGCTTTGGGTCACGCCGTATCGTGCCAATGAGCGCTACCCGGCAGGTGAGTTTGTAAACCAATCGACCGGCGATGATGGATTGCCGGCGTGGACCGCTAAAGACCGGTCGATCGAGAATACGGATGTCGTCCTTTGGCATAGCTTCGGTGTGCATCATTTGCCCCGGCCGGAAGATCATCCGGTGCAAACGTGCGTGATGTGCGGGTTTACGCTGGCGCCTTCGGGATTTTTTGATCAGAACCCGGTGATTGATCTTCCTTCTTCGAAGAATACTGCCAGTTGTTGCACGCATTAAGCTCCGCAGCAAGCTTTTTGCTTTGTATCAGGGCACGACTTTAGTCGTGCCGCAAAGGCGCAAAAGAGAGTGGGGCTTTTTAGCCCCTGCGTGAGAACTCCAGAATTCGGGAGAGCCGAAGGGCTTTCCAAATTCTGGAATTAAAGTGCAGACTCCTTAGCTCTTGAAGGGGCGGCCTTTAGCCCATGCCACCGTAAAACCCCCAAGAAATCCCAATGGAAAACTTCGCAGGGGCTAAAGCCCCACTCTCTTCTCGGCCTTTACGGCACGACTGAAAGTCGTGCCCTGATACAAAACAAAAGCTTGCCGCGGCTACGTCCCTTTGGTGCTCGGCAGTTGCGGTGAAGAGTCTTCAGGCGAGGGTTTCTTCTGCACGCAGGGCCAGGCCTCGGGCTACCGAGATGAATTCGTTGCCGGTCCGAATGCGATCTGCACCGAAGCGCTGCTCGAAGATGCGACGAACCGCGGGGACGAGGGATGTGCCGCCGGTGAGAAAAACTCGATCGACCTGGCGCCGGGTTACGCCCGAGGTTTCGAGGAGCGAATCGATGCATTGCTCAATGGCCTGGAGCTCATCGGCAATCCAGCCCTCAAAGGCTTCGCGGGTGACGGCCATGCTTATGTCCATGCTGCCGTCGCGAAAATGGAATTCCGCCTGAGTGGCGTGGGATAGCTCGAACTTCACTCGCTGAACGGCCTGGTGAAGATGGTAGCCGAGGTCCTCGTCGATCAGCGTAATGAGGGCTTCGATCTTCTCCGGCTCCAAGGCGCGGAGGCGTGCGGTCTTCAAAATTTCCATTACGTTCGCCGTCCGTAAAAACGAGAGGTAATGCCAGCGTTCGAGGTTGGCATAGATCCATGCGGGTACGGCGGGCAGAACCTTGTGGAGGGAACGCGCGAACGAATCCGACCCGAGCGCGGGGGAGACCAGCTTTCGCACAATTCTGGCGTCGAAGGCGTCGCCGGCCAGACCGATGCCACTATTCCCCAGCAGATCCTGTGGTTTACGGCCCCTTTTGCGGACACCAGGACCAACATGAAGCAGGGAAAAATCGCTGGTGCCGCCACCAAAGTCGCCAATGAGGATGAGTTCATCGTGATCCAGGGTGGATTCGTAGGCGTAAGCCGCGGCGATCGGTTCCAGCTCAAAGTCCACCCGGTCAAAGCCCGCTTCGGCAAAGGCCTGGCGGAGGCGGGAGAGGGCAAATGCCTCATCTTCCTCGGTCTCCGCCCCGACAAAGCGTACCGGCCGGCCCACCATGGCATAACCGACCGGGGCGCGGAACTGGCTTTCGGCTTGATGGCGTAGATCGGCGAGGATGCGGGAAATCAGATCCTCGAGAGTGCAATGGCGGCCGAATACCGCCGTTCCCGTCAGCGTGCGATCGGATAAATAAGATTTGAGCGACTGAATCAGCCGGCCCTTGTTTTCAGCCGCCAGATAGTGCTCGATAGCAGCCGGTCCCGTCCAGGTATGCGTTTTCGCCCGCGCTGTCTGTTTGACCTGCTGCAGATAGAGGACGGAGCGAAAGGAAACAGTCTCCCCTGCGCGAGTGGGGAAGGAGACAAGTTCTACCTGCGATTTGCCCAAGGCGCGCGCAACCGTGCTGTTGGTGGTACCAAAGTCAATACCGATTGCCGAGACCCGATCCTGCGCTTGCCCCATTCCTTCTATTATTCCAGCACCGCGGTGCTTGACATAGTGCAGCGGCGCGCTCGATCCTTCTTACATGAGAAAAGCGGTATCGTTCATCCTGGCCGCGAGTTGCCTTGTGCCGCCGATCTGTGGTCGCGGCCAGGGGGTGCCAGGAGTGGATGACAACCGGAGAGCGATCGTCGTCGGGTTTGTTGGAGGCTTCGTTAAACACGACGATGCAAGACACGCCGAGGTGCAATTCGCCGCGCAGTTGCGCGACCGTTATCGCTCTGCGATCGATGTAGAGGTGTTTGGCAATCATTCCGGGAATCAGGCTCTTCGCTACGTACTACGCCGCACAGCCACGCAGAGAGCGCCAAAGATCATCATCTTCGGCCACAGCTGGGGTGCAACCGAAACCATCAGCCTGGCACGCGAGTTGGAGCGCAGGGGCATTCCGGTGCGGCTCACCATCCAGGTAGACAGTATTGGCAAGCCGGGACAGGATAACGTCACCGTTCCTTCCAACGTTGCCAAGGCGATCAATTTTTATCAATCCACTGGCCTGCTTCACGGGCGCTCGACCATTGTCGCCAAGGATCCATCGCGTACGGATATCCTGGGCAATTTCGAGATGAGCTATAAAAACCACCCAATCGATTGTGACGATTTCCCCTGGTATGCGCGTATGTTCACCAAGCCGCATATCGAAATCGAGAATGATCCGCGGGTCTGGGCCGAGGCTGCATCGTTGATCGATTCAGAGTTGTCGGACGGAAGATCGACTGCCCCGAGCATCATTGCCTCCAGGTAACCGGTCGACAATGCGAAAATAGCAGCATGCAAAGATCAGGTCGAACGGCACAAAGTATTTTGGCTGCCGGTATTTTTCTCCTGGGGAGCGCCGCGGCCCAGCAAACGCCGGCGCCGACTACCACACCAGCAAAACCGCGACAGAGCACTGGGACCGCGACCCACCACACTACAGCTGCCACAAAACCCCTGGTGCTGACGACAGAGAAAGACAAGCAAAGCTACGCCATCGGCTTGAGCGTAGGAAAAGGTCTTCACCGGGACGGCATCGAGGTTGAACCGAAATTTATGCTCCAGGGTATTGAAGATGCCCTGGCAAACGGCAAGGTGCTCTTAACGGATGATCAGATCAAGACCGTGATGACTGACCTGCAAACGCAAGTGCGGCAAAAGCAGGAAGAGAAGAGGCTGGCTGCCGCTGAGAGCAACAAGAAGGACGGCGCGGCGTTCCTGGCTGCAAATGCTACCAAAGAGGGCGTGGTCACGCTGCCGAGTGGGCTGCAATATAAGGTGCTGGTGGCAGGGACAGGCCCAAAGCCCACCGCTACCGATTCCGTGGTTTGCAACTATCGCGGGACGCTGCTGGACGGCACCGAGTTTGACAGCTCCTATAAACGCGGCCAGACGGCTACTTTTCCCGTCACCGGAGTGATCAAAGGATGGACCGAGGCTCTGCAACTGATGCCTACGGGGTCAAAGTGGCAGCTGTTTATTCCGTCGGATCTTGCCTACGGGGAACGGGGCCGAGAGCCCATTCAACCGAATGCCACCCTGCTTTTCGAATTGGAGTTGGTCTCGATCCAATCCAAGGCGGAATCACCAGGTAAATAGCAGGTCCCGCTGGAGACCGTACACTGGCTTTGTCGCCAGGAGGAGATCCATGCGCAGAGAAAAGCTGACCCTCGTCTTGCTGTTGATCATTGCCGTTGCATTGGTTGCCCTTGCGGTGCAACCCCTCTTTTCGCCTCGCACCGCCGGGGCGCAATCGACTGTTTATCCGTTCTACATCGAGCCTGGGTCGGAATTGCTGCGGGCGCCTGACGGCACCAGCCAGGTGTATGGAAAGGTAGTGATCGACATGCGTAACGGAAAGATCTGGGGTTTTCCGACGCTTGCGCCGCAGTCCTACCCGAGCAATGGATTGCAGAACAAGCCGCCCACTTCGCGCCCCTTCGAACTGGGACGGTTCGCCTTTGAAGACGTTAAATAACGCTAGCGCGCGGGTAAGGGCAACTTAAGCAGCAACACAGGGTCAACGTACTCGCCTTGCCAGCGCGCTGCCAGGTGCAGGTGGGGGCCGGTCACCCGGCCGGTAGCCCCGCTGAGACCGAGGCGTTGGCCCTTCTTTACCCGCTCTCCCACCTTCACCTCGATCCGGGACAGATGCATGTACAGGGTCGAGAACTGATCGCCGTGATCGATCACCACCAGGTTTCCTTCGTAGAACATCCCATGGGCGATCATGACCTCTCCGTCATTAGCGGCCAGCACCGGTGTTCCCGAAGGCGCGTGAAAATCGGTTCCGCGATGGATGCTCGCAAGCTCACCATTGAACATGCGCCGGGTACCGAAGGAATCGGTGGCCGCAAAGGGCACCGGCGAGCGAAAGCTGCCGCTCCATAATGGCTGACTGATCTGGTGAGCGAAGGCCGCGTCCTTCACTGCCTTATCCGCGGCAATCTGCTGCAGGGTCGCGGCATCGGGCTGCACATATTTTTCCTGCACATGTAGGGTAGTGGTTTTGTATTGCGCGGGAAGCACCGCGATTTCCTGGCTGGCATGCAGTTGCCGCCCGTCCGCCGTGGTCACGGTCAACTCTAGCGGGTAGGTTCCCGGCGCCTGCTCCACGTCGATGCCGGCGAGCGCGTACCAAGTGTTCCCGTTCTGGGATTTGTTAAACACGGTTGCATGCTTCAGCCATGTGCCCTGCACCGCGCCTGCTGATTGTTCCAGTTGGATCGTGAAGAGCACCGGCGATCCGCTCTGCAGTCGCAACGGAGACCAGCTTATGGCGCGAACACCCGTACTCTTTTGTGCGTGGGCCGCCGGAGCACACAAAAGCATCATCAAGGTTGTCCAGTAGAGGATTCTCACCTTCTGAGCATAGAACCTGTTCCGGTCCCCCGCGAAAGGATGAATGCCGTGATGCACCTTGAAGGCCACCGGCCCCGGGAGCATACTGGAGCCCGAGGTTCGCCTATGCGCCGCAGGACTTTTCTCTCCACTTCCGCAGCTGCCGGGTTGGGTGCTTTCGCCTGGGGCACCAACAGCGCGCAGGCAAAAGCGGGGGACATACCGAAGCGTACTTTGGGAAAAACCGGTGAGCGGTTGACCATCGTTGGCCAGGCCGGCGGCCGGTTTCCCCTGTGTACTTTCGAAGAAGCGAAGGCGGTTACCCTGCGCGCCTACGAACTTGGCATCAACTATTTCGATACGGCGCGCATTTACTGGGACGGGAAATCGGAAGAGGTTTATGGAGCGGTGCTGCCGCCATTCCGCAAGAACATTTTTTTGACTACGAAATCCCCGCAACGCAGCCGTCAAGGCGCCGAAGCGGATTTGGCGGCGTCTTTGCGCGCGCTGAAGACAGACCATGTGGATCTATGGCAGATACACCAGGTGAGCACGATGGACGAAGTCGAGCAGATTTTCGCGCCCGGCGGAGCGATCGAGGCTTTCGAGGCAGCCAAGAAAGCAGGCAAGTGCCGATTTATTGGATTCACTGGCCACCATGATCCCAAGGTTCACCTGGCAATGCTGAAGAAATACGACCACTACGACACTATCCTGATGCCGTTGCATGCGGCGGACCCCGGGTACGAGAGCTTCGAGAAGAATGTGTTGCCGGTCGCCGTCGCGCGCGGTATGGGCATCCAGGGAATGAAGAGCACCGCGAATGCCAAGCTGCTGCAGTCCCTTGCTTTAAAGGATTGCCTTTCCTATGTATTAAGTCTACCGGTCCACTGCGTCGCGCTCGGCTGTACGACCATCGGACAGGTGGAAGACGATGTTCGCATCGCACAGGAATTCAAGCCGTTAGACGAAGCCGGACTTGACCTGATCCGCGAACGGGCGGCAAAACTTAAGGGACCGCAGCTGGAAGATTGGAAAATCAATACGGAAACCGCCGCGGTGAGCACTTATCGCGATGGCGGGTACGCCTGAGAGTCTCATTTCGCTACAACTATGGTGGTATAACTACCGCGCTTCGACGCAATTTCGCAACTTTCACTGGAGCGTTAGGGTTTACTCGGTCGACTGCGGATACGCCGCAGCCGAACCTGAGGTCACGAACTCCCCTAACCAGAAAGAAGGTACGAAAATCGTGCGCATAAAAGTGGCAGCTCTCTCCATGTTTCTCGCGCTGCTTGGAATCACAGCCATAAGCCCCAAAGCAGCTTCAGCCCAACAGGTCCCAGGGCCACACCCCGCATATCTTCACGCGCTATCTGACTTGCGCCTTGCTCGCGCTTATCTGGACCAGATCGCGTGGCCGCCGGTTCAGCGGGATGAAGAACACGCGATTCGCGAAATCGATGCAGCGATCAACGAGATCAAGCGCGCCTCGATCGACGATGGCAAGAATCTTGCCGATCACCCTCCCATCGATGCCCACATGCGTCCCGACGGCCGCTTCCGCAAGGCATTGGAATTGCTGGATAAGGCCCACAACGATACCGCGCGGGCAGAAGACGTGCCCCAGGCGAGGGGTATGCGGGATCGCGCGATAGTGCACATTGACCAGGCGCACGGCACGGTCGACGATGCCATCCGCAGGGTCCATTGGGAACAGTGGAACGGTATGTAACCAGGCTTTCCGCGGGATGACAAACTCAGACTGGTTTGTCATCCCGGTTTTGTCACAATTCTTGTTTCATTTTCCCATCGTGAGAACCGCTCGGAATCTCGCTTTCCCCTGTGTCATCCGATCATAAGCCTCGTTCACGCTATCCAGCGGATACCTTTCATTCATTGACCGCACCCCGGAAAGCACGCTGAAAGCAAGGGTTTCCTGAGAATCGAGGGAGGTCCCGGAATACCATCCTTTGACTTGCTGTGATTTGAGCAGCAACTGTAACGCAGGTACTTCCAGCGAAGGTACGGCGCCGACGATCATGAGCGTTCCGGTCGGCGTAAGGCCGCCGATAACTGCTTTCATCGCGTCCGCGCTGGTTACGGTTGCAAGAATCACCTTTGCTCCGCCAAGCTTGAGCAGTTCCGCCGACGGATCCTGGGCCCCGCTATCGATGTAGTGCGACGCACCCAGCTTCTTCGCGAGCGCTTCTTTGTCTTTTCCCCGTCCGATAGCGACGGTGTTGAATCCGCTCCGAGCCGCGAACTGAATACCGAGGTGGCCCAGGCCGCCTAAACCGATCACCGCAACCAAGTCCCCCGGCCGTGCACCGCTGTTGCGCAAACAATTAAACGTGGTCACCCCGGCACACATCAGAGGGGCCGCCTCTTCGGCCGACAACTCTTCCGGCACCATGGCCAGGGCCGAGAAAGGAGCAAGCATGTATTCGGCATAACCACCGTCCCGGGTGACACCCGTGACGTCGGTGCTGGTCTCGCAGGCGAAAAAATTGCCGCGACGGCAACTGTCGCAGTAGCCACAGTAACCCCCGTTCCAGCCCACCCCCACTCGCTCGCCAAGCGTCCAACGCGGCACGACGTTGGGTCCGATCGCGTCGATCAGCCCAATCACTTCATGGCCGGGAATGCGCGGGTACTGGATTCCGGGGAAAAGTCCCTGCTTGGTAACCTCATCACTGTGACAAACGCCACACGCTTGCACTTTGATGCGGACCATACCCGGCCCGGGCTCGGGAATTTCACGCTCTACAATTTCAAAAGCTCCTCCCGCGTGAGGGACTTGCACTGCGCGCATCTTGGGCATAAATCCTCCAAATAATGATAGGTACTCTACCGGCCGCCGGTTATGGCGGTTTTAAAGTAGATGTGACCCGAGGCTAAAGAGTTCCGCGGTGGGGCGGTATTTAACAGACGCGGAAGAAGTTGCGGTATTTTTTGACGGCGTTGCGTTACCAAAGAAGCGGCAACTGTCTTTACAGGGTGGTGTCTATGTGGAGCGAGCGGCAAGGATCTGAAGGCGGCCGCCAGAAAAAGGAGAGTCCCATGAAAGTTTTTTCGGCTGTTCTTGCATCCGCTCTGTTCCTTGCACCCGCGGCGATGTTTGCCCAAACACCGACCCCTGGTGCACACGACTACGATATTAACCAGCGCAAGGTTGCGCAACAGGATCGCATTGCCAACGGGGTCAAGAATGGCCGGTTGACGGCGGGCCAGACAGCGCACCTGGAACACCAGGAAGCCGGGATCAACCGGGAAGAGCGCGGTATGCGCGCCCAGGATAACGGCCATTTGACGAAACAGGATCGCCAGACCATCCACGCGCAGCAGAACCAGGAATCACGTCGTATTTATCGCGATAAACACTAAAGAGG
>Ga0302324_100011773_pt1 | contig 17914 bp, 14 predicted proteins | sample Palsa_T0_1_FD_201949 | JGI IMG/M metagenome (GOLD analysis project Ga0302324, IMG submission 201949) | Peat permafrost microbial communities from Stordalen Mire near Abisko, Sweden - Palsa_T0_1 | ecosystem: Environmental > Terrestrial > Soil > Palsa > Peat permafrost | place: Sweden: Abisko... | reverse complement strand
GTGTGGCTGACCATCACCACCGGCGCTTGCGCTGCCAAACGATCGTCGATGGCCCCCAGCATAAATGTCTGCGTGCCGCCGCCCGATTCGCCCGTGCAAGCGAGGCGCGTTTTGTCGGCGTCGGGCAAAGATTCGAGGAAATCCAAAGCGCGCAGGCTGTTCCAGGTTTGCAATCCCATCAAGGTCACGCTCCATAGCAAATCCGCGCGAGTAAGGAGACCGAAACTGCGGTGTCTTTCGCCAAAAGACGCGTTGGTGGGGGTCACAGCAAAATGCGTGTCATTGAAACCCACCATATCGTAGGAGAAAGCGATCATGCCTTGTTTGGCGAAATTGATGCAACGCCCAGCGATGCTGCACACCGGCGTGTCCTCAAGACGGCCATGATCCCAGTGGCCATGCGGATTAAGAATGGCAGGAAAGGGTCCCATTCCCTTGCCCAAGGGCCGGTAAAGATTCCCAGCCACATAAAAACCAGGCAGGCTTCGGAAATAGACCTTTTCAACGCTGTATCCGTCGCGTTCGATTTTTCCAAAAATCTTCGCCTCGAGCGGCGTCTTTTCCGGCATCGGCCAAAGACCGGCGCTGACCAGAATCTGCTGACGGATCGTGTCGCGGCGCGCCTGCCATTGGGCCTTCGTGGCAATATCGGGAAAGGAGCGAGACGTATCCAGCGTCTTGACAGGCGCAACTTGCGCGCGCGCCGGAAGGCCCAAAAAGCACGCCGAGACCAGCAGGAGCAGAGAAAGGGAAATCTTGTGCACGATTCGATTTAGCACGGCCTTGGTTTGCGAACAAGCTCAAGTCGAGGCGTTGCAAGTTGCTAAATGCAATTTCTGCTGGCATAATAGCACCAATGAGACGCTCGCAGAGATCGAAGAAGCGGCCCAGCAATTGCCGCCAGCAAAGCAAACGGGGTTGCTTTACTTTTTGGTCCAGCGCCTGGGCGAAGCGAATCTGCCCTTGCCAGCGCCCCGCAGATTCGCCGCCGAACAGCTTCAGCAATGGCTCGACCAGGATGAAGAAGAGATGCGGCGATTCAATGCTGGCGCGTGAGACTGTTACTTGACAGCACCTTCGTGCTGGCAGCTTGCGGACGTTCCAAAGGGGCCTCGCGAGCTATCTTTGATATGGCGTCCCAAAACGCTTGGACGCTCTTGACCAGCCCCTACGTTCTCAACGAGGTGTCAAAGAACCTGTTCAAGCTGGGAACCCAAGCGACGACCGATTGGGCTGTTCTGTTTCCGAATCTTGTTGTGGCAAAAGATGTATGGACCTTGGATCGCCCGGTAGTTTTCGAGCCAGCCAAAGATCGGCCCGTTCTGTTTACTGCGACAGCGTGGGCCACGGTTTTCTTAACCCTCGACATGGGAGACTTTGGCAAACTGATGGAGACGGGCTTTTATCATCTAACTGTAATGAGCCCAGCGACCTTTCTCACGAGAGAACGAGCCGCCCGGAGGTTAAGGCAGTGAACGGCCTTCGCGCCCGCTTGAGTGAATTAAGAAACGCCTCACGCAGAGACCGCTAAGGGCGGAGACAGGGCTTCGCTGCGCTCCGCTAGCCTTTGGAAAAAGGCTTGTGCTTCCGCTTTTCAAGCCGCGACTAAATGGGGCTCCATCCGGAAACCCAGTTCACGTAGAAACGCATGGTAATCCCCAATCTGTGAAACAAACGACCCGACTCGGCTCGCACTGAGGTCGGACAAGACTCCGAGCAAAAGACGGCCATCCGCTTCAGGGAAATCCTCCCGGGCCAACGCCGTATCCGCCCATTTGACCAATTCCTCGTGCGAAACCTCATTGGCCAGAAAAGCCGCGATTCTTTGGGCGCATTCTGTTTTCGTTGTCATAGTTTTTGATGGCCGGTATCGGCGGGGAACTTATGGTGAACCTCGACCAATTTGCCATCATTGTCATATACTTCCTGCCACATTCGGAAGGTGTTTTCAAGCTGAGTATCAGCGTCATAGACCACTTCTTTGTAAAGGATTTGCCATCCCCACTGGCGTCCCGCGCGCCGAATCCAGTAGCGCCTGTCGCCATTCGGCAGGTCCTCCCAATGTCGCCAGTCTCTTTCATTCCTCGAGCGCAGCTTGCTCATGCGCTTCTCAGCAAACCTCAAAGGCAGGTCTTCGCGCAAGGAATCTCAGGAATGGGGCGGGATGCTTCGTTTTGCCCCTTTACAGCCTCCGCGCCCTTTGCGTGAATTAACAACGTCGCATGCAGAGATCGCCAAGGGCACAGAGCCTGAATAAAAATTCTTCTACAGAAGGAAACAAAGGCAACAAAGCGCGAAAAGGCTGGCCGGAGGCAGGGTGAAGGCTACGCCTTGGCCTCGTAAGCCATTGATAGAAGGCAAAAAGGCTGAAGGGGCAATTGGCAAGAGTCCTGAAGAGCCTTCCCAGCCTTCTTCGTTAGCTTTGTTTCCTTGGTGCGAGAAGTGTCTTGTTTTCACGTTTTTGCACTTTTTCGGGGCTTTCCATATTTTCTCGTCCGTTCGCCGCTTGCAAAATAAATTGCGACATGGCCAGCGCCGTCGTTATAGTCACGGCGACCAAATGATTAATTGCCATTAAAAGCCATGAATACCGTTACGTCTCTTAAAGTTGTCAAAAACAAGGTTTCGTCTCTCGTTGAAGCCGCGCTCGAGCAGAGCGGCGGCTTGTTGCGCCTTGCGCCTTGCTGGGTGCCCCGCTCCTTTCTCCAGCCCGGCAAACGCCTCAAGCTGCATCCTGACGATCTTTACGCTTTTGGCCTGAATCGCGGCGGCATTGACGAACGCTGGTTTTCCTCCACCACGCCGGCCGCGAACGAAAATCGCACGCCGGACGAAGGGTTGAGCTACGTCGTCGTCGGCAAGCAACGCTTCACTTTGCAACAAGCGGTGGCGGAGTGCGGCGGCTTGATCATCGGCGACCGCCTCTGGCGCAAATATAAAAAATGGCCGGTCTATTCCAAGTTCTTCGACAACATGGGACCGATTCCACATCATCTCCATCAAAATTCCAAGCAAGCCGCGCTGCTGGGACTCGAGGGCAAGCCTGAGTCCTATTATTTTCCGCCTCAACACAACAACGTCGGCAATAATTTTCCTTACACCTTCATGGGACTGGAACCAGGCACGACCAAGAGCGACGTGCGGCGCTGTTTGGAAAATTGGAATAAAGGCGACAACGGGATCTTGGACCTTAGTCGCGCTTATCGACTCAAGCCGGGCACCGGCTGGCTCATCCCGCCGTGCATCCTGCACGCGCCGGGCTCGCTCTGCACTTATGAGCCACAATGGGGCAGCGACGTTTTCGCCATGTATCAATCGCTGGTGGAGGGTCGCGAAGTGCCGTGGTCTCTGCTGGTCAAGGACGTTCCCAAAAAGCACCACCGGGACCTGGATTATCTTGTTGACCAACTGGATTGGAAGGGCAACACCGACGAACATTTCAAAAAGAACCATTACCTGGAACCCGTGCCCGTCAAAGGTAACGATCCTGCAAGCTGCACGGACCGGTGGATCGTCTATGGCAAGGTGGACGGCGAGCAACTCTTCACGGCCAAGGAACTGACTGTCGAGCCGGGCGCGCGTTGCACCATCAAGGACAGCGGCGCTTATGGTTTGATCACCGTTCAAGGCAAAGGCAAAATGAACAACCTCGCCCTGGATTGCCCCAAACTGATCCGCTTCCACGAGCTCACTGAGGACGAGGTTTTCTGCACGGAGAGCGCGGCCCAAACCGGCGTCACTTTCGAAAACACGAGCGATGTCGAACCGTTGGTGGTGTTGCGGTATTTTGGGCCCGAAGCGAATCCGAGTGCTCCAGCATTGTGAAGACTGGAGAAGTCGCGAGCGCAACGTCCGGTGCCGCAATGCGTGTTGGCTTGCCCGGTAGCGCGGGATCGACTATGTTGGCGACGTGAGCACAGTTGCAGAAATCAAGGCCGCGATTGACCAACTCAGCTTTGAGGAGCGGTGCGAATTGATGGTGTTGCTTAATCCGAAGACAGACGATGAATGGGACGGGCAGATGAAGGAGGATGCGTTGGCGGGCAAATTTAACGAGCTTATTAATGAAGCCGATGCGGAGCGGAGCGCACGAACATTACGCGATTTTCCCAAGCCTTAGGATGAAATGACTTCCAAGGTTTCGAAACGATTTTGGAAGCAATGGCACGAGTTACCCAAGAGCATCCAGGAGTTGTCTTACAAAAATTACCTTCTATGGCTGAAGGATCCACGTCATCCATCCATCCATTTTAAGCCTTTTCACAGTCGATTGTATTCAGTGCGCGTCGGTGAACATTATCGAGCCGTTGGTTATTTTTCCGGTCCCAATGAGTTCACGTGGATTTGGATTGGAAGCCATGAGGATTACAACCATTTCCTTAAATAAAGACCTAACGCCTTTCAAAACGATCCTGGCGCCTAAGCTCAAGGTTCCAAGAACAAACTTCCGGTGGCGTTTGTGCTCACGAAAAATCCGGCGGCGTAGCCCTGCTGCTGCAAGACCGCGCCCCGGATCGTCGTCGTCAAGCTCGTTTGCGGATCAAGAAATGTTCCGTAGATCACGCCCGTGCTGGGCGCGACCGAGAGGGTTAGTTTGGAAATGCTGGCGATGTTGGTTTTGAACAGACCCGAGTTGTAAAGCGTCAGGATGTCGGTCAGTGGAGCATCCAATCCGCCGCCGCTCAGAGTCAAAACTATATTGTTGGTTGGTGTCAACACGGGGAATTTGGCCGTTCCGGGTTTGAAGGCCGACCCGGCAATAAATAACGCATTGGTGAACCCGGCCGGGTAGAGTTTGCCGAACGAGCCTACACGGAACCAGTTGGCTTCGCCGACAAATGAATTGCTGCCGTCGAAATTAATCCAACCGGAGAGCGAGCCGAGCTTGCCGTAAAGAGGAATGTAAAGCGGCCATTGGCCAAACTTCGAAACGCCGGCCGGCCGCGCAGTCACGGCCGTGCCATCCGGCAAAAAGCCGCTCCAAGTCACCGTGGCGGCGGAATTAATGTTCACCGTGCCGTAACCATCCCCACCCGGGCTGGCTCCGCCCGTGCTATTATTGACAAAGAGCATGGTGTATTTCCCCTGCGCCGGAAACACATTGGTTGGGCCAAAAGTGGCGCGATTGGCCAGCAGCGACGCGCTCCATTCAGAGTTGGAAACCACGCCGACGATCTGTTCGTTGGTGCTCAAGTCCAAATTCATATTGACGATCAACGGTGGCTGACTGCTCCCACGCGACACAGACACCGAGGCTTGGCCGGTCACAGAAAAAGCGCCGGAAAAGCTATAGGAACCTCCCGCGTTAAGAATGCTCCCGCTGAAACTGCCCAAGGGATCAAGAGTCAGGGTCAGAAAGCCCGAACTTTCAAACTGCGCGTTCGTCTGGGCAAAAAGCCCGCTGTAGGTTCCGGCCAGGTTCGGAAAAGGATTGGTGGTCAAACTCAGCGCAGCCACCATGGACGTAACCGAGCCGTAACCATTGGCCGTGATCATCTGGTAATTGGCGGCGCTGCTGCTGACAAGGCTGGCCAGCGTCAGATTGGTCGTCACCGCGCCGGGGACCTTTACGCCGTTCTTCAACCATGCATAGCGCAAGGGCACCGCGCCATAAGCGCTGGCGGAAATTTTCAGAGTCTGTTTCAGGAATCCGGTCACGCTTTGAGGTTGGGCGGTGATGATTGGGGTTAGAACCAGTGTGAAGTCAGTCGCCGCAGTAAAGGCGCTGTCAACACCGTTCGCGTTTTCCCAGGCCACCAGGGAATGCGCGCCGTTGGATAAATCTTTAACCGCGAGGCCGAATTTTCCGGAAGTATTGACGCCGGTCTCGCCCAGAAAATTCGAGCCATTGTCATAGACAAACACCGTTGCGCCCGAAATGCCGTTGCCCGTTATGGTCAGAGAACTGCTATTAGTGACCCATCCATTGGACGGAAAAAGAATGACCGGAATTCCCACCGTCTCGACCGTGACGCTGACGGCTGCGCTCGGCGCACTAGTGAAGCCGCCTGCCGTCTCAGTCACCGTCAGGGAATAGACACCACCGGGAAGGGTGATCGAGCCAAGGTAGGTTCCCGACAAATTGATGGGAAAATTTGTGACGACCACACCGTTGGTCAAGAGATTGGCCACGGCACCCGGCAATCCGCTGCCGCTGACGGTAACGAACGAACCGGAAGTCGCTGGCGCCATCAGTGTCGGCGCGGTGGGCAAAAGAACCACAGTCACTGGAGTGCTGGAAAGGCCGGTGGAGTTTTGCGTCAAATATAATACGTTGGCCCCGCCAGAAAGCGTTACCGATGCATCAAAAGCCCCGTTGTTGTCTGCGACAATTACTTCGTTAGTGACGCCATTATCATACAGTTGCAAGGCCGCGCCCGACTGCGTCGTGCCGGCAATCTCTAGGGTGGCAGCGGTTGTCTGATAGCCGCTGGCGGGAAAGAGTATGGTGGGCGTGGCTGTGGCCATGGCAGAACAGCATTGCCAATTTGTTTGCGTGATGGTGATGTCGTCAATCCACCAACCGCCCACGCCGGACAAAGACAAATTCCGGCAATCGGTTCCGCAAAACCATCGCAACTGCACAGCCTGCCCGGCCGCCGCCGCCGGCAGATTAGCGATGGTCTCCATGAACCCGTCCGAGGTGCCACTCCATGCATTGTGGCCGGTGAGCGGATCATCCGTGCAACCGGGTTCATGATCCGATTGGATTTGTTCCACGTATCCTCCTGTGACGAAGGCACCGCCTGCAGCCACAATGTCCTCAAACGCCGCGCTACCAATGCTGATCTGCAAGATGCCGCCGTCATATTGGTCTTCGAGATTGAATTGTTGATGAAAACTCAATTGGGACGAACCATTGGGCAAAGTGATGCTGGGGGAGACCAAATAAACCGCATCGGCAAAGGCCGAATCAGGGCAATAGAACGCGTTGGAACCAGCATCGCTGACGCCAGTTTCGGTCGTCCAAGCGACTGACCCGGTGGAATTGCTGGTCGTCCATTGATTGGGGAAAGCCGGTGGCGTTACTTCGGCCAGCTTTTCCGCGAAATTGGTGGTCGTGACGTACTTGCCAAGCTGTAAATTGTAACTGATTGTTCCCAGGTTGGCGGCTCCGTCCTGCAATTGCAGGGTCGCGGTGATGAACTGGCCGCAAACGCCCACGGCCTCAAAAGAGTAAGCCGCCGTTCCGGACGCACCTGGCGCCAGAGCGCCGTAGGTTTGAGGCTCGGAGGGAAACGCGACGCCGTTGGTGGACAGGAGTGTGGCCACGAGGTCGGTGGTGCCGACGGACCCGCTGTTCTGAATCGTCAATGCAACGGTCACGGTTTCGCCGGGATCGATCACGCCATTGGTCGGCTGGCAGGTTTCCATCTCCAGAATCGCGCCCAGCGGCGTGGGCACCGGTCCCGGGGCGGCGTTATATGCGACAAGAGCAAAGTCTTGATTCACCTGGCCCGGCCCTCCCGGAACGCCCACCGAATTGATGCTCGCGCCAGTGATGGTGATAGTAAAGTTTCCTGAGTTTCCGCCGGGCAAAAACACGCTTTCCACGTTGTTGTAAGGGTCCGCCGAACCGCCCGTTGTCGAAAATGCGCCGCTAAAAACGTTGCCCTTGTAGGTTCTCCCGCCGATGTTCACTGTCAAGTCGAGATCGTTGTTGTAAGCTGCGCCCGTCGTGCTGCCGGGAGCATCCGTCCACGCGACGGTGACGCGAAACGGTTCGTTTGGATTGTCGATCGTGCCGGTGAACACGCGGGTTTGTCCGCTGGCGGTGAATATGTCCCCGGCAGCTTCGTCGCGGAGTAATCGGCGTGTGCCATCGAACGCCGTCCCCAAATTCATCTCTCCCATTCCCTGCGCGCCAGACCAGAGATTGTCATTGGCTTCGGGACCGCTCAGGTAGCGCGCGGCGTTCATCAGCCAGGCTTTGGTCATAGCGGGACTGGGCGGCGTCCATCCCTGATTGATGAAGTATTGTCGCAACAGCGCGCATCCGCCCGAAACGCAGGGGGTCGAATGGCTCGTGCCAGAGGATGCGGTGTAAAACTGCTGGCCGGTGTCGGGAAAGAAAATGCTCCCGTCTGAGCCGCCGTCCACACCAATATCATTAGTGCCGATGTTCAGGTAACAAGGGTCGGCCGTGCCGGTGGAACCTGGGTCAGGTGCTTGCGTAACCCCGCCGCTGACGTGAGTGCCGGGGGCGACCAGATCGGGCTTGGCCCGCAAATCCAAACAAGGGCCGCGACTGGAAAAAGCGACGATGGCATTCGCATTGTCGGCCTGGGCGTCGGTGGTGTCGCCGAGGTCGGCGCCGTCGTTCCTTCCCGGGAAGGGCTGCACGTTTTGGGCCGCGCCCACGCAAATAACGTTCTTGCCCGTGGCCGGCGGGCTGACGGTTTCGGTGCTGGGTCCGTCATTGCCGGCCGCAAAGACGATCACCATCTCCTGATTGCCGGGCGCAGGATAAGCCGAGCCTTCCGGTTGCGCGTCGCGCACGAGCGCGTCGTATTCCTGGGAGTCCGGGTTGTAAAGCCCGTCATCATTTTCTCCGTCGCCCCAGCTATTGTTATTGATGCGCGCGCCGTCGGCATAAGCTTGCGACATCAGGTTTTCGTAGGACGGATTGGTGAAAAATGTCGGATCAAAAATGACCGATGATCCTAAATGGGCGAACGGGCACACGCCCAAGCCATAATGATAACCCGCCGTATCCACGAACGGGAACCCGCTCCGGTTATCATAGCCGCCCACGATGTGCGCATTGATATTCCCATGACCGTCGCAACCCACCAGCGTGCTGTCGGCGTTCGGCGAGCCCTCGAGGCGATTGTATAACACGCGACTGGCCTCGTTGGTTTCTCCATCCACATAGAAACCGAAATGGTTCGGATGCGTTGTTCCGTCGTCAATCCCGCTGTCAGAAATGTCCACTATAAATGCGGACGCGTCGAATTGCGACTGGTTGAATCCGTGGCTTTGCAACCAGCTCAGATACCCCGGTCCACTGGGAGCGGTGCCCGATATATTGCCCGCTACAATCTGGTCCTGGCGTTCGCACAATTTGCGCGGCGTATCGTAGGGCTGGATCGAAACGACATCGGGCCGCGCGGCGATTTGGGCCAGGTTGGCAGGTGCCAAGCGAACGACGATATTGACGAAATCCAAGACCTGCCGCTGCCGCGTGATCGGGGCCAGCTTAAGTTGATCGATCAATTTCAAAGTCCCGGCGTTGGCGGCATCATCAGAGACCAATTGGATGGCAAATTGATCGATCTTCACCGCGCCGGGCTTGGCGGAGGGATGAATTTTGTAATCATCCAAATAGGCCCCATCCCATTGCACGTGGGGAGCGCTCGCCGCCAGGGCTTGCACACGAGCGATGGCCTCGGCATCGCCGTAAATCAAATAAGCATTGTGCGGGATATAGTTGACAATTCGCGCGCCCGCATCCAGCAAGGCTTGTCGCCATTCCGGCAGAATCGGCCCGGCGAATTGGACCAAGTGAATCCGCTTGCCGGCAAATGTGCCCACTGACTTTCGCAGGACTTTGACGGGAGCGGCGGCGGTATCCAGGCCGCCGGCGTTCAGGAGAATCAAATTGTAATCATCACGCGATTCGGCTTTGTCCGCCGGGTAATTGGTCACTGAATCGGGCGCGTCATAGAGCTGGTAGCCACCGTAATCGGCGATCAACCGAGCGCCTCTCGCGGCCAAACTCTGACCCAACGCGCGATCATTGACTTGAACTTTGTGGTGGTGAGGGATGGTTGATGAAGGATTTTGGGCTGAGGCAAACTGGGCCGGCAACAGAAACAAACCCACGACGAATCCTCCCCAAAATCGGCAGGGCAAGACTCTGGCACAACGTGTTGTGCCTCCCATCGCTGTTCTGACTTCGAGCCCTAATATTACCTCACGAAATCGAGTCAGGGCTCGACGGAGTCTCGCCCTACCAACCAAGCGATGGCATATGTTTTTCTGCACGTCCTTTAGAGCCCAGGCGAATCATTTTATTCAGCCCAGTTTGCCCGTAATACTGCCATAAACATCCGCCATTGCTAGATTAAAGGTAAGGGCGGCGGGGCGGCGCCGCCAGGTTAAGAGGCTGCGCGGCAGCGCCGCGGCAGCGCAGCCCTACCGGGGGAGGAAGCGCATCGATCATCTCTTCAACCCCAAATCCTTTTCATACACACCCAGTTCCTTGGCCGCGGTCTGGACGGTGGCGGTTTTCCACTCCGCTTGCAGTGTGGCCAGCCGGGACATCGCCCGCTGGTACAGGGCGGATTCGGGAAATCGCTCCATGATGCGGCGCAGGGCTTTCTCGGCGGCGTCCAGATCGTGCCCGTGGCGGATTTGCAGTGTGGCCAGAAGTTCCAACCAGCGCGCGATGTGTGCTGGAGTTTCGTTGGCCAGGGCTATCAATTGTTCGATTTGAGTGACGGCCAGGTCCAGCCGGTCCAATTGTTCCGCATAAAGCACGGCCAACTTCTCCCGCGTCTCTGTATCATTGGGATACGTTTCCAGTTGCCGAACGTATTCCGTCGCGAGGTTCAGGGCCTCGGTTTCGGGCGAATCTGTTTGCTCGACGGTTTTGCGCAGGCCCAGATCACGCACGCCGGGGGTAACGTTGAATACTTTCTTTTCGTGAAAATCCCGCGTTTGTTGGACGCCGTCCAGATGCGCCAGACGCTGCTCGGCGTTAAGAGAATAGGAGGAATCGGGAAACATGTGGACGATGCGCTGGAACGAAACGCGGGCCGCCTCGGGATCGCGTCCAAGGTTCATCTGCCAATCGGCCATGGTTTGCAGCGCGGCGACGGCGTTGTGGGCCGGCAATTGGGGCTGCTGCAAAAGCTCGTTAAGCGTGGCTATCGCGGCGGGCAGGTCGTGCAAGTCCTCGGCCTGGATGGCGGCCAGCTTCGTCATTCCTTCGGCATCGCCGGGAAATTTTTTCAATTCCTTGCGCACCTCCTCGGCCGCTTCCGCGTAAAGCCCCTTGCGGCGCTGGCCTTCAGCGAGAAAATAATAAGGCTTGGCCTCGACCTCAAGCCGGCCGCCGTCAAAGGCGTCGGTAAAAGGTTTGAACAGGAAGTAAAGCGCGTCCGACAGCCACAACGCGCCCAGCAAGGTCGCGGGTATGACCATGATCAAAGGTTTTGCGACCATGTGCCAGGTGGCGATCCAGGCCATGCAGAGAATAAAAACCACACTCAATGACCACCTGGTCAACAGCCTGCGGCGGTCCTCGCTTTGCATCAGGCTGCGATAGCCCATGATGGCGAAAGCAGGCAAGACGATGATCCAGCATAGCACGTCGGCCAGAGCCATGCCCAAGATCGCTTTCATCAATCCGTGATATCAAATTTCAGTTCGGTGTGCGAGTGTTTTTTGTTGTCGCGAATATCCATGTGGTCCAGCCGCCAATGGCCGTTGACCTTTTTAAAACTGCTGCCGTGCAGAGAGAATTCCTTGGCCAGATGCTCCACCGGGTCATAGGCCTCGGCCCTGAGCAACCCGCCGGATTCCTTGTCAATATAAGATTTCACCCGCCCGATGGTTTTGCTGTCCGGGTCGCGGCTTTCGAGGACGAAGCAAGGCTGGCCAAGGCGCATCTCTCCCTTTAAACGGCGCTGTTGCGGCCAGTGCAAAAAGTCCAAACCCAAATCCGCCACGGAAAAATCCGACTCGGCCAACGGCGTGAGACTGGCTTGAGCCGGCGAAAGCGGGGCGAGCTCCGGCAACGGAGCCGAGGGAGATGGGGCGCGGGCGTAAAGATACTCGTTCGGCGCGTTGGTACGGTGGATGACCGAGAGGCGCTCCGCGCCGGAGTCGGTGGTGGGGGCCACGTCGTAATCCGTTTCCCAATTAGTTTCCCGGATCACCACGCGGCAAGTCACGGGCACGTTGGTGGTTTGGCCGTTGGCATGAATGATTAAGGTGCCGTGAATCTGGCTGGTTTCCTCGGGAACGGCATCACGAATTTGCGCGGCCAAGGCCGGGCCGTCGGACGAATCATCTATAGTTGAGAGATCCGCCAGGACAGGCGTGGCTGTCAACAATAACGCGGCGAGGAGGCGCCGCATCACTTGGACAAAAGGGCGATGGGCAACATCTGGGCGATGTTCTCCACGAAATGGGCCTTCAATTTCCGCCGCACTTCCACGGGCACTTCCAGCCAGTCGTTGCGATTCTGAGCCGGAAGGATGACATGTTTCAACCCGGAACGCGCCGCGGCCAAAACTTTTTCTTTGATGCCCCCCACCCTCAGGACACGTCCGCGCAGACTGATTTCACCGGTCATGGCGATGTCGGAACGGACTTTGCGTTGCGTCATCAGCGAAGCCAATGCCGCCACGATGGTCAATCCCGCGCTGGGACCGTCTTTGGGTGTGGCGCCCGCGGGCACATGGACGTGAATGTCGCGCTTATCATAGTCACTCAGATCGATGTTAAGCGTGGCAGCACGATTGCGCAAAAAGCTCAACGCGGTTTGCGCGCTTTCCTTCATAACCTCCCCCAGTGAACCCGTCAGAAGCAAACCGCCCCGCCCTTGCATGCGAGTGGCTTCGATGAATAGAATTTCCCCGCCTACGGGCGTCCAGGCTAGTCCGATGGCGATGCCGAATTCGTCAATCTGCTCCGCAGCCTCGGAAGTGAAAGGCGGCGGCCCCAAATAAGTGGCGAGCATGGGCGGAGTAATCACCAGCGGCAGATGGGTATTGCGGGTGACGATTTTGCGGGCGGCCTTGCGGGTCAATGCGGCGATTTCCCGCTCAAGCTGGCGCACGCCGGCCTCGCGCGTGTAATCCTGAATAAGAAGCTTTAAGGTGGCATCGGGCAGGCGAAGCAGCTTCTTCTTCAGCCCGTGCTCCTCCAATTGCCGGGGGGCAAGATGCCGTCGGGCGATTTCCACCTTTTCCGTAGCCGTGTAACTGGGCAGTTCGATGACTTCCAGCCGGTCGCGCAAAGCGGGATGAATTGGGTCCAGCCAATTAGCAGTGGTCAAAAATAAAACACGCGACAAATCGTAGGGAATATCAAGGTAATGATCCACGAACGTATTGTTTTGCGCCGGGTCAAGCACTTCCAGTAGCGCGGAGGCGGGATCGCCGCGAAAATCCGAACCGACCTTGTCCACTTCATCCAGAAGAATGACGGGATTGCTTGACTCGACTCGTCGCAAACTTTGAATGATGCGTCCGGGCATCGCCCCGACATACGTGCGGCGGTGGCCGCGAATCTCCGCCTCATCGCGCATACCGCCGAGAGAAATGCGCGCAAATTTGCGGCCCAAGGCATCAGCGACGCTTTTGCCCAGCGAAGTCTTGCCCACGCCCGGTGGGCCGACCAGACAGAGAATAGGACCCTTGAGTTGTTGTTTGAGCTTGATGACAGCCAGGAATTCCAACAGGCGGTCTTTGACTTTGCGCAGGCCAAAATGCTGTTCGTCCAGCAAACGGCTGGCGGCGGCCAGATCCAGTTTATCCTCGGTGAACTTGGACCAGGGCAGGGTAATCAACCAATCGAGATAATTGCGCGCCATGGTGTATTCCGCCACGGCGGGAGGCATTTGCTGCAAGCGCTCCAATTCCTTGAGCGCGACCTTTTTTGCCTCCTCGGGCAGATTGTTCTGCTCGATCAAGTCGCGCAGGTCCTTGGCTTCAGCCGCGCCGGAATCCACCTCGCCCAATTCGCGCTGAATGGCGCGGATTTGCTCGCGCAAGAAGAAATCGCGCTGATTCTTGGACATGGAGGTGACGACCTCGTTTTGGATTTTGGAGCCGAGCTTGAGCACTTCCAACTCGCGGCTCAACAAAGGCAAAAGGCGGGTCAACCGGTCTTTAACCTCGGGCATTTCCAATAAATGCTGGCGCTCCTCCAGGCTCAGATTCAGATTGGCGGCGATGAGGTCGGCTAATTTCCCAGGCTCGCCCGTGTTCAACGCCGCGACTTTGACCTGCTCGGCCAAGGTGGGAGAAAGCTTGATGATCTCTTGAAATTCGCGTTCGGCGTTGCGGGTCAAAGCCGTCAGCTCCAAGGTGTCATCGGCGACGTCTTTGAGCTTTTCGGTCTGCGCAATTAAATAAGGCGATTCCGAAGTGTAGCTAAGGACGCGGAAACGACGCAATCCTTCGACGGCCACGCGCACGCTGCCGTCGGGAAATTTGAGCATCTTCAGGACGCGTCCAGCGCAGCCGCAGGAATGAAGCTCCGCCGGCGTGGGGTTTTCGATATCCGGATTACGCTGCAAAACCAGGCCCAAATAGCGGTCGCCGGCCACCACGTCATCAATCAGCCTGATGCTCTGCGCGGTTTCGACCAGAAGGTGGGTGACGGTGCCCGGGAAGATGACGATGTCCGACAATCCCAGAATGGGCAGAGCTTCGGGGAGAGATTTTGACCATACCTTGGTGCCAGAAGCGTCCGGGGTGCCCCCCGCGCCCAGGATGCTGATAAATTCAGTTTCCGGCATGGTCATGCCCCGGTGTTAATCCTCGCTGTCGGAGTCGCGGGAATCGGAAGAAAGGAACGGGATGTCAACGCGCAGGAAACCATTTTGATAAACGGCCTTGCCGCGGGAAACATCGAAGCCCTCGGGCAATTCTATGCAGGTTTCAAACGCTCCATAGTTGATTTCCATGGCTTGGAATTTGCATTGCAAGGGGCGGCAACCGTCGGGCCGGTGCCCGCTGATGCGCAAACTGTCGCCTTCCACTGTTAATTCCAAATTTTCGCGCTGCATGCCAGCCAACTCCACCTTGATGACAAGGCCGGCGTCGGAGACATAAACATCGGTGTTGGGAGCCCAGTGAGTTTCGTGATCTCGTGCCAGGGGCTGGCGCCTTTTGGCAAATTGGACTGCGGAACTTATCTTATGCATGGCAAGAAGAGATGATAGTTGATGCTGGTGAGTTTTGCAAGAGTCAACGGAGTGTATGATTCTTTTTGCTGACTCGCGAGTTAGTTGTTTTTGATGGTGATTTTGGCGCGTTCCCCCTTGCGGGCGCTGAAAACAATGGACGTTTTCGCGTTGGCATCGCCTGTGACCGCGCAACCACAGTGCGTATCATGCTCAAAGCTGAATTTGCGCCGGCGCAATTTCGCTCGTAGAAAAACGGCTGCGGTCACTGCGACCACTCCCAAAGCTGCGGTTTTCTGCCAATCCATAACGCTAACATAGCCTTTTGTGACGAGTGTGCAACTGGATGTTTTGGTGGATTTTTCTTCGCCTCATCAAGCCGGGCGATCCCCTCCACAATGCGCCCACCAAGAATTTCCCTATTTTCGCCTTTTTCCATTTACGCTCTTGCCGAATCTTGGTACCTCAACCTCAACAACAACAACAATTTAGTTTTACGCCCATGAAATCACTGCCTCCTCGTACCGCCTACCTTATGGCCAGTGGCGATCTCCGTCTGAGCGCAAATCAGAAATGTTGGCCGGTCCAAGCCAAAATGGAAGCACTGTTGGGGAAATCTCTCCAGCGAGAGGGCTGGAAATTGGCCCGCGCCCATCATTTCGATGCCGCCAAGAAACATGGCTTTATTGATTCGCAGAAAATGGGCATGGAAGTTTTCCGCCAGCTCGATCCGAACGCGCCGTTGATCGTGGCGGAATCGGTCTGGCAATACAGCCACCATGTTTTACCGGGATTGATAACGCACCGCGGGCCAATCCTGACGGTCGCCAATTGGAGCGGCACCTGGCCGGGTTTGGTCGGCATGTTGAATTTAAACGCATCCATGACCAAGGCTTGTGTCAGGTATAGTTCGCTATGGAGTGAAGACTTTTCTGACCGCTTTTTTGAAGAGGGACTTCGCCAATGGCTCAAGATCGGCTCGCTCGCTCACGATCAAAGCCACGTGTGCGACTTCACCGATGTCAAGATGCCCGCAGCGGAAGAAAGATTTGGGCGCGCGTTTGGCCGGCAGTTTAAGGAACGCAAAGCCATTATGGGCGTGTTCGATGAAGGATGCATGGGCATGTTCAACGCGATCATTCCCGACGAATTGCTTCACCCGACGGGCCTTTTTAAGGAGCGTCTGAGCCAATCCGCTCTCTTTGCCGCCATGCGAGAGGTGACCGAGGAAGAAGCGCGCGGCGTGCTGCAATGGTATGTGAAAAAAGGGATGAAATTCCATTGGGGCAAGGATGAAAAAAGCGAATTGACCCGCGCCCAAACGCTTCAACAATGCAAAATGTACATTGCGGCCGTGCGCATCGCGGCTGAATTCGGTTGCTCGGCCATTGGCATTCAATATCAGCAGGGGTTGAAGGACCTCGCCCCGGCGAGCGATCTCGTCGAGGGCACGCTCAACAACGTGGACCGTCCACCGGTCAAATGTCCGCACACCAAGCGCGTCCTCTATCCCGGCGAGGCGTTGCCACACTTCAATGAAGTGGATGAATGTGCCGGGTTGGATGGATTGCTCACGTATCACTTGTGGCGCAAATTAGGCTACGCTCCTGAGAATACTTTGCATGACCTGCGTTGGGGGCAGCAGTATCAAAGCGATGAGTTGGACGAATTTGTTTGGGTGCTGTTGATCTCCGGGGCTGCGCCGCCGGCCCATTTCGTCAAAGGCTGGAAGGGCGCCTCCAGCGAGCGACAGCCACCCATGTATTTCCGCCTCGGCGGGGGCACCCTCAAGGGAATCAGCAAACCGGGCCACATCGTTTGGAGCCGCGTCTTCATTATGGACGGCACACTTCATTGCGATTTAGGCGTGGGCCGGGCGGTCGAACTGCCGCTACCTGAGACAGAACGTCGCTGGCGCGAGACGACTCCTCAATGGCCCATCATGCATGCTTGTTTCGACGGCGTCACCCGCGATCAAATGATGGCGCGCCATAAATCCAATCATATCCAGGTCGTTTATGCGCCCGACGAGAAAAAAGCCCATCGCGCCTGTCGCATCAAAGCCGCCATGATGGCCGAACTAGGGCTGGAAGCGCATTTCTGCGGGAAGGTGCAGGCGGATTAAAGGTCGCTCAATTCCGGGCGACTTTCCCTTCCGGCGGTTTGTCGTGGCGCAGCACAATGAACCACGATTGATCGGGGTCTTTATCCCCGCCGGCAATATAAAACGGCGTTTCCAGCGATTGGGTTCTGCGCCTGGTTAATTTGCCGTTGGTGTAATTGCTAATAATCAACTCATGCGGGGTCTTCCTGGCGATTTCCACTTCGCGCTCGGTTGTCATGCGCTGGCGGGTCTTTTCGCCATAACCCAAACGGACCGAGCGACGACTGATTTCCCAGTAATTCTTCCATTTGAACATCTGCAATCGATGACAGACTTCGGGGCCGGCTATGCGGGCATCGGCGGCGGGCGGCTGGTCGCCGTCAGTCCCGCGAATGAGCTGAAGGTAAAGGGTGATTTCGTCCTTTTCCGCGCTTAGAGCAGCACAAGGGAGGGCCAGCAGCACCAGCCAAAGCAGACCATAATTTTTCATTGTTGGGCCAATTGACGAACGATTCTTAGACGGCGGACAGTTTCACTTTTATTCGGCTTATTTTATGGTGGGCCGGTCCTCTTATTCTCTTTGCCTTTTTTGGGTTGGTCTATCGGCGTCGTAACTCAAAAGCAGGTGTTACCGAAAGTGACGAAGCTGGGACGCGAAACTGCTTGCTTCTGCTGTAGGATAGCGCATGGTGGTTGATCGGTGACGGAGCGTAGCTCAGCCTGGTAGAGCACTTGGTTTGGGACCAAGACGTCGCAGGTTCAAATCCTGTCGCTCCGACCATTTTGTGGAAGAAATCGATCTTGCCTGCCCTGCCGCTTCGCTCTTGTGTTTAGCGAGCGCAGCAGGGCAGAATCACGCTTTATGAGCAAACTTACCCCAGCGCATAAGGAACAACTCCGCGATTTTGAGATTAAACTTGAGGCAGAACTCGCTGAGAAAGCGAAGT